>Ga0070658_10005537_pt1 | contig 10250 bp, 8 predicted proteins | sample KBSC13metaG_FD_64664 | JGI IMG/M metagenome (GOLD analysis project Ga0070658, IMG submission 64664) | Corn rhizosphere microbial communities from Kellogg Biological Station, Michigan, USA - KBS C1-3 metaG | ecosystem: Host-associated > Plants > Roots > Rhizosphere > Soil ... | reverse complement strand
TCCATAAGGAACGGCATAAATTTGACCGATCCGCCGATACCCAGAGGCTATCGGTGACCGGGCCGCCGCCCACATGTCCCTTCATCTAAACCAACAATGTCAAAGAGCCGACGCGCATCCACCCCCGGTTCGATTGTTCCGGGCATCGGTTGTACCGACTAAGAAGAGGCGCGAAACGAACGCGAGACCTCGCTAAGAGGCCGCGTCCGCTTGCTGGAGCGCCATATATGTGTGGCTCTCCGACGCGTCAACCGGCTTTTTTGCAAATATGTTGCAATCGCCGTTCACGCTGCTCGTAGGATCGTGTCGACCCCCTCGCATAGCCAAGATAAGCATGGGAGTGCGCTGTTCAAGACTTGCAAGCTACTGACCTCAAATGCTTTTTCGCAGCCGATCAAGCGCTCTGAATATAGGTCCTCATCGCATCGGCCTCAGCCTCGATCCGTTCCATGCGGTACTTCACGAGATCGCCGATCGACACGATTCCCTTAAGATTTCCGTCCTCGACAACGGGCAGATGGCGAATCCGCCGCTGAGTCATCAGCGCAAGCGCGGCCAGCACGCTCATCGTCGTTTCTGCGGTAATCGCATCGGCGGTCATCACTTGGCTGACCGGCCATTGGAGCACGTCAGCACCGTGGTCGCGGAGGCAATAGATCACGTCCCTCTCAGACATGATGCCGGCGATTCGCCCCTGATGCATCACCAGCAGGGCGCCGATTCGCTTCTCGCCCAGCTTGCGGACGGCGTCGAACACGGATGCATCGGCGGCGATGGTCTCGACGTCGCTTCCCTTGCCTCGAAGCACCGATGCGATCGTCATGGCCACTCCTTTCGGGACTCGCGTTTTGGCCGGCTTGATAGTCCCACTTCGCGTGGCCAAAGGAAACCCCGTGCCCGATCAAGATCCGCTGCCTAGCCCGCGACATTCGACGATGCGCCGCTTCCTTCGGATCTTCCGGCTGCTGGCGCTGCTGTCGATCGTCATCGCCGCCATTGCGGTGCTGCTGGTGGCGCGAGGCGATCCGGCGATTCATATCCACATGCTGATCGCGACCGCACTCGGTATTGGACTGACGGTTCTTCTCGGCACCGGCTTGATGACGCTCGCCTTCCTGAGCTCTTCGAGCGGTCACGACGAACAGGTCACGCATTTCGACCAGGAGAATTTGGAAGAATGAGCAACTCGGACCGCGCGCCGGTGATTCGGGTCATCCCGGGTCCCGGCGACATCAACGCCAACGGGCACATTTTCGGCGGCTGGGTGCTGAGCCAGATGGACGTCGCGGCGGGTATCATGGCCTCGCGCCGCGCGCGTGGGCCCGTCGCCACCATCGCCATCGAAGCGATGAAGTTCATCGCGCCCATTCACCTTCGCGATCTGATCTCGGTCTATGCCGAGATCGAGCGCGAGGGCCGCACCTCCATGGGCGTCAGGATAGAAGTGATCGCGGAGCGCGACTTCGGTGCGACCGAGGTCAAGGTAACGGAAGGCCTGTTCACCTTCGTCGCGCTGGACGACGAGCATCGGCCAAGGCCGATCGGCCCGGCTTAGGCCGCCGGAGCGATCTCGTCGTCGCCCTCGGTCGGGCGAGGCGCGCGCGTGCGACGCCGCGGACGAGGCGCAGCCTCTTCCTGCTTGCCGTCGTCCGCAGCGATTGCGGGCGGAAGCACGTCGAGCGGAAGGCTGTCGTCACGGCCGTTCAAGCGTGGGCGATCCTCGCGCTCCGTTTCACCGTCGTCTGCTGAACGTTCGTCGCGGCTGAAGCGACGAGGCTCACGGTCGCGGCGGTTCTGGCGGGGACCGCGATCCTGGCGCTCACCCCGGTCGGAGCGCTCTTCGCGCTCCTCGCCGGCGGAGCCTTCGGCCTCGGCGGTCTCGAACTCTTCGCCTTCACCGTCGTCATCGTCGAGATCCTCGCCGCGTTGGCGGCGTTGGTCCTCGAACCGTGCCCGGCTTTCGCTCAAGACGCGGAAATAATGGTCGGCGAACTGAAGATAATATTCGGTCTGCACGCGGTCGCCCGCGAGCTGCGCGTCGCGCGCCATGCTCTTGTATTTCTCGAGCAACTGAGCGGCATTGCCGCGCTGGCGATTGTCCTGACGGTTCCCCGGCTGTCCGCCAAGGTTCTGTCCCCTCTGACCCCCGCGACCACGCCGGCGGCCGCCCTGTCGATTATTGATCAAATCTACGTCCTTACGAAGTAGTCGCTGTCCCCTTTTGCACAGGGTGACAGGGTCGGCGCGGTTCGGCGCCGGCTCCTGACCCTCTCGTTCCGGTCTGCGCTTCAGCGCCAGTTGAACGGCTCGATTGCGTCGGGGGTGGGCGGGATGCGCTCTACATCTTTCGTGGTGGAGCGGGCCCGGCCCAGAAACATGATGTAGTGCGCCCGACACCGGATGCCAAGCGATTTTCGTTCAAACCCAAGTTAACAAAAGGGCGCGGTCCCGTCCGCCGAAATCCTGGGCGACCTTCGCATGGAGGCCATCGCGCTCGAGCAACGCCTTCACCGCCGCCGCCTGGTCGTGGCCGATCTCGATCGCCGCGAGCCCGCCTTCGGCAAGAAGGCTCGGCAGCTGCGGGGCCAGCGTGCGATAGGCATCGAGCCCTTCGGTACCGGCGAACAGAGCTTCGTCGGGCTCGAATTCACGGACGCCCGCACCGACCTCCGCTCCGTCGGGAACGTACGGCGGATTGCATAGGATCAGGTCGAACTTCTCCTTGACGTTCTTGGCCCAGTCGCCCTCTCGGAACTTGACCCTCGCCTCGAAACCGAGACGGCGCGTATTGGCGGCTGCATAGGACATCGCCCGCCGCGAGACGTCGATGCCGAGGCCAGTCGCTTCCGGCCATACGTCGAGTGCTGCGAGCAGCAGCGTACCCGGGCCGGTTCCGAGATCGAGAATGCGCTTCGGACCGGCAGTCCCGTCGAAATGCTCGATCGCCGAGGAAATGAGCACTTCCGAGTCCGGTCGCGGCACAAGCACGCCTGGGCCGACGTGAAGTTCGATATTCCAGAAGGCTCGGCGGCCGGTGATGTAGGCCACCGGCTCGCCGGCCTTGCGCCGCTCGACCATATCCCAGAACCGCTTCGGAACCTCTCGGTCAGGCGGCGACAGGAGCAGCCTGTCGCGATCGATGTGCAGCGCCTCAGCCATCAGCAGCTCCGAATCGAGCCGCGCGGTGTCGCTGGCCTTTTCGAGCTGGCGCGCGGCGTCGCCCAGCGCGCGAGCGATGCGTTTCACGCTTCCTCGAGGCCGGCGAGCCGCTCGGCTTCGTCTTCGGCGATAAGCGCTTCGAGAAGGTCGCCGAGCCGCGGGCCCTCCAGCACTTCATCGAGCTTGTGCAGGGTCAGGTTGATCCGATGGTCTGTGACCCGGCCCTGCGGGAAATTGTATGTGCGGATCCGCTCCGAGCGGTCACCCGAACCGACCATCGACTTGCGCGCGCCGGCGCGCTCGTTCGCCAAGCGCTCGCGCTCCAGCTCGAACAAACGGGTTCGCAACACCTTGAGCGCCTTCGCCTTGTTCTTATGCTGCGACTTCTCGTCCTGCTGGATGACGACGAGACCGGTGGGCAGGTGCGTGATCCGAACCGCGCTGTCGGTCGTATTGACCGACTGCCCGCCCGGACCCGACGAGCGATAGACGTCGATCCTGAGGTCCTTGTCGTCGATCTGGATGTCGACATCCTCGGCCTCGGGAAGAACCGCCACCGTCGCTGCGGAAGTGTGGATGCGCCCACCGCTCTCGGTGGCCGGAACACGCTGCACGCGGTGAACGCCGCTTTCGAACTTCAGCTTCGCGAAGACGCCTGGTCCGCTGATCGAGGCGACGGCTTCCTTGTAACCGCCGAGCTCCGACGGAGAGGCCGAAATCAGCTCAAAACGCCAGCCCTGCGATTCGGCGAAGCGCTGATACATCCGCAAGAGATCCCCGGCGAACAGCGCCGCTTCGTCGCCGCCCGTGCCGGCCCGAACCTCAAGCATGGCGGCACGGTCGTCCGCGGCATCGCGCGGGAGCAATTTGATGGCCAGCGCCCGCTCGGCTTGCGGCAGCTTGTGCCTGATTTCTTCCGCTTCGGCCGCCGCCATCTCCTTGAGCTCGGCTTCGGCGGAGGCGTCGTGAAGCATTCCGTTGAGCACCTCGAGCTCGGCCCGAAGCCGCCGAACCTCCCGCGCTGCCGCCGCCACGGGTTCGATCGCCGCATAGTCCTTGGACAGGCGCACGAACTCGTCGGGAGACAGGTTTGGCGCCGACATGAGGTTGGCGAGTTCCTGCTTCCTCGCTTCGATCGAAGCGATGCGGTCGGACGAGATCTGGGTCATCGGCCGAGAGCACCCCCGATGAGGTCGAGCGACACCGACCGTTGCTCGCCAGTGTTCAGATCCTTGAGCTGCGCTTGGCCGCGATCGAGCTCGTCATCGCCGATGATCAGGGCATAGGCCGCGCCCGACGAATTCGCCCGGCTCAGACGTTTCTTCATATTGCCGCGATAGGACATCTCGGTGGCAATGCCCTCCCGTCGCAGCCCCGCGACGATCTTCTGCGCTTCGGCTTCCGCGCGTTCACCTAACGGAATAACTGCAACGGAAGGCGTGTCCGGTTCAGGCGCGTCGATCATCATCGCCAGCCGCTCGATGCCGGCCGCCCAGCCCACGGCCGGCGTCTGCGGTCCGCCCAAGGCTTCCATCAGGCCGTCGTATCGGCCTCCGGCGATCACGGTCCCCTGTGCGCCGAGCCGATCCGTGACGAACTCGAACGCTGTGTGGCGATAATAGTCGAGCCCTCGAACCAATCTCGAGTTCCGCTTCCACGGCACTCCGGCTGCTTCGATTCCCGCCACAACCGCTGCGAAGAAGTCCGATGCTTCGCTCGTCAGATAGTCGTCGACTGCAGGTGCGTTCTGACAGATGACTCGATCCCGGGGATCCTTGCTGTCGAGAATGCGCAGCGGATTGCGATCGAGGCGCGACAAGCTGTCCTCGGATAGGGCGGCCTTATGCGCGTGGAAGTAATCGACGAGCGCCCCCCGCCAGGAGTCGCGGGTCGCCGGATCGCCGAGCGTGTTCAGTTCCAGCACTACGCCTTCGGCGATGCCCAGTTCGACCAGCAGCTGATGGCCGAGCGCCAAGAGCTCGACGTCCGCCTGCGGTTCGGCTGCGCCAATGATCTCCGCATCGAGCTGGTGAAACTCGCGGAAGCGGCCCTTTTGCGGACGCTCGTAACGAAATGCCGAGCCGTGCGTCGCGACCTTCAGAGGTGCGTACTGCTGCCAGCCTTCGCTCAAATACGCGCGGCAGATGCCGGCGGTGAACTCGGGCCGAAGCGTGATCGACTCCCCGCCGCGATCCTCGAACGAATACATCTCCTTGGAGACGACGTCGGTGGTTTCGCCGATCGTCCGGGCAAACACTGCGGTATACTCGATCGTGGGGACCTCGACGCGCCTGAACCCATACAGCCGGCGCACGCGATCGAACGCTTCGACCACCTTCGCGAGGCGGTCGGCGTCTTCACCAAGCAGGCTTTGCGTGCCCCGAACGGGCTGAACCGGCGTCATTGGCGCGCGCTAAAGCATAATTTGCAGAATTGGCAAAAGCTTCCTCCGCCCTTCAGGGCTGCTGCGACTGCCGTTTCTCGAAATTCTGAAGTTGCTGCTGGTAGAAGCTGGTCGGCAGGAATTGCTTGCGGAAGCTGATCATGAACGTGCGGCCGAGCGGATCGAGCATGGTCGGCTCATAGCCGAGGGGAATCGCTCCGGCGTCGTTACGCACCTTCGGCCGAGCGTTGAAGATGTTCCCGACCTCGAAACGCATGGAGGCTCCGCGCAGCCAAGGATAGCGCGATACGATCGGAAGATACTGGCCGACGTTGGCGAACAAACGAAGGTCGAAGGTCGCGACCGGCGAGAAATGGAGCGTCTCGCCGTCCAGCGCGTCGACCCGCGTCGCGCTGCGCCAAGTGGCGCCGATGCGCGCCCCCATGCCGTTGTTCGACCAGCCGGCCTGCGCTTGAACTTGATGACGAGGCTGCCCGCCCGTCTGGCCGATCGGCGCTCCGTGCAGATAGTCGAGCTCCGGGAAACCGCGCCGGATCATGGCCCGATCGACCAGGGTGATCGTGTCCGTCAGCGAGAAGGTCAGGCGGCCGTTCGACGGGATTGCGCCAGGGTTCGAGGAAGTGGTCGCCGAGCTTTGCGGGACGGCAATGCCTGCCGCCTGCGCTTGCCCGAGCAGACGCTGAATGTCGGACGAGGATGCCTTCTTCGACCTCAGCGGCTTAGTGAAATCGAATCCGAACCTAAGGGTATCGCGGCGCGCACTGCTGAAGTTCACGGGCCTTAAGTCCACACTGACCAAGTTCCCGGCTCCATCGCGAACGAAACGCTGTGGGAATGCCGCTTCGAGGTCCGGCGAGACGGTGATGTTGGAGATCGGGCGATCGATGCTCACACGCGCATAATCCGCCCGAAGGCGGAAATTGACCGTGTCGATCGGTTGCCAGTCTGCGCTGATCTTGAACGTTCCGGTACGGTCGGTTCTGAGATCGGGATTGCCTCCGGTCACAACCGCGGCGCGCGGCACGACGCCGTTCGTGAAATCGAAGATGCGTGTGCCGGGGGTTTGAACGAACGGATCGCCGAGCTGGCGAACGGAAGGGGCGCTCTCCTCCCGATTCCAGCTGCTCACGATATTGAGCCGCTCGATCGGCGACCAGTTCGCGCCCACTCCGGCGATGACCAACGCGCCGAAGTCGGATAGCTCATCGATCCCCGCATTGGCGTTGAACGTTAAATTGCCGAGAGCACCGAACGCACGCCCGCGATGCGAAAGCGGGAGGTCGACGTTCACGGTCGCACTGCCCGTAGTTCGGTCCGTCGACCCGGCCGGCGGCGTCACGAAATGCTCCTGGTCGATGTGCAGATGCTCGGTCGACGCGCCGGCGCGAACCGTAATCTCGGCCTCGCCCGCAGGAACTGCGAAAAGCGGCCCGTTGACCGTCGCATCGAAATCGGCTGCCGCACGAGTCGACGCGGCGCTCCCGGGCGCGAAGAACAGGCCGCTCTGGATCGTGTTCGTGCTGTTATGGTCGACGTCCGCATTGGCCGCTAGGTTCCAATGCCATTGCGACTGATGACCGCTCAGGGTGCCCCCGATGTGCAATCGGTTGTCGGTAGACGAGCGATGGAGCTCAGCCGGCAACTGCTCGGACAAGCCGCTGAGTGCATGTCCCTGACTATGATCGGCCTCGGCGTTCAGCGTTCCTTCGACACCGTCGGACAGCGCGCGGCTCACGGTTGCCGTCGCCCGGATGCCCAACTCGGACGGAAGCAGGAGGCCCGTCGCTCCCGTTCCGTTGCTTTCATATTGTTGCTCGACGAGGCTGCGCTGCGCGCCCCTCAGGATGTCGTCGCTTCCCGCATGGAGGTTGATGTTCGTCCGCTGATTGGGGCTCAGCACGATCCGGGTAAAATCGCCTCCTCCGCCGGTAAAGCCGTCGTGCGCGGCGGTGTTGCCCGCGATCTCCGCGACCGTCTCACCGAAATGATTTTGAAGGACGACGTTCACGACCTTCTGGCTCGGCGGATAGCCATATTTCAGCGCGACTTCCTCGGGCAGGATGTCCACCCGGGATACCGCCTCGATAGGGATGTCGCGTAGCTCCCGGTAGCTCGAGACGCGGCGGCCGTTGAGCAAGACGAGCGGCCGCGCAGTCCCCGAGGCTCGCGCGACGCCGATCTGGGGAGCGATCGCTTCCAGCAGTTCGTCGAAGCTGGTCACGCCGGTCGCCTTGACGTCTCGCGACCGGAGCACCGCCTCCGGCTGGATGTCCCCGATGACCGATCCGCGCGGGGCCTTGCCGGTCACGACGATTTCGTCCTCATCGCTGGGGCTCGGAGCAGCCGGTGCAGAGCTGGCCTGGGGCCCTTGAGCCGGTTGAGAATGCGCCTGTCCAACGAAGACGGCCCAGCCTGCGCCGGCGAGAAGCGAGAGGCGTATGGAGCGTGTCACGCGCGGCCCGTGCGCCGGTGCGGGTGACCGTTGGCTGGCACTTTCGTGAACTTCCGGAAAGCTTTCGCGGCCAACCATGGTTGAGGATCCCGCCTTCGTCAGCTTCGTGACTGCGATTGCTGTTCCTGCTGTCTCTGCTGCCGGAAGAAGCTCGGCGGCGGCAGGAAGAGCTTGCGGAAGCTGACCATCACTGTCCTGCCCAGCGGGTCGAGGAGCCCCGGCTGATAGTTGAGCGGCACATTGCCGAAGGCGTCGTGAACGTTGGGCCGGCTGTTAAGAATATTCGTGAACTCCAGCCGTGCCTGCGTTCCCCTGAGCCACGGATGCTTTACCGCCAGCTCGGGAATGTCGCCCGGGTTGGCAAATAGCCGCAGGTCGAAGGTCGCAAGCGAATTGAAGTGCAGATTGTCGCCAGTGAGCGTGTCGACTTTCGTCCCGCTTCGCCAGTTCGCGCTGAGTCGCGCTCCGAAACCATTGTTGAAGTAACCGCCCTGCGCCTGGACGAGGTGGCGCGGGGTTCCGCCAGTCTGCCCGGCAGCATCGCCGTGAAGATAATCGAGGCCGGGCAAGCCCGGCACGATCGTGACCTTGTCGACGAACGTGATCGTATCGGTGACCGACAGGGTCAGCCGCCCGCGGTTCTCACCGCCTCCGCCGAAGAATCTCCCTCCACCGCGACCTCTAAAACCACGGTCGCCGGTCGGGCCACCTTCCGGAGGACCAGGCGGAGGGCCGCCGGCCTGTCCTTGTGCACCACCGGGAGTCGTGCCTCTCGGTCCAAAGCCGAACTGCCGGCGCATCTCGTCGATCACCGCCTGCGACGGCCGGCGCGACTTGAGCGGCTTGGTGAAGTCGAACCCGACCCGCAGAGTGTCCTTGCGTGAGCTGTCGAAATTGACCGGCGTCAGGTTGACCGAAATGAGCTGGCCGACCGAATCGCAGCCCGTCGTCGGATCGACCGTCGGGCATCGCAAGAATCGGTTGGGAAATGCGGCCTCGATCTGCGGTGTCGCGGTGATCGAGGAGATGGGATTTTCGATGGTCTGGTGGACGTAATCGGCGCGCAAGGTGAGGTCGGTCTTGCTGCTCGGCTTCCAGTATCCGCCAAGCTTGAACACGGTCCGGCGGTCATTCTCCAGGTTCGGATTACCGCCGGTGATCGCGGTGACGAGCACCGTCTGGCCGGTCGTGAAGTCGAAGATCCGCGTGCCGGGGGTCGAAAGGATGGGATCGCCGAGCTGGTTGATGGTGGGCGGCCCTTCCTCGCGGGTCCAGCTCGCTAAGAGATTGAGACGATCGAGCGGCGACCAGTTGGCCGTCGCTCCGAGCTTGGACAGCGTTCCGAAATCGGAAAGCTGGTCGAGTTCCGCGTTCGCTCCCAACGTGAGATTGCCGAGCGCGCTGAAATCCCGGCCCCGACGCGAGATCGGCACGTCGAGATTGATTGCCGCCGTCCCTGTCGTCCGCCCCAGCGAATTGGAGGACGTGAGACCACCGGCCTTGCGCTCCGTATCGAGGTCGACTGTGCTCGCGCCAATCCGAAGCGTGGTCCCGACGTTGCCGGCCGGCACCTTGAACAAATTGCCATTCGCCGTCGCCGTAACGTCACCCGACGTGCTCGTCTCGCGAGTCTTGTCTTGCGGAAACAAGGTGCTGTTTCGATCCGTGTCCGTAAGGCTGCGATCCCAATCGGCATTGCCGACCACATTCCAGCGCCACTGCGCCTTGTTCCCGTTCAGAGTGACTCCCGCATGCGCGCTGTCCGTCGTCGTCTCACGCGCAAGCGCTTGGTCGAGCGTGTCGTTCAGTCCGATGAGCGAACGGCCCTCATTATGCTCCAGCTCGGTGTTCAATGTGGCGGATACGTCCCCGAGGATCTGGCGGTTGAAGATCGCCGACCCCCGGACGTCGCGCTTGGTCCCGATCAGCGAACGGTCCTCGAGCTCCTGCTGGTCGGTCGGAAGTGGCGGCTGGTGGAGGAGGATGTCGCGCTCCGCCTCGGTCAACATGGAATTGCCTTCGGCATGCAGGTTGAACTGCGTGCGGCCGTTCTTCTGGATCATCAGCCGCGTCAGATCCCCGTTGCCCGACGCATAACCGCCGTCCGTCGCCGCACCCGCACCGACCTGGGCAACGGTCGAGCGGAAGCGTTGGCGAAGGACGATGTTCACGACCTTCTGATCGGCGCGATATCCGTATTTGAGCGCGACCTCCTCGGGCAGGATCTCGACCCGC
>Ga0070658_10005536_pt1 | contig 10251 bp, 6 predicted proteins | sample KBSC13metaG_FD_64664 | JGI IMG/M metagenome (GOLD analysis project Ga0070658, IMG submission 64664) | Corn rhizosphere microbial communities from Kellogg Biological Station, Michigan, USA - KBS C1-3 metaG | ecosystem: Host-associated > Plants > Roots > Rhizosphere > Soil ... | reverse complement strand
CCAGGTCAACGGGAAGCTGCGCGACAAGTTGACCGCACCGGCCGACGCCGACACCGAAGTTCTGAAGGCGATGGCCCTGGCCAGCGAGCGTGTCGCCGAGTTCACCGACGGCAAGTCGATCAAGAACGTGATTGTCGTGCCCGGTCGATTGGTCAATATCGTCGTGGTGTAGGCTCGAAAGACGCATTTAACATCGATGAAGAGGATGTACAGGATTAGGATCTACCTTATCCTGTACATCCTGTCTATCGATGTTAATACTCTTTCTGGAGATTCATCGATGCAGGACGCGCGTGTTCGAAACGTCATAGCCGCCATCGCAATCGGCATCGCTCTCGTGAGCGGCGGGGTGATCTACGGTGGTCGACATGCGCCACCGCCGGTCATCATCAGCGGCTCGGAACCTGCCTCGCCGACTCCGTCGACAGGCGATCCAGGCATCGGGGCGGCTTCGGCGGCGCCCGTTCCACTACCGCTTTCGCCCTACCCCGTCGCGACCCTGCCTTCCAACAAGATCTACGTTCACGTCGCCGGGGCCGTCAAGCATCCCGACCTGTACACGCTGCCGGCCGGTACCCGGGTCGCGGGCGCGATCAAAGCCGCGGGCGGGGCGACCGCCGACGCCGACATCGACGCGGTCAACCTGGCCGAGAAAGTCGTCGATGGCGAGAAGATCTACGTCCCTCGCAAAGGCGAAACGCGCGCTCCTGACGCCGCACCCGGAAACGCCATTGGCGACGAATCGTCGATGCCACCCACGTCAAGCACTGCTCCCTCCTCACCGGCATCTAAAACGCACTCTGCGCCTGGTCACGGACATGAAGCGAGCAACAAGCTAACTGATCCCAAGCAGGGCAAGGTCAATCTCAACACCGCTAGCGCAACCGAGCTTGAACGTCTCCCCGGCGTCGGCCCCGCCACCGCGGCCCGCATCATCGACTATCGCAAGCACAACGGCGGCTTCAAGAAGCCGACCGATCTCATGGACATCAGCGGTATCGGCGACAAGAAGATGGCCAAACTCGCTCCGTTTGTCACGGTCCACTAAGCCCACCAACGCCAATTGGCTAGTTGACCGGGACCGACCACAACGCCCCATTGTCGACATAGCTGATGTGCTTGCCGTCGGGCATCCAACGCACGTTACTAGGGCCAACTCCCTGCCCACCTATCGGCTCGCTCACAAGGACGCGCATCCCAGTTCCATCGGTGTTGCTGACTGTCACGGTCATGTCGAATGTAGACTTGTGCATGACAGTCGCTTGAATCAGGATTCCGGCTGTACTTGACTTCGTCGACATCTCGTTCCACACAATCTGAGAACCGTCTGGCGAGATCTCGTGGCCGAATGGGATCGACATCATGCCGAACGAGTACTTGTAGGTGGTGTCGACGACTTCCTTGCCTTTGGCGAAATGCACGACATTGTAAGGCAGCATCATCGCGGTGTCCGCATCGTCATCATCGCCGGACGCTCCATCATCATCCCCACCCGCCATAGTCAAAAGCTTGTCACCGCTGATCGCGCCGATGACAGTCATCGGCGACATTTCCTTCGTCTCACGGTCGACCACCTTACGCGTCACCCTGGCACCGGAGATCGCGCACTCGGCCACCGTTCCCGTTTCCTCCGTTGACTGATCGAGCTCGAACCAGCCGGAACTGTCCGGACGCCAGATCGGCTGGTCGATAAGATCCTGCGCTTTACCGACATCAACTGTCAGGCTGCCGTCGAGCCGGGCCAGGAGCCAGTGACCGTCGGTCTCCGGAAAGCTCGGCAGGCCGGATTTCGATGGAGGGAGGCCGGGGTTCATCCTGCCTCCGAGTACCAGCGGGAGTTTCGACGGGGACGATTCAGTCATCCTCGACACCGACGCCACCGCCCACTTCCGGTCGGGCGAAAGTACCCAGCCATAGAAGCCTGTTGATACCTTGCCCCCGAACTTCTTCAACGATTGACTGATCCAGGTGGGAACAGACTTGGCGCCGGTGGCGACATCGACGGCATAGTCCTCGGTGCGATCATGGATAAGTATTGTCCCGGCATCGAGCCACTGATACGCGGACGAACCGGGGCCGGCCTCCTCAGTCATCGCTGGCATGGCCATCAACCGCGTCGCCTTGACGCCCACGGGTCCGGTGACGTGGCCGCGAAAAGGCATCAGGACCAGCCAGCCGCCAATCACCAACGCGGCCGCAAAGATACCGCCAACAATAAGCCAATCTCTCACTGGTTGCATGCGGCGACGTTAACCGGGGGCGTAGCCGATTCCTTCTCGGACGGGCAGCGGTCCCACATAGCGAGCGCGGGGTCTAATGAGGCGGTCTTTCTGGTACTCCTCGATCGCATGGCCAATCCAGCCGAGGGCGCGGCCGAGCGCGAAGAGCGTCAATGCCGATCCTGACGGCATTCGTAAGGCGCGGGTGACGAGGACGAGGCCGTAGTCGACGTTTGGTCGCTCGCCGATCAGGTCGAACACCGCCGTTGCAACAGCCTCTGCCGTCGGGTCGACCGCGCCGCATCGACGAAGGTTGTCGACCAGATAGCGGCCGCGCGGATCGCCGTCGGGGTAGAGCGCGTGGCCGAATCCCGGCAGGCCCTCCCCGCGCCGCAACCGGTTATAGAGTCGAGACTTGACATCGTCGAGACCCAACCCGTCGCATTCGGCCAGCATCTGTTCCACCCGTTCGCTCATGCCGCCATGCTTGTACCCACTGAGGGCGGCGAGGGCGGCGTCGACGACGGCATAAGGCGCCGCCATTGTCGAGGCCACGCACCTGGCGGTGAACGTCGACGTGTTCAACTCATGGTCGGCACAGAGGATCAGCGTTGCGCCGATCAATCCGGGGGCAAAGTCCACAGATGGGGCGAAGTGGGCAGCGATCGCCGAGGCCATGCCCTCTCCCGGCAGCTGTCCCGTTACCGCCATCACCATCGCGCCGAGTATTCGACGCCCCGTCGATGCCACCGCCTCGGGTCGCAAGTCAACCGCCGCTCGGTCACGCACGGCCGCCAGAGGCAGCAGGACGCGCATGAGATCGTAGTGCGACAGCTGCGTAAGCTGGGCCCGCACGGTCCAAAACTTGTCCGACAGCGCGACACGGCCGGCCAGCGAATCCCAGCGGTCGAAATGGCCCGTCCACATCAACGAGGCCACCTCCTCGACAGTCCGCTGCCCCGCTAACTCTGCAATATCGTATCCGCGGTAGTAGCAGCGACCGTCAGCGATCCGCGTTAGGGCAGAGTCGACCACCGGGACGCCCCAGTTGAGCGTCTCCGCAGCCGACTGATCCGGGTCGCGGCGCTGCTCCTGTCGACGGCGCAGGCGGTCGACATCCTCGCCCACATATCGACGAGTCCGCCTCGCATTATCCGCCTCTTCCGAACGAACCAGCCCCCGGCTCACATAGGCATACAGGGTGGCGCGGCTGATACCGAGCGCCTCCGTGGCCTCTTTCGCGGTAAGAAATGACTTCATAGTTGATTACTCAATCAATATTGACAATATACTTATACCTCCGGTAGCATAAAATCGGAGGTGTGAAATGACATCCGATTACAAACCTGGCCTGGAAGGCGTCGTCGCCGCAAGAACGAGACTGAGCCGTGTCGACGGCGAGGCCGGCGAATTGACTATCGCGGGCTATCCAGTCGATGACCTCGCCAGGCACGCGAGTTTCGAGGAGGCCGTCTATCTCTTGTGGCATGATCGACGTCCTTCGGCCGAGGAACTCGCCGACTTCACGGCTGACCTGGCAAAGAGACGCGCGCTGCCGTCGATCACCCTGTCCGTCATCAACGAAGCCACCCGCCGAGAGTCCGGCGCAATGGACGTACTGCGGATGGCCTCATCGACAATGAGCTTGAGCACCTGCGACGGCCGCGCGGACCAGGCGCGTACTCTGATCGCCGCGATCCCGACAATCGTCGCCGCTTACGCCCGAATGGTTGACGGCAAGCCCATCGTCGAGCCTGATCCAACTCTGGGTCACGCGGCCAATTTCCTCACGATGCTCACAGGATCCAGTCCATCCGACGCACAGGTGCGCGCGCTCGATGCGTACCTGTTGACGGTCTGCGATCATGGCTTGAACGCGTCGACCTTTGCCGCCCGCGTCATCATTGCCACGGAGTCGGACATGGTGTCCGCCGTCACCGGGGCCATCGGCGCGCTCAAGGGTCCGCTCCACGGAGGCGCGCCAGGGCCGGCGCTCGATATGGTCTTCGAGATCCTCGACGCCAGGACCGAAGGCGAATCGGTCGGCGCCGCGGCAGACCGAGTCATTCGCGCCACGCTGGAAGCCGGTGAGCGACTGATGGGGTTCGGCCATCGCATCTACAAGGTCCGCGATCCACGAGCCGATGTCCTGGGCGAAGCGGCGCGCAAGCTATACGCCGTTGACGATACGGGCTTCTATGAAGCCGCCACGGAAATCGAGGCCATCGCCCTCCGCCTTCTCGAAGAACACAAACCTGGCCGGCGGCTACAGACCAATGTCGAGTTCTACACAGCTCTGCTACTCCATGGCATCGGTATTCCGTCGACGCTGTTCACCCCGATCTTCGCCATGGCCCGCGCCGCCGGTTGGACCGCTCATTGCCTTGAGCAGCTTGAGGCAAACCGCATCTACCGGCCGCAGTCGGAGTATGTGGGCGCGATGGGGCGTCGATGGTAGTCTGCGTCCTGCTCCCTCCGCGGTTTGGTTGCCAAAGCGACGGTCGGCCTCCAGGGCTTTCGCTGCCGATGGTCGTTGAATTCGGAGAAATTTTCAAGTTCGTTTTTGGCGGCCTTGTTCCTTTCGGAGGCTTTCGATGAGCGGGTCGACATCGCGTGGGATGTTGCCGATTCCGGGAAAGCTTGATTTGAAGAGATTGTCGAAGGGTTTGAGGCACTGGCGGACGAAGGCTTCGCGCTTCTGGACATCGTCGAACTTAGCCTTGCCCCAATCGCGAAGTGACACTATTTAGACTATTCGTGAACTGTTACTTCAACGACTTAATTGCCACCAATCATCCGCGAAGCTGTCATACTCGTGGCAATGGCTATTAACTACAACCTTGTCGACTTCGGCCCGCCACCCCGACGCGTAAAGTGGACCGGCGGAAAAAAGGTCCGGATCGTTGTTTATGCGCTGATCGCCGCCGTCGCAGGGATGATTATCGGCATCTCCTATAGCCGGTACACCATTGCGCGTGAGCTTTACCAGTATGGCAAGGTGACGTCGGCGTCGATCATTACCAAGCACTACACGCAAGGAAAAACCAGAACGTATTTCTTCGATCTGTTCTACCTGGACGGTTTGAAGTCGTACTCGCCGGACCTTGAGGTAAGCGCCCTGGACTACGACCACTATACTCAGGGCAATGAGGTGACCGTCACGTTCCTACCGAGCGACCATGATAAGATCGCCCTGGGGAAGGTCACTGCCGGGAGTGTCCAGTCGAGCTTTCACGGCTTGATTGTTACGGTAGTTGTCACTCTGCTGGTGGGTGGGTGGTTGCTGGGCATGCTGGAGAGGTCATTGTGGCGCGAGTATCGGCTGGTGGAAAACGGCTTGATCTTCGACGCGGTCGTTGAGAGTGTCGAGCCATACACCGTCAAGGGCACGGCCTATCTGCGTGTGCGTTATCGGTTCGATGTCGACGAGCACAGCATTCACGGGATGTATTCGGTGGCGGGTCAGCCGGCGTCGGGGCCACTGCTAGGGGCGACGGTTAGGGTGATTGCGTCGACGTGGAGGCCGACCGTCAACAAGCCGGTGTCGCAGATCGCGTTTGTGGGACTGGCGTAGGCTTCCAGGGCGTACAACGCCGCGGACGGGCTGGACGCCCATCGCACGATAGGATTTGAGCGTGCGCTAGGCCGCTTTTCGGATCTCTTCGTTGAGATTGAGGCAGTGAGTGACTCTGTTGCGGCCGGATTCCTTAGACGCGTAGAGGGCCTCATCGGAGGCTTTGACTAACTCGTCGCGGTTGAGGTTGACGCCCGCCTGGAGGGTCGCGATGCCGAAGCTGGCCGTGACGGCGCGGTCGGGCCAGGGGTGTCCCTCGATGCGGCTGCGGCATCGCTCCGCGACGCGCATTGCTGCGTCGGCCGGGGTGTGAGGCAGGATCAGCACAAACTCTTCGCCGCCGTAGCGGGCCACGAAGTCACTATCGCGGATCGAGGCTTCGAGTAAATGGGCCACGGTCTTGAGCACGAGGTCGCCGGCCGGGTGGCCGTAGGTGTCGTTGTAGTGCTTGAACTTATCGACGTCGAGGAGGACGATGCTGAGCGGGTTGCCGTATCGACGGGATCGCTCGAACTCCACCTCAAGTCTGTCGTTAAACGCGCGTCGGTTCTTGAGGCCCGTGAGGCCATCGCGTGACGCCAATTCTTCCAGCTTCCCCTTCGCCTCGTGGAGCTCTTCTTCGTACTTCTTGCGTGCGGTAATATCCGTGAACGATCCGGCGACCCGCAGGGCCTGGCCGTTTCGGTTCCACATTGCCTGGCCGCGGTCGAGGATCCATAGCTGCGATCCGTCCTTGGCGGTTACCCGATACTCGGCGTAGTAGTACTCCGTTTTACGCTCGATATGGGCCTGGAATGCCTCGGAGACGCCTACGCGGTCCTCGACGAAGATATGCCTCATCCACTCTTCGCGGCTGGTCGCCACTTCGGTTTCATCGTCGTAGCCGAGGATTTGGGCGCAGCGGGCGGAGAAATAGGTCTGGTTGGTGCGGACGTTCCAGTCCCATATGCCGTCGTTATTGCCGCGAACGGCAAGGTACCACCGCTCCTCACTCTCCTGCAGGGCGTGCTCGGCGTACTTGCGGGCGCTGATGTCGATGTTGGCGCTGATGCCGCCGGTGATAGTGCCGTCGATGGAGCGCAGGGGATAGGTATTCGCCAAGAAGTAGCGGGTGACGCCGTAAGGGTCCACATCCTGCCACTCGTAGCCTTCGTAGGACTCTCCGGCGGCAACGCTCATCACGAGCGCGCGGGTGATATCGGCGTCTTCCGTACGGCCGACGATCTCCCAGACGGGCCGCTCAAGAGCATGGTCGGCGGTCTGGCAGAACAGGCTCTCGCAGGCGCGGTTCCACTCAAGTATCTTCCCACTGGCGTCGAAGCAGAAGCAGGCGATGGGAACGCCCTGGAACAATTCCTGAAATCGACGTGCGGCCTCGGCGACCTGGGTGGCGAACGCGATCTGATCGCGCACCTGCGCCTCGATGTCTTCCCAGTCCTCGGGAAGCCCTGCCTCCGGGTCGACTTCAGACCCGAACGTCGACATGGCATCGAGAGCGACTATCCCGGTCGCAATCTCAGGATCGTCCACGCTGCCCTCCTGGCGAAGGATCTCAAACAGAAGGGCATCGTCATACAGTGCGGCCACGTCGGCGGCATCCGTCGTTACGTCTATCGTCGCGGTGGGCGGCGGTGGCGCGATCGGTTCCTCTGGTTGGGCGGCGGCCTGTGCAAGGTCAGCTTTTTGTCGTGGCATAGAGCAATTATTCAGCCGAGCCGCTCCCGGATGATCGACAACGATCAGCGACCCGCCTTCCTATTGCTCCATTATCGGCGAATGACGGCCTCTCTTGTAGAGGCTGGTATTGAGGACGTCATCGACAACCTTCCCGGTGTCCGTCGATGAGGCGCGGGTCGGCTTACAGGTTGCTACCGCAAGCTGTAAGCCGCCCCCGTGCATTCTGAGATCCTATGGTTTTCCGGTCCAACTCGACGTCAGCTTGACCGATGTCGACTGCCGAATGTCGCGGGAGGAAGCGCCGATATCAATGCCGTATTGGCCGGGGTCGGAGCGCCATCGTTTGCCGTCGACATCGTAGTAGGCGAAGGTCGATGGGTCGAGGGTGAAGGTTACGGTCGATGTCTGACCTGGTTCCAGGCTGACCTTCGAGAAGCCTTTGAGCTCACGCACGGGTCGATCGATGGAGCCGTTCTTGCCTGGGGACATGTACAGCTCGACGACCTCCGAGCCGGCGCGTTTGCCGGTGTTGGTGATGTCGACGGTGACGTCGACGTGGTCGCCCGCACTCATCGACGAGTTGCTGACTTTGACGCCGCTGTATTTGAAAGTCGTGTAGGAGAGCCCGTAGCCGAACGGGAAGGCCGGGTCGATTTTCTTCTTGTCGAAATGGCGGTAGCCGACGTAGATCCCCTCGGCGTAGTGCACTGTGCCTTTTTTGCCGGGGAAGTTGGCGAAGTCCGGGTAGTCCTCTCGGTGGGCGGCGACGGTGTCGGTGAGCTTGCCGGAGGGGTTGATCGTCCCTCTGAGAACGTCGGCCAACGCATGGCCGCCTTCCTCGCCGGGAAAGCCCATGTCGATGACGGCCGGTACTTTATCGAGCCAGGGCATGAGTGTCGGCGAACCGGCGTTGAGGACGACGATCGTGCGCGGGTTTGCCTTGACGACGGCGTCGATGAGTTTGTCCTGCGCGCCCGGCAGTGACATCGACGGCCGGTCATTCCCCTCGCCTTCCTGACCGCCGGTGGAGACGATGACGATGGCGACATCGGCCTTGGCGGCAGCGGCAACGGCTTCGTCGACGTTGTCGACTTCCGGGAGAACCCACCCGAGCCGAGTCCGCAAGAAGCGGTCTTTGAAACCGAGCACTTCGGCATGGATGGCGTACTGGTGTCCGGCGACAAGATCGACCTTGGCTGCGTGGTACCAGTTGCCGCCCTGCGCGGATTCGTCGATGACGGTCTTACCGTCGATCGTTAGCTTGCAGCCGGCGGCGACCATTATGGCGAGGGTGAACGTACCGGTCGAGGGGGCCGTCAGTGTTCCGTTCCAGCGCGCTGAATGGATCGGCTCGGTGGTCTGCGGCGGTCGATAGTTGCGGCCGAAGGCGATCTGCGGGTCGGTCCGTTCGGCGAGGACCGTTCCGGTGAGATCAGGCGTGCCAAAGTATTCGCCGCGCAGGCCAGGTGTGCCGTCCGGCGCGGTGAAGTTCTTACTGGGGATCGGGTCGGCGTTCGGGCTGGGCAGGCGTACACCCTCGACATAGTCGACGCGGACGTTGGGGCCGGCCGCTTTCATTATGCCATCGAGGGGGTGAATCGTATAAAAGGGTTCGACGTTCGGGCTGCCGAGCGCACCGGCTTGCATCTTGGCGGCGGCCGGCCCGATGACGGCGATCGACTTGATGGCGCTAGTGTTGAGTGGTAGTGTCGATTTATCGTTCTTGAGGAGGATGATGCCGGCGGCGGCGGTGTCGTATGCGAGTTTTTGATGCTCGACCGAGTTGACGACGGCGTGATCAGGAGGCTTGGGGCCGTCGAGGAGGCCCGTGCGAACGATCATCCGGAGGATGCGCTTGACGGAGTCGTCGATGGCGGTCTGGCTTATCTTGCCGGCATCGAGGGCGGCCTTGAGTTTGGGCGCGGTCATCCAGTCGCCGCCGGGCATTTCGAGGTCGCACCCGCCGTTGACGGCTCCGTCGGTTTCGTGGACAGCGCCCCAGTCGGACATCACGACGCCGTCGAAGCCCCACTGCCCCTTGAGGACCTGGTTGTTCAGACCATCGTTCGCGGTGGCGTATGGGCCGTTGATCTTGTTATAGGCGTCCATAATGGTGTAGGAGTGCGCCTCGGTGATGCCGGCCTTGAACGAGGGGAGGTAGATCTCGCGCAGGGCGCGTTCGTCGACGCGGACATCCACGGTGTTTCGATCCTGCTCTTCGTTATTGCAGGCGAAGTGTTTGATGCAGGCCAGCGCTCCCGAGCTCTGCATGCCCTGAATATAGTTGACGGCAAGCCGCGCGCTGAGGTAGGGATCTTCACTAAAGCTCTCGGCATCGCGTCCGCCCAGGGGGGAGCGGTGGATGTTGACGTCGGGACCGAGCAGAACCTGTGCTCCTTCCCCCTTGTTGAGTACTTCTGCGCCGATCGCCTGGCCCACCTTCGAAATCAGGGCGGTGTCCCAGGTGCGTGCCATCACGACTTCGGTCGGGAACAGCGTGGCCGGTCCCTGCGTGCCCTGGGTACCTCCGCGGACGCCCTGTCCTGCGTCGGCCATTCCGACGGGTGGGACATCGAGCCGGGCAACCGGCTGTGTGGTGAAGCCGGTTCCGCTCAGGAGAGTCAGCCTCTCGTCCGGCGTAAGCTTGGAGAAGAGGTCGTCGACACGGGCGTCGAGCGCTGCCTTAGGATCTTTATATACCGGTAAAGCGTCAGGTGCGAGCAGTCGATGCCTGGCTCCGATTTTACTCGCGGTCCCCGGTTCCGCGAGACATCCGGTCGA
>Ga0070658_10005535_pt1 | contig 10252 bp, 5 predicted proteins | sample KBSC13metaG_FD_64664 | JGI IMG/M metagenome (GOLD analysis project Ga0070658, IMG submission 64664) | Corn rhizosphere microbial communities from Kellogg Biological Station, Michigan, USA - KBS C1-3 metaG | ecosystem: Host-associated > Plants > Roots > Rhizosphere > Soil ... | reverse complement strand
TGGTTGCCGACCTTCAGGAAATTCTTGCCAAGATCCCCGACTCACTCCTCGGCAAACGGGACCGTGCCCTACTCCTGGTGGGGTTCACCGGCGCTTTCCGGCGCTCGGAACTCAGCGCGATCGATATCGAGGATCTCGAGCCGGTGCGTGAGGGCCTGGTCATCAGGATCAGGCGTAGCAAGACCGATCAAGGAGGAGAGGGAAGGAAGGTTGGCATTCCGGCAGGCGCCGTAGAAGCCACCTGCCCGCTGTGGGCAGTGGAGCAGTGGCGCGCCGCGGCCAATCTCTCTTCGGGCCCGCTTTTCCGTCGCGTGAACCGGCATGGCGGCGTTCTCGCCTCCCGGCTCTCGGGAGAAGGCGTTTCCCTCGTCGTGAAACGCTATGTCGAGAAGCTCGGCTATGACCCCGCTGAGTTTGCCGGACACAGTCTTCGCGCCGGGCTCGCAACTTCCGCCGCCGCCGCGGGAAAATCGGAACGCGCCATCATGAACCAGACGGGACACCGTAGCGTCACCACCCTTCGCCGCTACATCCGGGACGGCAATCTTTTCCGCGACAACGCAGCCGCGGGAATCGGACTCTGAAGACTATCGTAAATAGACATCGGCGTATGTAATTTTACGGGTGCTTTCTTGCGGTTTTGCTGTAAGCATTAAATTGCCTATTCAATTCCAAATGAAATCACGTTTACGTTTAGAATCAGTTTGTTAGCCGTCCGAAACACGCACTTTCCCCAAAAAATAGACATTTATTAACTTTTTATCACCTATAATTCAGATCCGCGTACCAGTACTATTAATTCCAAATGGTATCCGTGAGGTTTGTATTGCGTAGGACCGTTGACCTGCGCACCTTGCCGAACCATGCTGCCCGCTCTCCTTTCGACAGCGGGTCCGGGACTCTTCACTGCGGCTATGCCCCGGAGATGAATCCGCCATCAGAGAGCCAAAATTCGTGAAATATCTTATCTTCCTTTTCGTTCCCGCAATTGCCTTTTGCGCCTGTCAGTCCAACGGTACCGGTGGTGGACAGTGGTCGGCGCCGTCAACCTGGAGCGGATGCTCCGGCGGTGGAGTCCCCGGACCCACTGACGACCCTACGATCATCACTCCGGATTCCGTCACGATCGACACGTCGATCGTCGTCAATTCGCTTACCGTCAAGACAACCGGCTCGCTGATCTTCGACGGCGCCGCGCCGCGCAGCATCACCACTGCGTCCGGTATTCACGCTCTGCAGGGCACCCTGGATTTCGCCAGTCATTCCACCTTCACCAACACCATGACGTTCCTGACGTCGGTGCCGCTCAGCAGCTCCGCTTCGCTGATCGACAATACCCGTATTTCTCCCTATAACCAGACGGTCCGGGAATCCTTCGCCCACTGTATCTTCTACCCGCAAGGCGGCATCGCCATCTCTCTGCTGACCGGCTACAACAACACTCTCTCGCTCAGCTACTCGCAGTGCAATGGCGCTTATCACTGCACCAATACCTACTATGTGCCGCAGGTTTCGATCTCCAACGTCACCTCCAATGGCGCGCTCTCGGATGTGTTTTACGGCTACTCGGCGACAGTAACCGGGTGGAACGTCATCAACGTGACGGATATCAATCCCGCGGGAAACGGCGCTCTGTTGTACGGCGTCTTCTCCGGTCTCAACATGTTGGGAAATGCCGTCATCACCGATACGGCTGCCGTTTATAGCCGGCGCATGTCGAACTTTTCCGCCTGGATCGGCGGTGAGTCGGGCACCACGCTACTCAAGTGGAACCTGGGCAAGTACTACAACACCGACGGCGGAATTGGCGGCTGTGTAGCCAACGCCTCCCTGCATTGCGTCATCGATTCGAACGTGCAGGATGGGGCTTATGAGGATTACAAGTTCCGCGACTACAACGATTCCAAGAACAATATCGCGATCGCCAACGCCGAAGACTCTCTCGGACAGGGCGCCTATTTCAGCTTCGGCTCAAGCAATATTACCTCCAGCAACGATGTCGCGGTCATGGATACGCAGGACGACCGCGGCAGCTTCGGCTTCTTCTTCATCGGCAACAACGTGGTGAAAGCGGATCATGTGGCGGTGACCCACGCCACCGCAGCCATGCTGCCCATCCCGGGTACCTGTGTCGCCGGCATTCTTTTCGGCGACGGTCTCAATGTCGACTCCTACCAAGCCGTCAACGCCAGTGTCGATCACTCGATGACTACCAATTGCGTCTCTCCCGCCTATAACGGAATCGGCATCGGAGGACAGTACTGGCAGGGAGGCACGGCATCCACCTATGTCAACACCGGCATGGGAGGCGTAGGCCTCTGGCGCAACAACATTTACAACAGCAGCCGTCCTTATGACGGACCTTCCGGAGGAACCTTCAACTTCGATGACGGCGTGCACAAGCACCCGAGCGCGACCTACGGAGATCTGCCCGGTTACAATCCGGCCATGTACACCACCGTGCGGCGCTGGGCCAACTGCGATGTGCAACTGGGCGGCCCCGGCACCACGGCCCATATCTTTCAGATGCTGGCCAATCGCTGGAACAATACCAATGGCAACTACACCGCAGAAGCCATTTACTCCTGCATGCGGGCCGGCTTCGCTCCCACCAACCTGCAGGTGATGACCGGCGACGGTTCTTACACTGGAGCGGTGGCCCCCATCGTTATCGGAGGCTGGGCTCGTCCCCAGTAAGCGCCGCTACTTTTTGACAGCCAGTGAAAACGAACCGGGGGTTCCATTGGTATCCGTGGCCACCACGGTAACCGTATGGGCCCCCGTGCTCAATGCTGCCGTATTCAACGAGTAGGTGAATCCTACATTGGGGCATCCCGGCCGGCCGGGGTATACGACGCACACGTCCAACCGCGGCGTTCCGTAGGAAGCCGTCCCCACGACCGTCCCATCCACTTTCACCTGCACATTGTCGATCGCCGTCGTGCCGTTGATGGCCCAGCCGGAGATAGTCGTCACACCCGACACTGTACCTCCTGAAGGCACCGAATCGATGTAAATCATCGGTGGAGGCAGGGCAACCACATTGACCGTTACGGAAAACGAACCCGAATCCGGGATCACGTCGGTGTCGGTTGCCACCACGGTGACAGTATGGGCTCCCGCGCTCAGACCAGCCGTATTCAATGCATAAGTGAAGCCGACATTGGGACATCCCGGCCGGCCCGGAAAGACCGCGCATACATCTTGCCGCGGACTGCCATAGGTGGCGGTCCCCACCAGGATGCCATCTACCTTTACCTGCACACTGCCGATCCGCGTGCCTACCGCCGTCGCGCTGTCGATGGCCCACCCGGAAACCGTCACCTTACCGGAGACCGTGGCGCCCGAAAGCAGCGAATCGATATAGACAGAAGGAGCAGGCGGACCTGAGACGTTCACCCTCACGGAAAACGAACCCGCATCCGGAGTCGCATCGGTATCCGTGGCGACCGCGGTAATGACCCGTGGTCCGCTGCCCAGCGAAGCTGCGTTCAATTGATAAGTGAAGCCCACATTGGGGCATCCCGGCCGGCCCGGAAAGACACTGCAGACATCCGAGCGGGGTGTTCCATACGTCGCGATCCCCACCAGGACGCCATCCACCCGGATCTGCACGCTGCCGATGCGGGTGCCTACCGAGGTGGCGTTATCGATGGCCCAGCCGGAAACCGTGACGGTGCCGAAAACCGTGGAGTCCGGAGCCAGCGAATCGATATACACGGTTGGAGGGACCGACGGCATCCCCAGCAGGACGCTGACGCTGCCTCCGAAGAGGATCCCCGATAACGGATCGGCATTACTGTTGGTGACCGCCAGGTCGGCCCGGCCATCGCCATTGAAATCACCGGCTGCGAGACTGGTGGGCGCCAGGAAAACCGTGCGGGTGGTGGCGCTGCCGAAAGTTCCATTCCCGCTGCCCATGATCAGGCTCACGGTAGAGCCGCCGCTATTGGCAAACGCCAGGTCCGAGTTGCCGTCGCCGTTGAAATCGCCGCAGACCACCGCCGCCGGACCGTTGCCGGCAAAGAAGGACTTTCCCACCCGGAAACTGCCGTCGCCGTTCCCCAATAGGATGCTGACGTTGTTGTCCGTGGAATGAGTTGCTGCCAGATCGGCCTTCCCGTCGCCGTTGAAATCGCCGACCACCAGGGGGCCGGGCGACGCGCCGGTGCCGTAGTTCACCGCCGGCTGAAAGGTTCCATTCCCATTGCCCAGCAGCAGGCTGACCACGTACACTCCTTTGGAAGTGACTGTCGAAGTGAAGAGATCGGCTCTACCGTCGCCGTTGAAGTCACCGGTGGCCAACGCATAGATGAACCCGCCCGGCGAGACTACGGCGGGCTGAAAAGTGCCGTTCCCATTCCCCACCAGCACGCTTAACCGCGAACGGCCGCCGACCGCGACGTCCAGCTTGCCGTCCCCGTTGAAATCCCCGAGGGCGATAGGTCCGCTGCCGTTGCCTACCGTATAGCTGAGGGCCGCTTGAAACGTGCCGTCTCCATTGCCTAAGAGGACATCGATGGTTCCCTGGTTCACGTAGGGAAAAACGGACCCGGCGCTGCTGACGACAATGTCCAGGCGGCCGTCGCCGTTCAAGTCGCCGACCGCCACCGCGATCGGATAGGAGTCGGTCTCGTAATTCACCGCCGTCCGGAAGGTGCCGTTCCCGTTGCCAATCAGCACGCTGACATCGTCGCTGCCTTTATTGGCCACCGCGAGGTCCGGCCGGCCGTCGCCGTTGAAATCTCCCACAGCGATGGCAAAGGGCGCGTTATTGGCGGCATAATTCACCGCCGCTTGCATGCCGTTTGCCGGAAGCGTGCTGACAAGCTGCGTAATTATGTCCGAATTACTAGGCGAATAGAGCGGACTTCCCGAATAATAAGCGCGCAGCGAACGCATTCCCGCGCCCAGCAGATTGGTGGTCAGAACCGCCTGTCCATTCACCACGGGACGGCTTCCCAAAACCATCCCGCCATCTTCGAAAGTCACGCTGCCGGTAGCCGAAAAGGGCGAAACGGTGGCGGTGAGCGTTAGGTTCTGGAGATACAGCGAGGAACTCGCGGACGCTGACAGCGTGGTCGAGGAGGCTGCCAGCAGATTGACGGACAAGGGCTCGAGCCGGAGTCGGCCGTCCCGGACCAAATTCACATGAGCCGGGGAACCGGTAGCGGCGGCCGAGCCGGCAAACACGGTCAAGGTGCCGTTGGCATCGGCGATTCCGATATCGAGACGCCCATCCCCGTTGAAGTCGCCGGTCACCATTGCCGCCGCCGGGGATCCCGCAGTCAGGCCCGAGAGGGCGGCATAGCCGTACTCGAAATTTCCATCGCCAAGGCCCGTCAGGACTTCGAGGTCGCTTCCGGATTGCGTCACCAGGTCGGCGCGCCCATCGCCGTTCAGGTCGCCGATGCCCACCAGGGCGGCTGCGGGAATGCGGGCAGCCTGCCGCCAATTACCGGACGAGAGGCTGTTCATCAGCACCACAACCGTGCCGTCGAACTGGTTGAACACCGCCAGGTCGGGCGCTCCGTCATCATCGAAATCTGCCGCCGCGAGGCTTACCGGTCCGTTGCCGCTGGGCACGCTGACGGCGTTCTGAAAGCCGCCTCTCCCATCGCCCAGCAGAATCGACACGTCATTGCCGCTAAAGTTGGCAGTTGCCAGGTCGGCGATGCCGTCGCTGTTGAAATCGGCCACCACCAAGGCTCGCGGCGCATAGCCGGCGGGGATAGGACGGGCAGCGCGGAACGTCCCATCGCCTTTGCCCAACAACACCCAGATGCGGTTATCGTCGGGATCGGCGGTTGCCAGGTCCGGGATGCCGTCGCCGTTAAAATCGCCCCCTGCCACAGCAGCTACTCGCGATCCTGAGGTTAAATCCGGCATGCGGGAGAAACCGTCGTCCCCGCGGTTCAACACAATCGACACATGGCCGTCGGAGCTGCCGATCGCCAGATCCTTGCGGCCGTCGCCATCGAAATCCTGCGACGCCATGGCCGTGATCCCGGAAGCCGCGGTCAGCCTGGGTCCGGGACGGAAACTCCCGCCCTGGTTTCGCATTAATTGAATGTCGTTCCCGCCGGCCATCACCAGGTCGGCAAGGCCGCTGCTGTCGATGTCCACCGATGCTATGACAGCAGCCGGCAAACCTGTCGGATAGCTGAAACTTTGCGTGAAGCGGCTGGTCTCTTTCCCTTGGCCTCGGACCGCGATCGCGGCGGCGGCATTTCGCCCCGAACCCCACTCCACCACCCGCAGGGAATGCGATCCGAAAGAGAGCGGCGGAAGTGTGCGGCGAGCGTCTCCGAGCGAATCCGTGAGGAGCGTGCCCAGCAGCTCCGTCCCGTCCATCAACTGGAAACGGCTGCCTGGTTTTGCTTCGTGAAGGATAATTTGCCGGACATCGCCGGCTGCGATCGAAAGTCTTGCAGTTTCAGCGTGCAGGCACGCACAAAGAGACGCAAGAATGGCGAGAGAGACCCGTTTGGCCATCGTAAGAGTGAGTACACTTGTAGGGATTTGAAAGTGTAGAGTAACACACGGATCCCTCCAAAAAGCCGTTTACAAATGTAAAATTATCAAGAGTTTAGGTACTACCGATGGGTGTAGTGAAAAGTAGACTATGGTAGTACTCCCGGGGGCCCCTCTCTGGTGAAGCCTCGGCCGCGCAAGTCACCATGATTTCTTTCATTTTCGGGTCATGAATGCCTCGCCGGTATGAAGGCAATTGCTAACCTGAAAGAAAATGTCGCGGCTTAAAATCCTATTTATCTTCGGAACGCGTCCCGAAGCGATTAAGCTGTGTCCGGTGATCCGGCATTTTCGCGAGGAATGCGATGGAAAGTTCGACGTCCGGATCTGTGTCACGGCGCAGCATCGCGCCATGCTCGACCAGGTGCTGCAAGTCTTCGACGTGGAGCCTCACTACGATCTGAATGCCATGCGGCCCGGCCAGACACTGACCTCCGCCACCAGCCTGATCCTTGCCCAGCTCGAACCCGTATTGCAGGCCGACCGGCCCGACCTGGTGATCGTGCAGGGCGATACCACCAGCACTTTATGCGGAGCCATGGCCGCGTTTTACGCCGGAATTCCCATCGGTCATGTAGAGGCCGGACTGCGCACCGGGGACCTGTGCCAGCCTTTCCCCGAAGAGATGAACCGGGTGGTGGTCGGCCGCCTCGCCACCCTGCACTTTGCCGCCACTTCCTGGGCGGCTTCGAATTTACAGGCCGAAAGTGTCGACCCGCGCCGCATTACCGTCACCGGAAATACCGGCATCGATGCCGTGCTGTATCTCAAGCAGCGGCTCGAGCGGCGCGAGGTGCAAGGCCGCGACTGGCCGGAACTCGACCCGCAGCGGAAGTTGATTGTCGTCACCGCCCACCGCCGGGAAAGCTTCGGTGAGGGCTTCGAGCGCATCTGCGCCGCGATCCGCGAAATCGCCGATCTCCCGGATGCGCAGGTGGTTTATCCCGTCCACCCCAATCCCAATGTCACCGCTCCGGTGCGGCGCATTCTGGCGGACCATCCCCATATCAAGCTCGTCGAACCCCTCGACTACGTGTCTTTCGTCGATCTGATGTGCCGCTCCTACCTGCTGCTGACCGATTCCGGCGGCGTTCAGGAAGAAGCTCCGTCGCTCGGAAAGCCCGTTCTCGTGCTGCGGGAGAAGACCGAGCGGCCGGAAGCGGTGGATGCGGGAACCGCGACCCTGGTCGGCACCGATGTCCGCAAAATTGTCGACGCTGCCTCCTGGCTTCTCCACGACACGGCCGAATACCAGCGTCGCCGCCGCATTCACAATCCTTACGGCGACGGCCAGGCCAGCAGCCGCATGGCCCGGTTCATCACCGATTTCTTCGCCTGAGCGGCGCGGGTTTACCTCGGCGACGCGGGTTACACTTGAGTTTTGCCTATGCCCACTGTTGCTGCGCGACGGGTCCCGCTGCTCGATCTGCGCGCTCAATTTGCCCAGATCCGTCCCGAAGTCATGGCTGCGATCGGGGAAGTGTGTGAGTCCCAGGAACTGGTTTTAGGCGCCAGGGTACGTCACTTCGAAGAAGCGGTCGCCGCGTATTGCTCGGTCGGCCACGCCATCGGCTGCGCCTCCGGCTCGGATGCGTTGACCCTCGCCCTGATGGCTTACGATATTGGCCCCGGCGATGAGGTCCTCACCGTCCCGTTCACCTTTTTCGCTACCGCCGGAGCCATTTCGCAGCTCGGCGCCAAACCCGTCTTCGTGGACGTCGACCCTCATACCTTCAACATCGACGTTGCGCAGGCCCTTCACGCTCTCGAAACCAATCCCCGCATCCGCGCCGTGATTCCCGTGCACCTCTACGGAGGCTGTGTCGATATGGATCCGCTGTGCGCCGCGGCCCGGGAACGAGGCATACCCGTCATCGAGGACGCCGCCCAGAGTATCGGCGCGGAGTACAAAGGCCGCCCGGCGGGCACCCTCGGCGACATCGCGTGCTTCAGTTTTTATCCCACTAAGAATCTCGGCGCGTTCGGCGACGCCGGACTGTTGACCACCAACGATCCCGCCCTCGCCGAGAAACTGGCCGCCCTGCGGGTGCATGGCTCGCGGCGCCGCTATTTCCATGATTGGGTCGGCATCAATTCGCGTCTCGATGCCTTGCAGGCCGCCGTGCTGCTGGTCAAACTGCGCTATCTCGATGGCTGGACCGCGGCTCGCCAGGCGCATGCCGCGCACTATGCACGCGGGTTCCAGGAGCAGGGCATTCCGGTCCAGGTGCAGACGCCGGCGCCTTACCAGACCCGCCACGTCTACAACCAGTTCGTCATTCAGTGCGACCGCCGCGACGAGTTGCGGCAATGGCTCGCGGAAAACGAAATCGGCTCCGAAATCTACTATCCCCTGTCGCTTCATCTGCAGGCCTGCTTCGCCTCTCTCGGCTATCGCCAGGGACAGTTTCCGGTAAGTGAAGAACTCACCCGGCGGGTTCTCGCCCTTCCCGTGTATCCCGAATTACAGCCCGATGACATCGCGTATGTAATCCACCATGTAGGCGCATTTTTCAATTGAATTAATCCGTTCTACATCAAACCTAACCATTGCTTTATCAATGAGTTAAATCGTTGCCTATATGCTTTGGTTTAGATAGTACTATATCCTTCTGGAGATGCACAGAACGAAGCTAAATGGAGTATGATACTTCTATGTCCAACCGCAGTCTTTTTATGAAGTTACGTAGCCTGCCGGATGGAAGCTTCCAGGACGTGGAGGAAGCTGGTTGGGAGGGAAGTTTCCTGCATTTGACCCTGCTGGACGGGCAGCCGGGTGTGGCTCCGGGGGTGCTGGCTGAAATCGAAAACGAGTCCAAAGTGTACCTGGGTGAGGTACAACAGTGTGCCGGATCGGCGATGAAAGTCCTGATCGAGCATTCACTGGATCGGGCCCGGCTGGCTTCCATGCAAGAGACTTGGGGATAAGACCCGGGAAGAGCTTGAAGCATGGTGAATCTTTTATGGCTGGCGGGCAAGGCTTTCCTGATCGCCCTGATCCTGACGCCTATCGTTCGGGATACATTCCGTTCCTACAACATGGTCGATCGTCCGGGCCACCGGAAGGTCCATGCCTATCCCATTCCACGGGTCGGCGGAATCGCCATTGCGATTGCGTATGGCGCGTGCCTGATCCCCGGCTTCGGCACTGAAACCGAGTCCACTGCCACTATCTGGAAGTTACTGCCCGGCGCCGGCATGGTATTCCTCACCGGCCTGATGGACGATTTTCTCTCGTTAAAACCCATTTTTAAAATCGTGGGCCTGGTGATCGCGGCCTCCCTGGTGTTCTGGAACGGCCTGCACATAGGCGATCTCGCCAACCAGACACTGCCCATGTGGCTCGATTTTCCGCTGACGGTCTTCTGGCTGCTGCTCGCCAGCAACGCCCTGAACCTCATCGACGGCCTGGACGGCTTGTGCGCGGGCATGGGGCTCATGGCTACCTTGACGCTCCTCGCTGCCGCCCTGCTGCACCACAATCAACCGCTCGTCGCGGCCACGTTTCCTTTAGTCGGAGCCCTGCTCGGCTTCCTCTGTTACAACATCAACCCTGCCACTGTTTTCCTGGGAGATTCCGGCTCTCTTCTGATCGGCTTCCTGCTCGGCTGTTATGGCATGATCTGGACCCAGAAGTCCTCCACGCTGCTCAGCATGCTGGTGCCGCTACTGGCTCTCTCCATCCCGCTTCTCGATGTTTCTCTATCGGTGCTGCGGC
>Ga0070658_10005533_pt1 | contig 10254 bp, 12 predicted proteins | sample KBSC13metaG_FD_64664 | JGI IMG/M metagenome (GOLD analysis project Ga0070658, IMG submission 64664) | Corn rhizosphere microbial communities from Kellogg Biological Station, Michigan, USA - KBS C1-3 metaG | ecosystem: Host-associated > Plants > Roots > Rhizosphere > Soil ... | reverse complement strand
CGAAGCGGTACCGGCCGAATCTAGGCTCGGGGTCGAGCCGGCCGCAGAGGTCGAGGCCCAGCCCATGCCGGTCCCGGAGGCCGAACCAGCACCGCAACCCGAAAAGCCGCGTCCGCGGCCGTCCGGGCCTGCGTCGAGCCCCGGCCGGGCCTTCAATCCCGAGATTGTTCCCGCCGACGACTAGGCGCAGGCTCGCATCGGCAGCGAATTGCGCTATATCTCGGCCTGATTGGTCGGGTATCGATGATCTCGCAAAAGGCAAAATACGCGCTGCGGGCGCTGGTAGCGTTATGCAAGGCGCCGCCGGAATCCTCGCTGATGATTTCGGAAATCTCGAAGTCGCAGGCGATCCCGAAGAAGTTCCTCGAGCAGATCCTGCTCGAGCTCAAGCGCGGCGGCATCGTGATGAGCAAGCGCGGGCGGCTCGGCGGCTACGTGCTGCTGCGGCCCGCCGACAAGCTGACCTTCGGCGAGGTGCTGCGGCTGATCGACGGGCCCATCGCGCCGCTGCCGTGCCTCAGCAAGATCGCCTATCGCCGCTGCGCCGATTGCCAGGACGAGGGCACCTGCGAAATCCGCCATGTCTTTGCCGGCGTGGTGAAGGCGCAGCGCGACGTGCTCGACCACACGACGTTCGCGGAGGCGGTCAGGAAGCGCCGCGTACCGGAGCTGGCGCTGTAAAGCCGAAGCGGGCAGTCGGTGAAGGACCCGCCTGCCGCCTCCCGGCGCACGAATCTTCCGATGGAGCCGACCTGCGCGAGTTAACTTTTCCTCGCCGGGCAAATTTACCGGGCTGCGCCGGGCTTGAGATAGGCGACTGATCCTATAGAGTTTCGGAAGTTTCTTCACCACGGAGGTTCCGATGAAGACGACTGCCAGACTGCTGGCCTACGGGGCGCTGTTCGCCGCGGTCGGCCTTGCGGGAATAGTCACCGCCCGCGCCGCCGACTATCACCTGCTCAATGTCAGCTACGATCCGACGCGGGAGCTCTACCAGGCCTATGACGACGCCTTCGCCAAGCACTGGACCGAGCTGCATCCGGGCGACACGGTCACCGTCGATGTCTCCAATGGCGGTTCGGGCGCGCAGGCGACCGCGGTGATCAACGGCCTCGAGGCCGATGTCGTAACCCTGGCGGTCAAGAGCGACGTCGATGCGATTGCCGGCAGGGGGCTCATCGACAAGGGCTGGGAGGGCAAGTTCGCCAGCAAGTCGCTGCCCTACACCTCGACCATCGTGTTCCTTGTCCGCCACGGCAATCCCAAGGGCATCAAGGACTGGCCGGACCTGATCAAGGACGACGTGCAGGTCGTGGCGCCCAACCCCAAGACCTCGGGCGGCGCGCGCTGGGCGTACCTGGCCGCCTGGGCCTATGCCACCAAGGCGTCTGGCGGCGACGAAGCCAAGACCAGGGACTTCATCAAGGCGCTCTACCAGCATGTGCCGGTGCTCGACAGCGGCGCCCGCGGCTCGACCGTGACGTTCACGCAAAAGCAGCTCGGCGACGTTGAGCTCGCCTGGGAGAACGACGCCATTCTAGCGCAGCAGCAGTTCGGCGCCGACCAGTACGACATCGTCTATCCGCCGAGCTCGATCCTCGCCGAACCGCCGGTCGCAGTGGTCGACAAGAACGTCGATGCACACGGCACCCGCGAGGTCGCGACCGAATACATCAACTATCTCTATTCGGCCGATGGGCAGACCATCGCGGCGCAGAACCACTACCGCCCGATCAACCCCGATCTGGTAACGGACAAATCCTTGCTCGATGCCTTCCCAAAGGTCGATCTGGTCACTATCGATGATCCGATCTTCGGCGGCTGGGCCAAGGCGCAGCCCTATCACTTCGGCAATGGCGGCATCTTTGACCAGATCTACAAGCCTGGCCAGTGACAGCCTGGTGCGCACCGCCCGCCGGCGGCGCGCCTGGTCCTTCGTCAAGCCCAGCGTGATTCCGGGGTTCGGAGTCACACTGGGCCTGTCGCTGACCTATTTGACTCTGGTCGTGCTGATCCCCCTTGCAGGGATGGCGATCCGCTCGGCGGCGCTCGGCCCGGCCGAGCTCTGGCGACTCGCCACCGACCAGCGCACGGTCAATGCGCTCTGGGTGAGCTTCGGCTCGTCGCTCGTTGCGGCGCTGGTCAATGTTGTCTTCGGCCTCGTCGTCGCCTGGGTATTGGTGCGCTACAGCTTCCGCGGCCGGCGTCTGCTCGACGCCATCGTCGACCTGCCGTTCGCGCTGCCGACCGCCGTCGCCGGCATTGCGCTCTCGACACTCTACGGGCCGAGCGGCTGGATCGGTGCTCCACTGTCGCACCTGGGCATCAAGATCGCCTATACCCCGGCGGGCATCGTGATCGCGCTGATCTTCATCGGCCTGCCGTTCATGGTGCGTACCGTGCAGCCGGTCCTCGAAGAGCTCGAGCAGGAGCTCGAGGAGGCGGCGGCGACGCTCGGCGCCAACCGCTTCCAGACCATCACGCGGGTGATCCTGCCGCGGCTCCTGCCGGCGATCCTTACCGGCTTCGCGCTCGCCTTCGCGCGCGCCGTCGGCGAGTACGGCTCGGTCATCTTCATCGCCTCCAACATCCCCTACAAATCCGAGATCGCGCCGCTCCTCATCGTCATCCGGCTGCAGGAGTTCAACGAGCCCGCGGCCTCCGCCATCGGCATGGTGATGCTGGTCATCGCCTTCGTCATGCTGCTCGTCATCAACCTCATTCAGGCCTGGGCCCGGAGGCGCTATGGCGCGGTTTGAGCAAGACGTCGCGGTCTATGACAGCCGGCGGCCGGACGAGCCGCCCGACGCGCATTCACGCCCGACCAGCGAGCCGGCCTGGGTCAAGTGGACGCTGATCGGCATCGCAGTGCTGTTCCTTGCGGCGCTGCTGCTGCTGCCGCTGCTGACCGTGTTCACGCAGGCTCTCTCGAAAGGCATCGGCACCTTCCTTGCCGCCTTTACCGATCCGGCCGGTGCCGCGGCGATCCGGCTGACACTGCTGGTCACGGCGATCGCGGTGCCGCTCAACCTGGTGTTCGGCGTCTGCGCCGCCTGGGCTATCGCCAAGTACGAGTTCTGGGGCAAGTCGTTCCTGACCACGCTGATCGACATCCCGTTCTCGGTGTCGCCGGTCATCTCCGGCATGATCTATGTGATCCTGTTCGGCGCCAACAGCGTGCTCTATCCCTATCTGCATGACGCGCATCTGCAGATCGTCTTTGCGGTGCCTGGCATCGTGCTGGCGACGATCTTCGTGACCTTCCCGTTCGTCGCGCGCGAGCTGATCCCGCTGATGCAGGACCAGGGCACGGCCGAGGAGGAGGCGGCGCTGTCGTTGGGCGCCAATGGCTGGCAGACCTTCTGGCGCGTCACGCTCCCCAATATCCGCTGGGGGCTGCTCTATGGCGTGTTGCTCTGCAACGCCCGCGCCATGGGCGAGTTCGGCGCGGTGTCGGTGATCTCGGGCCATATCCGCGGCAAGACCAACACCATGCCGCTTCACATCGAACTGTTGTTCGACAGCTATAATTTTGCCGGCGCGTTCGCTATGGCTTCGCTGCTGGCATTGCTGGCGCTCGTCACTCTCGTGGCCAAGACGCTGCTCGAGCTGCGTTACGGCGACGAGCTGGCGGCGACGCGGCGGCACTAACCGGAGCATCACGGCTTGGATATCCGCGTCCAAAATCTGCGCAAGGAATTCTCGCGCTACCCGGCGTTGAACGATGTTTCACTGGCGATCAAATCAGGTGAGCTGATCGCGCTGCTCGGTCCCTCCGGCTCGGGCAAGACCACGCTGCTCCGGCTGATCGCCGGCTTGGAACGCCCGACCGACGGCCACATTTTCTTCGGCGACGAGGATGCTTCGGGCAAGAGCGTGCAGGAGCGCAATGTCGGCTTCGTGTTCCAGTCCTATGCGCTGTTCCGGCACATGAACGTGCTCGAGAATGTCGCCTTCGGTCTCAAGGTGCGGCCACGTGATACGCGGCCGCCCGGCAGCGAAATCCGTCGGCGCGCGCTGGAGCTGCTCGACCTGGTGCAGCTCTCCGGCCTCGACAGGCGCTTCCCGCAGCAGCTTTCGGGCGGGCAGCGGCAGCGCGTGGCGCTTGCCCGGGCGCTCGCCATCGAGCCGCGCGTGCTGCTGCTCGACGAGCCGTTCGGGGCACTCGATGCGCAGGTGCGCAAAGAGCTGCGCAAATGGCTGCGCGAGATCCACGACCGCACCGGCCACACCACGGTGTTCGTCACGCACGACCAGGAGGAGGCACTCGAGCTTGCCGACCGGCTGGTGGTGATGAGCCAGGGTAAGATCGAGCAGGTCGGCTCGCCCGACAGCGTCTACGACACGCCCGACAATCCCTTCGTCTTCGGCTTCATTGGCGAATCGAGCGCGCTGCCGGTCGAGGTCGACAATGGCGAGCTCTGGGTCGGCGGCCGCGCCATCGGCCTCACGGCACCGGATATGCCCAGGGGCCATGCGCAGCTCTTCTTCCGTCCGCATGATGTCGAGCTGGTGCCCGAGGGCGCGGCGATCGCTGGCGTCGTCGCCGCGTCGCGCCGTGTCGGCGGGACCCGCCGCGTCGAGCTCGAAATCGGCGGGGCGGCCCAGCGCGTCGAAATCGACCTGCCGTTCGATCATCCGGCAGGCGAGAAAACCAGAATCGCGTTCAAGCCGAAGCGGTACCGGCTGTACCCGGCGGCTGGCTGACGCCTATCCGAACACCACCGTCCGTTTGCCGTTCAGCATCACCCGCGACTCCAGGTGCAGCTTCACCGCCCGGGCCAGGACGCGGCTTTCGATGTCGCGGCCGGCGGCGATCAGGTCGTCGGGGCTCATCGCGTGGGTGACGCGCGCCGTCTCCTGCTCGATGATCGGGCCTTCGTCGAGGGCGGGGGTCACATAGTGGGCGGTGGCGCCGATGATCTTGACGCCGCGCTCATGCGCCTGGTGGTACGGCCGCGCGCCCTTGAAGCTGGGCAGGAACGAGTGGTGGATGTTGATGATCTGTCCGTAGAGGCGAGTGGCGAAGCTGTCGCCCAGCACCTGCATATAGCGGGCCAGCACCACCAGCTCGGCGCCGGTTTCCTGCACCAGGCGCAGCACGTCCTGTTCCTGCACCAGCTTGTTGGACTTGTCCCTGGAAACCGGCAGGTAGTGGTAGGGGATGCCCTCGTAGTCGGCGGTGGCGCGCGAGTCCTCATGGTTGGAAACGATCGCCGCAACCTCGGCATCGAGCCAGCCGACGCGGATCTGGTAGAGCAGATGCAGCATCGCGTGATCGAACCTGCTCACCATCACGATGATGCGCTTCTTGCGCCGGGCATCGACGAGCGTCGCCCGCATGCCGAAGCGCTCGATCGCGGGCCGCAGCGCCCGCTCCAGCGCCTCGCGGCCCACGCCGTCGGGGGCGGTGAAGGCGAGGCGCATGAAGAAGGTGCCGCTCTCCTGGTCCCAGAACTGGTTGGATTCGGCGATATTGGCATTGAGCGCGGCGAGTTCGGTGGTCACCGCGGCGACGATGCCGGGACGGTCGGCGCAGCTCAGCGTCAGGACGAAATCGGCGGACATTTTATGCAAATCCAAGGGTGCGCCGCTTCTATCGCCGCGCCCGGCGGGGGGGTCAAGGCCCGCTTGGGCAGAGGATTAAGAGGCTGCTACGGCTGCTTGCCGGCGTCGGACGGCGCCGGCCCCGGTGGCGGCGGCACGGCCGGCACCGACGCCACTTCGCCCGGTGTTTCCTTCGGGAAGCGTAGAAAGAAGTTCCAGATACAGTAAACGAGACCCACCGCGGTGACGCCGATCCACAGCATCTCGTGCCCTAGGACGGTCTCCGCCACGAACCATATCGCCACCACGCCGGTCACCAGCAGGCGGATCCACAGCGGACGGAAGAATTTGACGTCGCGTTCGGAAAGAGCAAAGCGCTGAAGCATGGGCAGAGCATAACCGAACTGGTTGCGGGGGGAAGGGGCTTGAGCGGGCGCGCCGGCGCGCGCAAAGTCGCAGGCGGAGGACAATCCGGCAAATGGCAAACAATTTCGAGCACGCCTCGTTCGCGGGCAAAATCGCCGTGGTCACGGGCGCGGCGCAGGGGATCGGCGAAGCGGTAGCGCGGCTTTTCGCGGCGCGCGGCGTGGCCGGCCTGCTGCTGACCGACCGCACGCGCGACAAGGGCGAGGCGGTCGCCAAATCCATCGGCGACGCCGGGACGCCGGTCGAGTTCGTCGCTGCGGATCTGGGCGTCCCGGCGGAGGTCGAAACCATCATTCCGGCCGCGGACAAGCGCTTCGGCCGCGTCGACGTGCTGGTCAACTGCGCCGGCCTTACCGACCGCGGCACGGTGTGGGATACCACCCCCGAGCTCTGGGACAGGATGTTCGCCATCAATGTCCGGGCGCCGTTCTTCCTGATGCAGGCGGCGCTGCGGATCATGGTGCGCGAAAAAAGCGAGGGCGCGATCGTCAACATCGTTTCGGTCAATGCCCATCGCGGCGCGGCACATCTGACGCCCTACAGCGCCAGCAAAGGGGCGCTCTCGACGCTGACCAAGAACGTCGCGCATTCGGTGGCGCCCTATCGGATCAAGGTCAACGGCATCAATCTTGGCTGGGCCGATACACCCGGCGAGCACACGACGCTGAAACGCTTCCACGATGCCGGCGAAACGTGGCTCGAACAGGCTGAGAAGGGCCAGCCCTGGGGCCGGTTGATCAAGCCCGACGAGGTGGCGCGCACGGTGGCGTTCCTGTGCAGTGCCGAGTCCGGCCTGATGACCGGCACGGTGTTCGATTTCGACCAGGCGGTGCGCGGTCCACGCGAGCAAATCGCCCGCATGGACCGGCCGTAGGTGTCAGGCGGCGGCTAGTGTCGCCCGCCGCCCCTGCGTCTCCACCACGTAGATGAAGATCGAGGCACAGAGGATCATCGCCGCACCCAGCCAGAACCAGGGCGAAGGCACTTGGCCGAGCAGCAGCCAGCCGAGCGCGGCAGTCAGCGGCACCTTGAGGTCGCCGAAGGGCTGCAGGTAGGTGGCGTCGGCCACGCGGTAGGCGGCCGCGAGCAGGTATTGCGCGGCGGCGGTCAGGATGCCGAGCAGCAGCAGGATCCAGAGGCCGCCGCCCGCCGGCAGCGCGAACGGGAAGCCGGTTGCCAGGCCTGCCGGCGTCAGCCCGGGGGCGAAGTGCGCCCAGGCGGTCGCGGCCAGGAGGATCAGCAGGTGGTTCGGCGTGATCAGCACCAGCAGCGAGACGGTCAGGGTCTCGGGCGTTTCCTCGCGCGACAGATACTTGGTCAAAACGTCCGTAGTCGCCCACAGCGCCGCGGCGGCAATCGGCACGAGTGTCATCGGGCTGAAGCCGTCGGTGCCGATGCCGGAGACGATGACCGCTCCGGCGAAGGCGACCAGCGCAGCGATGATCCGCGTAACGGAGGCACGTTCGTGCAGGAACAGCGTCGAGCCAAGGATGATGAACAGCGGTCCGGTCGAGAGCAGTGTCACCATCTGCCATACCGGGACGCCGGCGGCGAAACCATAGACGAAGACGTGCACGCCCAGCGCCGAAACGAAGGCGCGGATTTCGTGCACCAGCGGATGCCGGGTGCGCAGATTCCGGACGCCGATCCTCAAAATCAGCGGCAGCGCGAAGACGGTGGCGATGAGGTATTGCCAGAACGCCATTCCGGTCGAGGCCATGCCGTAGCCGCCATACTGGGTCGGCGTGGGAAGCAGGGACTGCGGAATATTGCTGCCGGCGAGCGCCAGGCTCGCAAAGATCATCAGCGCCGCGCCGAGCGCGGTGGTATTGCGGGAAGTCGAGGAAAGCTGGCTCATATCGATCCTTTCGTAACCAGGTTTCCCAGAGGGTTACGGGGATCGGGGACGACGGCCGGCGGGCCAAATGGCCGACCGGGCCATGCGGCCCAAAAACCCATTCTCTTTCATCCGGACTATACCGTCGGCTCGGGGATCGCACCCAAATCTGCTGACACCCGGAAATCCGGGCCGCTCGCGGGCTAAAGGGCCGAAACCCTCATTACCGCCGGTGGGGAATTGCACCCCGCCCTGAGAACGTCACGCCGTTCCATCGTGAAACGACGATGGTGATGTAGCGCGCCCGGGCGGCAAATTCAAGCACCGGCCGCGTCCGGCTATTTTTGCAGATTGTTGGCGTTGCCCAGGGCCTCGAGCGAGTCCTCGGTGACGCAGGCGATCTTGGCCGCATCGTCGGCCCCGGCCAGCGCCGCCGTCATGGCGTCCGCCGCCTTCTGGCAGGACGCCTGGTCGTGAAACACCGCCACCGGGCTCAGCCCCGGCAACGGATTGGCGGTCAGCACAAACAGAAAGAACGCAGCGGCAGCCGACATGATGGCCTCCCCAGGGACGATGACGGTGTTCTAGCACGGTCTTGCGGATCAGACGCCGATGGGCCGGCATGCCTTGGTCGGCATCACCGCGGCAGTTCGGGCCGCACGAGCCGCTCGGCAAGCAGGCGCAGCGCGGGCCCAAGCTCGGCGGGCGATTGCGCCTTGTGGCCGATGCCGAAGCTCGCGGCGAGCAGCACCTGAGTGAGGAACCGCGCCTGCGCCACGCCGGCCTCGCGCAGCGCGGCTTCGAGCGCGTCGCTCACCTGCCGGTCGTAGTCGCGCAGCAGCGCTGCGCTCAGCCGGTCGTGTTCGCTGTAGAGTTCGGCCGCATGCGGCGAGGCGGAAATCAGCCGCAGTGTGCCCTTGGTCTTGGCGGTGAGCGCCGCGCCGACCCGCGTGACGACATCGCCGTCGCCGGCGAGCGCCGCGAGGAAATTGCCGCGCCATTCGGCGACCACGCGTTGCACCAGCTCGGCAAAGACCGCAGTTTTGTCCGGAAAACAGGCATAGAGTGTCGGCTTGGCCACGCCGGCCGAGCGGGCGATCGCCTCCATGCTGGTGCCGCGAAAGCCGTGCTTCAGCATCAGCTCCGCGGCTGCCTGCAGGATCGCCTCGCGCTTGGCTTCGGTCGGGGCCAATCGAATCCTCATTGAACGAATTGAACGAATATCATATAGTTCGTTCAATTGGAATGGAGGCATGTGATGCCCGATCTGGTCCTCGTCACCGGCGTCTCCGGTTTTCTCGGCGGCCACGTGGCGCTCGAGCTGCTGCGGCAGGGCTTCCGCGTGCGCGGTTCGGTCCGCGACCTCAGCAAGGCCGACAAGGTCCGGGCGACGCTTGCCCGGCAGGGCGCCGATCTGAGCCGTCTCGAGTTCGTGGCGCTCGACCTCAATGCCGATGCCGGCTGGGCCGAGGCGATGCCGGGCGTGCGCTACCTGCAGCACACCGCCTCGCCATTCGTCACGCAGATGCCGAAGGACAAGATGGAGCTGATCCGCCCGGCGGTCGATGGCACAAGGCGGGCGCTGAATGCGGCGCTCAGCGCGAATGTCGAGCGCATCGTTCTCACCTCATCGATGGCCGCCGCCTCGTACGGGCATGGGCCGGGACATACCGCGCCGTTCGGCGCCGCAGACTGGACCAGTCTCGAGGGCCAGCACGTCAATGCCTATGCCCAGTCCAAGACGCTGGCCGAGCGCGAAGCCTGGATGATCCTCGACAGCGCCGGCCGGCACGACGATCTCGCCGTCATCAACCCCAACGCCATCATGGGGCCGCTGCTCGACGAGGATCCCGGAACCTCGGCGGGGTTGATCGCCCGGCTGATGGCGGGGGGCATTCCGGCGCTGCCGCGGCTCTATTTCCCGATGATCGACGTGCGCGACGTCGCTGCCGCGCATGTCCGGGCGATGGTCGTGCCGTGGGCGGGCGGGCACCGTTTTCCGATGGGCGAAAAGACCATGAGCGTCCTCGATGTCGCCAACACCATCCGCGCCGCCATGCCGGAATTTGCCGGCCGCATGCCCAAGCGCCAGGTTCCGGACTGGGTGGTGCGGCTCTTTGCGGTCGTCGACGCCGACATGCGTAGCAATCTGGGCGAGTTGGGCGTCGTTCGCCGCACCGATTCGAGCGATGTGGTCAAACTCCTCGGGCGGCCGCTGATCTCCTCGGAGGACGCGGTGATCGCGACGGCCCGAAGCCTGGTCGCCGAGGGCGTCGTCAAGCGCCCCTGAGCCGCGGCAACAGGCGCCAAAAAAGGACTAGGCCAACGCGTTTCGATTGGCTATGAAGCAGCCGCCGAGCGGACGGGGCTGTAGCTCAGTTGGGAGAGCGCATCGTTCGCAATGATGAGGTCAGGGGTTCGATTCCCCTCAGCTCCACCATCGC
>Ga0070658_10005532_pt1 | contig 10255 bp, 10 predicted proteins | sample KBSC13metaG_FD_64664 | JGI IMG/M metagenome (GOLD analysis project Ga0070658, IMG submission 64664) | Corn rhizosphere microbial communities from Kellogg Biological Station, Michigan, USA - KBS C1-3 metaG | ecosystem: Host-associated > Plants > Roots > Rhizosphere > Soil ... | reverse complement strand
CCACCCTCTCCGCGGTCTCACCACCGCGGCCCCGTTGAAGCTCGAGGTCGTTCAGGTCCGTGCTTCCGCATGTCTTTCTCTCCGCGGTCTCACCACCGCGGCCCCGTTGAAGCTGTTCTAAGCGGATTCCTTACCTCACGCAAACCCGCTCTCCGCGGTCTCACCACCGCGGCCCCGTTGAAGCGTGGCTGAGAGCACGGATGCCGGCCACGCGGATGACTCTCCGCGGTCTCACCACCGCGGCCCCGTTGAAGCCGCCTCACTGCCGCCTCGGCGTTGGCCTGCGCGGTCGTCTCTCCGCGGTCTCACCACCGCGGCCCCGTTGAAGCCGTCCGGCTTAATCTTCATCAGTCGGCATTGCTGCTCTCTCCGCGGTCTCACCACCGCGGCCCCGTTGAAGCCGTCGATTGGGGGCACGCGGCGACTCAGGGCGTTTTCTCTCCGCGGTCGATCATTGATCATTGCGCAGGAGCGTCGATGATCCATGCCCCGTCGGCAGACCTTGAAGCTGAAGTGTGGAATCCGACTGATTGTCCGAAACGGACCAAGATTCGCATTCTCGAAAAGCGCCCGTATTCAATCCGCGCAACAACTCATCCCAGCTACAGCCCAAAGCCAACCGAAGCTGGGACATCACATTGATGCTGGGCTGCTCGCACAGCCTCGATCGATTGCAAATGTTTGATGCCATTTGCTCACATGAGCCAGCGTCGTCGGAGCAGGAGGGAGATCTCAAGAGATGCGATGCGAGTAAGACCGGTCCGCATTACATGCCTTGTTCGTGCACCCACTGTGCCGCCCGGCTATAAAAGTCGGAGGCGTTACGCAAGCGGAGCTTTTCCTTGATCCGCGCACGATAGGTATCGACGGTTGTATCTCCGATACGGATATGCTCCGCGATCTCACGTGTCTTCAATCCTTTGCCCATGAGTAGAAACACTTCCAATTCCCGATCGGTGAGTGATTCCAGGCCACGCGACGCTTGACTCTGCGCGCTCGCTTTTGTGAGAACAGCGCCCGGCACGTCCTTTCTGAGGTAGATATTGCCATCGAGTACATGGTGAACTGCTTTCAGCAATGTGGACGAAGCTTCCTGCTCGGAAATGTATCCCTTGGCTCCTGCGCGGACGACACGCTCCGCGTAAACCGCCTCGGCATGCATGGAAAGGACAAGCACCGGGATGTCCAATCCACAAGCATTCAGATTCTTGATCAGCTCCAACCCGCTCGATCCACGTAGCGTAATATCGATGATGATGATATTGGGACGCTGTGTCTGAATAATCTCCATCGCACTTTCGATGTTGTCAGCTTCCCCGCAGACCAAAAAACATCCGTCCTTCGTGATCAGCTTTCCGAGGCTCTCACGAAACATTTTGTGATCCTCCACGAGGACCACCTTTACCGGCTTGGATTTGGACGTTCTGGACATGGGGAGAATGGAACAACACAACGCACTTCCGTCCCCTCGTTGGGTGCGCTTTCCAACATCAGTTTGGCATCGATCAATCGGGCGCGGTACTGCATCGTCCGCAGGCCGATGCCGCGCGAGGGCCGTTGGGACCTTGGAAGGCCGCAGCCGTCATCGGTGATAGTCAAGATCGCATTCGTTCCTTCCCGCCTGAGTGCGATGGTGATCTGCCGCGCATGGGCATGGCTCATGGCATTGTGCAAAGCCTGCTGCGCGATTCGATACAGATGCATGGCCACCTGAGGATCCTCAATTTTCACGCCTCCCTCTGTCTCGAAAGTGATTGCCATGTCCTGCAGTCGGCTGGTTTTGGCCACGAGATCCTCCAAAGCCACGGGCAAACCTTCGCTGTCCATTTGGACTGGAAAAATTCCCCGCGCCAGATCCCGAGCACCAATGGCGGCGTCTCGAAGCAGTTGTTGGATGTCTCCCGCCGTGTCTGCTTCCGGTAGTGCCTTGGCCTTCAGATCGGCCTTCAAACATGCGATTGCACAATCGATCGCCACCAGTTCCTGGCAAAGACCGTCGTGCAAGTCTTGCCCGATACGCATCTGTTCATGTTCGCTCACTCGAACGATTTCCTGCTCCAACTCGCGGGCGCGAATCATCGCCTCAAGGCGCGCCTGGGTTTCCTCGTGCTCCCGCCTCATGGCGGACCCGCCAATCGCCACGAAGAGAAAATACATCACGCGATTGATCCCCGCCCAAATGTACCCATAGGTCGTGGCGTATGGATGCGTGTCTCGGTTCGCCCAAAACCATGCCGATCCACATGCAATCGCACAGAGCACTGCGGTACGGCGATCGCCAAACCACGCGACGACCAGAATCGGAATGGCATAAAACAGGAACAGACTGATGTCCCAACCGCTAATGGAGTCGAGCACCCCAATGATCGCGACGAGGAGCAGAGCTTCCGCAAGCAAGACAACCTTCGATTGTGTCTTCAGAGTTTCGGAAATCCTCATTTGCGAGCAGGTGAACAAACCAGGGAGGGGCAGACTGCGGTTCGTACGACCATGAGTTCGTTCCGGGTCATGGCCTGCTGAGAGGAAACTCCTGAACCCGCGACGAAGGGGTACATTCTGGGCTGGGGGGAAAGGAAGTTGCATTCGAACATGGGTCTCCCAATTTGCCGCCATCTTGGCATGCGCCCAGCGGGCTCGCTGCAAAATTAATAAAATTTAACAAGAACGCCTCCGGGGATGCGAAGGGCGTGCGTGTGAGTTCCGACCGTGTGACGGGAAAGGTTGGTGAAGCCGCAGGCATCGTTATTTTCACGGCGCCGACGTGTGGGCTCTCGGTTTTAGCAGGAGGGAAAGACGGTCCTAGCAACGCTTTTCGGCGAGGGTGTCATGCTCAAGGAGGGAGGGAGGCATTGACGAGTCAGAATTGTAACGCTATATAGGCCTATAGCGATGAATGTCAACACCCCGCCGCCAATCCCACAGAACCGTGCTGCGCTCGAAAAGATCGCACTGAGTTTCCGAGCGCTCTCGGAGCCGACACGTCTCTTGATCCTTCAGGAACTCAAGTCGGGGGTCAAAACCGTGAATGAGCTTGTGGAAGTGGTTGGCACTTCCCAGCCAAATGTGTCGAAGCAACTCAGGACATTATTGGATGCCGGGTTCATCACCAAGGAGCAGAAGGGAGTCTTCGTTTATTACCAAATGCAGGGCGATTTTGTCCTTCGGCTTTGCGAATTGGTCTGCGAACGCCTGAATCAGCAGGCCCGCGAATCACTCCCCCACTACTCGATCTAGGGGTGCAACGGATGGTGAGCTTCGGACAATTCGCGCAAAGCATATAACCGCATGACGATTTAGTTTTTAAATCATCCAAAGCACCGTATGAATCCTACCCCATCCTCCGCCGACAAAGTCTCCATCGTGCTCTTCTCGGGCACGACCGACAAACTCATGGCCGCCACCGTCATCGCGAGCGGCGCCGCCGCGATGCAGAAGCAGGTCACCATCTTCCTCACCTTCTGGGGTCTGATGGCATTCCGCAAAGGTGCGAAGGAGCAACCGCCACGAATCAGCACGGACTTCGCTGATTTCGCTGAAGCCGCGATGCAGGCCATGCAGGCGAAGAAGGTCCCTCATTGGCTCGACACGCTCCGCGACGCGATGGATCTCGGGGACGTGAAGGTGAAGGCCTGCGGCCTGACGATGGATCTCTTCGGTTTGAAACTCGAAGACCTCGAGCCGGTGGTAAGCGAAGTCACCGGCGTCGGCTCATTCGTCGAGGACAGCACCGGCGGACAAACCCTCTTCATCTAATCCCCAGCACCATGGAAAACATCACCATCACCCGCGAAAGCGACGCCCGCGGCAGTTTCTGCCCAGGTCCCCTCATGGAACTCATCCGCATCGTCCGCGACGCGAAAGTCGGCGACGTGCTCGCCGTCATCTCCAGCGACGACGGCAGCAAGAAGGACATTCCGCTCTGGTTGACGAAAGCAAAGCACGAACTCCTCGGCACCGAGCCGGTAGAGGGCGCGACTCGATTCATCTGCCGCAAGGCCCATTGACCTATGCCGCGTATTCTCATCCTCGGCGGCGGGACAGGCGGCACGCTGCTTGCCAATCTTCTCGCCCGCAGTATCGGCAGTCAGGCAACGATTGCCGTCGTGAGCTCGAACGTTCAGCACTACTACCAGCCCGGCTGGCTCTACGTACCGTTCGGGCAGCAGGATCCACGGTCGCTCAGCCGCCCCGAGCGCGAACTCCTGAACGAGAAAGTCGAACTGTTTCACGGGGAGATTCGCGAACTCGACGCAGCCGCGGAAACCGTGACTCTGGCCGATGGCACACGGCTCGACTACGACTTGCTTGTCGTTGCCACCGGTTCGCAAGTTGCGCCGGAAGACGTGCCTGGGCTCGCTGGCGGAGCGCATCATTTCTACACGCACGAAGGGGCGAGCCGCCTCTACGGGGCGCTGCAGGAATTCGATGGCGGCAAGATCGTCGTGGGTGTGGGTGGCCTTCCCTACAAATGCCCCGTCGCGCCGCTGGAGTTTACCTTCCTGCTGGAAGACTTTCTCACCAAGCGCGGGCTGCGGGAGAAAACGGAGATCACCTATACCTTTCCGATCGGCCGCTGCTTCACCATCGAGAGCGTCGCCGAAGTGGCGCAACGCTTCCTGGATGAGCGTGGCATCAAGGTAGAGACGTTTTTCAATCTCGAAGCGATCAAACCCATCGAACGTCTTGCGGTGAGCATGGAAGGCACGGAGCTGCCGTACGATTTGTGTGTAATGATCCCGCCGCATCGTGGCGCGAAGTTCTTGCAAGGGCACGCGCTGGCCGACGCGCGCGGCTGGGTGAAGACCGATCGCACCACGCTGCGCGTCCCTGGCTATGAACACATCTGGGCGATGGGCGACACCACCGACTTGCCGATCAGCAAGGCCGGGAGCACCGCGCATTTCCAGGCTCCCGTGATCGCCGAGCAAATCGCCGCTTTCGTGGAGCACCGAGAGCCCGATGCCACGAAAGCGACCTATGAAGGCCACGTGATGTGTTTCCTCGAAGTCGGACGCAGCAAAGCCACGATCCTCGATTTTGACTACAGCGGCCCGCCGCAGCCAAAGGCGCCGAACGCGCTCATGCACTACCTCAAAATGGCATTCAACAAAGCCTACTTCCACATCGTCCCCAGCGGCTGGGTCTGAGCTGCATTGTCTCACGCAAACCATGAAAACCGAAAACTACGTCTATCTCGTCGCGGGCACTCTCATTCTCACCAGTCTCGCGCTTGCCCATTGGGTCGATCATCGCTGGCTGCTGCTCGCCGTCTTCGTCGGCCTGAACCTGCTTCAGTCCGCGTTCACCGGCTTTTGCCCGCTGGAACGCATCCTCATCAAGCTCGGCGTCCCGAAAGGCTTCTCCTGCGGTGTGATGGGCAAGTCGAAATGAGTAAGGAGGCTTTCATGCCGGCCCCCATTGGATCTCGCCGATCGTGGCTTTTCATCGGTTTGCCTGCGCTGATGCTGGCCGCGTGCTCTCCGAAAAGGGAATCTATTTCGCCGGACAGCCTGCCATCCGTCGCGGTGCGCACAGTTGCCGTGGAGAACAAGGCACGCCCCTCCACCGAGGAAGTGGTCGGCACGGTACGGGCGAAATTGCGCGCCGTGATCGAAGCGAAAGTGAGCGCCCGCGTGGAGGCGCTGCTGGTCGCTCCAGGGCAGACTGTCAAAGCCGGCGATCTCCTTGCTCAGCTCGACGCGCGTGAGATTCAGGCGAAGCTCGACCAGGCGCTTGCCCTCCATGAACAGGCGGCGCGCGATCTCGTCCGGGCACGGGAATTGATGGAAAAGAAGATTACGGCACAGGCGGAATTCGACTCGGTCGAGTCCCGTGAACATGTCGCCGCCGGCGTAGTGCGCGAGATGGAAACGATCCTCGGGTACACCAAACTGGTCGCACCCTTCGACGGCATCATCACGCGAAAGCTTGCCGACGTCGGCGATCTCGTCGGAGATCTCGCCGCGCCGGGAAAGCCAATCCTCGAAATGGAGAATCCTCAGGCACTGCGCTTTGAGGCTGACGTGCCCGAATCTTTGATCGCCAATGTGAAAATCGGTGCAAAGCTTCCTGTGCGTGTGGGCGCGACCGCACCAATCCAAGGCACGGTCGTCGAGATGGCCCCCATTGCCGACGCTGCGAGTCGCACCTTCCTTGTAAAGCTAGACCTGCCCGCAGCAGAGGGCCATCGCAGCGGCCAATTTGGGCGCGTTTCAGTCGTCACCGGCGAGAGCCGATCGATCCGCGTTCCAGTTGAGGCGCTCGTGGAGCGCGGACAAATGGAGACCGTCTTCGTGGTCACGAAAGAGCACGCCCGGCTCCGGATCGTCCGCACCGGCAAGCGCACTGACGGTGAAGTCGAGCTGCTCTCCGGCATCGACCCGGGCGAGAACGTCGTCGTCGAGGGCGCGGAACAACTGCGCGACGGACAACCCGTCGCGCTGAAACCATGAACGCCACCGCACACCTCACCGCCGACGACCGCGGTATCGTGCTCCACTGCCCGCAGTGCCAGCGTGCCAATCGCATTCCTTTCTCCCGCCTGCACGAGAGCGGCCAGTGCGGAAGCTGTAAAGGCACGCTTCCTCATCCGTCGCTGCCGGTGGACATCGAATCCGCCAGCAGCTTCACCGCACTCATCCGAGCCGCATCGCTGCCGGTGCTTGTCGATTTTTGGGCAGCGTGGTGCGGCCCGTGCCAGATGGTCGCCCCGGAAGTCGCGAGACTCGCCACTCTCGCCGCCGGCGAGTTGGTCGCCGTCAAAGTGAACACCGAAATTTACCCCGGCCTCGCCGGAAATATGGGTATTCGCTCGATCCCGACTTTCGTCGTCTTTGCTGCCGGCCGCGAAGTCGGGCGCACGTCGGGCACCATGTCCGCAGAGGAGCTGCGCATGTTTACCCTGCGTTCCGCGAATCAATCGGAGGCCCGGCAGTGAGCCGGCTCGTCATTTCGGTCCTCGCCGGCGTTGCGCCTGGGGGCGCTGCTCGGCTACTTCGGCCAATGCTCGTCCGGGACGTGTCCTCTGACCTCGACGTGGTGGCGCGGTGCAATGTATGGGGGCGTACTCGGGCTACTATTCGGACTGAATGGAAGATGAAGGCAACAATCCGATGAGCAGCCCCCCGTCTCAGCCTCACGGTCCCGGCATCGCCGGGCGGATCGCGCACGCCTTCATCGACTCGAAGCTCACGCCGCTCATCGTCATCAGCGCGGTGTTGCTCGGGATCGCGGCGATCGTGTTGCTACCCCGCGAGGAGGAGCCGCAGATCAAGGTGCCGATGGTCGATGTCCTCGTGAACATGGCCGGCTTTACCGCGAAGGAAGTCGAGGAGCGCGCGACGCGGCCGATGGAAAAGCTGCTCTGGGAAATCCCGGGAGTGGAATATATCTACTCCACCTCGCGCGACAGCGAGAGCCTGGTCATCGTGCGGTTCAAGGTCGGCTCCGATCCAGACGAGAGCCTGGTGAGACTTACGGAAAAGCTGCGCGCGAATTTCGACCGCATCCCTCATGGCGTCGCCCCGCCGCTCGTCAAGCCGAAGTCGATCGACGACGTGCCGATCCTCGCACTCACTTTCCACAGTGCGCGCTACGATCACCTCATGCTGCGCCAGCTCCTGGCGGAAGTGGATGATGCGGTAAAAGCTGTGCCGCTCGTCGCGGAGACGACGATCATCGGCGGAGCGCGCCGGCAAGTCCGCGTGCTGCTCGATCCGGTGAGGCTGGCCTCGCGCAATCTCAGTGCCGCCGGGCTCGTGCCGATGCTCCAGCAGGGCAACCGGCAGTTCCGCTCCGGCGGGCTCGTAACGAATAACCAGGAAGTCATCATCGAAACCGGCGCTTTCCTTACCAGCGCAGAGGACGTGGGCAATGTGGTTATAGGAGTCTTCGGAGGGCGGCCCGTCTATTTGCGTGAAGTCGCCGAGATTGTCGATGGCGCGGAGGAACCGGCGAACTACACCTTCTTCGGCCGCGGGACGGCGCGCGGATCGGCTGGACACGAAGAACCGGCGGTGACCCTGAGCATCGCGAAGCGCCCTGGCGCGAACGCAATCTCCGTCGCCGAGGACGTGCTGCGCAAGGTCGCAACGCTCAAAGGCACGCTCATTCCAAGCGATGTCGAAATCTCCGTTACGCGTCACTACGGCGAGACAGCGGCTGAAAAGGCGAACGAGTTGCTGCTTCACATGGGCATCGCGGTGCTCGGTGTTTCGGTGCTCATTTGGCTCACGCTCGGCTGGCGTGAATCGGGGGTCGTTGCCATCGCCATTCCAGCCACGCTCGCGCTGACACTGCTCGTCTTTTACCTGCTTGGCTTCACGCTCAACCGCATCACGCTCTTCGCACTCATCTTTTCGATCGGTATCCTCGTCGATGACGCGATCGTGGTGGTGGAAAACATCGTCCGCCACTTTCATCTCCCGCAGAACAAGGGCAGGAACTGGTCCGCGATCGCCGTCGAGGCGGTGGGGGAAGTGGGCAACCCGACCATTCTTGCGACATTTGCCGTCATCGCCGCGGTGCTGCCGATGGCCTTTGTCGGCGGGTTGATGGGGCCTTACATGCGACCGATTCCGATTGGCGCGAGCGCCGCGATGGGCTGGTCGCTGGCCATTGCCTTCATCGTCACGCCGTGGGCCTCGATCCGCATCCTGCGCTGGGGCGAAAAATACTCCAGGCTCACTGAAGGCGCGGCGCCGTCTCAGACCGGGAGCCACTTCGCGCATGAAGAAGATTTCTTTACCCGCCTCTATCGCCGGGTGATGGGGCCGATGATCGCACAGGCACGCTGGCGCTGGCTTTTCCTCCTGTCGATCACCGCCCTGTTGCTCCTGGCGATGGCGACTGTAGCGCTCGGGTGGGTGAAGGTGAAAATGCTGCCTTTCGACAATAAGAGCGAGTTTCAGGTCATCCTGAACATGCCCGAAGGCAGTTCCCTCGAGCACACTGCCCAGGCGGCGCGCGAGATCGCCGCCGCCGTGCGCACCGAACCGGAAGTCACCGATTACCAAATCTACGCAGGTGTCGCGTCGCCGTTCAATTTTAACGGATTGGTGCGGCACTACTTCATGCGGCGCGGCGCGAACGTCGCGGACATCCAGGTCAATCTCGTCTAGAAGCATGACCGCACCGCGCAGAGCCACGATATCGTCAAGCGCGTGCGCCCGCGCATAGCGGAGATCGCCGCGCGTTTCTATGCGCGCGTCGCCGTCGCCGAGGTGCCGCCCGGTCCGCCCGTGTTGCAAACGCTCGTCGCCGAAATCTACGGTCCGACCGAACCCGATCGCCACGCTCTCGCGCGCAAAGTGCGCGACGTTTTCAACAGCACTCCGGGCGTCGTCGACGTGGATTGGTACGTCGAGGCCGATCAACCGAAGGCGCGTTTTGTCGTCGACAAAGAAAAGGCCGCGTTGCATGGGATCAGCGCCGAGACAATTTCGCAGACCCTGCGCATCGCCGTCGGCGGCGAGTCCGTCGATCTCCTGCACCTGCCGCGAGAGAAGGAGGACGTGAACATCATGCTTGAACTGCCGCGCTCCGCCCGTACCACGCCCGACGAATTGCTCGCCTTGCGCGTCCGCTCCGGCGACGCGAATGCCCTCCCCGAACCGGGCGCCGCCGGCACTGCGCCGCTCATCCCGCTTCGCGAGTTGGTGCGGGTCGAACAGTCCGTCGCGGAGAAGAGCATCTATCACAAAAACCTGATGCCGGTGACCTACGTCATCGGGGATGTCGCCGGCGTGGTCGAGAGTCCCGTCTATGCAATCGGCAAGATGAACGACGCGCTGGCGAAGTTCGACACCCGCAAGTTCGGCGGCGACGGCGCCCCACTTCAAATCTTCAACGCCGTTCAGCCTTTTACCGACGTCCACCCCTCGATAAAATGGGACGGCGAATGGCATATCACCATCGAAGTGTTCCGCGACCTCGGCAGTGCCTTTGCCGCGTGCCTGGTGCTGATATATGTGCTTATGGTTGGCTGGTTCCGCAGCTTTTTGACGCCGCTCATAGTGATGGTCGCGATTCCGTTTTCGCTGGTGGGCATCATGCCCGCTCATGGGCTCCTCGGTGCGTTCTTCTCCGCCACATCGATGATAGGCTTCATGGCCGGCGCAGGCATTGTCGTGAGAAATTCGATTATCCTCGTTGATTTCATCGAGCAGCGTGTTGCCGAGGGTATGCCGCTCGCCGAGGCAGTCGTCGATGCCGGCGCGGTGCGCTTCCGTCCGATGCTCCTCACCGCACTGGCCGT
>Ga0070658_10005528_pt1 | contig 10262 bp, 9 predicted proteins | sample KBSC13metaG_FD_64664 | JGI IMG/M metagenome (GOLD analysis project Ga0070658, IMG submission 64664) | Corn rhizosphere microbial communities from Kellogg Biological Station, Michigan, USA - KBS C1-3 metaG | ecosystem: Host-associated > Plants > Roots > Rhizosphere > Soil ... | reverse complement strand
CACCGGTCAGGCCGGGCCCGGGCGCGGACCGGTCGACTCGCGCACCACCAGCCGTGCGGGGTGCCGCACGACGCCGCTGGCCGGCTCGCCGTCCAGCGCGGCGAACAGGTACCGGACCGCGGCGCCGCCCAACTGCTGCAGGTTGAGGTCGATCGTCGTCAGCGGCGGGCGGCACTCGGCGGCGAAGACCTCCCAGTTGTCGTAGCCCACGAGCGCGACGTCGTCCGGGATGCGCCGGCCCATCTGGTGCAGCGCGTCGGCGACGCCCGTGGCGATCTGGTCGCTGCCGCAGAAGATGGCGTCCACGCCGGGGTGCGCGGTCAGCAGGGTACGCGCCGCGTGCCGGCCCCACTGCTGGGTCCACTCGCCGAACATCGGGCCGGCGACGATGTCCAGCCCGGCCGCCTCCAACGCCACGCGCAGGCCCTCGGCGCGTTCCCGGGCGGCGCGGTAGGTCTGCTCGCCGGTGATGTGCGTGATCGCCCGCCGGCCCTGCGCCAGCAGGTGTTCGGCGGCGAGCGTCGCGCCGCCCCGGTCGTCGGAGACGATGGACAGGTCCTTCGGGTCGTCGGACTCGGCGTACACGTAGACGACCGGCACCGGGATGTCGGCGGTGAGCGAGGGCCGCATGTCGTTGCTGTCGCCCAGCACGATCAGCCCGTCCACCTGCCGGGCCAGCAGGGTGCGGATGTAGTGCTGGCGGCGGATCGCGTCCCCGCGCGCGTCGCACAGCAGGACGGACATCTGCTGGTCGCCCAGCGCGTCCTCCACGCCGAGCATGACCGGGATGGCGAAGCGCCCGGCCAGGTCGTCGGTGAGCAGCCCGACCGTGCGGGTGCGCCCGGAGATGAGACCACGGGCCAACACGTTGGGTTGGAACGACAGCTCCTGCGCCGCCTCCATGACCCGGCGCCGGGTCTCCGCGGCAACCTCGTCGCGCGCATTGAGCGCCTTCGACGCGGTCGCCACCGAAACACCGGCGCGCCGGGCCACGTCGGTCAGCGTGGCCGCCCTCCGGGGGGAGCGTTGCCTGACCACCGAAATCCTTTCGGGTAGCGCGCTGGTACCGGCTGGCACACTCTACCTCCAATCGTGCGGATGCCGTGATCCTCAGGGCCTTGACACCTCGGAAACGCCCTCGGTACATTCCGAAAAGGTTTTCGGGAACCGCCCCGGAGGCGGCATGGGCAGCGCGATCGAGAGCTACACCGTGGGCGTCGATGACGGCACCCAGCCCGGTCGCGCGGTGGTCGTCCGGGTGCCCGACGGTGCCGAGCTCGGCTCGGCGGTCAGCGAGTACCGGCACGGCGTGATGGACGGCACGCCCGCCACCACGGGCATCCGGATTCCGCCGGACCCGACGCCGCGGGCGCCGCGCGAGGTCGCGACGGCGGCGATCGACTCCCTCTACGGCTGACGCACCCGACGCGACCGGAAGGACATCACGTGGGCAGGAGCATCGTTCCGGACCTGTCCGGGTACCAGGTCTGGTTCCTGACCGGCAGCCAGAACCTGTACGGCGAGCAGACTCTGCGCCAGGTCGCCGAACAGTCCCGGCAGATCGCCGGCACCCTCGACGGCTGCGCCGACATCCCGGTGACCGTCGAGTGGCAGCCGGTGCTCACCGACGCCGAGTCGATCCGGGCGGCGGCCCAGCGGGCGAACGCCGACGAGCGGGTCATCGGCCTGGTCATCTGGATGCACACGTTCTCCCCCGCCAAGATGTGGATCGCCGGGCTCGACTCGCTGGACAAGCCGCTGCTGCACCTGCACACCCAGGCCAACGTGGAGCTGCCCTGGGCGGACATCGACTTCGATTTCATGAACCTCAACCAGGCCGCGCACGGCGACCGCGAGTTCGGGTACCTGCTGAGCCGGCTGGGCGTGGCGCGCAAGACGGTGGTCGGCCACTGCACCGACCCGAGGGTCAGCGCGTCCATCGGCACCTGGGCGCGGGCCGCCGCCGGCTGGGCGGCGCTGCGCCGGCTGCGGCTGGCCCGCTTCGGCGACAACATGCGCTACGTCGCGGTGACCGAGGGGGACAAGACAGAGGCCGAGCTGCGCTTCGGCGTACAGGTCAACACGTGGGGCGTGAACGAGCTCGCCGAAGCGGTACACGCGGCCGGCGACAAGGCGATCGACGACCTGGTCGAGGAGTACCAGGACCTCTACGACGTGGTGCCGGAGCTGCGCACCGGCGGGGAGCGGCACTCCTCGCTGCGCTACGGGGGCGCCATCGAGCTGGGGCTGCGGACGTTCCTGGAGGCGGGCGGCTTCGCCGCGTTCACGACCACCTTCGAGGACCTCGGTGCGCTGCGCCAATTGCCGGGTCTGGCCGTACAGCGGCTGATGGCCGACGGGTACGGCTTCGGGCCCGAGGGCGACTGGAAGACCGCGATCCTGGTACGGGCGGCGAACGTGATGGGCGCGGGGTTGCCGGGCGGCGCCTCGCTGATGGAGGACTACACCTACCACCTGGTACCGGGCGAGGAGAAGATCCTCGGCGCGCACATGCTGGAGGTCAGCCCGAGCCTGACCATCTCCCGCCCCACGCTGGAGATCCATCCGTTGGCCATCGGCGGCCGGGAGGACCCGGTGCGGCTGGTCTTCGACGCCGATCCCGGATCCGGCGTCGTGGTTGCCCTCACCGACCTGCGCGACCGGTTCCGGTTGACGGCCAACGTGGTGGAGGTGCTGCCGCTGGACGAGCCGCTGCCCAGGCTTCCGGTCGCCCGGGCGGTGTGGCGTCCCGAGCCGGACTTCCCGACCTCGGCCGCGGCGTGGCTGACCGCCGGCGCCGCGCACCACACGGTACTGACGACGGCCGTGGGCATCGAGGCGGTGCGCGACCTGGCCGAGATGGCCCGAATGGAGCTGCTGACCATCGACGCCTCGACGCGGCTGCCCGAGTTCACCAACCAGTTGCGCTGGAACCAGGCGTACTACCGGCTCCTGCAGGGCCTGTGAGGCGGTTGGCGGATGGGCCTATCCGACGGACATCTCGGTCGAGCGGCGGGTCACGAGCCGGCACGGCATGAGCTGCACGCCCTGCTCCAGGGGGTGCCCCTCGATGGCGCGCAGCAGCTTGGTGGCGGCCGTGTGGCCCAGTTCGCTGAGGTTGAGGTCGATGGTGGTCAGCGGAGGACGGCAGCCCTCGACCATCACCTCCCAGTTGTCCACGCCGACGATGCCGACCTCCTCGGGTACCCGCCGGCCGGCCTCGCGCAGCGCGTCGGCCACCCCGCGGGCGATCTGGTCGCTGCCGCAGAAGACCCCGTTGAACTCCTCGCCGGTGCGCATCAGCATGGTGGCCGCCTCCCGGCCCCACCGCTCGCTCCACTCCCCCATCAGCGGCTCGCCGAGCACCATCGTCTCGCCGGCCGCCTCGATGGTGGCCAGGGCGCCGGCGGCCCGCTCCCGGGCGGCGAGGTGGCGCTCCGGCCCGGTGATGTGGGCGATGCGGCGCCGCCCGGTGGAGACGAGGTGGTTGATGGCCAGTGCGGCGCCCTGCCGGTCGTCGTGCATCAGCGACAGGTCCTCGGCGCGCTCGGAACGGGCCCTCGCGTAGACGACCGGGATGGGCAGGTCGACACCGAGCGACGGCCGCGGCTCGTAGGTGCGCCCGGTGACGATGATGCCGTCCACCCGGCGGGCCAGCAGCGTGCGCAGGTAGTGCTGCTCGCGGATGCGGTCGCCGCGCCCGTCGCACAGCAGCACCGAGATCTGCCCGGCGCCCAGGGCGTCCTCCGCGCCGAGCATGACCGGGATGGTGAACCGGCCGAAGCTGTCGGTGGTGAGCACGCCGACCGTGTAGGTGCGCCCGTGCAGCAGGCCGCGCGCCAGCAGGTTGACGTGGAAGCCGAGCTGCTCGGCCGCGGACACGACCTTCTGCCGGGTGGCCGGGCGCAGCTGGCCGCGTCCGTTGAGGGCCTTCGAGACGGTACCGGGCGAGACGCCGGCGAGCGCCGCGACATCGTTGACCGTGACCGTCGCGCTGCGCCGTCTCTGCGCCACCACGCACCCCTTTCCGAAGCGTGGTCGAAGACTAACCATGACGGAAAAGTTTCCGCAATAGCCCACCCGACAGACCGGTCTGTCGAGGGGATTGACCGTGGATACACGGCGACTTATCGTCCCGGAAAGCCTTGTCCTACAAGGCGGTCTGACGGAAACTTTTCCGCCGGACCAGCCGCGGCCGGGGCTCTACCTGAAGGAGAAGAGATGGCACCTGGCACGGACCGGTCGGCCGCTCCAGCGGGCGCGCGCCGACGCGGTCTTCTCAGCGTGGCGGCGGTCGCCGCCGCACTCACGCTGGCCGTTGCCGCCTGCGGCAGCGGTGGGAGCAAGTCCACCAGCAGCAACCCGGACGACGGTACCCAGCTGACCATGTGGGTGCGCTCCGCGACCGACCAGTTCAGCCAGCGGTTGGTCGACGCCTACAACCAGAGCCATAAGAACCAGGTAAAGCTCACCATCATCCCGAACGACAACTACCTGACCAAGGTCGGCGCGGCGGCCGGGTCGCACAGCCTGCCCGACATCCTCGCCTCCGATGTCGTCTACACGCCGAACTACACCAAGCAGGGGCTGTTCGCCGACATCACGTCCGACATCAAGGCGCTCCCCTACTTCAGCAGCATCGCGCAGTCGCACATCACCGTCGCCACGTACCAGGGCAAGATCTACGCGGTACCACACAAGCTCGACTCGTCCGTCCTCTTCTACAACAAGGACCTCTTCACGAAGGCCGGGATCGACAAGCCGCCGGCGAACTTCGCCGACATCCTCGCCGACGCCCGGAAGATCACCGCGCTCGGCAACGGCGTCACCGGCTTCGACATCGCCGGAAGCTGCGGCGGCTGCGGCGTCTACACGCTGTTCCCGTACGCCTGGGCCGCCGGGGTGGACATCCTGCCGGACAACGGCAAGAAGGTGAACATCAACAACGACGCGTTCAAGGCCGTCTTCACGCTGTACAAGCAGCTGACCGACGAGAAGCTGGTCGACTCCAGCGACAAGGCCCAGGACGGCTCGACCTGGCCGGCGAACTTCGAGGCCGGCAAGGTCGGCATGCTCGCGCTGGGCTCCCCGATCGTGGGCGACCTGCTCAAGCAGACCAGCTTCCAGTGGGGCGTGACGCCGCTCATGGCGCCCGACGGCTCGAAGACCTCCACGTTCATCGGCGGCGACGTGGCGGGCATCGCGGCCACCTCGAAGCACCAGGCCCAGGCGTGGGACTTCCTCAAGTGGACGCTCGACGACAACGCCCAGGTCGAGATCATCGCCAAGAACGGTGACCTGCCGGGCCGCACCGACCTCAGCGGCAACAAGTACACCGCCGCCGACCCCCGTACCAAGCTGATCGCCGACGGTCTCTCCAACGGGCACACCCCGTTCGCGCTGCCGTTCGGCGACCTGTTCAACAACCCCAACGGTCCGTGGGTGGAGACCATCCGCGCGGCGATCTACGGCAACGACGTCAACAAGGCGCTTTCCGACGGGCAGGCGAAGATCCAGGCTGGCCTGGACGCCGCGGGCTAGTGGTGAACCGGGGCCGGTCGCATCGCAGCGACCGGCCCCTGGAGGAGAAGGGGGAGGACGAGGTTGTCCGTGACCGCCGCCAGCCAACCGGCGACCGACGAGGCGCCGACGAGGCGCCGGGTGCGCCGGGCGCCCGGTTCGCCCGGGCGCCGCCCGCTGACCGGACTGATGTTCGTCGCACCGACCGGGGTCATCGTCGCGGGTCTGTTCCTGGTACCGCTGGCGATCCTCGTGTACATGTCGTTCACCGACTGGCCGCTGCTCGCGTCGCCCACTCCCAACGGCGTGGACAACTACCGCAACCTCGCGCACGACGACCGGTTCGTCGGCGCGATCGGCTTCACCCTGCTCTACACCGCCATCACCACCGTCGTGCTGTTCGCGATCGCGTTCGCCCTCGTCGCCATCTCCAACAGCCACCGCCGCGGTACCCGCTTCTACCGCACGGCGTTCTTCCTGCCCTACGTCGTCGGTACCGCGGCCGCCTCGACGATGTGGTGGGTCGACTCCAGCGACTCGCTCGGCGTGTTCAACCGGATCCTGGAGGCGGTCGGCCTCATCCACAAGCCGGTCGGCTTCCTGGACACGCCCGGCAAGGCGCTGTTCAGCGTCATCACCTTGGTGGTGTGGAAGTTCATCGGCTTCCAGGTGCTCGTACTGCTCGTCGGGGTGCAGTCGATCCCGAACGAGCTCTACGAGGCGGCCCGGGTGGACGGCGCGTCCACGTGGCAGCGGCTGCGCTACATCACGGTACCGGGGCTCAAGCCCACCCTCGCGCTGCTGACCGTGTTGTCGGTGACCGGATCGCTGCTCGCCTTCGACCAGTTCTTCGTGCTCACCCATGGCGGCCCGGACAACAGCACGGTGACCGTCGTGCTGGCCCTCTACAACAAGGCGTTCCAGTCGTTCCGGCTCGGCGACGCCGCGGCCGAGGCGGTCGTCCTGCTGGTCGCCCTGATCCTGCTGAACTTCATCCAACTCCGCCTGCTGCGCAACCGGGAGAACTCGTGACCGCCACCATCACCCCGGTGCCTCCGGCGCCCACGCGTCCGACCCGTCGCCGCCGCAGTCGCGGCGACACCGCGGCGCGGGCCGCGCGGGGCGGCCTGTTCCACGTCACCAGTACCGTGCTGGCGGTCGCCTTCCTGTTCCCGTTGGTGTGGGCGCTGCTCAACTCGTTCAAGACCAAGGCCGAGGCCAACCAGCAGCCGCCGACCTGGTTCCCGCACAGCCTGTCGATCGCCAACTACCGCAGCCTCGCCCGTTTCGACCAGGGCATCGGCACGTACCTGCTGAACAGCGTGCTGCTGTCCGCGCTGACGGTAGTGCTGGCGGTCGCCGTCTGCGTGCTCGGCGGGTACGGCTTCGCGCGGTTCACCTTCCGCGGCAAGACGCTGCTGTTCGGTACCACGCTGGGCATCCTCATGGTCCCGTACGCCACCATCCTGCTGCCGCTCTACATCGTGCTGGGCCACCTCGGCCTGCAGAACAGCCTCATCGGCCTCGCGCTGGTGCTGGTCATGTTCCAGTTGCCGTTCGGCATCTACCTCATGCGCAACAGCTTCGAGTCGGTGCCCCGGGAACTGGAGGAGGCCGCACTGGTCGACGGGGCCAGCACCTTCGGCGCGATGCGGCACGTGTCGCTGCGCATCGTCATGCCCGGCGTGGTCACCGTCGCGCTGTTCTCGTTCCTCACCTCGTGGAACGAGTACCTCGCCCCGCTGATCTTCCTCAACGACGGCTCCAAGTACACCCTGCCGGTGATGCTCGTCAACATCCGGTACGCCTCCTACAACATCATCGATTTCGGCGCCCTGCAGGCCGGCGTCGTCATCGCCATGCTGCCGTGCCTCGTGGTGTACCTGGCGCTGCAACGCTTCTACGTCAACGGCCTGGTCGCCGGTGCCCTGCGTGGCTGAACGCCCGGTCGCCGGCCCGCGACAATGCCCCTCGTCAAGGAGAGCCCTGTGACACCATCGCCTCGCGTGCCCGGGCCGGTCTCGCCGCTGGCCACCGACCAACTCGCCGTCCACCCGCTCGGCCTGAGTGACACCACGCTCACCGACGGCTTCTGGGCCCGGTGGCAACAGGCCAACCGCGAGGTCACCGCGCCGCACGCGCTGCGGATGCTGGAACGCGACGGCTCGGTGGACAACCTGCGCCGGCTCGGTACCGCCGATCCCGGCCCCCACCAGGGGCTGTGGTTCAGCGACTCCGACGTGTACAAGGTGCTGGAGGCGATCTCCTGGGAGCAGGGCCGGGTACCCTCGGCCGAGCTCGCCGCGGCCGTCACGGACCTGGCCGCCGTGCTGCGCACGGCCCAGCAGCCGGACGGGTACGTCAACTCCTTTGTCCAGGCGGGTTACGAGGTGCGCTGGGACAACCTCGTCACGAGCCACGAGCTGTACTGCATCGGGCACATGATCCAGGCGGGCGTGGCGCACCACCGCGCGACCGGCGGCGACGAGCTGTTCGACATCGTGCGGCGCGCCGCCGACTGCGTGGTGCGCGACTTCGGCGACCAGCGGCGCAAGGACACCGACGGCCACCCCGAGATCGAGATGGCCCTGGTCGAGCTGTACCGGGAGACCCGGCACCGGCCCTACCTCGACCTCGCCCGGCAGCTCGTCGACGTGCGCGGGCACGCGGTGCTCGAACCGCGCGGCGGGCACTTCGACTCGACGTACTTCGTGGACGCGACCCCGGTACGCAAGGAGACGACCGTCGTCGGGCACGCGGTGCGCGCGCTGTACCTGCTGTCCGGGGTGGTCGACGTCTACCTGGAGACCGGCGAGCCGGCCCTGTTGGACAGCGCCGTACGGCAGTGGGGCGCGATGACGGCCACCAAGACCTACCTCACCGGAGCGGTCGGGTCCCGGTTCGACGGCGAGTCCTTCGGCGAGGAGTACGAGCTTCCGCAGGACCTCGTGTACGGCGAGACCTGCGCGACCATCGCCGCCATCCAGGCCTCGTGGCGGCTGCTGCTGGCCACCGGGGAGAGCCGGTTCGCCGACGGGATCGAACGCGCGCTGTTCAACCTGCTGGCCGGCTCGACGTCCGTCGAGCGGGACGCGTTCTTCTACAACAACCCGGCCCAGCGGAGGGTCGCCCGGCCGGCGGCGCGCACGGACTCCCAGCCGCAGCGGGCCGAGGCGCCCGGTACCCGGCCGCACTGGTTCGCGTGCGCCTGCTGCCCGCCGAACATCATGCGTACCATCGCCTCGCTCGGCGGCTACCTGGCCACGTACAACGACTCCGGCATCCAGGTGCAGCAGTACATTCCGTCCACTGTGGACACACCGGTCGGCTCGCTGTCGACGACCACCCGGTACCCGCTGGACGGAGCCGTCGAGGTGACCGTCACCGCCACGCGCGAGGAACCCTGGACGCTGTCGCTGCGGGTACCGGCCTGGTGCCGCGGCGCCTCGCTGACCGTCAACGGCCAGCCGGTCGAGGCCCGGTCGGGTCGAGCGGGGTACCTGGACATCACCCGGCAGTGGGGCGCCGGCGACGTGGTCGCGCTCGACCTGCCGATGCCGGTACGGCTGACCGTCGCGCACCCGTCCGTCGACGCCGTGCGCGGCGCCGTCGCCATCGAGCGCGGCCCGGTCGTCTACTGCTTCGAGAGCCCCGACCAGGACCCGGACGTGGACCTCAACCGGGTCGAGCTGCTCCTGGACGAGCCGCTGCGGGAGCAGGCGCGCGAGGACTTCCTCGGCCAGGAAGTGGTGGTCGTGGCGGCGCGGGCGATCGCCCGCGACGACTCGGGGTGGACCGGTACCGGCTGGGCCACGCTCGACGAGCGGCCGGCGGTGACCGGGCGGCGGGTGACCCTCACCGCCATCCCGTACCACCTGTGGGCCAACCGCGGGCCGTCGGTCATGCGGATCTTCACGCCGGTACATCGACCGTAGCCGGCCTCCGCCGTCGAAGGCCCTCGGCGGACATCGACGCGGCCGGGCGGTCAGGGCCCCCGACCCGGTCGATCTGCGGCTATCTGGGGCGTTGCTGAGCGTTCCGCGGGCCCATTGACCATCCTCGTGTAACTATGGAAGACGTGGGACCTGCCAAAACTGCCATACCAGCTATTTCGCCGCTTGCCGGCGAGCCGATCAAGCGCGCCGATGCCGACAAGCTCGCGGGGGTGCTCAAGGCCCTCGCCGACCCGGCCCGGCTACGTCTGCTGAGCCTGATCCAGTCCGCGCCGGACGGCGAGGCCTCTGTGAGTGACCTCACCGCGCCGCTCGGGCTCTCTCAGCCGACCGTGAGTCATCACCTTCGAATCCTCACCGAGGCCGGTCTGCTCGAGCGCGACAAGCGCGGCGTCTGGGCGTTCTACCGCCTGGTGCCGTCCGCGATCGCGGCGATCGCCGACCTGTTGACGCCGCCCCGGAGACGGGCGACCAGAAAGGCACGCTGAGCGCGCGCCGAACGGCCCGGCCGCGGGACACGCCGCGGACACCAGGGCTTCCCCGGACGCACGTCCGGGGAAGCCCCATGCCCGCTTTCCGGCGGATCGAAGGATCACGGTGCCCAGGGCGCGGTGACGACCCGGCTCACGTCGTCGGTCCACGGCGTGCTCGAATCGAAGGCGTTCGAGCCGCCGTTGCTGGCGATGTAGACGGTGTTGTTTGAAATGCCGGATGTACCGGGTTGAGAAGTTGAAGGACCGGAACGGGTTACCCTGACCGTTCTTGCCGGTCTCCGGGCAGAACGTAGCG
>Ga0070658_10005526_pt1 | contig 10263 bp, 9 predicted proteins | sample KBSC13metaG_FD_64664 | JGI IMG/M metagenome (GOLD analysis project Ga0070658, IMG submission 64664) | Corn rhizosphere microbial communities from Kellogg Biological Station, Michigan, USA - KBS C1-3 metaG | ecosystem: Host-associated > Plants > Roots > Rhizosphere > Soil ... | reverse complement strand
TCACGGCGCGGGACACGATCACCGCGCGCCTCTACGGCGGCACGCGCAAGGTCGAGCAGTTCCTGAGCCAGGCGGGCGACACGCCGTTGGGCTCCGGCGGAGTCGTCGATCTCGATCGCCGCTTCGGCGGCGTGGGCGCACGCTGGACGCACAAGGTGGACGGCGAGCGGCCGTTCAATATCCTCGTGGGCTTCGATGCGGACAACCAGGACGAGCATCGCCGGGGCTTCGTCAACAACAGCGGCGTTGCCGGGGCATTGCGCCGCGACGAGGACGACCGCGTCCGCAACGACGACGTCTACGCGCAGGCGGAGTGGTCCGTCACGCCGGCGTGGACGCTGGCCGCGGGCGTGCGGCACAGCCGCGTGAAGTTCGACTCCGAGGACCACTATGTCGTCGGCCCCAACCCGGACGACTCCGGCAACGTCACGTTCTCCAAGACGGTGCCCGTGGGCGGCGTGCTCTTCAAGGCGCACGAGCGGCTGCATCTGTATGCGAACGCCGGGCAGGGCTTCGAGACCCCGACCTTCGCGGAGCTGGCCTATCGACCGGGAGGAGCGACGGGGCTCAACTTCGCGTTGCAGCCCGCGACGAGCCGGCATTACGAGGCGGGCATGAAGGCGCGATTGCCTTTCTACGGCATGCGCGTGAATGCCGCGCTCTTCCGCATCGACACGGACAACGAGATCGTCACCAACGCGAACGCCGGCGGCCGCAGCGATTTCAAGAACGCGTCGTCGACGCGGCGCGACGGCGGGGAGCTTTCGGTCGACGCGCAGCTCGACCATGGGTTCGAGGCGCACGTGGCCTACACGTCGATGGCCGCGAAGTTCACCCAGTCGTTCACCTCCGGCACGCCGCCTGTGCTCGTTTCGGCCGGCCGCTGGCTGCCGGGCGTCCCCGGCACCGTGTTCCAGGGCGAGCTCGTGTGGCGCCATCCAAAGGCGGGCTTCCACGCGGGCGTCGAGTTTCGGCATGCGTCGCGCGTTTACGTGAACGAGGCCAACAGCGACTCGGCCGATCCTTACAACGTGACCAACGTGCGTGCGGGCTTCGAGCAATCGGGCACACGCTGGCGCCTGCGCGAGTTCGCGCGCCTGGACAACGTGATGGACAAGCGCTACATCGGCTCGGTGATCGTCGCCGCCGCGGGCGGGCGCTTCTTCGAGCCGGCGCCGACGCGCAGCTATGTAGTGGGCATCGAGGGCTCGCTTTCGTTCCAGTGACATTCCGTACAATCGCGTGATGGGGAAAAGCGAATCCATCGGCGCGCTCGTGTTCGAAGGCCCGTTCACGCTCGAGCGCCGCGGCGCCCGGGATGTGCTGGCCACCAGGATCATGGTCGGCGCGCCCATCGTCTTCCTGCCGCGGATCGAGGCCAAGCTGCGCACGGAGGACGGCGCGGTGTTCGAGAGCGCCTACGAAGGGTCTCCCCGCATCCAGTGGCTGCCGCGCGGGCGCTATCGCCTCGAGGTGGCGCTTCCCGGCGCGCTCAAGTCGCGCGAGGTCGAATCCACGCTACGCATCCAGCACCGCCATGCGATGGCGGACGTCGAGGGCGCGCTGCTGCAGGGACGCTTCCGCGCGAGCGCCCACGAGGCCGCGCCCGACGAGCCGATGCGATGGACGCTGGAGTCGATCCAGCCCACGCCTTCGCTCGCGTCGATGGGCTGGAGCAAGGGCCACAGCGACTGGTTCTGGCGGCATTTCGACCACGCGGCGATGACGACCACGGGATACCTGCTGGGCGATCATCCGTCCCTTCGTGGCCGCATCCTGGACGTGGGCTGCGGCGACGGCATCACCGATCTGGGCATCGCGTTGCGCACGCGCTGCGAGAAGCTGGTCGGCATCGATCCCTTTCGCGGCTTCGAGCGGCTGCCGCAGATCCTGCGCGACAACGCGATGCCCGAGGACCTCATGCCGGACAACCTTGAGTTCCGCGCCGAGGACGCGAACTTCCTGCCGTTCCCCGACGACAGCTTCGACGTGGTGATCTCGTGGGGCTCGGTCGAGCACATGGCCGGCGGCTACCTGCAGGCTCTGCGCGAGATGAAGCGCGTGCTGCGCCCCGACGGTCTCATCATGGTGGCGCCCGGTCTGTACTACTCGAACATCGGGCACCACCTCACGGAGTTCAGCGACGAGCCGTTCTTCCACCTGAAGAAGTCGCGCGAGGAGATCCGCCAGCTGGTGCTCGAGACGCCGCCGCGATACATCGATCGCTCGGGCGAGTTCTCGAGCAACGAGCAGTTCTTCCAGTGGTTCACGGAGCTCAACCCGATCACGGTGGCGCGGTTCGAGCAGGAGATGCGCGCTCTCGAGTTCCGGCCGTGGCGCGTGGCGCTGCGCACGCAGGACCTCATCGAGTACACGCCCGAGATCGAGCATTACCCCTTGCAGGACCTGGCGAACACCGAGCTTTACTCGTCCTGGATCAACAAGAAGAGAACGCGCGGCGCATGACCGTGCGGGTCCTCGCGTACCACTCGCACAACATCTCGGGCAGCGATTACGCGACGAACGACCACGTGGCGCTCGCCGCCGATCTCGAGACGTTGCATCGCCTGGACGCGCGCATCGTGTGCCTCGAAACCATCGGCACGATGGTGCGAGAGCGGCGACTGGACACCGGCGAGCGGATCGTCGGTCTCTCGTTCGACGACGGCCCGGTATTCGATGTCGAGGACTTCACGCACGAGCGCTTCGGACCGCAGCGCGGCTTCGCCAATATCCTGCGGGACTTTTCGGCTCGCACGGGGCGCGAGGCGTGCGCGACGAGCTTTGTCATCGCGTCACCCGAGGCGCGGCGCGCCATGGAGCGGGCGCCGGATTGCGGCTATCCCGATCGCGCGGGCTGGCTCGGCGAGCATTGGTGGAAGGCCGCGGCCGACGCCCCGACGATCGCCATCGGCAACCACAGCTGGGACCACGTGCATCATGCGCCGGCGACCATCGCGGTCAGCGTGCAGGAACGCGACAATTTCACGCTCGTGCGCGATTACGTGAGCGCCGATGCCGAGATCCGGCGGGCGTCGGACTACATCAACGCCCGGGTCGGCGGGCGCTGCCGCGTATTCGCCTTCCCTTTCGGGCACGTGAATCGATTCCTCGTCGAGGAGTACCTTCCGGAGCGCGCCGGCGAGCATGGCATGGTCGCGGCCTTCGGTGTCGGCGCTCAAGTCGTGGACGCATCCACGAGCGTATGGAACATTCCGCGGCTCGTCTGCGGGGAGCACTGGCGCAGCCCTCGCCAGCTCGAGGCGCTGCTCGCGTGAGCCTTGGAGCGCGTGCGCCCGCGGTGATCGCGCTCGCAGTGCTCTCAGCCGGCGGATGGATCGCGTGGCACATTCCACAGTTGCTGGTCGACGAGACCGCTCGTCGCGCTCGCGCTCGCGGGCGCGTTCGCGATCTACCTGGTCTCGGTCCCGGACGCGCATGAGTACAACCGCGTGCTGTCCGGCTACCTGGTGCACAACCTCGTGCTGCAGGGAGGCGAGCGAGCATGTAGGGATACGGGCAGCCGCCTTCGTGCCGTGCGCCTGGATCGCCATGACGCGGTCCTGGCGGCGCAGCGCAGCGAGAGCTGCGCGTGCCGATTGCGTTCGCCGTCCTGGCGGTGGCCCTGCACCCGATGGTGGAGCCTGGCTACGCCCTCCCGGCCTTCTTCCTGTTCAACCTTTGGCGGCCGGCCATGCACCCGCGCAGCGAGGTGCTCATGCTTGGCGCGTGGATCGTCGTTTCGCTCGCGTTGCTGTACGCGATCTCAACGCTGCGTCTTTTTCCATGACGCGCATTCCCCGGGATGGCGCGACCGTGTCCGATCGAGCAGCACTACGTCGATGGATTCCGGCGAGCTGGCCGAGAACGTGAGCGTCCATGTCACGACGCCGCCGCCCTCGGGTGCCACGAAAAGCCGTGAAAGGTCGTTCGTCGCGAGCGGGGCAACGGGCCGTTCATCCGCCGCGGCCTGCACGTCCGCCATCGCCTCGTAGCCGAGCAAGGGATTGCTGATGAGCAGCGCCTGTCCCGGTGCCGCCTGGAACCGCACGGTGGTTGCGTGCGGCTGCGACCTCGATGTCTGTCGCGGGAAGTACGCGCGGCCGTCGGCGATACCGATGCCCTGCGCGGGCCAGGCGACCGCGGCGGCTGTGGCGATTCCCAGGGAGCCGCTCCAGCATTCCGGCGCCGCGTCCAGCCGCGACCAGAACGCTCTGGACATTCCGACCCAATGTGCCGCCGCGGGGTCGGCGCCCATGAGCAGCAGGTTCGCGCGGGTCCCGCAAGCGAAAAGCGCGTCGACGCCGACGCTGCGGTCCTCGATGAATGCGAGATGGCCGTGCAACGCGGAAACGTTGCCGGAAGAGCAAAGGAAGGTGCCCAGCGAGGCGCGGCCCGCGGCGGGGTACCACGTGTCGGCGTAGACCTGCTTGCCGCGCCATTGCTTGACGTCGAGGATGCGCGAAGAAAGCTGCCCCTCGCCCGAGCGCACGAGCGACGCGACCTGCCACGAGACGCACGCGTGGATCGCGACGATCGCAACGCATGCGCTCGCCAATGCCGCCGGCGCAGCGGCGCGAAGCCGCAGCCAGAGGCCGGACGCGATGAGTCCGGCTCCGAACGGCGCCAGCGCGTAAACGAAATACCACGGCGTAGTGGGCCGAAGCACGGCCGGCACCACGGCGAAGACGACGCAACCTGCCGCAAGGCCGATGGCCGCTGCGCGAGCCGGTCCCGGCATTCGGTGCGTCGCGAGTGCCATGATCGCCGCGGCCGCGGGCAAGCTCGCGGCGATTCCGCAGGCGATGGACACGGCCAGCGGCGCTTTCCACAGATAGCCCGCGATCGCTTGCGGCCCTGCGGCGAACCAGGCGCCCAGGACCAACGGCGCATTCACGGCCTGGAAGGCGGAGACCTGGTCCTTCATGTACCGCGCCGCACTGGCTGCATCCGGTGCTCCGGCGACGAACTCGTGCGCGACGTAGGGCACGAAGGGCAGGAAGAAGCCGATCAGCATGGCGATCGCGAGCGCTACCCGGCGCGGCGCGCGCCACACCGCATGCACGCCCAGCGCCATCAACGGCGCGCAGGTCGGATGCACATGGAGCGAAAGCGCCAGCAGCAGGCCCATTCCGAAGGCGAGGCGAAGCGAATTTCGCTCGAGCGATCGCAGCCACAGCAGCAGCGCGCCGAGCACGCACGCGGCGGCCGGATTGGGATTGAAGAAGATGAGCTGCTCGAACGTGCTCCAGCCGGGTAGCGCCAACGCGCATGCCCAGAGCAGCCCGAAGCGCGCGTCGACGCAGCGCTTTCCCAGCGCGTACGCCAGTGGAAATTTGAGGCTTGCGAGCAGCGCGGCGAACAGCGCGATCGCAAGCCATCCGTCGCTGAAGAGCAGCGCAAACGCCATCAGGTAGAACCAGGCCGGACCCAGGTGGACCGCGCCCCCGAGCACCGGCCCCTGCATCGGAAACCACAGACCGTGTCGTATGGAGTACGCGTAGTACACGTCGCGCGCCGTGTCCTGTATCGCGGCACTCCATGCCGCGCCGGCGATGTAAACGGCCATCAGGGTTGCAACCACGCCGATCGCCAGCGCGTTCTCGCGACGCATCATGTCGCTAGCGCAGGACCTTGCGGATCACGAAGGCGGGGCGTCGCTTCGCCTCGAGGTAGGTGCGCCCCACGTATTCGCCGATGATGCCGAGGCAGAAGAGCTGGAAGCCTCCGAGGAACGCCACGGCGCTGAAGATCGACGCGTAGCCGGGAACGTCCACGCCATACATGAGCGTGCGAATCGCGATCTGCGCGCCCTTGACCAGCGCGAACAGCGCCACGCCCGCGCCTACGACGGTCGCGATGCGCAACGGTGCCAGCGAGAAGCTGGTCAGCCCTTCGAGCGCCAGCCGCGCGAGGCGCCACGCGTTGTATTGCGTGGCACCGCTGGCCCGCGCCGGGCGCGCATAGTCGATCGACTCGGTGCGAAATCCCGCCCATGCGAAGAGGCCTTTCATGTAGCGGCGGTTCTCGGGAAGCGCGTTGATCACGTCGACCACGGCGCGATCCATGAGCCTGAAGTCGCCCACATCCGCGGGAATCGAGACATCCGAGGTCGCGTTCTGCAGCGCGTAGAACGCGTGCGCGGAGGTGCGCTTCAGCCACGAGTCGGTCGAGCGGTCCGCGCGCCGCGCGAGCACCACCTCCGCCCCGGCCTCCCATCGCTCGACCATGCTCGCGATGAGCTCGGGCGGATCCTGAAGGTCGGCGTCGAGCGGTATCGCGGCGTCGCCCGTGCAAACCGAAAGCCCGGCCGACAGCGCCGCTTCCTTGCCGAAGTTGCGGCTGAGGTCGACGATCACCACCTCCCCGCCGGTGAAGGCCTGCTGGGCTGCGACCATGGCGGCCAGCGTGGCGTCGTTGCTTCCGTCGTTCACGAACACCACCTCGAGGCGCACGGCCGCGAGCTGCGCATGCACGGGCTCGAGCCGCGACATCAGCGGCGCGATCGCCTGCTCCTCGTTGCGGCACGGCACGACGATCGAAACGGTCTTCATGCGCGCATATTAGCCGCACAAAGAAAACGGGGCCCGGAGGCCCCGTCCCGTCGACGAACGGTTGTCAGGGAACGTAGCGCGAGATGGTCGGCGAATCGATTCGAACACTCAGCGCGACCTGGTCGTGACTGTGGTCCGAATAATTTCCTGCGCCAGGCCAATCGGACCAGCTGTTGTCATAATGGCTGCCGCTGGCGAGGGTCTGGTCCGTGGGAATCGCCGTCTCCGCGATGATGCCCGCGTACTCGAGCGCCCAGTCCGCGGCATTCGTGGAATAAGGACCCGCGGAGTTGATTGCGTAGGGACAGTTCTGGTTCACGCGGGCGACGATGTTCCTCAAGTTGTCCGGCGTGATGCGTACCCGGTACGACTCCATGGGCTTGCTCAGATCGGTGTTGTACGACGTGAGCGCGCTGTGCCATTTGGCCGTGTCCGCGTCCACCACGGTGATGCGGTGCCGGTCCGTCGCATTCTCGGCCAGGTTAATTGGCACGGACACGTAGCACACCCCGTTGCCGACCTGCGATGCCGGGAACCAATTCGGAAAATGGCTGGTTGCGTACGTGTAGGAAGTCGTCTCGTTGCTGTACGGGTTCGGGTCGGTGGCCTGGTAGTCCCACCCGCCGCCGCCAGGCCAGCTGTCATCAACATTCGACATATGCGTCATCGCCAGGACCGCGATCGGCGGCGCGCTCTGATGGTCGGGCCGCTTGTCCCGCAGGTACGCGAAGAACCCCACCTGCGCGGTCGGAGGCGGGCCGCGGTCCGGGAAGAACCGGTATTGAAAGAAACCGGGCACGACGACGTTCGCGCTGATGACGAGCGTGGTCTCGCGCCCGTTCAGCGTAAAGGGCCGAACGTCGCCGCTGAAGGCATAGCCCAGCATGTCGTCGGCCCAGCCGCCGACCACGGGCCGGTGAGGGCTCGTCCACGAGTTGAGCAGCATCCCGCTCGTGTAGCAGCTGTTCTGCACGGCCGCGCTGCCCGCGCTCTGCTCCGGGTAGACGCCCCGCTGGTTGGTGGTATGCAGCCCCGTGAATTGCCCCACGTCGTAACCCACGACATGGTCCACAAAATCCATCTCCCGGGCGCCTTGCCAGCGAGTCAGCATGAACCAGTTGTCTCTCACGATGCCGTTTCTTCCGCGTCCGACCCCGTCCGGATCGCGGTATTGCTCGCCGGTCGAGAACAAGATGCCGCAGGACGGCGCGGCAAGCGTTTGCATCGTGCCCGTCAGCTGGAAGAACACATCGTGCCCCGAGCCGCTCAGCTCGACCTGCTGTCCCGTCTGGCTGTCGAAGGCATAGGCGCGAATGTAATGCGAGAGCCCATCGCGGATGTCCCGGCTGAATTGCGACCAGACGACATTGAAGCCGTGATACAGGTTGCCCGGACACACGCCGCCCAGGTCTCCGCGATACGCATTCGCGGTTGCCGTCCCCACCACCCCGTACTGGTCGGTGATCTGGATCGTCAACGCTGCGTTCGTGTTATCGACGTCGCACGTCCAGCCCGATGCACCCGTCGTGTTGGTGAAGTCCAGCCATCCATAGGGGAGCGTGGCTGGCTGCGCCGGCATGAACACCGACTGCGGCGATCCGCTCAGCAGGTAGTTGCGGCCGGTGATGGGGTCCGCCGCGTAGACCGAGAAGGAATGCGTCTGCCCGTCGCGAAGGTTGCGCGATGATTGCGAAAGGTCGTAGTGGAAACCGTGGTTGGAAGTTCCGCCGCAGACGCCGGCTTGCCCCAAGTCCCCGCGGAAGTTGCCGGCCGTACCGGGTCCTACGTAGCCGAACTGGTCGTACACATTGATGGTCAGGGCCTGGTTGAAGTTGTCCGCACTGCACGTCCATCCATCGAGCGAGCTGGTACTCGAGGAGTCATGCCAACCGTAAGGCGCTGCCATGACCGCCGGCGCCACGAACAAAAGCAGCGAGGCGAAAAGATTCCTGGATCGGGATTGCATTGTTCCTCCGCGGAAATTGACGGGACCGCGAAGATGGTGACAAACGCGTGGCGGAGGCGAACCTACCTGCGCGGGTAGGTTTGCTCGGCGGGAAATCGGCGAGAGTACTCGCGCCTATAATCGGCATGCCCGCCGAGAGCCGCCGCTTCCTGGGCTATGCCGCCACCGGCGTCATGGCTTTCGCCATCGACCTCGCGGTGACCCTCGCCACGTTGCCGTGGGTTCATTACCTCGTCGCCAACACGCTGGGCTTCCTGGTCGCGAACGCGGCGCAGTTCGTCTTGGCGCACATCTGGGTGTTCGGGCGTTCGCTGCGCGACAGCGGAGTCGCGCGGCTCTACCTCGTCACGCTCGCAATCAGCACGCTGGGGCTTGCCGCGTCGAACGGCATCGTGTGGGCAGGGTACGGCGTCCTGGGCGCCCCGATGGTCCCCGTGAAGATGGCCGCGGCGATCCTGGTGCTGGCGCTCAACTTCGGGTTGAGGCGCGCGATCGCCTATCGCTAGAACGGTCCGATCGCCGCGATGGAATCGATCAGCTGTTGCCGCTCTTGCGCCGGGACCTCGCGAAACCACTTCACGATGACGTGCTTGTGGTTCGTGGTCACGTAACCCGCCCGCAGATCCACCGCCATGGCCTTCGCATCGCCGCAATGGCCGAACCAGGCGATGGCATCGTTCAACTCGCGCGCCGCGGTCTCCATCATCATCTGCGCGATGCCACCGCGCTCGCGAATCTCGCGGAAGTGCTCGCGCGGCAGTCGTCGATAGACGTTTTCGCGCACGCACATGCCGCCTTCGAGGTACACGTCCCCGTGGCGGATCCAGTTGCAGAAGCCCACGGTCTCTTCGCGGCCGTCGGGCCAGCGATAGATGGCGACATACTGCCGCCAGTTTTGCGCAGGCGTGGGGATCGGAAGCCCGCACCCCTCGCGAGGTACGGGGAAAGGCGCGCCGAAGCACTCGCGGAAGAGCTCCGCGGCATATCGCTCGGCGTTGCCGGCGTCGAAGATGCGCAGCGAGTCGTCGAGCGCGCTCACGCCTCCTTCAGTCCTCGTCCTTCCACTCCTTCATCTTGGCGTAGTCGATCTTCTTGTCCAGATCCTTGCTCTCCCTGAAGAAGACGCGCATCACGACCAAATAGCCGATCGCGAGACCTGCGGCGATCGCGACGATCCAGACGATTTTGGGGTCCATTTTCCGTTCTCCGTCTCAAGCGGGTACGGCTTGGACAACCTCCTGGCGCATGAGTGCGGCACCTTTTCCGAGCGCCGAGAGCTTGCCCGCCGCCACGTCGCGGTGCAGCGGGACCATGCCGCAATTGGTGCAGGGGAACAGGCGCTCCTTGGGCACGTATTTGAGGGCCTGGCGAATGACCTTGGCCACGTCGTCGGGCGTCTCGATGCGCGGATTGGCGACGTCGATGCAGCCGACCATCACGTCCTTGCCCTGCAGCAGCGCCATGAGCTCCATCGGCACGTGCGAGTTCGCGCATTCGAGCGAGACCTGGTCGATGCTCGACTTGGCCAGCAGCGGGAAGGTGTTCTCGTACTGGCGCCATTCCGCGCCGAGCGTCTCCTTCCACTTGTTGTTCGCCTCGATGCCGTAGCCGTAGCAGATGTGCACGGCCGTCTTGCACTTGAGGCCCGCACGCGCACGCTCGAGCGCGGCCACACCCCAGTCGCGCACCTCGTCGAAGTACACGTTGAACGCGGGCTCGTCGAACTGGATCACGTCCACGCCG
>Ga0070658_10005524_pt1 | contig 10265 bp, 10 predicted proteins | sample KBSC13metaG_FD_64664 | JGI IMG/M metagenome (GOLD analysis project Ga0070658, IMG submission 64664) | Corn rhizosphere microbial communities from Kellogg Biological Station, Michigan, USA - KBS C1-3 metaG | ecosystem: Host-associated > Plants > Roots > Rhizosphere > Soil ... | reverse complement strand
CAGGGCCTCGGATGCGACGTAGTAGAGCCCCACCTCCACCGGCTCCGGCAGCCGATCTCCTCCGCGGACGTCGAGGTCGACCGGCACCGGCGACCGTCTGGCGAGCGTGGCCAGCGCGGGACGGAGACCGCCCTCCGTCAGGATCGCCGGGTGGATGCCCTGTGCCACCTCGCGCAGCTCGTCGACGACTCCGACCAGTCCATCCCGCAACGACGAGAGCTCGTCGCGCAGGGGGAGCTGCTCGGGCTGCGTCATGCTCTCGGCGCGGCCGACATCGAGGGCGAGCGAGACGAGCCGCTGCTGCACGCCGTCGTGGAGATCGCGCTCGATCCGTTGTCGGGCCTCGTCACTGGAGGCGACGAGTCGCGCCCGCGACGCGGTCAGCTCACCGCGTGACTCGGCGTTGGCGACGGCGGCCCCGGTCAGCTGCGTGAACTCGCCGAGCTGCAGCTCGGTGCCCTCGGCGATCGGCTCCTCCGCGAGCGAAGCGCCGATCATCACACCCCACAACGCGCCCTCGACGACGACCGGGCTGCCCGCACTGGATCGCACCCCGAGGCTCCGGAGAGCCTCGGTGAACGCACCACCGAGCTCGGCGTAGTCGACGACCCGCTGCGGGCGACCGGTGTCCCACACGCGCGATGCCACGGTGCCCGAGTCCAGGTGCCACCGCGAGCCGAGCGTCGGCCGACGCCCCTCGCGGCTCCAGGCCGCGACCACGGTGGCCGAGCCGTCCGACTCGTAGCGCAGGAGGGTCGTGAGGTCGATGCCGAGCAGCCGCCCGACCTCCTCGGTCACCGAGGCGAACACGTCCTCGGGAGCGGACTCGACCGCGACCAGCGTCGCCACCCGCCGGAGGGCCGCCTGTTCCTCGGCCAGGACCCGGACCTCGCGCTCGGACTCCTCGGCGCGTCGCCGCGCGGACGCCGCGAGCTGACCGAGCAGGGTGCCGGCGACCAGGTAGGCGCCCAGGGCCAGCCCGTTCTCGGCGTTCGGCACGTCGGCGGAGTGGATGGGCGGGATGCAGTACCAGTCGAGCGCGACCACCCCCGCCACCCCGACGGCAACGGCGTACCCGATGCCGGTGAGACGGGCCAGCATCCAGACGACGGCCACGTCGAGCAGGATCACGGTCACGGCGAGGACCGCCCGGGACGAGAACGCGGACGTGCCGACGAGCAGGCTGAGGAGCACGAACCATCCCGCGCCGAGGACGAACGCCAGTCCTGCCTCGGCCGCCACCTGCGCTCGCGGGACGAACACCTTCGGAGGCTAGCGCGATCGGCGGACGCCGGACAGGAGCATCATCGCCGCGCGAGGAGCGGTACGACGTGGCGGCTCAGGAGGAAGGCCGCCACGAACACCAGACCCGACTGCACTCCTGCGGCTGCCACCGACTCGAGGTCACCGGTCAGAGGTGACGGGCCGAGCCCGAGCGAGGCCACAGCGAGCAGACGAGCCGCGGGTACCGGGAGCCGCCAACGACGTGCCACCGGCGAACGACGTGGAACCTCGAGCGCGAGGGTAAGCACGGTCCAGAGCAGGGAGCCGATCCCGAGACCGCCCATGGCGCCGATGGCGAGGAGGGCCTGGAGCAGCCACCGCAGGGTCCGGCGCCGACCGGTGGTGTCGATCCGCTCGCTCGCAGTCCCGGTCATCGTCATCCCCCCTCTTCGCACCCGCTTCGGATCCGTCTCCTCGAGGATGTCCGGTCACACCGGGCTGGGCTTCGACGCAGGCAGGCATTCGCAGTACCGGGTAGCGGTAACCGCCGCCGGCCGAGGGATCGATCGCGCTCGACGACGCTCCCCGTTGCAGGCCCAGCACCTTGCTCAGCAGGATCGGGCCGAACGCCGTCATCGTGATCCGGACCGGGATGCCGGTGCCCTGGCCGCCGAGGGCGTAGTAGGTGACCGGGAAACCCTTCGCCTCCCACGCCTGGCCGACCGACGTGGCGCGGGCCCTGATCTTGTCGTCCTCGGTGCCGGGGACGCCCATCCCGGAGAGGTCGCCCTTGATGTCCGCGGCGAAAACGGGTACGCCGTTCGCGGAGAGCTGCTCGGCCAGCAGCTGCAAGGTCTTGGTCTTGCCGGTGCCGGTCGCACCGGCCACGAGTCCGTGCCGGTTGAGCATGCCGAGCGGGATCTTGATGTGGACGTCGGACAGGTCCGTCGCGTCGAGCATCAGGCCGCCGAGCTCCAACGCCGGGCCGGTGAACGCGTATCCGGGGGCGACGGCTGCGGCGATGGGGTTGTCGGTCACGGGTGAAATGTAGTCAGCCGGGGTCGCCCCAGCCCGTGCGTAGACTCGCCCGCGTGATCTTCAAGCGGGTGGGCGACGGCCGACCGTACCCCCCGCACGACCTCACGTCGGGAGCCTGGGCGGCTCTGCCGCCACGACAGGTCCGGCTCGACGAGCTGGTCACCACCAAGGACACGCTGCGGCTCGACACCCTCCTCGACGAGGACTCGACGTTCTACGGCGATCTCTTCGCGCACGTCGTCCGGTGGCGCGGAGAGCTCTACCTCGAGGACGGACTGCACCGCGCCTTGCGAGCCGCCCTCCAGCAGCGGCTCGTGCTCCATGCCCGGGTCCACGAGATGGCCGACGCCTGAGCGCGATGAACACCCACGTCAAGACACTGCTGACCCTCGCCGTGCTCGCGGTCCTGGTCATGCTCGGCGTCACCTGGGGGTGGTCGTCGATGACGAAGCCCTTTCCGCACCAGGCGACCCCGAAGACCTGCTACCCGACCGAGCTGCAGCCGGGCGACCGGGTCTCCGCACCCAAGGTGACGGTGAGCGTCTTCAACGCCAGCGACCGGGTCGGGCTCGCCGAGTCGACGATGTCGGCGTTCGAGAACCAGGGCTTCGGGGCCGGTGACGTCGGCAACGCACCCAAGGGCACCGTCGTCCACTACGCCCAGATCTGGGCCGAGGACCGTCGGGACCCGGCGGTCCGGCTGGTCGCCAGCCGGCTCGGGCCGCATGCCAGCATCGTGGCGCGCAAGCACGGCGGTCCGGGCGTGATCGTGATGGTCGGACCGCAGTTCCAGAAGCTGGTCCAGGGCAAGCAGTCCACGAAGGTCACCGAGCCGATCACCATCTGCTCGCCGCCGACCGACTGACACCGACGTCCCCCGCTCAGTCGCCGAGCCACCTGCCGAGGCGCCCGTGGGCGGAGACGGTCCGAAGCCGTCTGACGGTCGGCTCCCGGAGCCCGCGTGGGGTGACCACGAGGAGGTCGTCGCCCCGGCGCAGGACGGTACGGCGCTCGGGCACGATCGCCCGACCGTCGCGCACGACCATCGACACCGACGAGCCCTCGGGCAGCCGCAGCTCACCCACCTCGACGCCGTGCAGGCGAGAGATCGGGCTGATCGTCACCTGGAGCATGTCGGCCGAGAGGCGCTCGAGGGGCGCGACCTCCAGGTCGAGCGACCGCGGCTCGAGCTGGCGGGTGACCCCCAGCCATCGGGCGACCACGGGCAGGGTGGGTCCGGTCAGCACCGTGGAGATCACCACGATCACGAACACGATGTCGAAGAGGCGCTCGGCACTGGTGACGTGCTCGGCGAAGGGGATCGTGGCCAGCACGATCGGCACCGCCCCACGCAGTCCGGCCCAGGAGACGAAGCCGAGCTCGTGCCACGGCATCGGCTGCACGACCGCGCTCACCCAGACCGAGACCGGTCGCGCGACGAAGGTCAGCAGCAGGCTGCCGGCGACGGCGATGCCGACCACCGACCAGGTGATGCGGCTCGGGTTCAGGAGCAGGCCGAGCATCACGAACAGACCGATCTGCGCCAGCCACGCCACGCCCTCGGCGAACGAGCGGGTCGCCGTACGGTGGGGCAGCTCGGAGTTGCCGAGCACCAGCGCACCGACGTAGATCGCGGCGAACCCGGACGCGTGGGCGCTGGCGGCCGCGCCGTACGCCAGGAGGGTGAGGCAGAGGACCGCGAGCGGGTAGAGCCCGGACGACGGCAGAGCGGCGCGGCGCATCAGCCAGGCACCACCGAACCCGACGCCGAGTCCGATGACGACGCCCACGAGCAGCTCGAAGACGATCACGAGCACGGTCATGGGGATGCCGTGGTCGGCCACCGACCCGGTCGAGATCAACGTCACCAGCACGACGGTCGGGGCGTCGTTCAGTCCGGACTCGGCCTCGAGTGCGCCGACCAGGCGCGGCGACAGCGGCAGTCCGCGCAGCACCGAGAACACCGCGGCGGCGTCGGTCGGTGACGTGACCGCGCCGAGGAGCACAGCCAGCTGCCACGACAGCCCGAGCAGGAGGTGTGCGCTGACGGCCACGATCGCGATCGACACGGCGACGCCCAGGGTGGCCAGCGACAGGCCGAGCCGCATGGACGGCTTCACCGTGGTCCAGCTCGTGGTGAGACCGCCCTCGGCCAGGATCAGCGCAAGCGCCGCGAACCCGAGCGCGTGGGCCAGCTCGGCGTTCTCGAAGCCGATCCCGATGAAGTTCTCGCCGAGGGCGACGCCCATCAGCAGGTAGAGCAGCAGGCTGGGCAGCCCGGCGCGGGAGCTGACCCGGACCGCGAGGATCGCCAGCAGCGTGACCCCCGCTCCGACCAGCAGGAACAGGTCGAGCTGGTGGACGTCGAAGGTCATGGGGGTGTCACCTCGCTTCGCAGAGCAGGGGCGGCGATGCCCGAGTTTACCGGTGGCGCTCACCGGTCCGGCGCGCGGAGAACGTGACGCCGTGCCGGCGAGGCCGACGCCCACGACGACGAGACGGCTCCTCCACAGCCGGCACCAGACCGCGTTTGCCGGAGATCCCGTGCGGGCAGCGTGCCGGTCGAGCCGCCGTGCGGTGGCGGATGAGGAGGAGACGACGATGTACGGCGACACCGCGGTGATCCGCGCTCTGGCCCGCCGGCTGCGGGAACGCGCGATCGACGTCCGGGCCGAGGCCGACCAGCTCCTCGGCCGGGCCGAGTCAGTGCCGTGGACGGGCCTGGCCGCGGAGGCGATGCGGCGGCTCGCCCGCGAGCACGCCGCCCGGCTGCGTTCCTGCGCCGGGGCTCACGAGGCAGCGGCCGAGGCGCTGGACCGGCACGCCCGCGAGGTGGACCACCTCGAGGAGCTGATCGCTGCGGTCGAGCACCGGGCGCTCCACCTGCTCGACTCCACCGCCGGCGGCCTGGCCGGGTTCGTCGGCCACGTGGTCCCGGACGCCGTCGATCACTGGGTCCACCACTTCGACCCGCCACCGCATGGCAGCCTCGCCTGGCTCGACGTCGACCTGCCCTGGCCGGCATGACCGGCCCCGACCTCGTGGTCGACCTCGACCTCGCCGTCCGCGCCGGCCGCACGACCCGCCGGCTCCGGGTCCGGCACGCGCTTGCGGGCAACACCGTCCGGGCCATCGCGACCGACGGCGACCGGGTCGAGCGGTCGCGCTTCCAGATCTCGGACTGGGCGGCCCGGCTGATCAGCGCCTGCTGGGTCGACATCCCGACGGCCGAGCGGCCAACGGCGGAGTGCTCACCGATGCCGGAGGGCCACGGCCTGCCGTGGGACCTGGTCGTCGGCACCGGAGCGGCGCTGGCCGCGCACCGGCCAGACCTGTACGACGAGCTGCTCGCCCGCGGCGGTGCCCAGCTCGATGGTCGGGTGCGTCGGCTCCACGCCTCGCTCGGCCGGCTGCGGGTCGTGGGCATCGTGCCGGGTCGACGTCGCATCGGTTGGATCTCCTGGGCCCTGCAGCCCGACGGCTGGCGCGCCCTCACGCCGTACGTCGAGTCCGGCCCGGCCGGCGGCCGGCGGATGGTCCGCGTGGAGCACCGGCAGCCCGAGGATCTTCCGCGCCAGGTCGCGCGCTGGGCGGCGATGGTGCGATGACCGTCTCCCCGATCACCCGCATCACCGGTGGTGTCGCCGGACTGGCTGCGACGTACGCCGAGGTGCGGGCGCTGGCCGACCGTTTCGACGCGGCGGGCGACCACCTGCGCGACCTCGCTGCCGCCGATGCCCGGGTCCTCACCGAGCCCGACCTCCTGGAGTCGGCGCCGCTGTCTCCGACGACGTACGCGGAGGCCGAGGGCCGGGTGCTCGACGCCTCGACGGGGATCCACGGCGCCCTCGAGGCATCGGTCGCCTACGAAGCCGATGCACTCCTGGTTCGCGCCACGGTCACGGCGTACGAGGAGTGCGATCGGCTGGTCGCGTCCTCCTTCGAGCTGCTCGACTACGTCGTCGGCCGCGACGTGGGATACGCCGTCTCGGCGGCCGCACCGACCCTCCTCCTGCTCGGCCTGGTCGCGGCCCCGACCTGGGACCACCTGCCCGAGAGCACCCGCCGACGCCTCGGCGGAACGGCCGAGGAGTGGGCCGAGCAGCATCCGGACGCCGTCCAGCACGGCGTCGACGCGAGCGGCGGCCTGCTGGACGGACTCCTGGGCGGAGGTCCGGTCGCATCGTGGCTGGCCGGATTCGCCGCGTTCCATCCGACCGCGTGGGATGCGGCGGCCGACCTCGCCACGCTGTACCGCGAGGAGGGTCCACCCGACGTACGCCGGCGCCACGACCTGGCGGTGCCTCTCGGCGACGTCCCGCCACACGACCTGACCGGCCTGATCCGCCACCTCCACCAGGTCTCGCGGCTCTCACCCCCCGACCGTCCACGAGACGACGGGACCATCGAGGTCCAGACCCTCCGTGCCCCTGACGGCACGCTGCGGCACATCGTGTACCTGCCCGGCACCGACCACGCGGCTCCCGTCCCATGGGAGCACCACGACGACGTCCGCGACCTGTCGGCCGACCTGCATGCGATCGCGGGGGAGGGCACGACGTACACCGCTGGGATCGAGCAGGCGATGACCGAGGCGGGCATCGGACCGCACGACCCGGTACTGCTCGTGGGGCACAGTCTGGGCGGGATGGAGGCCGCCTCGATGCTCTGCCACGGGTCGGGCTTCCAGGTCACCCACGTGGTCACCGCCGGCTCACCGCTGGGCGAGCTCGCCGGATACCCCCCGGGCACTCACGTGCTCTCGCTGGAGAACCGCGGCGACCTGGTCCCCCTCCTCGACGGTCGCGACAACGCCGACACGCTGCAGCAGGTGACCGTCCAGTTCGACGACCACGAGACCTCGCTGATCGGCAACCACGACCTGTCGCACTACGTCCACGGTGCCGCCGCAGCAGACGCGTCGTCCGATGCGTCGGTACGCGAGCAGCTCGACAGCCTGCGCGCCGCCGGCTTCCTGGGCTCCGCTGCCCCCGCCCACGCCCAGGTGTTCCAGATCACCCGCTGATCCACCGTTGAGCCGTCCCAAATCCGGGGTTGAGCCGTCCCGAAACCACCCTCGAGCCGACCCGAAACACCCTCGAGCCACCACGCAGGGTGGGCTCGACCACGGATTGGGGACGGGTCAGCGGTGGATTCGGGACGGCTCAACGCCGGATTCGGGACGGGTCAACGTGTCAGGCGAGGGAGCGGGCGGAGCGGATCGGCAGTCAGGTGGCGGCCAGGTACGCCGGCCTAGCGTCCGCGACGTGGTGCCGCTGGCACGGGTCGCCCGCTCGGTCCGCGGCCCGGTGGGGACCGCCCTCCTCGCCGGGTCGCTCGCGGTCACGCTCCGGCTGCCGTTCCTGCACGACCTCCCCTACCCCGACGAAGGCGGCCTGCTCGTCGTCGCGGGGCGCTGGCACGCGGGCGGACCGTTCCTGTACGGACGGCTGTTCGTCGACCGACCCCCGCTCCTGCTGCTGTTCTTCCGGCTCGCCGGGGCTCTCGGAGGGATCGTTCCGCTGCGCCTGCTGGGTCTGGTCCTCGTCCTCGGCGCGGTCCTCGCGGCCGCTCGAGCCGGCCATCTGCTCGGTGCCGCCCGTGGCTCCGTCGCAGCGAGCCTGACGTGTGCGGCCCTGCTCGCCGATCCGCGGCTGGGGACCCGCGAGGTGGACGCCGAGACCGTGGGCATCCCGCTCGTGCTCCTCACGGCGCTGCTGACCCTCGAGGCGGTACGACGCGACCCCGACCGCGCGCGAGCGCCGCTGCTCCTGGCCGCGGGAGCGGCCGGGGCCGGCGCGCTCCTGGTGAAGCAGAACCTCGCCGACGCGCTGGTGTTCGCCGCGGTGTCGGTCGTCGGCTCTGCGATCGCCTCGCGCCGCGGCGGGCGCCGTACGGCGCGGGACGTCGGAGCCCTGCTGGTCGGCGCCGCCATCCCCGTGGGTGCGTCCGTGGCCTGGTCGACCGCATCCAGCCGACCGGCCGGGCTCTGGTTCGCGGTGTACGGGTTCCGGATCGCGGCCATCGGCCCACTCCTCGCGGGGTCCTCCGCCGCCCAGGAGGCCCGCCTGGACGGACTCGGCCGGGCGGCCCTGGTCAGCGGGATGGCCGTGCTGCTCGTGCTCGCGGTGGGCACGCTGCTGCGTCGACGCCCGGACGCATCCGTCCTCGCGCTGCTGGCCATGCTCCTGGTCGAGGTCGTGGGCGTGGCCGGTGGCGGGTACTACTGGTCCCACTACCTGATCGGGATCGTCCCGGCGACCAGCCTGCTGGTCGGCCGGGCGGTTGCCGTGTGCTCCCGGCCGTGGCTGCTCGGGCTCGCGATCGCGGCGACACTCACGTCCAGCGTCACGGAGGTCGCGCTCGTCGCGGCCCACCCGACCCCGGTCGACGGCACCGAGGTGGGTGCGCTGACCGCCTGGCTCGACCGGGCCCAGCGGCCCGGTGACACGGCGGTGGTCCTGTACGGCGAGGCCTCCGTGTTCGAGACCACGGGTCTGCGGCCGGCGTACCCCTACCTGTGGACCCTGCCGCAACGCGTCCTCGACCCGCACCTCACCCGCCTCGTCCGCACCCTCGACCGACCGCGCGGTCCGACGTTCGTGGTCGTGCGCTCCACGCCGGACTCCTGGGACCTGGACCCACACGATCGGGTCGGGCGCGCGCTCGCCCGGCACTACCGACGGGCGGCGCGCGTCGCCGGTGACTCGATCTACGTCGCCCGGGGCACGGTCGGCCCGAGCTCCCCGTGACGTCCCTCTCGGCCCGCGAACCGCCGGGCGGCCTCGCCCGCGCCCGACATCGACCTGCGCCCGTGCTCGTGCTCGCGGGCGATCGCCTCCTCCTCGGTGAGGCCGTGCTGGTCCAGCAGGCTCGCCCGGTCGCTGCGCAGGCAGTCCTGGGGGAACGCCGCCAGCTCACGGGCGAGCTCGTGGGCCGCCGCGAGGGCTCGTCCGGACGGTACGACGCGATTGACCAGGCCGATCCGCTCGGCCTCGCCGGCCGTGACCGGACGGCCGGTGAGCACCAGGTCCATCGCCCGGCTCGTCCCGATCAGTCGGGGCAGCCGGACCGTGCCGCCGTCGATCAGCGGCACGCCCCACCGTCGGCAGAACACTCCGAACGTCGCGTCCTCCGCCGCCACCCTCAGGTCGCACCACACGGCGAGCTCGAGACCGCCGGCCACGGCGTATCCCTCGATGGCCGCGATCACGGGCTTCGACAGTCGCAGCCGGGACGGACCCATCGGCCCGTCGCCATCGGCCGCGACCCGGTTGTCCATCGCGGTGAGATCCGCCCCGGAGCAGAACGTGCCACCGGCTCCACTGAGCACGGCCACGGACTGCGACTCGTCGGCGTCGAACACCCGGAACGCCTCCGCCAGTGCCGCCGCGGTGGTCCGGTCGACCGCGTTGCGCACGTCCGGGCGCTCGATGGTGACGGTGGTGACCGGCCCGTCCTGCTCCACGTGCACGCTCATCGGATCAGCGTAGGGCGGCGGCTCAGCGTCCGCGTTGCCGCACGAACACCAGCACGCCGACGAGCAGCAGGATCACGGCAAGGACCAGGAACGGCCACGGGCTCCACTCGTCCGTGCAGCTCTCCCCCCCGTCGGCGACATGCGAGCACACCTCACCGGGACCCCCGCGGTTGCTCCAGGCGACGTACAGGACGGGCAGTGCGGCGCCGCTGATGATCCCGGCCATCCCCCACCCGAAGTCGACGCGCCACAGCATCACCCCGACCAGCATCAGCGTGAGCAGCAGGACGAACGGTCCGATCGTCAGCAGGGACAGGACCGACAGGCCCCAGGCCGCGCCCACCAGGCACCAGCCCAGGAACGCACCGACGGAGTCCCCGGGCGCCTTCACGACGCCCTCCCACGGGCCTTCGCCGCCCGGGCGACCGTACGACGGGCGCGCGTGCGGACCGCGCGGATCGCGACCGGCGGCAGGCCTTCGAAGGCCGCGACGAGTGCGCCGATGGCGTCCAGGGACGCCAAC
>Ga0070658_10005523_pt1 | contig 10268 bp, 6 predicted proteins | sample KBSC13metaG_FD_64664 | JGI IMG/M metagenome (GOLD analysis project Ga0070658, IMG submission 64664) | Corn rhizosphere microbial communities from Kellogg Biological Station, Michigan, USA - KBS C1-3 metaG | ecosystem: Host-associated > Plants > Roots > Rhizosphere > Soil ... | reverse complement strand
ACTTGACAGGAACAAGTTGATGTCGCCGCCCCCTGGACGCGCGTCAAATACGACGAGTCCTGACGTCGACTCACCCGCGCGCAAGGTGCCGGCACCAAGTGCCTGCCCGAATCCGATAGAACCAGGTTGCGCATCCGCGTCGTCGCCCATCGCATCGGTGAACTCGAAATCTCGGTAGTCGTAGTGGTAGTTGCCAGCGCGGTCGTACATCTGCACGTTGGCAACCTCGTACTCGCCACGGCTTGCGCTGCCTCCCGACGGATCCAGCTTGTGCGTCGTGATCGACACATGGACGAACACCGTCGGCCCGCCCACGATATGGACCTCGTGGATCTCCGAAAGTGGTACATCAGGAAATACCGGCGCGCCTGACATGTCAACAGGCTCAGCTTCAATGAGCGAGGTATTCGGGCCGATCGAAATGGCGATTTGCGGCCACACCGTGGCGTCTTGTAGCGACCACTCCGTGCCGGGTGTGGCGGGTCCGACCCGCGCTTCGCTGGCCGGCACCGATGCCGACGCCAACGCTGTACCTGGCAGCGCTTGCTCGGTGTTTTCGAATTCGCACCCGCACACGGGCGACGGGACCGCTGAATACCAGACGGTCGAACCCGATACGGATTCTGACAACGTCGATGGCGGTGCCGCGGGAAATTCGGTGTCGGTCAAAACGGACCCATGTCCGCTAGAGATGGCGCCGAACGCGAGCCCGACGCCAGCGACAGCGCACGCACAGGCCACCAGCGCAACGAGAACTCGAGTTCGGATACGCCAGGTACCGTCGTGGACAATTTTGCCCGCCGATCTCCCTGGCGATTCGATCCTGGATTGTTCATCGCCTTGACCCTCGACCACGCTCGCCCCCTCGACACGCGCGGGCTTCGTGACCTGCGCCGTACAACGGATGTTCGGCCGTTACGGCAGGCGAACTTGATCGCCCTAATGGTTCAGGCGCGCGCTCGGGCGGGCTAAAGCCGGGCGAAACTATCCGCGCGGCGCCGCCGCGTGGTCGGCCGGCCGATCTTGTGTCGCTAACGCCACGACGAACGTGATCAGCAGCGCGACCACCGGCCACGCCACGATGAACGGCCGCGTCTGCAACTGCAGATACAGGTGATGGCTGCCCACCGATGCGTGATCGGCCCAGCGGTGCAGCGGGCCGCCGGTGAGCCAGCGGCCGAGCCAGGCCACCATGAGCGACGACAAGATGCCGCCACCCGCCATCGCGATGCTGACGGCAAGCCCCCGGTGACGAGCCACGGTCGCCGCGACCAGAGCGCACAGCACGCCCGCACCCAACGTGACGAAGAAATACGTGACGTCAGCGCCGACGAACGCCCTGGTCTCGGGGACCGAAAGCGAGACACCGCCCTTGGCGTCCTTCGCCGCTATCGCCCGCGGCGCGATCCACACCCAGATGAACGTGGCAATCACGCCGACGATGAGCACTGCAACCGTGCCGAGCAGCGTGGTCCACAGATCGGCCCGTTCGAACACCGGACGGCGCGGCGGCTCCGGATGTGCATGTGCACCCGCGTACGGATCAGAGCCATACGGCACCGGTCGCGGACCGGGATAAGCGCTGTTCCACGAACCAGCTGCGCCATCAGCGCCCGGCGACTCCCACCGCGGGCGAGGCGACGGGGCGGGGTCGGAGTCGCTCACGCCTCAACCGTAATGGGCACGACTCAACGCGCCGTGACGGCCCGGCGAAAAGCCCACGCCGAAGCGGCCAGAGCAACTGCGCACACGCCAACGCAGATTGCGAGGTCGAGGCTCACCGTCGTCCAACTGGGGTGTTGTCTGAACGATTCGGCGAAAGCGTCGACTGCGTAGGTCGACGGCACGACGGCACGCACCGCCTGAATCACGCCGGGCAGTCGATGCGCGGGAACCAGGCCGAGGAACATCACCAGGGCCATGCCCAATTGACCCGCGACGGTGGCGATTTCAGGGCGCGGAGCAATGAGTCCGAGGAGCGCGCCGAGCCCCGCAAGCGAAATGCCGGCAGCAATGACCACAGGCACGATCACCCACACGTTGGCCAACGGCAAGCCGTAGAAAATCGCGCCGCCGACGGCGACCAGCACTGAGCCCGGCACGGTGAAACTCGCCCACGCGGCAGCCGTCGCCGTGACGATCGCGCTGGGGCGCACGGGCAGCGCGCCGAAGTAGTCGAGCGCGCCGCTGGCCCGGAGTGCACCGAATCGCTGGGCAAGCAGATTCAGCGCCACGAACGACACCACGGTGACCGACGATCCGGCGACGACCGACTGCTCGGTGACGGCGGTTGACGTGTCGACGAGGCCCTTGAGCAGGACGACGAGACCCACCGACTGCAAGGTCGCGGCCATAAAGATCGGAATTGCGGCCGCACGGGCACGGGCCAGTTGACCGGCGAAAATTGCCCCGAAGCTGGCCAGAAATGGCGGCCGCGACGCAGCGACCGGCGCGGCCAGTGGGTGGCTCAGCGCGGTCATGGCTGCTCCCTGACGCTCGTCGTCATGACCGCTCCAGGTCACGCGCAGCGCCGCCGAGCGCGAGGTAAACGTCTTCGAGTGACGGCGTGGCCAGCGTGAAGTCGTCGAGCGCTGCGAACAACGGGCCGCTCGTCAGCTCGCCCAGTGCCGCACGTGCGCGGTCAGCGGGCAGCCGAACGCTCCAGCGTCGTCCGTGCTCGACGGCTTGAGCGTGCAGCTCGCGCACCAGCCGATCGGTCAGCGGGGGCTCGTCGCGCCACGCGAGTTCGAGCCGCACGTCACGATCGACGGTGGCCTTCAACCGGCCCGGGGTGTCGCAGACGATCACGCGTCCGTGGTCGATGATCGCCACTCGGTCGAGTACGGTCTCGGCCTCGATCACGTTGTGAGTCACCAGCACAACCGTGTTGCCGTGGGCGGCCCGACGGCGCTCGAGCGCGGCCCAAACGGCACGCCGCGCGGTGGGATCAAGACCGGTCGTCGGTTCGTCGAGCACCAGCACCGGCCGGCCACCGACCAACGCTGCACCGACTCCGGCCAACCGACGCTGACCGCCCGAAAGCTTGGCGATCGGACGTGCTGCAAACTCGGCGAGCCCTAGCTCGTCAACGATCGCGTCACGTTCTTGCCGAGCCGCCGGGCGCGACAGCCCACGTAACCGGGCGGTTGTCTCGAGCGCCACCGCCGGCGAGAGATCGGCAAGGGCGGCGTCGTCTTGCGGCAGGTAGGCGACGAAATCAGGGACGACGCGCGGTCGCGCCACCACGTCGTGACCAAAGAGTTCGATCCGGCCGGTGTCGGGTCGCAGCAGCCCGATGAGCTGGCGCACGAGCGTGGTCTTGCCTGCGCCGTTGGGCCCGAGCAGCCCGAACACCTCGCTGCGGCCAATCGTCATGGCGATGCCGTCGGTGGCGGGTACGTCACCATGTTTGGCGCGGTAGGTCTTGGTCAGACCGGCGACGACATACGCGTCGTGCGGGTACGCCGCCACCGTGGCCGGGTCGTCTCGAACCGCGGCCGCGTCTTGCACTTCGCCAGCGGTCATCGCCTGACAGAGTACGTGCCGCAAGACGCGCCGGAGCGGCCGGTCAGCCGACGAGGCACGACGGCCCGAGCAGCGCCTTCAGATCGCCCATCAGCGCAGGCGTGGCGTCGACTCGGAGGTTCTCGTCGAGGCGCAACACCGTGGTGCGCACGCCGTTTCGCAGCTGCAACTGCACTTCAGTGACACCGGGGTGTGTTCGCAGCACCTCGCGAAGCCGCTCGACCACCGGCGGCGTGCACCGCGCAGCCGGCATTTGCAGGACGACCGGCCCGCGGGCGCCCGCCTCCCCGAGGTCGGGCACGAACATCTCGATCGCGTTCAGCACCGGCACCTCGTCGCGCCGGTTGAGGCGGCCCTTCACGCAGATGACCGCATCTTCGGCCAACTGCATCGCGTATTGCGTATAGGTCTGCGGGAAGAACAGCACCTCGATCGCGCCTTCGAGATCTTCGACCGTGGCGATCGCCCATGGGCTGCCCTGCTTGGTCATCTTGCGCTGCAGGCCCGAAACGATGCCGCCGATCGTGATGATCGTGCCGTCGGGACGCTCGTCGGCGATCAGTGACGGCACCGAACAATCGACCAACCGCGCGAGCACATGCTCGACGCCGAACAGCGGATGGTCACTGACGTAAAGCCCGAGCATGTCGCGCTCTGCAGCCAGCAGCGTGGTTTTGTCCCACTCCCCCGACGGAATTACGACCTCGAACCCGAGGCCCGGTTCGGCTGACTCGTTCGCGGCGCCGAAAAGATCGAACTGGCCGACGGCTTCGGCCCGCTTGGTGCCCATCGCCGCATCGATGACATCGGCATGGACGACGAGCAACCCGCGCCTCGCGTGGCCCAGCGAATCGAACGCGCCGGCCTTGATGAGCGACTCGACGACCTTTTTGTTGCAGACGACCGGCTCGACTTTTGCTAGGAAATCAGGGAAATCGGCGAATCGGCCCTTGCTCCGGCGAGTGCCGATGATCGACGCCACGACGTTCTCGCCGACGTTGCGAATGGCCGACAGGCCGAAGCGGATGTCGGTGCCGCGCGGAGTGAAGTTCGAGTCGGACTCGTTGACGTCGGGAGGCAACACCTTGATGCCCATGCGGCGGCATTCGTGCAGGTAGAGCGCCGATTTGTCTTTGTCGTCCTTGACGCTGGTGAGCAACGCGGCCATGTATTCGGCTGGAAAATTCGCCTTCAGGTAGGCGGTCCAATACGACACGACGCCGTAGCCGGCGCTGTGCGCTTTATTGAAGGCGTAGTCGGAGAACGGAACGAGGATGTCCCAGATCGTCTTGATCGCCGATTCGGAGTAGCCGTTGGCCTTCATGCCTTCGGAGAACGGCACGTACTCCTTGTCGAGGATTTCCTTCTTCTTCTTGCCCATCGCACGGCGCAGCAGGTCTGCTTGGCCGAGCGTGTAACCGCCGAGCTTCTGCGCGATCGCCATGACTTGCTCTTGATAGACGATGACGCCGTAGGTCTCGTCGAGAATCTCGCGCAGCGGCTCAGCGAGCTCGGGGTGGATCGCCTCGACCGGCTTGCGCTTGTTCTTGCGGTCGGCGTAGTCGTTGTGCGCATTGGCGCCCATCGGCCCCGGCCGGTACAGCGCGCCGACTGCCGAGATGTCGGCGAAGCTCGTCGGCTGCATCGAACGCAGCAGCGACCGCATGCCGCCGCCTTCAAGCTGGAACACGCCCAGCGTGTCGCCGCGGGCGAGCAACTCGTAGGTGTTGGCGTCGGCATCGAGGTCGAGACCTTCGAGCACCACTTCCTCGCCGCGGTTATCGCGAATGCCGAGGAGGCAGTCGTCGAGAACGGTGAGGTTGCGCAGGCCGAGGAAGTCCATCTTGAGCAGGCCGAGCTTTTCGCACGCGCCCATGTCGAACTGGGTAATGATCGCGCCGTCCTGCTCACGGCGCTGGATCGGGATGACGTCGAGCAGCGGCTCGCGACACAAGATGACGCCGGCCGCATGCACACCCCACTGCCGCTTCAGGCCTTCGAGATTGCGTGCAGTGTCGACGACCCGCTTGACGTCGGGATTTTGTTCGTACAGCGCGCGAAATTCACCGGCCTCGGCGTAGCGCGGGTATTCGGGGTCGAAGATGCCGGCCAGCGGAACGTCCTTGCCCATGACCGGCGGCGGCATCACCTTGGTGATCTGGTCGGACGTCGAGAACGGGTAGCCGAGCACGCGGGCGGAGTCTTTGACCGCCTGCTTGGCCTTGATGGTGCCGTAGGTGATGATCTGCGCGACCCGCTCCTCGCCGTACTTCTCGGTGGCGTAACGGATCATGTCGCCGCGGCGGCGTTCGTCGAAGTCCATGTCTATGTCAGGCATCGAGATGCGTTCGGGGTTCAGGAAACGCTCGAACAACAGCTTGTGCTTGATGGGGTCGAGTTCAGTGATGCCGAGTGCGTAGGCGATCATCGACCCGGCGGCGCTGCCGCGGCCGGGACCAACCCGAATTCCGTTGGCCTGCGCGTATTTCACCAAGTCGGCGACGACCAAGAAGTAACCCGGGAACCCCATCTGGCAGATGACGCCGACCTCGTATTCGGCCTGCGTGCGGTGCGTGTCGGGAACGGCACCGGGGAACCGCTTGCGCAGACCGGCCTCGACTTCCTTCACCAGCCACGATTCTTCGGTTTCGCCTTCAGGCACCGGGAATTGCGGCATCAAGTTGGCGTCGTCGTTGAACTCGACGTGGATGCGCTCGGCGATGGCGAGCGTGTTGTCGCACGCCTCGGGGAATTCACGCCAGAGGTCGCGCATTTCTTGCGAGGTCTTGAGGTAGAAGTCGTGCGCGTCGAACTTGAACCTGTTCGGGTCGGCCAGTGTCTTACCGGTCTGCACGCACAACAAAACTTCGTGGGCCTCCCAGTCTTTTGCATACGTGTAGTGCAAATCGTTCGTGGCGACGAACGGCAGCGCGAGTTCTTTCGCCAACCGGATCAGATCGTCGCGGTGGCGACGCTCAATGTCGATGCCGTGATCCATCAACTCGCAATAGAAATTCTCGGGACCGAAGATGTCGCGGTAGTCGGCGGCAGCCTTCTTCGCGGCGTCGTATTGCCCGTGTTGCAACAAGCGATTGACCTCGCCGCTAGGACATCCGGTGGTGGCGATGATGCCTTTGGCGTAGGTCGAGAGCAGTTCGCGGTCCATGCGCGGCTTGTAGTAGTAGCCCTCGAGGCTCGCCAGACTCGACAACCGGAACAGGTTGTGCATGCCAGGGGTGTCTTGCGCCCACAAGGTCATGTGGGTGTACATCTCACCGGCGTTGTCGTCACTCGCGCCGCCGGTCAGCGCCACCCGCTTGCGCTCGAAACGGCTGCCGGGCGCGAGATAGCCCTCCATGCCGATGATCGGATTGATGCCGGCGGCCTTCGCCTGCTTGTAAAAGTCGTAAGCCCCGAAGACGTTGCCGTGGTCGGTCATCGCCAGCGCGGGCATGCCCATGCGGGCCGTTTCCGTGAACAGATCTTTCAACCGGGCGGCGCCGTCGAGCATGGAGTATTCGGTGTGCACGTGCAGATGGACGAAAGACCCGTCGTCACCGCTTGCACTGCCTGCCATGCCTACCCGGCCTCCCGTCTGGAACGGGCGAAACGCCCATCGTGCTGTGGTGCTACGGGTGACCGGGGGAAGGTCGGCCTTGCCGTTGCGCTGTACTCGTCGAGCTCGGACACCCGCGCCAGACCGGATGACTCTAACGCGGCTGAACCCTACGGCCTGGCAGTGACACATTCCCGTGTCCGCCCTCCATGTGCCACCCGCTGGAGCCGTTGATCATGGGCGAAGTGCTGCCCGTGCGCGAGCCGGGCCAGCACTTTGCCCATGATCAACGCGAACCTAGCCGCTAGCATCGGCACCCTCGACGAAAGGCGGCTGCAGTGGGTGATCCGCATGAGTGGCTGAACCGCCTCGACCACCGAGCGCGACTGCGCGGCGAAGCCGGTCTCACTCGAACGCTGCGCGCTCATGGCCCCGCCCCCGATGGCGTCACCGACCTCGCAGGCAACGATTACCTCGGCCTAGCCCACCACCCCGAGGTGGTCGCTGCGGCCACGAAGGCGCTGGCCGACTACGGTCTCGGAGCGACCGGATCGCGCCTCGTTCGTGGCAGCACGGACGATCACGCGGCGCTCGAACACGCCGTAGCGGCGCTGCTGCAGCAGCCGAAAGCGCTCGTGTATTCGTCGGGTTACCTTGCGAACCTCGGCGCGATCAAGGCGATGGCCGCACCGCGCACGACGATCCTCATCGACGCGCACGCACATGCCTCGCTGCACGACGGCTGCCGGTTGTCGGGCGCACCGTTCGAGGTCGTGCCGCACGCTGATCCGCTAGCCCTGAAGCACGCGATCGGGCAAGTCGGTGACCGGCCGGTGCTCGTCGTCACCGAGTCGGTGTTCTCCGTCGACGGCGACCTGGCGCCGCTCGCCGAACTGCACGAGGTGTGCCGGGCCGCCGGTGCGCTGCTGCTCGTCGACGACGCCCACGCGCTCGGCGTGCGCGGGCCGGCCGGTGCCGGCGCCGTCGTCGAATCCGGCCTGCACGGCCAGCCCGACGTCGTCGTCACGGCGACGTTGTCGAAAGCGGTGGGCGCTGCGGGCGGCGTCGTCGCCGGGCCCGCATCACTGGTGGGCCACCTCGTCGACACCGGCCGCACGTTCATCTACGACACGGCGCTACCGCCAAGCGTGGCCGCCGGTGCGCTGGCCGGGATCGCCCTGCTCCAAGCGGCCGATGATGTGCGAGCCACGTTGCACGAGCGGGCCGCTTACGTCGTCCGACGGGTTCGAGATGCAAGGCTCGAGGTGAGCGATCCCGCAGGTGGCGTCGTCGCTATTACGGCGCGTGACGCCGCGTCGGCGATGGCATGGGCCAGCGCTTGTGCCGAGCGCGGCGTGGCGGTCGGCTGTTTCCGTCCGCCGTCAACACCCGATCACCGGTCGCGGTTGCGCTTGACAATCAACGCAGGCATAGCAAAAACGGAGTTCGAACGCGCCGTCGATGTCGTGATCGAGACTGCACCGGCGGGCTCATGGTAGACGCGGCAACGCACGGCGTTCGAGGCGCGGTGATCGTCACCGGAACCGACACCGGCGTCGGCAAAACCACCGTGACAGCAGCAATTTCTGCTGCCGCGAGCGCTGCCGGGCTCGCCGTCGCCGTCGTCAAGCCGTGTCAGACCGGCACCGCCGTAGAAACGCAGTCGGACGCCGAAACTGTCGCCCGCCTTGCCGCCCCTGCCTTCGTGACCACGTTGGAGAGTTATCCCGAGCCGCTCGCACCGCTGACTGCGGCGCGCATCGCCGGCCAGCCCGCCATCGGCCTCGATGCCGTAGTCGACACCGTCCGCACCTTGCAATCGCTGCACGATCTCGTATTGATCGAAGGCGCCGGCGGCGTGCTGGTGCCGATGGGAAGCAACGGTTGGACCGTTATCGATCTCGCGATGGCTCTCTTGGCACCCGCGGTGGTCGTCGTCCGGGCGGGTCTCGGCACGCTCAATCACACCGCACTCGCCCGACTTCCTCTTGCCCGCAAAGGAATTCGCGACTTCATCGTCATTGGTGAATGGCCCGCAGAACCCGCCCTGGTGCATCGCACGAACCTGCGCGACCTTCCGGTGCTATCGGGCGCGCTCCCCGAAAGAGCGGGTGCGATGGCGGCTGATGACTTCCGCCGACTCGCCCCTGAATGGCTGACTCCCGACCTGCACGGGCATTTGCAACCGGCATCGCTTACGGCGCTCGGCCTTTGAGAATTTGCCGAGAGAACGCTCAGTCGGCAGGGTCTCGTCGGGCGGGAACGACAACAAGCGCGTCGGGCATTCGAAACGACAGATTGTCTGCGTGGATGGGCTCCTTGACCACCTGACAACGCTGCAGCAAATGTGCCGTTTCGGTGACCACCACCTCGGCCTCCATCGTGGCCAGATAGGCACCCAGACAGCGATGCAGGCCGGCGCCGAACGACAGATGGCGCCGCGATCCAGCTTGGCCCGGCACGAACTCGTCGGCGGCCGCGACGATCGCCGGATCGCGACCGGCCGCCGCCAGGCGCAGCACCACCGACGCCCCGGCCGGGATCGCCACGCCGGCCAGTTCGCTGGCCCGCGTGGTGATTCGTCGCCAGCTCACCACCGACGTGTCGGTGCGCAGCCCTTCAGCCACGACGTCGGCGGCGGTGACCGAACCCTCGATTACCCCGCGCAGAACGGCGGGCGTGCGCACGAGCCGATGCAGTAACGCAGTCAAGAATTGGGATGTCGTCTCCTGACCGGCCACCAGCAAGAAGAACAGCACCGCCACGATGTCGTCTTCGTGAAGGTTGTTGTCGTTCGAGTGTGCGCGGAGCGTCGCCGCCAACCCCGGCCCGACGCGAGCGAATTTGCGCAGCCGCCCATGGTATTCGCCGACAATCGACGCCAATTCCACTTGCCGCGCCTGATCGAGCGGTGCCCAGAAAAGCTCCAACGCGGACGACGAAAAGCGCTTCACGACGTCGATGTCGTCGTCAGGCAACGCGATCAACCGGGCCAGTGTGACGAGCGGCAATGCATGAGAAATAACGGCATGCAGGTCGATCGGTTCGCCGCGGTCGAGTGCAGCGTGCGCGTCGGCGACTTGACGACGAACGAAAGCAGTGACGAACTCGCGCTGCTCGGCGACCCGGCTCGGCTGGAGGAATTCGGCGACGACCGAACGAATTCCGGCATGGGACGGCGTTCCGT
>Ga0070658_10005521_pt1 | contig 10271 bp, 6 predicted proteins | sample KBSC13metaG_FD_64664 | JGI IMG/M metagenome (GOLD analysis project Ga0070658, IMG submission 64664) | Corn rhizosphere microbial communities from Kellogg Biological Station, Michigan, USA - KBS C1-3 metaG | ecosystem: Host-associated > Plants > Roots > Rhizosphere > Soil ... | reverse complement strand
TCCCGCCGGGTCGCCGGCGTGGCGGCCGCCGCCACCGACAGCGCGCCCATGTCCCACGCGGCGCCCAACATCTCCCTGGCCCCGCCCGCTCCCGTCGAGGCGGCGGCCCAGCCGGGCATCTTCATCACCTCGCCGTTCGTGGGCACGTTCTACCGGGCGCCCTCGCCCGAGGCGTCGACCTTCTGCGAGGTGGGCGACAACGTGAAGAAGGGACAGGTCGTCTGTATCGTCGAGGCGATGAAGCTGATGAACGAGATCGAGGCTGAAGGGGACGGGAAGGTCGCCGAGATTCTGGTCAAGAACGGCGAGCACGTGGAGTACGGTCAGAGCCTCATCCGGCTGTCGCCGGTCTGACGGGGCCGCCGTTGTTCAAGAAAGTACTGATAGCGAATCGGGGCGAGATCGCGCTGCGCGTGATCCGCGCCTGCCGCGAGATGGGCATCAGCACGGTGGCCGTGCACTCGACGGCGGACGCCGACGCGTTGCACGTGCGCTTCGCCGACGAGAAGGTCTGCATCGGCCCGCCGCCGGCCCGGGACAGCTACCTGAACATCCCTGCGCTGATCAGTGCGGCCGAGGTGTCGGGCGCCGACGCCGTCCACCCCGGCTATGGCTTCCTGTCCGAGAACGCGCACTTCGCCGAGGTGGTGAAGAAGTGCGGGTTCCGCTGGCTGGGCCCCGAGCCCGAGACCATGCGCCTGATGGGCGACAAGGTGTCCGCCCGCGCCGCCATGACCAAGGTGGGCGTCCCCATCTTGCCCGGCACCGGGCTGATCGAGACCGATCGCCAGGCGGAGGAGGCGGTCGAGCGCATCGGCTTCCCCATCATCATCAAGGCGTCCGCCGGCGGCGGCGGCCGCGGCATGAAGATCGTCGAGGACCGGTCCCGCCTCAGCGCCCAGCTGTCGGCGGCCCGCTCGGAGGCGGCGGCCGGCTTCGGGAACCCCGCCGTCTATCTCGAGCGCTACATCGGCCGCCCGCGGCACATCGAGGTGCAGGTGCTGGGCGACGGCGAGCGCGCCATCGCCATGGGCGAGCGCGAGTGCTCGATCCAGCGCCGCCACCAGAAGCTGGTCGAGGAGGCGCCGTCGGTGGCGCTGGACGACGCGCGCCGGGCCGAGTTGCTGAAGATCGCGCGCAAGGCGACGGAGTCCATCAACTACCGCACCGTCGGCACGCTGGAGTTCCTGCTGGACGAGGACAAGAACTTCTACTTCATGGAGATGAACACCCGCATCCAGGTCGAGCACACCGTCACCGAGGAGGTGTTCGGGATCGATCTGGTGCGCGAGCAGATCCGGCTGGCCGCCGGTGATCCCCTGCGCTTCCCGGGCGACATGCGCCCGCGCGGCCACGCCATCGAGCTGCGCATCAACGCGGAGGATCCCGTCACGTTCGCGCCCTCGCCGGGCCGCATCACGGCGCTGAACCTGCCCGGGGGGCTGGGCGTCCGCGTCGACACGCACATCTACCAGCAGTACGTCGTGCCGCCGTTCTACGACTCGTTGCTGGCCAAGCTGATCATCCACGCCGAGAATCGCCCCGCGGCGCTGGCCCGCACCCGGCGCGCCCTGGCCGAGTTCGTGGTCGAGGGGTGCAAGACCAACCTCGACTTCCACCGCCGCTTGCTGGCGAACGCGGACTTCGTGGCCGGGCGCCTGGACACGCACCTGATCGAGCGCATGGGCACGCCCGGCTGACGCCGGGGCTGCCTTCAGGGCCGGTCGCGAAACGAAGCGGCGGCGCGGGGGTCACCCGGCCGCCGCCGTCGTCACCTCGGGGCCGCTGACTACAGGCCCGTGGGGCAGGTCGAGTTCGGATCGAACGTGACCTGACCGCCGCTGTTCAGCGTGGTGCGGCTACCGATCACCGAACCCTGGACGGGCGCGCTGACGATCACCGGCGTCGTCGGACCGTACACCAGCGCCGACACGGTCGAGCCGCCGTTGATGTTGGCGCCGGAGGCGCTGGTGAGGAAGAACTCCAGGTTCTCGGGCACGCCGCCGCTGTTGGCCTTGCCGCCGATGGACAGCGAGCCGGTGACCCAGATCTGCACGATGCCGCCGCTGACGGTGAGCGTCGAGTTGCCGTTCAGGTTGAAGCTGCGGGCCACGTAGTTGCCGGCCGCCAGGTTGCGCGTCTGTCCGCTGTTCAGGCTGAAGTCGCCCAGGTTGGTGGCGCCCGTCGGCACGGTCACCAGCGGCAGGTTCGCCGGCGTGTTCGGGGTCTGGGCGCCGGTGATGGTGCCGCCGTTGTGCACGATCTGCTGCGCCGCCTGCACGTCGCCCTGAACGGACGACGCGGCGTTGTGGACGCTCTGGCTGGTGTTCGCGATGACGGCCTTCGTTCGCGCCTGGCAGGGCATCGACGACACGGTGTTGGCGTGCGCGCTGCGCTCGGCGGTGCCCACGAACGCCGCGGTGAACGAGAACGCGCCGGCCATCAGCAGCGCCCAGACACCCTGGTTGCTCCGCAACATCTTCACTGTCTTCATGATCGTCTCCTGTTCCTGTCTCTGGTCTCCCCCGGCGCCCGCGATGCGAAGCGAGGCCCTCGTTGCCCAGCCTGGGCCCGGGACGGCACCGCCCGTTGCACGCGCCGTACCCGGGGGCCGAGGCCGTGGCTGCGCACCGGGCCCGCGCGCCGCTGGCGCAGCTTGCGCCAGGGGCTGTCCCAGTCGGCGCCAGCGGGCTCAGCTTGCGCCGCGCGGGCGGGGCAAGCCCAGACGCGCGATCTGTCGCACCAGCGTCCGGCGGGAGACGCCCAGGAACTTTGCGGCGCGACTCTGGTTGCCGCCACAGGCGATCAGCGCTTCGGCGATGAGGTCCCGGCCGGGACGTGCGCCCGCCGGTAACACCGGCCGGAACGTGGGCGGCGCGCTGACCGGGGGCAGGGTCACCGTCGGGCGCGCCAGGCCCAGGTGCGCGGGCTCGATCGTGCGACCCGGCGCCAGCAGCACGGCCCGCTCGACGACGTTGCGCAGCTCGCGCACGTTGCCGGGCCAGGGGTGGCTCAGCAAAGTGTTCCACGCCTCCTCGGACACGTCGGACACCTGACTGTCGAAGCGGGCGCGCGCGTCGTTCAGGAAAAGGCGCACCAGCGGCTCGATCTCCGCGCGTCGCTCGCGCAGGGGCGGCACCGACAGCGTCACGCAGTTCAGCCGGTACAGCAGGTCCTGCCGGAATCTTCCGCTGGCCACCGCCGCGGCGATGTTGCAGTTCGTGGCCGCCACGAACCGCACGTCGACCAGGCGGGGCCGCACCGCGCCCACCCGGGTGACCTGGCGCGATTCGATGACCCGCAGCAGCTTCGCCTGCAGCGGCGCGGGCAGATCGGCGACCTCGTCCAGGAACACGGTGCCCCCGTTCGCGGTCTCCAGCAGTCCTGGCTTCGCCCCCGTCGCGCCGGTGAAGGCGCCCCGCTCGTGACCGAACAGCTCGCTCTCCAGCAGCGCCTCGGGGACACTGGCGCAGTTGATCGCCACGAAGGGGCCCTGGGCACGGACCGACAGCTCGTGCACCAGCGACGCCAGCACGTCCTTGCCCGAGCCGGTCTCGCCCAGGATCAGCACCCCCACGTCCGCGCTGGCCACCCGGCGCGCCGCGCGCAGCAGCTCGTGCATGGCGGGCTCGCGCACGATCATCTGTCCGCGCTTCATCCGGACCAGAGCGTGCCCCGCCAGCGCCGCGGCCAGCTCGGCGTCGCCGGGCCTCTCCGTCGCCGCGGGCAGGCTCACCATGTCGACCTCGGCCCAGACGCCCCAGCTCGCCAGCTGTCTGACGGCGGCGCGCTCGACGCCGTTCGCCTCCAGCGACGACCCCACCTCGACGCCCAGTACGAAGCGGTTCGGATCCAGCCAGCTGGCCCAGTCGCGCGGCGAGCGCGAGACCGCACCCAGAACATCTCCCAGGATCGCCTCGACGACGGCCGGGGCGGTCCGCGCCGGGCGGTTGATGCGCAGGACCGCGAAGGACGCGCTGGCGTTCGCCCGCAGGTGGGCGCCGATCTCCCGCGCGGAGGCCAGGCAGCGCAGGCCGCCGCGGCCGGCGGGGGCCACGTGGATCACCAGCGCCGAGCGCCCGATGAAGAAGGGCTCGGCGACGCGCAGGGGCCGGGGTGCGCCTGCCGGCAGGCGCATGCCCGCCACGGTGGTGCCGTTCGAGCTACCGAGATCCGTCAGCGTCATCACGTCGTCCAGCTGGAGGCGGGCGTGAACGCGCGACACGCAGGGATCGTCGACCTCGATGTCGACGCCTGGGCCGCGGCCCAGCGTCACGGCGCCGGTCGCCAGCACGTGCCACGCGACGCTCATCGGTCCATTGACGAACAGGGCGCGGATGCCATCGCCGCCGCCGTCCGGGTCCAGGCGACTGAGCGGGGGCGGCGGTGGCAGCAGCTGTACCTGGCCGGCGCGCGCGTCGAACCACGTGCGGGGTCCGCCGCTCGGCGGTAGCAGGTCGCCCGGCTGGTACGGGAAAGTCGCAACGATCCGCTCCATGCACCCACCCTCTCGGACCGCCGAGACGCCGGCCGGCGGTCTACAACGCCGATACGACTAGCAGCCAAGTGGCGCCGCGTCCATGCGCTGCCCGCCGCGTCGAAGGTGCGCCGGCTTCCTCATCGGCGGCGGGCGATCGTGGTGAAGACACCGGTGACCAGCCGTAAGTCCGCGATGCGGCAGGCCTTTATTCTTTACTCTCAGGATCCGACCGGTAAGCTAACGAATGAGCGTTCCGTGAACGGCAAGAAAGAGAAATATCTCGTTGCCGCGCTGAAGTTCATCGAACGGGGGCAGCTGGACAAGGCGCTGGCCGAGTTTGCGAAGGTCATCGGCGAGGATCCGACGGACACGCGCACGTTGTTGAAGATGGCCGAGCTGCATACGAAGGTGGGACAGACGGCGGAGGCGACCGAGATCTACTTGCGCACGGCCGAGATCTACGCCGAGCAGGGCTTCGCGCAGAAGGCGGTGGCGGTCTACAAGAACGCCCTGAAGCTGGCGCCCGAATCGGCCAAGGCGCACCTGAAGCTGGGCGGCTTGTTCAAGCAACTGGGCCTGGTCTCGGACGCGGTCCAGCAGTTCGAGCTGGCGGCTTCGGCGTTGCAACGCGACGGCGCGCCGGCGGACGCGGCCGAGGCCTACCGGCAGGCCGTCGCGGTTCAACCGGACAACGTCGTCTTGCGCGTGAAGCTGGCCGAGGCGGCGTCGCTGGGCGGGCTGGTCGACGAGGCCGTGCGCGAGTTCGAGCGCGCCGCCGAGCAACTGAAGGTGCAGGGGCGCGTCGATGAATCTCTGCGGGTGCTGGAGCGGCTGCTGTTCCATCAGCCCGCCAACGTGGCCAAGGCGCGCGAGCTGGCGGAGGCCTACCTGGCGAAAGGGAATCCGCGGCTGGCCCTGCCCAAGTTGCAGGCGTGCCTGAACGGATCGCCCCGCGATCCGCGCACGTTGTCGTTGCTGGCGCGCGCGCTGGAGCAGCTAGGCCAGCGGGACAAGGCGGTGTCCGTCCTGCTGGAGCTGGCGCGCCTGTGTCACGAGCTGGGGCGTACCGCCGATCGCGACACGGCCATCGCGCGCGCCCAGATGCTGGCACCGGGCGATTCCGAGGTGCAGGCGCTGGCGCTGCGACATCGCCGCGGGGCGGCCGGCGCGATGGGCGAGGCCACACCGCCGCCGCTGTCCGCGCCCGGTGGCAGCTTCGACCTGAGCGGTACGGTGGGCGCGAACAACACCGGCGGCAGCTCGGGCCGCATCGCCGTCCCCATCACCATCGGCGACACCAGCGGCGTCGCGCTGCCGCCGCCGGAAGGGGGCCCAGCGGCCGACGTGGCGCGCATCCTGGCCGAGAGCGAGGTGTTCGTGAAGTACGGCCTGCTGGAGCGGGCCGCCGACCACCTGCAGCGCGTCTTCCAGTACGACCCGGACAACCGGGTGGCGCGGGAGCGCCTGCTGGCGGTGCAGCAGAAGCTGGGACGGCGCGCCCAGCTGGTGCGCCAGCCCGAGCCGCCGGCGCGTCCCGCGGTCGTTGCACCGGCGGCCAGCGCCGCCCCTCGCTCCGTCGGCCTGGTGCTGGACGTCGATGACGATCCGTCGCTGGACGTCACCACGCCGCCGCCCGAGGAGGATCCGGCCGCCACGCCCGCGCCCGTGTCGCTGGCGGTCGAACACAGCACCGATCGGGTCGGCTTCGAGGAGGACGTGCACACGGGGGACGTCGTCGCCGTGACCGACGTGGGCCGGCGGACCGTGTCGCTGGACTGGAACGACGGCCCCGCCACGCCGCCGCCCGCTGGCGACGAAGATCTGGAAGCCGACCTCGAGCAGGTGGCCTTTTTCCTGGATCAGGGCATCGCCGAGGAGGCGCGCGCGCTGCTGGACGAGCTGGCGCGGCGCCATCCCGGCCATCCCGACGTCGAAGCGAAGGTGCGCGAGGTCGAGGCCTTCGAGGCGCGCGAGGCCTCCGCGAACCTGGGCTTCTTGCCCTCCTCCGCACCACCGCCGGTGACAGCCCCCTCGGGCAACATGGCGCGCCGGGGCCCCGCCTCGATCGCGCCGCCGCGCGCCGTCGTCGAAGCGGGCGGTCCGCTCGACGTGTCGACGCATCTGGATCTGGGCATCGCCTACAAGGAGATGGGCCTCTTCGACGCGGCGATCGCCGAGCTGAAGGCCGTGACGGAGGATCCGCGCCACGAGGTCGAGGCCCTGACGATGATGGGCGAGTGTTACGAGGCCAAGGGCACCATCACCGAGGCGATCATCCGGTACAAGGGGGCGTTGAACTGCACCCCCATCAGCGCCGACGAGATGACGCAGCTTTATTTCCTGCTGGGCAGCGCGTTCGACCGGCTGGGTGACGCCAGCGAGGCGCTGTACTTCTTCGAGAAGGTGGCCCGCCGCGACGCCCGGTTCCGCGACGTCGACCAGCGTATCGCCGTGCTGCGGCCGAAGCTGATAAAGACGGCGCCATGACCACGACCGACGACACCCTGGGCGCCCGGGCCGCCGATTACTTTCGAGATCTGCAGGACCGCATCGTGGCGGCGCTGGAGCGCCTGGACGGTGGCGCCCGTTTTCAAGCGGACGAGTGGGAGCGGCCGGGCGGCGGTGGGGGCCGCTCACGCGTGATCGCGGACGGCGGCGTGTTCGAGAAGGGCGGGGTGAACTTCTCGGACGTGTTCGGCGAGTTCCGCCCGGACCTGGCCCGCAGCCTGCCCGGCGAAGGCACCGCGTTTCGCGCGACGGGCGTGTCGCTGGTGCTGCACCCGCGCAATCCCCACGTGCCCACGGTGCACGCGAACCTGCGCTTCATCCAGCGCGGCGAGGCGGGCGGCGCGGCCTGGTTCGGCGGTGGCACGGACCTGACGCCGTACTACGTCGTGCCGGCGGACGCGACGGCGTTCCATCGGGGCCTGCAGCGGCTGTGCGCCGCGCACGAGCCGGCGCTGTATCCCCGCTTCAAGGACTGGTGCGACCGGTATTTCTACCTGCCGCACCGGAAAGAGCCGCGCGGCGTGGGCGGGATCTTCTTCGACTACCTGGGCGCGGGCGCCGAGGTGGCCGCCGGCGAACCGGCCGCGCCGCTGACGGCGATGGAACGCGATCCCGAGCGCGTGTTCGCGTTCGTACGCACCTTCGGCGACGGCATGCTCGACGCGTACCACGACATCGTGGCGCGCCGCCGTTCCCAGACCTGGGACGAGCGGCAGCGCGACTGGCAGCTGCTGCGCCGGGGCCGTTACGTCGAGTTCAACCTGATCTTCGATCGAGGCACGCTGTTCGGCCTGAAGACCGACGGGCGGACCGAGTCCATCCTGATGTCGCTGCCGCCCGAGGTGCGCTGGCGCTACGGCGCCGCGCCCGCGCCGGGATCGCCCGAGGCCGAGTCGCTGGCCGCCATCTGCTCTCGCCGCGACTGGGCCGCCGGCTAGGCGGAACGCAGGTTCTTCGCTGGTTCGACCAGACGCGGCCTGTTCTTTCGCAGGGGAGGGGCCGAGATTTCTTGACACGGTTCATCTGTTCCGTACCATACGAATGTTCAGTCCCAACCGTGCCGAGGAGATACACATGAGCCCGCTGACCCTGGTTCGCGACGAAGAGCGCGACGTGCTGACCGACCGCCAGCGGGAGATCCTGGATTTCATCTCGCACTCGATCGCGGCGCGGGGCTACCCGCCCACGCTGCGCGAGATCGGCACGCACTTCGGGATCCGCTCGACGAACGGCGTCAACGATCACCTGCGCGCGCTCGAGAAGAAGGGGTATCTGCAGCGCGAGGATCTGAAGTCGCGGGCCCTCCGGCCGGTGACCTCCAGCGGGAAGCCGGTGGAGGCGAGCAGCGAGGTGGTGGACGTGCCGTTGCTCGGCCGCGTCGCAGCCGGTGTGCCGCTGCTGGCGGTCGAGAACGTGAACGAGACGGTGCGCGTGGACCGCTTCTTCATCGGGCAGACGCGCGAGGTCTTCGCGCTGCGGGTGAAGGGCGACTCGATGATCGAGGACGGCATCTTCGACGGCGACTACATCTTCGTGCGCAAGCAGCTGAACGCGAACCGGGGCGAGACGGTGGTGGCGATGATCGAGGGGGAGGCGACCGTCAAGCGGTACTACCCCGAGGGCGACGTCATCCGCTTCCAGCCGGCGAACGCCTCGATGCAGCCCATCTTCGTGCGCAAACGGGACTTCAAGAGCGTCAACCTGCTGGGCATCGTCATCGGCGTCTACCGTAAGATGTAGCCGGGCGGGCGCCGCCGTCGGTGCCGACGTGACGGCCGTTGCGGATCAGGCCACTCCGCTGCGTGCTACGCTGGGTTTTCATTGCGCCGGCCGGTGAAAGATCAGCGCCCCCGAGGACATCTCGGGCGCGGGACGCTGGCTGCGGTGCTGCTGCACCTGCAGATCCTGATCCCCCTGCTGATCGTGGTGTTCTCACGGGCCAAGCAGGAGGAGGCGGAGCGCGCCGAAGAGGTCGACGTCGGCTTCGAGAACGTCCCGGCCGAGCAGTTGCCGGCAGAGCTGCCGCCCCTCGATGACACGCCGCCGCCCCAGGGCAAGGTGACCCCGCCCAAGGTGGCGGAGCAGAAAAAGCTGCCCGAGCCCGAGAAGAAGCCCGAGCCAGAGCCGGCGCCCCCTCCGCCTCTCCAGGCGGCGGTGCCGCCGCCCCCGCCCGTTCCGCCTGCGAAACAGCCCCCGCCGCCCCCGCCGCCCAAGGGCCACGAGAAGATGGTCGACCTGCAGACCGACAAGAAGGTCGAGCCGCCGCCGAACGCGAAGTACCTGGCCCAGGAGAACATGCGCGCCGAGGAGGAGACGCGCGACACGCGCACCAACCTGGAGAAGCAGCAGCAGGGCGCCGACGAGGCCGCGCAGGCCGAGAGCAAGCGGCGCGACGACAAGCAGGTGGGCGACGACAAGACGAAGATCGCCGAGCTGGAGGAGCAGAAGTCGAAGGCGGGACGACAGGCCCCCGAGGCCACGCCGCGCGAGCAGACCGAGTCGCTGCAGCCCGAGCAGCAACGGCCCAAGCAGTCGCCGGTGCTGTCGTTGCGCGAGACCGCGCCGCGCGGGCACGAGATCACGCCCGAGACGGTCGATCCCTCGCTGCCGCATGATCCCGCCGGCCTGCTGGCCCGGGCGCGCTCGCGCAGCGCGTTCCGCGACGACGACGGCGGCAAGGCCAGCCGCGGGCAGCGGGTCAAGCTGGCGCTGAGCGGGCACGACTACGAGTACCTGTTCGGCAGCCAGGCGAAGGCCGAGCGCCAGCTCTCGCAGAAGGAGCTGTCCACGCACATGGGCCGCTCGGTCCAGCGGCGCATGGCCCAGGTGCGCTCGTCGCTGGAGAACTTCATCCCCGAGGTGAAGCCCGGGACGAAGACGGTGCTGAACGCGCGCAAGGCGCCCTTCGCCGCCTTCATCGCGCGCGTGCACCGGCAGATTCACAAGTACTGGGGATTCGGCGCGCTGGAGGACTGGGACAGCCTGCCGTCGAGCAGTCCCTTCAACAACGACACGCTGGCCACCACGCTGGAGATCGTGCTGAACCAGGACGGCACGGTCGGCAAGATCACCGTGGTCAAGGCGTCCGGATACGTGGCCTACGACGCCGCCGCGATCGACGCTGTCTTCGCCGCGGGGCCTTTCCCCGAGCCCCCGTCAGACATCCTGTCGTCGAACGGGAAGGTGTACTTCCACTGGAACTTCGCCCGGGACGGCCGCGCCTGTGGCACTGACGGGGTCGAGTACTACATCCTCGACCTGACGAAGGGTGATCGCCCTCCCA
>Ga0070658_10005520_pt1 | contig 10272 bp, 9 predicted proteins | sample KBSC13metaG_FD_64664 | JGI IMG/M metagenome (GOLD analysis project Ga0070658, IMG submission 64664) | Corn rhizosphere microbial communities from Kellogg Biological Station, Michigan, USA - KBS C1-3 metaG | ecosystem: Host-associated > Plants > Roots > Rhizosphere > Soil ... | reverse complement strand
CCAGAACCAGAGCGAGCGCATCGCGCGCGGACGCGCCATCGCCGACGCGTTCGACTGGGAGCGCGTCGGCGGTCGCATCCTGGATGTCTTCGAGCGCGTGGCGCCGCCGCAGGCGCAGCGGACCGGCGAGCGCTCGAAGGCCGCGGCGTAGGGCGCCATGGGCGCGCCCGCTCGGTCGTGGGTGAAACGCGGCGTGGCCGCGCTGGCGGTGTTGCTGGGGCTGGCGCTGCTCGTGGCGGCCCCCGGCATCGGCGCCGTGGCCAAGGGGGTAGTCCTGACCGTGCTGGCGCTGCTGGGCGGGGTGGCCGCCTACCGGGAGTTCCCCGCGTTCGAACCCCTCGGTCGGGTGAGCTGGCGCCTGCCGCCGCAACCCGCGCGCACCTGCGCCATAACGTTCGATGACGGTCCCTGCCCGGACACGCCGCGCGTCCTCGAGGTGCTGGACCGCAACCGGGTGAAGGCGACGTTCTTCGTGCTGGCGGCGAACGCGCGCCGCCACCCCGAGGTGCTGCGCGCGATCGCGGCGGGCGGGCACACCGTGGCCATCCACGGGGTCACGCACCGCAAGGTGCACCACGACAGCCAGGACGCGGTCGAGCGCGAGCTGACTGCGGCCATCGCCGAGCTGACGGCGCTGGGCGTGCCACCGGCGCGCCTGTACCGGCCGCCGCACGGCGCGAAGAGCCCGGCCGTCCTGCGCGCCGCGCATAGGCTGGAATGCCAGCCCTGGGCCTGGAGCCGCGGCATCTGGGACACCGATCGACCGCCGCCCGCGACTCTGGTGGACCGGGCCACGCGCTTCGCCCGCTCGCGCATGGTGCTGTTGCTGCACGACGGCCGGGGCGACGAGCCGGCGCCCGACATCACACCGATGCTGGCCGCCCTGCCCGGCATCATCGAGCGGCTGCGCGCCGACGGCTTCGCCTTCTCGACGCTGGATCGCGCGTGACGGCGCCCCCCCGCCGCCGGCGCTGGCTGACGGTCCTGCGCAGCCTTCCCCTGCTGCTGCTGGCGGTGGTGCTGTGGCGCGAGAAGCCGTGGACGATCCGGCTGGCGGCGCATGCGCCTTGGGCGGTGGCCGCGTCGATCGCGCTGAACCTGCTGGTGTTCCTGCCCCTCAAGGCGGCGCGCTGGCGCGTGGCGCTGACGGCGCCGCCCCCGTTCCGGCAGGTGCTGGCCGCGACGTTCGAGGGGCTGCTGGCGAACGCCGCCATCGGCTTCGGCAGCGGGGACGTGGTGCGGGCGGCGCGCCTGCGCGCCGATCAGACCCAGCTGACCATCGACTACGCCTGCGCCTGGGCCGAGCGCGGGGCCGAGGTGCTGGCGCTGGCCCTGCTGGTGTTCGTCACCGCGCTGGCGGCGCGCCTGGGTCCGATCGCCGTGGCGCTGTCGGGCGCCGCCGCCGCCGGCTATCTGGCGCTGCTGGGCGCGGGGCGCCTGCTGGTGCCGCGGCTCACCCGCTGGCCGCGCGTGCAGGGCGCCGTGGCGGCGGGGCTGCAGGCGTCGACACCGCGGCGGGTGGCCGCCATGGCGGCGCTGTCGCTGATCGGATGGGCCTGCGAGCTGGTGATGCTGCTGCTGTTCCAGGTGGCCTTCGATCTGCCGCCCAGCGTGCGCATGGCGTTGTTGACCCTGGTGGGCATCAACGCCGCCATCGTGATCCCGGCCCTGCCCGGCAACTTCGGCACCTTCGAGGCGGGCGCCACCATGGCGCTGGTGATGTGCGGCGCCCCGCGCGACGTGGCCGTCGCGTACGCGCTGACCTATCACCTCAGCCACGTGCTGCCGGTGGCGCTGGTGGCGACCGGCGTCTACCTGGCGCGCAACCGGCGGTACAGGACCACGCCCGCGTCGACCTCGGCCGGCCGGTAGTGCTCGGCGACGTAGGCGCGCAGCCGCGGGTAGCGCGCCAGGGGAAATTTGTCGTAGCCGTCCCAGCCGGCGGCCGCGGCGTCGACCAGCAGCGCGGGCCGTCGCTGCTCCAGATCGGCGAACAGCATGTCCCAGGCGGCAGGAAGCTGGTTGGCGTCGGCGCTCCACTGGCCGCTCTCGGTGGGCGTCCCGGGGCTCTCGCCCGTCATGTAGTTGCAGAACGAGAAGCGCGTCCCCATGGGCCGGCGGGCCAGGATGTACAGCTGCGGCGAGTTGCCCCACACGAACACCCGCTCGTCGGGGGCCGTCAGCGCGTCGATGCGCGCCGCCACCTGCTGGTAAGGGGGCTCGCCCTCGTCCAGCCGCGCCGCCAGGGCCCGCCCCGCGGTCGCCAGGCCGAAGAAGGCCAGCGCCGGGACCGCGCACAGCACCACCAGCGCCACCCGTGAGCGACGTCCCGCGCGCCACCAGCGGCAGAAGCCCGGCGCCGCCAGCAAGCACAGCGGCGCCAGCACCAGATGGAAGTAGTGCCCGAAGAAGCGTCCCCCGGCCGCCAGCGCGATGGTCGACGTCGCCAGCCACAGCAGGCCCAGCAACATCACCGCCGGTGGCGAATGCGCCGGCGCCTCTGCCGGCCGCCGCAGGGTCCGCCACAGGGCGCTCGCCGTGGCCACCGCAGCGGCCGTGCCCAGCGCGTACGGCACCAGCGCTACGCCCCCGATCGAGACCAGCCGGCGCAGGCCGCGCGCCAGCGCCGTCGCGCCGGTCAGACCGGCGCCCACGTACGAGAAGTTGAAGCGGAACCAGTAGACGGTGGCCGCGGCGTTGCCGGCGGCGACACGACCGAGCAGGTACAGCGCCGGCGGCAGCGCCGCGCCGACCAGCTGACAGGCCTCGGCAGCGACGGCCCAGCGCCAGGACAGGCGGCCGCGCCACACCGCCCACGCCAGCATCCCCCCCGATGCCCCCAGGAAGGTCAGGCCCTGGTACTTGAACAGCGCCGACGTCCCCACCAGCGCCCCGATCGCCAGGTGCAGGCCCGGCGCGCGCCCGCGCGCGCGCAGGACCAGCCACGCCGCCGCCGCCTGCGGCGCCAGCAGGAACAGCTCGCAGTTCGCGGCCAGCGCGTCGTAGTCGTGCCAGGTCGTGGAGAAGATCAGAAACAGGGCCGCGGCCGCCAGCCCCTCGGCCGCTCCCTCGCCGTCGCGCCCGCCGCGCGCCGCCGCGCGCAGGAACAGCGCCGTCACCAGCACGGCCACCAGGACCAGCGCGTGCGCGCCCTGTGTCTGGTACCGGCCCAGCGCCGCGAAGCCGGCCTGGTACACGTGATAGATCAGCGGCGGCTTGTGATCGACGACGTCGCGGTACAGGCGATCACCGCGCATCATCGCGTCGGCGGTGGTCGCGTAGATGGCCTCGTCGTCGGACAGCAGCGGCCGCGCGAAGGCTGGCAGGCGCAGCAGCACCCCCAGCGCGAAGACGGCGAACAGCGCCCAGCGCGCCGCGCGCGCCGGCGGGCCGTCCATCGCTGAGGGGGGTCGCGACATCCGGAGCTACTAGTGCACCGCGCGCTCCCCGGCCGTCTCGACGGTCAGGAAGCGCTCGTTCACCCAGCCGCTGACCTTGCCGCAGGTCACGTGCCGCCAGGGCGCCGCCCCGGGCCGCGTGTGCGTCGGGCCGCCGAGGATCCCGGTCGCGTCCGGCGGCAACGACCCGACCGTGGTGCTCTTCCAGTCGGGGCGCTCGCGGACGTTCAGCACGTCGGACGCGTCGACGTTGCGCACGACGTAGTGAACGCCGGGACCACGCGGGCCACAGGTCGAAGGCGGGCCCGCCTGGGGCGGCTTGCGGCGCGGTGGGGGCGGCGGCGGAGGAGGCGGTGGCTCCGGCGGGGCCACGGGCGGCAACACGACACGGTCCTCGACGACGGGCGCCGAGGCGATGGCCGCCGGACCCTTGCGATCGCGGCCCCAGTGGTGCGTGTTGCGCCGGCAACCGGAGGCGCCCACCACGGCCAGCGCGCCGACGATGGTCCACGACACGATTGTCGACGAGCGGGGCCCAGACATCGGCGGGGAGGATAAGCCGACTTTCCCCAGAACCGAAACGGACTGAAACGGACCGAGATCGCCCGCCGGGACGGGCCCGATGCGCGGCGGATCGCGTCCGTCAGGCGCGGGCGCGCGCCCACCACACCGGCGGCGCGGGCGGCGGCGCGTACGTCTTGCGATCCAGCCAGGGCGCGAACTCGATGCCGCCGTCAGGGCGGCGGCGCGCGCGATAGCCGGTGCGCACCAGCGACTCGTTGCTGTTCGGCCGGCGAACGCTGGCGGGCCGGACCGAGGACCAGCGCGCCGCCGTCACGGGCGGCGTCCCCACGTACAGATCGCCAGGCTCCAGCGGCGCGCAGTCCTCCAGGCCCCGCGACAGCACGTGGAATCGTTGCCCCGATTCCGGCTCGCCACCGCTGGATGACCGGCGGTAGGGCGCCGACGTCCACACCGGGTCCAGCACCTCGATGCGGTGCGCGGCGTCCGCGCGCTCGCCCAGGTCCGCGTGAAAGGCGGCCACGCGGGCGCCGGGGATCGCGCGCTCGATCTCACCGGGCAGCCGCACCGGCATCCAGTCCCCCTCCAGGGCGGCCAGCCGCAGCGTCGACAGCGAGAAGGCCGGCCGTGATTGCCGTTCGACCAGCAACCGCTGCATGGCGGACGGCGGCGAACACCACACCGTCACGTCGTAATCGTCGATCAGCTCCAGCCAGCGCGCCGGGCTGTCCCGCTCGTCGCCGAGCGGCAGCACCACGGTTCCCCCCGCCGCCAGCGTGGCCCAGACGTAGCAGGAGAACGCCTCCGCGTCGAACGGGTCCAGCGCCACCAGACGATCGCGGCCGTCCAGCCGCGTCTTGGCGGTGAACTCGCGCACCACGGACGCAAGCTGCGCGTGCGTGACCTTCACCCGCCGCTGTCCGCCCTTCGCCTCGGCCCGCGACATCACGCACGCCGGGCTGCTGGCCTTCACCTTCGTGTCGTCCAGCGGCGCCGTGGGCGCGCCATCGGGCGACCGATCCACCACCAGGATCTGTCGCTTGCGACCGAAGTCCAGCTTGCCGATCAGCCCCGGCTGCGTGACCACCACTTGGGCGCCCATCTCCGCCAGAGCGCGCGGCAGATCGACGTCCGCCCGACCGCCCACCTCCAGCGGCGCGTACGAGGCCCCCGTCAGCATCACCCCGAACGCGCCGACCAGCGACTCCCAGCCCCGCTCCATCACCACCGCGACGGTGACTGACGGCTTCACCCGCAGCGTGCGCAGGCGGCCGGCCAGGTTGGTGGCGTGGCGGGCCAGCTGGCCGTGGGTCAGCGCGCACGAACCACTCAGCACGGCGCTCGCGTCAGGCCAGGTCTCGGCCTGTTTCAGCAGCGCCCGGTGCAGCAGGCGCTCGGGATCGAACGAGCGATCCCCCAGCGCCCCGCCCAGTGAGAAGCTCATGTCGATCCAGTGGTAGCGCGGGGGGGCGCACCGGGACGTTTCGTCCCTGTCAATGATCGGTTAACAACCCATCGGGCCGGGGGGACCCCTGCGCAAAGACCGCGTAACGACCCGGTCGGCGGGACGTCAGCCGCAGTTGCCTTCCAGGCACAGCTCGGGCCCGGCCGCCGGCATCGTGAAGTGACGGCTGACGCAGGGGGCTGCGCCGACGGTCCCGCTTTGCATGTCGTAATGGCCGGTGCAGTCGGGCGGCGGCGAGGTGGCGCCGCCCTGCGAGGCCGGGCACACCTGCTGGCCGCTGTAATCGATCCAGACCCGCAGCGGCGCCGAGACGCCGGTGTTGCCCACCCTGTCCGTCGCCTGCACGGCGATGCAGGCCCAGCCCGGCGGCGGCAGCCCGCCGCCCGCAGAAGTGCCGCCGATGTGGTTGGCGAAGGCGTCGAACTGGTTGCCGAAGCAGCGCAGGCCGGTGGGCTCGACGGGATCCAGGCTCCAGATGGCGGGCAGCTTCGGGCCATAGCTGATGGCGATGGTCGGCTCCTCCACGCGGCACAGGACCTTCGGCAACTCCGTGTCGTCGCCAAGCCCGCAGCGGGTCTCGCTGGCCAGCGACGGATCGGGCGTGAAGTCGGCGGCCCCCTGGGGCGGCACGGCGGTGAGGCGAACCTTCAGCACCTGGCGCGAGCTGGTGGGCGGGCTGGTGGTGGGGATCAGCGTCGGGTTGATCAGGTCGCACACGCCGTCGCCGTCGCTGTCGACGGTCAGCGGCTGCGAGGTGTCGTTCAGCACGTAGACGTTGACCAGCGCGGGATCGATCTCCGCCAGCGGCGCCACCTGCACGAAGCCGGCGCCGTTCACGTCGTCCTCGCCGCGCACGCGCATCTGGAACACCTGCCCCACGGCGCAGTCGTCGTCGGGCATGTTGCCCGGGATCGTGTGATCGCCCAGAGGATCGAACGCCCACGAGCACTGCAGCCCCGCCTTGCGGCGCGTGACCCGGATCTCGGGCGGGTTCAGGTCCAGCAACGGCGGCTGGTTGTCGACGCCGAACGAGTAGGCCAGCGCGCTCTCGTTTCCCAGCGCGTCCGCGGCGCGGAACGAGATGGTCGGGTACAGGATGCAGTACTGGCCTGGCGGGGGAAGGTCGCCCGTCAGCAGGCCGCACTTCGTCAGCTGGGCGGTGTCGAAGGGGATGCTGTACACGCCGTCGCCGTGCGGCAGCAGGTTCAGCTGGAACTTCGCGTTCCCCGCCTGGTCGGCGATCACCGCGATGACGGACGAGTCGACCACGCCGGCGTCGTCGGTGATGGTGGCGGAGATCTGGATGACCCGGCCCACCACGTCGGAGGGCAGCGGGCTGATCGGCGTGATGGTGGGACCGTCGTTGTCGACGACGAAGGACACGCTGGCCATCGTCCGCGTGCCGTTCCCGTTCCGCGCCCAGACGGACAGCAACTGCGTCCCGCGCAGGGGTGGGTTGTACGTGCCGAAGTCGACGGTGGCCTGGTAGCTGTTGGGCGCGCCGGTCGGCTCGAGATCGACGGCAGCGCCAGCCAGCGTCGCCTCCAGCGGCAGCGCCGTCGGTTCGAAGGGCGCCGAATCCACCACCACGCTGACCGCGACGCTGCCCTTCTGATGGCTCGCCGGGGCCGGCGAGACGACGGTGATCTTCGGCCCCGCGTCCACCAGGATCGATATCTGCGCGGTCGCGCCCGCTCCGCCGGTGGTGGCCGCCGCGAGCGTCAGCGTGTAGACGCCGCCGGCCAGCCCGGACAGATCGAGTCGGCCCGTGTACTCCCCGGCGGTGACCGGGCCGGTCAGCATGCCCGCGCTGGCCGGGGCGCTGCCCGACGGGGCGTCCTGCGCCACCAGCGTGAACTTCAGCGACGCCGGATCGATCAGCCCGGACGACGTCGTGATGTGGGCCTGAAGCTTGGGCGCCGTCGTCCCCGGCCACAGCGAGCCGTCGGCGGGCGATTCGATGGAGATGGACGGGGTGTCCCCGCTTTGCCCCGCCTCGAACGACGTGGCGCCGCCGTCGCTGCTGGGCGGGGGCGCGTACGGAACCGATGAGTGCGTCTTGGCGCCGCACGCGGCCAACCCCAGCACGCCCAGCAGCGCCACCGGGCCGAGGCGGAATCCCGGGAAGAGATCGCGCGCGGTCATTTGGTGGTCGCGGGGGCCATCGTGGCGGGGCAGATCAACGTGGTCCCCTGGGTGCAGCAATCGACGGGCGCATCCTGACCGGGGCCGCACAGGCCCCCCGTCAACACCGCCGCGGTCGACGGGCACGAGGTGATGCTGTTGATCAGGCAGCCGTCGCAGACGCGGATCGGGTACTTGAACAGGTCCGAGGTGACGTCGCCGGACTGCGTGCGGCCGTGCGCGCGCAGGTTGGCGGTGACCCGCGCGTACGAGTGATCGGACAGCGCCCCGCTGTCGCGCAGGCGAATGGCCGTCTCGGCGGGGAAGGCGCTGGTCCCGGCGGAGGTGCGTCCACCGCCGGGCGTCACGCTGCCGGACCAGGGGGTCTGGAAGTGCATCAACCCCGCCGTCGCGCTGTCCGCGGAGATCGCGGCGAAGGCCGCCGCGGCGGCGGCGCTGCCGTCCACGAACGCGAGTTCGACCTCGAAGCCGGACAGGGCGATGCGGTTGGGCTCCGGACCCCCGCCTCCCGCCGCCGGCAGATCGTTCTCCAGCAGGGGGAACAACATGTAGGCGGCGTCGGACGAGGCCGGGACGCGAATGTCCAGGGTGCCTTCCCCCTGGTAGGTGCCGGCGGCGCCGGTCGGGATCGTGCAGCCGGCCTCGGGCGACTGGTTCTGCACCACGAAGAACTGCCCGGCGGGCTGCCCGCAGCCGGCGAGCGAGCCCGCGGCCAGGCAGACGAGACCTGCCAGCGAGGCGCGCCAGGAGACCGGCGTCGCTTCCCATTCAGCTGCTGGCTTCGTTCCCGTTGGTGGTCGCGGTTTTGCCATGTGGCCTTTGCTCGTGCGGCAGGCGCCAGGGAGGCGCCCGGTCCGAAGGTGAAATGTCGCGTAGCTGCAAAACGGCAGAAACACGCGACTTCTTGACCTCCCCGCCTTCGCCGGCGGCCTGGCGCGTCACGAAAGCGTCCTTCAAACCTGGCGAACGTTCGGGTAGCCTCCGGCGGATGCCGTTCGCCAGCCCGCGCCGCCGGCCCGCTTCTCGCGCCTCCTTGCGCTGGATCCTCACGGGTGGGCTGGTCGTGGCGACGGCGCTGGCCGGGTTCGACGCGACCGTCGCCGACGCCGCATCCCCGCGCGCCGCGGCCGGACACCTGCGCTCGGGTCGCGGCAGCAGCGCCGGCCGCCGGGGGCGCCGGACGAAGAAGAGCAACGCCGGCACCGCCGATCCGTCGTCGACCTTCCTGCTGGGCAAGACGGCGCACGTCGTCCCCAACCAGCAGGGGAAGATCGTGGTCTTTCATTTCCGGAACGACGACGACGGCGGCCTGTCGATGCAGGTGGGTCAGCTGCTGCAGGCGCGCGGGCTGGAGGTGGTGCCCGACGTGCGCCCGGTCGACACGGCCGAGCAGTTCCGGGACGTCGCCACCCACCTGGACCTGGTCGGCTATGTCGAGGGCGACCTTCGTCCGACCCGCGACGGCAAGGCGAAGCTGATCTTGCGCGTGCGCAACGGCTACACCGGCCGCCCGGTCACGCAGGCGGTGTTCACCGAATCGGTCGACAATCTTCCCCGCGCGCTCAGCGGGAAGATGTGGTCGAAGCTGGCTCCGGCGATCGCGCACGCCTGCTCGGACGCGTCGCGCCCGCGCCATCGCACGCGCACCATGCAGATCAACGCCGGCACGCCCCTGTAACGGGGCGGCGCTTCAGGGCGCGTACGAGCGGGGGGCCCGCACGCGCGCCAGCAACACGCAGGCGACGGCGATGGCCACGGCCGCGCCGATGTGGTGGATGAGGACGTGCGACCAGCCGCGCCCGCAGCTCAGCTCGCCCGCCATGGCGCCGGTGGCAGCGGCTGCCACGCCGGCCAGCAAGGCCCGGCCCGTCGTCACCGAGAACTTGCGCAAGAAGTACAGCACCAGCCCCAGCGGCACCAGGTCCACCGCCAGGTGACTGGTCGAGCAGGCAAAGCCAGGCATGGCGGAGGACACACCCTCCCCGCGTCCCAGCGGCAAGGCGATCGCGGCGGCCAGCGCCAGCGCGGCCGCGCTCCAGCGCATGCTCCTTCTTCCGGGGGCGAGCGCCGCGAAGACCCCCACCACCTGTACGGCGACCAGCAGGACCAGCGGCAGCCAGCGTCCTTGCAGGCGATGCACCTCGACGATCGAGAACCAGGCCCCCACGCCCAGCGCCACCGTCGTGGCCGCCAGCACCAGCAGCAAGGCGGTCAACGCCTCATGTCGCCACGACACCGCGCGCGGCGCGCGGCGCAGCTCGTCCAGGGCGGCGGCGCGCGCACGGGCCAGGCCTGTGGCGTGGTGGACGCTCGCCACGGGGGTCGCCACGGGTGGATCGTCGGTGGTCATGCGTTCTCCCAGGCTGCCAAGAGGACCTTCAAGCGCTGATAACCTCGATGGGCGCGGACCTTGGCGGCGCCCACGGTGGTGCCCAGCGCGGTGGCGATCTCGGGAAACGACAGGCCCTGCATCTTGTGTAGCAGCACCGCCTCTCTCTGCTCGCGGGGGAGCTGCTGCAGGGCCTCGTCGACGGCGCGGGCCATGTTGGGGTCGGACACGGCGAACGTCGGGTCGCTGTCGGGCGGCACGGCGGCCAGGTCAGACAGCAGCGCCGGGTCATACGACTGCTCGGGGCGCGCGCCGCGCCGGCGAAGCGCGTCCCGCGCCGCGTTCCCGGCGATGGCGTACATCCAGGCGCGCAACCCGGTGAGCGGCGTGTACCGCCCGCGCGCGCGCACCAC
>Ga0070658_10005517_pt1 | contig 10273 bp, 7 predicted proteins | sample KBSC13metaG_FD_64664 | JGI IMG/M metagenome (GOLD analysis project Ga0070658, IMG submission 64664) | Corn rhizosphere microbial communities from Kellogg Biological Station, Michigan, USA - KBS C1-3 metaG | ecosystem: Host-associated > Plants > Roots > Rhizosphere > Soil ... | reverse complement strand
GTGGACCGGCAGCGGCGCCCGTGCAGATTCGTTTGTTTGAGCCGGGTACGGATGAGCTCAAGGAAAAGATTCGCGCACTGAAGATCGACGAGATGCGGCCGGTGGAAGCGCTGCGGATTCTGGAAGCGCTGCAGCGAGAGATTACTTAGGCCGAAGCAGCTTTTCGAGGCGCGAGAACGCCGCTGCGAGGCTTTGGGGCTTCTTCAGGACGCCCTCGAATAAATCACCCACTCGCGTGAAGCGCTCGACTGCGTTCGCCAGCGTGAACTGCCCGGGATCGAGTCCCGGCCTCACCTCATCCCAGGCCAGTGGCGTCGCAACCGGCGCTCCCTGGTGGGCGCGCACCACGTACGGCGCGGAGATCGTTTTGAAATCCGCCAACTGCATGTAATCGAAATAGACGCGATCTTTCTGGCGCTTCTCGACGGAGCGGGGCGTAGTGAACAGATCGGCGCGCTCAGCCGCTACCAGGCGCGCGATCACCTCCGCGAACGCCCGCGCCTGCTCAAACGTATAATGCGGCTCAATGGGGACGTAGATATGGAGTCCGTCGCCGCCAGTGGTCTTGGGATAACCGGTGAGGCCAATGGCATCGAGCTTCGTTTTCACGAGCAGCGCGGCTTCCACGATTTTCGAGAACGGGCACTCAACCGGGTCCAGATCGATCAGGATGAAATCGGGATTTTCGAGCGAACCCACCCGGCTCATCGAGGGATTCTGATCGATGCAGCCGAGGTTCGTCAGATAGAGCAGCGCGGCGCGATCGGTCCCGACAATGTAACGGATCTTCTTCCCCGCCTCGCCGATAGTGTGCGTGCGCAGCCACGATGGATAAGTATCGGGCGTATTTTTCTGGAAGAAAAACTCGCCCTTGATGCCGTTCGGATAACGCTTGAGTGAAAGCGCGCGGTCTTTCAGGTGCGGCACAAGCAGAGGCGCGACGGCGTTGTAGTAGTTCAGAAGATCCCGCTTCGTATAGCCGTCATCCGGAAAATAGAGCTTGTCGAGATTGGTGAACTTCAGGCTGTGGCCGTCAATCTCCAGAGTCACTTCCTTCTTGCCGGGCGGCAGAAGCACTTCAGGCACGGTTTCACGCCCCACTTCCGCAGGCGCCTTGTCTTCGCGCAGCCCCAGATATACTGGCGCGCGGAGCTTGCGGTCGGAAGTCCACTCCGCGAATTTAATCTCCGCGACGAGGTCCGGACGCACCCAGACCGTTCCCTTCGGAATGAGCTTGTCCGGCTGGAATGGCGTCTTATCGATCAGCCGCGCCTGCATTTTCGTCAGCAGATCGCGCAGGATCTTTTCCGTAAAGCCAGTCCCGACGTTGCCGCAGTAGATCAGCTTGCCGCCTTCGTGGAAGCCGAGCGCGAGCGACCCAAACGTGTCGCGCTCACCCGGCGTGTAGCCGCCGATGACGAATTCCTGCTCCTGCGTAACCTTGAGCTTGATCCACGAGCGGCTGCGGCGTGATTCGTATACGCTGTCCGGCGCCTTGGCGATGAAGCCTTCGAGCCCATTCTGCCGCGCGGCTTCGAGCAGGTCCCGCGCCTCGCCGGAAAGATGACCGGAGAAGTGCATCAGGTCGAAAGGCTTGACGATGCGCTCCAGCGCAGCCTTGCGCGCTGAGAGCGGCGACTGGCGCAGATCGTAGCCATCGAGATAAAGCAGATCGAAGACAAAATACTGGACCGGATTTTTGCTTGCCATCTTCGCAATGGCGGCGGCGTCGCGCGTGTGGATGCGCGGCTGGATCAGCTCGAATTTCGAAAGGCCGTGCGGATTCAGAGCTACGATCTCGCCATCGAGAATCGCCTGGCGGGCATCGATATAGTGCGGGAGCACCTGAAGCTCGGGATACTGCTGCTCGCAGCGGATGTTATTTCGGGTGTAAATGGAAAGCGAGCCGTCATCGATATAGGCAAGCCCGCGGACGCCATCCCACTTCACTTCGAACATCCACTTACCGCCTGAAGGCGGCGTATCCGCCAGCGACGCGCCCATTGGCGGAAAGAAACCCGGCATCGGCGCCGCCTTCGCGCCAGGAATGGCCGCCGGATCGATAGCCGCCTTCCTTTTCCGAGTCGCCGCCGCTTTCTTCTTCGTGGCGGCCTTTTTCTTCGAAGGCAAATCGGCGGCGATCTCGGCCTGCGTTCGTCCGGTCTTCACGCTCACCGCGAATTGTTCGATATCCCAGCCTGGTTGCGCCGCGGCGTCCTTTTTCTTGATGATCAGCCAGCCGTTGTCCTTGTTCTTCCCCGACCCGCGGCCCTTCATGTGGACCAGCGCCCACGTGCCCGCCAGTTTCTCCCCATGCAGCTCGAACTTGAGATCGCCGCGCGCAATCTGAGCTTCGCCCGATTCCGGCCCGATGAGCTCGAACGTTCCGTGATCCCACAGCATGACGCTGCCGCCGCCGTAGCTGCCCTTCGGAATGTTGCCTTCGAACTCACCGTATTCGATGGGGTGGTCTTCCACGTGGGCGGCATAGTGCTTGACGGTTGGGTCAAGCGAAGGGCCTTTCGGCACTGCCCAGGACTTTAACGTGCCGTCAATTTCGAGCCGAAAATCGTAGTGAAGGTGCGTCGCGTCATGGCGCTGGACACAGAAAAAGCCGCCGCGCGGCTTTGAATGATGAACGGCGGAATGCGGAACCGCCCCCGCCGCCGGTTCGGGAGTCTGGGTAAAGTCGCGCTTGCGTTTGTACTCCTCCAGCGACATGGGACTCTGGAAATGTTCTCTCATTCATGTTATAGCTGAGAGAAGGAAATCCGCGCGCCATTGCACTTTCGGCGCAAATTGGGTGACAGAAAACTATGGCAGCCAGTACCTGGAAGGGACATCTTACATTCGGACTCGTATCGCTTCCTGTCCGTCTGTTCACGGCCGCGCGCGGCGAGACCATCAGCTTCAACCAGCTTCATAAGGAAGATCATTCGCGGGTGAAGCAGGTTCTCTACTGCCAGGCGGAAGACAAGCCGATCACGCGGGACCAGATCGTCAAAGGCTATGAGTACGAGAAGGGCAAGTACGTCGTCGTTGACGATGAGGATATCCGCAAGGTCGCGCCGAAGACCGCGAAGGTGATGGAGATCCTGGAGTTCGTCAAGGCCGATGACGTTGACCCGGTTTATCTCGATAGCTCCTATTACATGGCGCCGGATGAAGGCGGAGAAAAGCCGTACGCGCTGCTGTTCGCGGCGCTGAAGAAGACCGGCTATTACGGGGTGGCGAAAGTCGCGATGCACAACCGCGAACACATCGTGATTCTGCGGCCCGGCCAGCACGGGATGCTGCTGCATACCATGTACTTCGCCGATGAAGTCCGCAGGACTGACGAGTTCCGGACCGATACCGAGAACATCCGCGAGAAGGAACTGGCGCTCGCGCTGAATCTGGTGGAATCGCTGGCGGCGGACTTCGAGCCGCAGAAGTATTCCGATAATTACCGCGACAATCTCCGTAAGATGATTCAGGCGAAGATCGAAGGCAACAGCGTGGTGGAAACGCCGGAGACGCACATCGCGCCGGTGATCGACATTATGGAAGCGCTGAAGAAGAGTCTGGAAATGCGCAAGCCGCCGGCGATCGCGGAGGAGAGCGTGGAGCATCCGAAGCAGCGCCGCAAGGCAACGCGTAAGGCCGGCTCGGCGTAGGCGAACGTCTGCAATCGCATCCTGGGTGATGCCAGCCTGGCTACCGCGCCCTGGCGGCTTTCGCTACCGGCAGTTTCTCCGGATAGGCATGGTCGAGCAGCGACCACATGAAATCCACCGACATGCGCGCCTGATTGTGGCAGCTCATGCAGCCGAGCTGCGGGCGGCCCTGATCGAAGGTCTCCATCGTCAGATTCGCGAAGGCGGAAGTCGCTCCCGCACCGGGAAAGGTCTGGGTGATTTCCCCGCCCTGCTTCGCCGGCACGAATACCGCCTGATTGCCTTCATTGCGCGGCCACTGCGTCGTCGCCACCTGATAATACTCCCACGGCGTGCCGTGCAGCAGGCGCTGATAAACCATCGTCATGAGCTCCGTCTTCGGATGGATCGGCATCATGATGCTGCGCGTGAGATTGAACGGCTGCGCGGGCTCTTTCGCAAGCGGCACGAGCGTCAGCGGATTCTGGGCCGGCATTTCATTTTTCTTATCGCCGTCATTGAACGTGAACTTGCCGGTGCCACCGAACTGTTTCGGCGGTACCGCGTCAATCTGTTCGAATGACGACCAGATCCACTGCGGACGGCTCGGCGTCTTCACGATGATGTGCAAGCCGACCAGCCCCATGGAAATCTTCGAGCATTTGCCGCTGTTGGGATCCTTCACCATCATCATCCGTTGATAAAAGCGGGCCTTCTGCGCATCGGTGAAGCCATCGAGATCGAGCCACGCGGCTTTGATCGCGGTGGAACCCATCGGAAATTGCAGCACCGGCAGGTCGGGCTTCGGGCTCGGCACTTCCGGCAGATTCGCCCGCAGGTAATACCTGTGGCTCACGATGAAGTCGTAGGCAAGCTTGTTGTAGAGCGTCTGGTAGTGGACGTATTTGCCGTTCTGCGCCACCAGCGGACCCAGCAGCTCGCCGATACCAACCTGACCGAGATCATCGATACCGTTTTTCATCGCCAGCACCATGTCGCCGAATTGCTGGGGGGCAGCGCAGGCATTTGCGGACGCCGCATCGTACTGGTTGAAAGCCGAAGGCGCGGAGCCATCGTCATGAAACAGCTCCTGCAACGCCTTAAACGTTTCGAAGACGCGCGGACCGGGGTCGCCGACTTTCTTCGACGTATCGGCGACGCCGCGCTGACCACTCTTCGCAGGCCAGACCATCGCGACCAATTCCTTCCACGAAAAATCGTCGAAGTAATCCATCGGAATATCGGTGAAACCGTTCGGAATGCAGACGTCGGCAGGGGGAACCGGCGAGGAGGCGTCCTGGACGACATCGACCGGGCAACCATTGCCCGGAACCGTCTCCGCCATGCCGGCAAACACGGCGAGCAGGGCCGCGGCCAGCAGAAGTCGTAACGCCATGGATTCAATATAATACGCAGCTCCTGGAGCAGATATAATGGGCTCGGAAGTACGCACAGGAGGCGGAGCGAATGCATACTCGACGCGATATCGGCAGGCTGGTTTTAGGGACCGCGGCGGCAACCGCGCTTCCCGCTTCACGGCTATTCGCCGTCCCAGTGGCCGCCGTCGAGAGCGTGCGGCTCGGCGCCACCACGTACAGTCTGCGCGATCTGCCTCGCGTTCCAGGCAAGGATAACGTCGCTGATCTGATCAAGCCGCTCCAGGATGCGGGTGTGAAAACGATCGATCTGTGGTCGTACAATGCGGAGCCCGCAGGGCCGAACACCGGGCCGGGCGCGCCGCCCCCGCCCGCCGTTTATCCGATCAAGATCAAGGTTTTCTCGCCCGAGGAAATTGCGGCCGCAATGAAGCAGGCGCGCGATCTGCTGCGCGAATTCCGCCTGGGCCATGCCGATTCGAAACTCGGCTTTACCGCGAATCACTATCAGGAAGTGCGCTCGAAGTTCGATGCGGCCGGCATCGCGATCGCGTCGTACAGCGTGAAGTACGACGACTCGTTCACCGACCCGGAAATCGATGCGACTTTCCGGCAGGCGAAGACACTGGGCGCCAAATCAATTTCCGTTCCGGGTCCGGCAGCCGTCATCCAGCGCCTGGCGCCGTTCACCGAAAAGCACGATATGAATATCGGGGTGACCGATTTCAATCTCGTCTCTTCCCTGCCCTCGAAGCGTTTTAAGATCAACCTGGACATCGGCGCGGTCACTGCCACGAACGGTTCACCGGTCGCCTGGATTCAGGAAAACCACGAATCGATCGGCCAGGTTCTGATCACCGACCGCCGCCGCAACAAAGGCGGCAACGAACAGTGGGGCCAGGGCGACACGCCAGTCGAGGCCGTGCTCAGGCTGATCAAAGAGAAACAATTCACGTTCCCCGTGATGGCCGATTACGAATACATCGGCCTCGGGACGCCCGCCGAAGAGCTACAGCGCTGCATGGATTACCTGCGCGACGGCGTTTCTTAGGCCTGCGCGGTACGGATCAGTTCCTCAGCCCAAAGCGCGCCGTTCGGATCTTCTTCATGCTTGAAGTAGACGTACGCATCGCGCCCGCCCGCGAGGAGCCCGCGCACCTGATCCGCGATCTGATGCCGCGCTTCCTCTGAGTAATCTCCTTTTCGCAGCCGGAAGTAGCCGAAATCCGCGGTGAAGACTTTCGGTACTTCGAGCCGATCCGATTCGGCGAGACACAGCGCGATGTTGTGCTTGGCGAGGCGTTCGTAAACGGCATCCGTCAGCCAGGAAGCATGCCGGAATTCGAACGCGAAACGCAGATCGTTCGGAAGAAGGGGCAGATAGTCTTCGAGACACTGCGCCGCATTTGAACGTCGGCGCGAACTGATAGAGAATCGGGCCCAGCCGCCGCGCAGCGCGCAGTGGCTCCAGCGATTTCAGAAAGACTTCGGTAAAGCTGCCCGCATCCTTCATCTTCATGATGTGGGTGAGCCGCATGTGAGCCTTGCACGAAAACGCAAAGTCGCCGGATGTGGCGGCGAGCCAGCCTTCCAGCGTTTTGCCGGAAGGCAACTGCCGGAACGTGTAGTTGATCTCCACGCTGTTCAGCCGGGTCGCGTAATACTGCAGGAATCCCTTTGCCGGAACGTCTTTCGGGTAAAAGGCCGGTTTCCATGCGGGATATGAGAAGCCCGAAGTGCCGGCGAAGAGTCGCGCCATATCGTCGATGGTAAACGCTGCGGGGCCCTCGATACAATCATGCGAGTGACGCCGCCAGATCAGCCACTTGCGCGATCCGACCAGAACGCCGCGGTCGCCGCCAGCTTTCTCGGATGGACGCTCGATGCGTTCGATTATTTCCTCGTAATCTACGGACTGACCGCGATCGCGCGCGATTTCCATCGGTCCGATAAGGACATGGCGCTGGCGATCACGGTGACCCTGGGCTTCCGTCCTGTAGGCGCGTTTCTTTTCGGACTGCTGGCGGACCGCTATGGCCGCCGTCTTCCGCTGATGATCGATCTGGTGTTCTATTCGGTAGTCGAGGTGGCGACGGCATTTGCGCCGAGCTATACGGCGTTTCTGGTGCTGCGCGCGCTGTTCGGCATCGGCATGGGCGGCGAATGGGGCGTGGGAGCCTCGCTCGCGATGGAGAAGGTGCCGCCGCGTCTGCGCGGCCTGCTCTCCGGCTTCCTGCAACAAGGTTATGCGCTGGGCAATCTGCTCGCAGCGCTTTGTTACTTCTTTCTGTTCGATAAATGGGGCTGGCGGCCGATGTTCTTCATCGGCGGATTGCCCGCGCTGCTCGCGCTGTTTGTCCGGGTGAAGGTGAAGGAATCGGAAGCGTGGGAACGGTCGCGCACCGCCGACTGGAGCCAGCTCTGGAAATCGATCTTCTCGCACTGGAAGCTGTTTTTCTACCTTGCCCTGCTCATGACGTTCATGAACTTCGCGTCGCACGGCACGCAGGATATGTATCCGACGTTCCTGCAGCGCTACTTCCATTTCGATGCGTCGAAGCGTTCCATGATCTCGGCGATCGGTTCGGTCGGCGCCATCTTCGGCGGCGTGCTCTTCGGATTTCTGTCAGACCGGATGGGACGGCGGCGTTCGATTATTCTGGCGCTGGTGCTGGCGGTTGTGATGATCCCGCTGTGGGCGTTCTCGCCGACAACGGCGATGATCATTGCGGGAGCATTCGCGATGCAGTTCATGGTGCAGGGGGCGTGGGGCGTGATCCCGGCGCATCTATCGGAACTGGCGCCGGATTCGGTGCGTGGTTTCCTGCCGGGTTTCGCGTATCAGTGCGGCGTGCTGGTGTCAGGGTCAATCGTCTACATCCAGGCGTTCCTCGCTGAGCGGATGTCGTATGCCTCGACGATGGCCGCCACGGGAGCGGTGGTCTTCATCGGCGGCGCGATCGTGACGGCGCTGGGCAAGGAACGTCGCGGCCGGGAGTTCTGAAAACCTGTGGCCAATAAACTTCTCCAGCAGCTACCGCGAAATCAGCGCAACGGGACGGATTGGCGATCCCGTACCGCCTCTGATTTTCAGCGGTGCGGCGACGAATAGAAATTCCTTTGTACCCAACGCAGCCAATTCTTCCAGGTTGAGGCACTCGATAATGTGAATCCCGCTCTCGACGAGCAGGTGCACATGTACCTCCATCTTCGGGCTCGGCGTAAACTCGAACGGCGCCGTATCGCTCCCCGCCGCGAAGATTCGCCGCGCGCTCAGCCACTGCCCGCCCGCAAGCTGAGGTCCCGGACTATGCACCTCCGAAATAAACGCCCGCGCATCGTCCCAGTAACGCGCCCAGCCGGTCCGGATCAGCACTACATCGCCTTCCCGGATATCCGCGCGCGCCGCCTCCAGATGCTCGGGCGTCACCACAAAATCCTTCGGCAGCACATCCAGCCCAACGATTTTCGGAATATCGAGGAGCACACCGCGCCGAAAGATCGGCGCGACCGTGTCGATCGTGTGCCGCTCCAGCCCGGCCGCATAGCTCTGTACGCCAGCTACCTCTTCCCCGCCAAACAGCTTTCCATTACACGAAAAGTGACAGAACGCGTCGATATGCGTGCCCACGTGCGCCCCCAGCGCGATCGCCTCCGAAGCCGAACTGCCGCCGCCGGGATTCATGTAATCCCCGTGCTTCTTATTCAGCCCATAGAGAAACGGCGGATGCGAAGGATGATGCGGCATCCCGGTGTAATACGGCTGCGCAAGGTCGACCGCGCGGCAGCCCTGAATCGCGGCGAGAAGATCATTAACGTCAGGCACGAAACCAGTGTACTGGCGCGATACCCTAAGAATTTCCGATGCCGCTTCCCGTTCAGCTCGAATACGAAGGCCAGCGAATCAAAATCCGCACGTTCAATAAGCCGCACTATCGTCTGGCGCATTGGCCGATCTGGATCTGGGTTTTCTTCCTCGCGCCCGGGCCGCTGACGTTCGACCTCTTCGCGCACGGCTTCAGCCGCGGCAATTTCACCTGGCTGGTGTGCGTGCTCATCGGCACGGGCATCGCCGGCATTCGCGGAAAGCTGCCGGGCGTGGAGCCCGGACCTTACATCCTGCGCTTCACGGAGGACCGGCCGAATCCGCTCTATCGCCGCGTCTGCTACACGTTCGGCTGGGCCGATATCATTACGTTCGCGTCGCTCAACTACGCGGGACTCGCGTGGGCCGCCTTCACCGGCGCATGGCGCATGAAGCAGATCTACGATGCCGCCTACTTCCCGATTTACGGCGTGGTCCTGCTGCTCGGCGCGCTCGGCATCCTGCCCCGCGTACGGCCCTCCACCAAAGGCGAAGGCACCGAGCGCCGCTACTTCTACGGCTCCGTCTGGGCCGTGACGCTGGCGCAGACGCTCGAGCTGATTTTCTGGAAAGCGCTGCCGCCCGGCCGCACCGCTGATATCGTAAAATTCGGTTCTTACACAGTCGCGCTGGTCGCAATCGGACTATGCGCGGCGATGGGGTTGCTTCCTCGCACGCGCCCCATCGTTCCTGGCGAATTGATTATAGGAGATTAAAAGCAGGGAGACTGATGCAGAGTAGTTGAACCCAGCTTCGAATATCGTTCTCGTCATTGTTGGCGACAACACCGGCAGCCTGGAGCTGCTCTCCTCCGCCGTTGCGCGGGCCGGCCTCACTATTCACACCGCAGTCAGTTCCGATGAGGGGCTTGCGCTCGTTCTCCGCGAGCATCCGCACATCGTCCTGGCCGATTCCCCGGATCCGCTTCTCGCCGATCGCATCGCGGCGTTCGATCCCGCGATCGATGTCGTCCTGATGACGCGCGACTATTCGGACGACGCCGCGATCGCCGCTGTCCGCAAAGGCGCGGCGGCATATCTGAAAAAGCCCATTGCTTTCGCCGCACTGAACGAAGTGCTGGGGCGTCTCTTCGAAGCTGCCCGGCAGAGGGAGCGAACCGACGCACTCGAAACCGAGATGCTGGCGGGCGCGAGCTTCGAGGGGATGATTGGCCAAAGCCCCGCGGCTATGGAAATGTTTTCTCGCATCCGCCGGATCGCGCCATACTTCCAGACCGTGCTGGTCAGCGGCGACCCGGGGACCGGCAAAGATTCCGCCGCCACCGCCCTGCACAACCTCAGCGCCGCGCCGGGACGCCTCTTTACCGTCCGCTGCGCCGAAATGGAGAACGAACTCCTCCGCGTTTCGGGAACGCTGTTCCTCGATGAGATCGGCGC
>Ga0070658_10005516_pt1 | contig 10273 bp, 7 predicted proteins | sample KBSC13metaG_FD_64664 | JGI IMG/M metagenome (GOLD analysis project Ga0070658, IMG submission 64664) | Corn rhizosphere microbial communities from Kellogg Biological Station, Michigan, USA - KBS C1-3 metaG | ecosystem: Host-associated > Plants > Roots > Rhizosphere > Soil ... | reverse complement strand
GATCAGGTTGAGGTAGGCGTTGACCTCCCAGAACTCGCCGAGGGTCAGCTCATGCCGGTAGACCATCGCGCCGCCCACCGTCCAGTTGATCAAGGTGCCGAGACTCGTGAAGAGCGTCATGCAGCCGAAGATCGTGAACCAGCGAGAGTCGGCCTTGACGCCGGCGTCGCGGAGTTCGTGGTTGCGTTTGTTGAACTTCGAGTTCTCGTGGTCCTCCTGAGCGAACGCCTTGACAACGCGGATGCCCGTGAGCGACTCGTTCAGGTGCATGTGGAACCGCGCCCACTTCTGACCCACACGGTGGAACATCGTCGACATCGGCCGCCAGAAAGCGACGCCAATAATGATGACGATCGGCGCGGGCGAGACGATGCACAGGGTCAATTTCGCGTTGACCTGGAACAGGAAAATGGTGATGCCTAGCATCAACAGGCCGTTTATGACGAAGTAAGGAAGGCCGTCGACAAGGAAGCCCCAGACGCGGTCGGTGTCCTGAGTCACGCGACTGGTGATCGCGCCGACTTGTTTCTTGTCGAAGTAGCCGAGTTTCAGGAATTCGATAGCGCGGTAGAGTCTCGACCGCAGGTCGGCGGCGATGTTGCCGGCGAGGAACGCGGTCAACCGACCCGTCAGGATCTGGACGACCACGGCGCAGACAAGTGTGCCGAGCCACGCGCCCATCAGCAGATAGAGATGGGGCAGGTTCTTATGGCTGTTGAGGACGCCGTCGATCAGGTTTCGCTGGATCAGCGGCGGCACCAGATTCAGTGTCGTGGTGGCGACCGCAAGGAGCGCCAGCCCCACGGAATGCCACTTATAGGGTAGCAGAAAGCCTGCGATGCGCAGCATTACCTTGCCACGATTGACACATGCCGGGCAGATGCCGTCCTTCTCGGGAAGCAGACGATCGCACTTGGGACAGCGCGCGCGTTCTTCCTTCAGGTTGATGGAAAACGTTTCACCCTTGGCAAGCTGCTCAATGCCCCGTGCCGTTTCACTGAACTTGTGGGCGAGCGATTGCGAGTAGGTGATGACGGGAATGATCTCCCCGGTTTTCGACGTGATCTCCAGCCGACCGCCGCCGATGAGCGGTTCGTTTCGGGCCGACTTGATCTCGGCGATGGGCATCTGGAAGGCGCGGGTGCCTGATGGCTCCAGCACGCGCACCCACTCCGCGGTCAACTGTAATGTCTGTTTGCCGAACTGGCCGCCCTCGTCGAAGTCGCCGACGAGCTCGACCAGGAGGGTCTCGTCGACCTTCTTAGCGCTTTCCTCTGTTCGTTGTACCGTGGCCATAAAGTTCTCCCCGCACAATGCGTTCCGTCGGCTATATCGCCTGGGAGCGCCCAAAAAGCAAAGACCCCGAGCATATCTTTCACTGCTCAGGGTCTAAAATATTCACCGTTTAGTATGGGTTTATCGTGTGCGATTTGTCAACCTGTAAATCGTTTACGCGGGTGCGTTACCAAGGCGGCAGGAGCACTTCGAACGTCGGACGCGCATGGGCCGGAGGAAACCGCTTTCCAGATATGGAATAGTGAACGGCAGCGGCCGCTTTTGGTTATGGTAACGCGCCGTAGTCCCGAAATTAACATGCGATTGGAATGTTCTATGAATGCTTGCACCTCGATTATTGCGCTCGCTCTCCTTATCTGCGCCTGTGGAATTGGCTTTGCCCAAGAGCCGACGCCGGTGAAAGTGGGAGGCGGACTGGTTCAGGGAACGTCAGAAGACGGCCTCACGGTTTACCGAGGCATACCTTTTGCCGCACCGCCGGTGGGAAAGCTTCGATGGCGCGCCCCACAACCTGCCGCAAAATGGAGCGGGGTGTTGCAAGCGACAAAGTTTGCTCCGGCTCCCATCCAATCCGGCGGTCCCTCCGAGGGCACGAGCGAGGACTGTCTTTACCTTAATGTTTGGACGCCGGCGAAATCGACCAAGGAGCGTCTCCCCGTAATGGTTTGGATCTATGGCGGCGGGTTCGCAAGCGGCGCAACTTCCTGGTACACGGGCGAGCAGCTTGCCAAAAAGGGTGTGGTATTCGTCAATATCGCCTATCGCGTGGGCGTTCTGGGCTTCCTGGCACACCCGGAACTCAGCGCGGAAAACGCCCATCACGCTTCTGGCAACTACGGGATTTCGGATCAGATTGCGGCGCTCAAGTGGGTTCAAAAGAACATCTCCGCGTTTGGCGGCGATCGCAAGAAGGTTACGATATTTGGCGAGTCCGCGGGCGGAATATCGGTGAGCATGCTGTGCGCTTCTCCGCTTGCGAAGGGACTATTCCGCGGGGCCATTTCCGAAAGTGGCGGATCTTTCGGGCCAACCCGGCCGACGACGTTTCCTGGCGAAAATATGAAGCCGCTGACAGTCGCCGAGGACGAAGGGCAAAAGCTTGCCCAGTCCCACGGCTGCTCGTCGATCGCGGATATGCGGAAGCTCGACGCTAAAACGCTATCCGGCGGCGGCTGGCCGATAGTCGACGGTTACGTCATCCCGGACGATCAGTACAAGCTCTATGACGCGGGAAAGTTTAACGATGTTAACGTACTCGTGGGATATAACTCTGATGAGGGATTGAGCTTCTGGCACGACAACGATCCGACGAAATTCGTCGATTACGTCCAACGTCGTTTCGGGCCTTTCGCGGACAAGCTGCTGACGGCGTATCCCGCGGGCGAGAAAACGGTTGGCAAGCCGGCGCGCGACCTGGTTCGGGATGCGGCGTTCGGCTGGCATACCTGGAGCTGGGCTAGACTGCAGTCCGAGAGAGGCAAGTCAAAAGTTTTCTTCTACTATTTCGACCAGCACCCTGCCTATGCCAAAGGTTCGCCGGAGGAAGACCACGGCTCGCCGCATGCACAGGAAGTATCCTACGTTTTAAAACATCTTAACCCTAGCGACCCTAATACCAGCAGTAGCGATTTGGCGATATCCGACGCGATGGCGGACTATTGGACGAACTTCGCAAAATATGGCGATCCAAATGGCACGGGGCTTCCGAGCTGGCCGGCTTTCGACGATTCCAACCAGTCCCTCATGTACTTTAGTCAAACGCCGCATGTGGGGCCGGTTCCAAGCCTCGACTCACTTAAGGTGCTGGATTCATATTTTGCCTGGAGACGCAGTTCTGAGGGCAGTTCGTGGGCTAAGTGATCTGACCGAGGCCAGGCCTGTCTAACGAGCTAATGGGATCTAATGATTGCAGATACCCTCATATCCGGCTCGCGTTCACCGATGGCGAGATCGAAAGTTTGCGGCGAACCAAGACTAAAAAAGGTATCCAATTACTGACACGTTATATTCATTGTCCGGTAACTCGATTGGGCCGGTAGAAGAACCAAGCATGGTAGAATGTGTTTGATTCCGTTCACATTCGTTTTTTCGCATGAACGGCTTATCGACATCGATCTCCTGCTCCCCCATTATTGGGGGTTGGGGGGCATCACGCTAGAGGTGCAACAGTGGATTGGCAGGACAAAGTCGTTCTCGTTACCGGCGGTACCGGTTCGTTCGGCAAAAAGCTCGCCGAGATAATGCTCGCCGAGCACAAACCGCGCAAGCTCATCATTTTCAGCCGCGACGAGTTAAAGCAGCATGAAATGCGCGTCAATGGCTTCAATCATCCCAGCCTTCGCTACTTCATCGGCGATGTCCGCAATGTCGACAGGCTGCGGCGGGCATTTGACGGTGTCGACGTCGTCATTCACGCGGCCGCCCTTAAACAGGTCCCGGCGTGCGAGTACAACCCGAGTGAGGCGATCGAAACAAATGTGAATGGCGGCCAGAACGTCATCAATGCGGCTCTCGACACGGGCGTTCCCAAGATTCTCGCCCTGAGCACAGACAAAGCGGTTGGTCCGACGAACCTTTATGGCGCCACAAAATTGTGCGCGGAGAAGGTCTTTGTGCAGAGCAACGCCTACGCGGGCAGCAAAGACACCCGCTTCAGTTGCGTGCGCTACGGCAATGTCGTAGGGAGCCGGGGCAGCGTCGTTCCGCTTTTTGCTCATCAGCGACAGTCAGGCGTGGTCACCGTGACCGATCGACGCATGACACGCTTCTGGATCACTCTCGACCAGGGTGTGCGCTTCGTCCTGCGGTCAATCGAGCAGATGCACGGCGGCGAGGTTTTCGTTCCCAAGATTCCGAGCATGAACATCATGGATCTGGCGGCGGCTCTCGCTCCGGAATGTCGAGTTGAGGAAGTCGGGATTCGTCCGGGCGAGAAGCTGCACGAAATGCTGGTGTCGGAAGACGAAGCGCGCCAGAGCGTGGAACTCGATGACATGTTCGTCGTCAAACCGGCCCACCCTTGGTGGTCCGACGATCAGTGGAAGAACGGAAAGACCCTCGCAGACGGTTTCACGTACGCGAGCAACAATAATCCGGACTGGCTCGGTGTCGACGATCTCCGTGCGCTCATCCCTGAGTTTGTGTAGGCCCATGCAGAAGCTCGCAATCGACGGCGGCGATCCCGTCAGACCACGGATACTACCCTACGGTCGTCAGACGATCGAGGATGACGACGTCGCCGCCGTGGTCGATACCCTGCGGTCCGACTGGCTGACGACAGGGCCGAAGGTTGCTGAGTTCGAGGCCACCTTTGCGAATGCTGCGGGCGGCGGCCATGCGGTCGCCGTCTCGAACGGCACGGCGGCGCTCCATGCGGCCGTGTACGCGCTGGGCATCGGCCCTAGGGACGAAGTTATCGTCCCTACGATGACCTTTGCCGCGTCCGCCAATTGCGCTGTCTTTCAAGGGGCTACTCCGGTCTTTTGCGATATCGATCCCGGCACGCTCCTGATCGACATAGACTCCGCCGCTTCCAAGATCACCCCGAAAACAAAAGCTATCGTCGCGGTCGACTTTGCCGGTCAACCGTGCGACTATGTCAGTCTGCGCCAACTGGCGGCGAGTCAAGGCCTTAAGTTGATCGCCGACGCCTGCCATTCACTAGGCGGATCCGATGCTGGAAAGACCGTGGGCGGGCTGGCCGACATCACGGCCTTCAGCATGCATCCGGTCAAGCCGGTGACGACCGGCGAGGGCGGCATGGCGACCACGCAGGACGGCGAGCTTGCAAGCCGTATGCGTCAATTTCGCAGCCACGGGATTACGTCGGATCATCGCGAGCGCGAAAGCAAAGGGTCGTGGTTCTACGAGATGGTGGATCTCGGCTACAACTACCGCCTCACGGATATCCAGTGCGCGCTGGGCATCACGCAATTGCGCAAGTTGCCGCTATGGCTGGATCGACGACGCGCCATCGCCGCGTTGTACGACCGCGCCTTCGCTGGTCGATCGCAGTTCACGCCGCTGACGAAACGGAACGGCATCGTTCACGCGTATCATCTGTATGTGATCAAGCTCGATCCATCGGCACTCACGGTGGACCGGGCGCAGGTTTTTGCCGCGCTACGAGCTGAGGGGATCGGCGTGAACGTCCACTATATTCCCGTCCACCTGCACCCCTACTATCGACGCGAATTCGGCACCGGCACCGGCCTCTGCCCGGTGGCGGAGGCGGGTTATGCCCATATTATCTCACTGCCGATTTTCCCGTCGATGACCGACGCCGACGTCGACGATGTGGTCGCGGCGGTCGACAAAGTGATTGGAGCCTACACTCGATGAGAACTGTCGCCATCATACAAGCGCGCATGGGAAGCACACGTTTGCCCGGCAAGGTCATGATGGATTTGGAAGGCAAGACAATCCTGGACCGGGTCGTCACCAGGGTGCGCCGGGCGACGAGCCTTTCCGACGTCGTGGTCGCGACTACCGACTTACCTGAGGATGACGCCATCGTCGACGAGTGCAATCGACTGGGCGTGAAGTTCTATCGAGGCAGCAGCGAAGATGTCCTCGACCGGTACTACCGGGCAGCAGCCGCTTCGGAGGCGGACGCTATCGTCAGGATCACTTCGGACTGCCCACTGGTCGACCCGGAGACTATCGACAGCCTTATCTGGTACTCAAACAATACGCCACCTCCTGTCGACTACATCAGCAACGTACTCGACTACCGAACCTACCCGCGGGGTCTCGACGTCGAGTATGTCTCATGGTCGACGCTGGAAACCGCTTGGAAAGAAGCTGTCGATCCGGCCGAACGCGAACACGTCACGCTATACATCTACCGACGGCCCGACCAGTTCTCCCTCAGTGGCATGCGATTCGACGACGACCTCTCGCACCTTCGGTGGACAGTCGACACGCCAGAGGATCTCGAGCTGGTCCGCAAGATCTATCACGCGCTTGGCCGAGACGACTTCGACATCGACGATGTCCTCGGCGTTCTTGAATTGCACCCGGAATGGAGCGCGATCAACGCGCATATCGAGCAGAAGAAGGTCTGAACATTGCCTGGTCCTCATCTCGTCATCCGGGCAGACGCCAACCCGTCAATCGGCACTGGGCACGTGATGCGATGCCTGGCGATTGCCGAGGCGTGGACTGAGCGCGGCGGAGCGGTGACCTTTTTGACGGCGACTCAGATTAGGCCATTGCTTGATCGCATACGTGCCACGAAGGCGGATGTGATCCGAATGGACCCCGCCACGATCCTCTCGGATGACGCCGCCTTCCTGATCGAAACCTGCCTTCGATTGGGGGCCGTCGCCGTCGTCGACGGCTACCAGTTCGACTACGACTATCAGCTTCGGCTCAGAGGCGAGGGCTTGATCGTCACCGTCGTCGATGATTACGCCCACCTGCCCCACTACGCGGCATGTGCCATTCTCAACCAAAACTCTTACGCCGCACGGGCGATGTACGCCGCCAAGGTCGACGACGATGCGGACCTACTAATGGGGAGCAATTACGCCCTGATCCGGCGAGAGTTCCGCGATCAACCGAGGACGGAACGGACTGACGGCTCACATTTAATGGTCACAATGGGCGGCGGGGATCCGGCGAATGTAACAGAGCTGGTACTCAGCGCACTGCGAAACTGCGACATCGATATCGACGAAGTCGTGGTGGTTGCCGGCGCGGCCAATCCACATCGCGAACGGCTCGAGCAGGAATGCCGGTCGCATAAGTACAATGTCCGATTGTTGACCGCCACTAACGACATGTCGTTGACGATGGCCTCGTGCAATATGGCAATCACTGCGGCAGGATCGACATGCTGGGAGCTCGAGTACTTCGGTATTCCGTATATCGCGATTGTGGTAGCGGAAAATCAAGTCGGTATCGGCGACTCGGTCGGCAAGATCGGCGGCGGCGTCAATCTTGGGTGGTATGAGTCCGTGACCAAAGAGGCGATTGTCGACGCAGTCGCCCGCATCAAGACCGCCCCGCCGGTCAGCCAACTCTCCATCGACGGACTCGGCGCATTCCGGGCGGTCGACGCCATCAGAAGCTACAAGATATGAGCCAAGTTTTGAACATCGCCGGGCGGCTCGTTGGACCGGGCCATCCTGTCTACATTATCGCGGAGATGTCCGCCAATCATGGGCATGACTTCGACCAGGCTGTGCGCATCCTGCACGCTGCGGCGGAGGCGGGTGTCGACGCAGTCAAACTGCAGACGTACACAGCCGACACGCTGACCATCGACTCCAAGGCGGAGCCATTTATGATCGGCAAGGGCACCCCGTGGGAGGGTCGTAACCTGTACGATCTCTACGGCGAGGCCTATACACCCTGGGAGTGGCAACCGAAGCTCAAGGAGATTGCCGACGGCCTCGGGCTGCATTGCTTCTCGACACCGTTCGACATTTCCGCGGTCGATTTTCTCGAAGCGATGAACGTACCCGCTCATAAGATTGCGTCGTTCGAACTGGTCGATCATGAGTTGATTCAGGCAGTGGCACGAACAGCAAAACCGGTGATTATGTCGACGGGGATGGCGACCCACGAGGAGATCGCGGAGGCTGTCGACGCCGCGCGGTCTGCCGGGTGCAGTCAACTGGCGCTGCTCAAGTGCACAAGTTCCTATCCCGCGTCGCCGGATGACATGAACCTGCGAACCATCCCCAAGCTCGCCGCCGACTTCTGCGTTCCGGCGGGCCTATCGGACCACACACTAGACATCGTCGTGCCGGTCACCGCCGTGGCCCTGGGCGCGTGCGTCATCGAGAAGCACATCACATTGTCGCGCAACGATCCCGGTCCAGACAGCAGCTTTTCACTCGAACCGCACGAGTTCAAGGCCATGGTCGACGCCGTCCGCGTCACCGAGCGGGCGTTGGGGTCGGTCTCCTTCGGCCCCAGTGAGCACGAAAAGAACAGCGTCGTCTTCCGTCGATCACTGTTCGTGGTGGCGGATGTCAAGGCGGGGGAAGCGTTCACACGGGAGAATGTCCGGTCGATCCGGCCCGGCCATGGCCTCGCGCCAAAGCATATCGTCGAGGTGCTGGGAAAGAAGGCGGCGCGGGACATCGACCGGGGGACGCCGCTGCAGGCCGAGGATGTCGCGTAAATGCCAGCGAAAGCTCGAACCGGAACCACGCGTATAAAACACCTGGCTGACAGGCGAGACGCCAAGCGCCCTCCGGGCGCGTAGAACGCCGCCAGAGCGGTTGGGACATTGACGTAGGAAAGCCCCGATCAATCCGTGTGGATTGATCGGGGCTTTTCATTTTGGTGCCGAAGGGGGGACTCGAACCCCCACGCCCTTGCGAGCACTAGTACCTGAAACTAGCGTGTATACCATTTCACCACTTCGGCGTTTCAGGACGTTATTATACTTGGCCGATTACTCGATGTCAAGGTTCGGCAAGGACGAAACGGTATATGGCCTACTTTTCGGCCAAGGCCGCTTTGAGGGCGGCGACGACTTCCGGCGAGGTGGGATCCTGGTGCGCGGGGAAGCGGGCGAGGATTTCGCCATGGCGGCCGATGATGAACTTGGCGAAGTTCCAGTCGATGTCGCCGGCGTACTTGGGGTCGGTCGACGGGTCGGTCAGGTATTTGTAAAGCGGATCCTGATCGTCGCCTTTGACGGAGATCTTGGAGAACATGTCGAAGGTGACGTGATAGGTGCTAGTGCAGAATTCCTTGATCGACTTGTTGTCGCCGGGTTCCTGCGAGGCGAAGTTGTTGGCGGGGAAGCCTAGGATGCGCAGGCCCTGCTTGCGATACTCCTTGTCGAGGCCCACGAGCTTCGCATACTGCGGGGTGTTGCCGCAGAGCGACGCGACATTGACGATCATCATGACCTTCCCATGATACTTGCTGAGAGGCACGGGCGTACCGTCGATGTTCTTCATCGTGAACTGGTAGACGCCGGTGGCGGGCGCGGATGATCGTGCGGTTGCGCAGGACATGGTCAGGGATATTACGGCGAGCATCGCGATTATCATGAGATGCAGGCCACATCCGGATTTATTCATGGTCGAACTCCTTAACGAGGATAACTATCCTGTGTCGGCAATTGATTAACTTTGGTTGGTCCGAAATCCTCTGTCGGCGCCGCTGCGGTACTATAGTCGCGTGATTACTCCCAACATACGGGATGGCTATCGACTGCTCCCATGGTGCCGTGGTCTGCCGTTCATTACCAAAATCCGGATCTCCCCAGGCGAAATCGGGCGCCTGCAGGAAGTGGCACGCCGAGAGGTGGTCAAGGCGATCGTTATAATTGTCGGGTTTATAGCGCTCGGCGTGGTCTGCATTCCACTGCCACTCTACGTATCTTACACCTTCTTCCCCGGCAACCGTGGAACAACCGACCTTGTCATTTTCTTTGGGATGATCCTGCTGTTTCTGATTGTCATCCCGATGATTATGTCGATCACGGGTTGGCCGCTCAAACGGGCACTTGCGATCCAACGCGATCTGGCTGACGGTCATGCTCTAATGTTTGCCGGTAGACGCCACGAGCTCAATGCGCTAAAGCTCTGGAAGTTGCTCTCGCAAACGCGGATGATGGCCGACGGCGATGTTGTCCTTGTCGTCCTCCCGTTGAGTGGGCTATTGGCGAGCGTCAACTGGGAGCCGCCGCCGATGACGGCCTATGTCGACAATGAGCAGTTGCCGGAACCCGTAACGGTCGATGACGAGCAGTCGACGCTGCAGATGACGGAACGACCGGTTTCCGATCCGGAGCATTCAGTGTTGCTGAAGCATGGCGATCGCATGGTCCGGGATTCGATACTGCAAGCACTGGGAGCGGGCTCGGCATTGTTGTTTGCGGCGAACCGTCTGGCGAGGATGTCCCATTGGTTTTGGGACGCTGTGATCTTCATTCTAGCTGTCGTTAACGTTGGGTATTGGGTTCGTCGAGCGTTAATGTTCCGCAGAGCCGGGACCATAGGGATCG
>Ga0070658_10005512_pt1 | contig 10276 bp, 8 predicted proteins | sample KBSC13metaG_FD_64664 | JGI IMG/M metagenome (GOLD analysis project Ga0070658, IMG submission 64664) | Corn rhizosphere microbial communities from Kellogg Biological Station, Michigan, USA - KBS C1-3 metaG | ecosystem: Host-associated > Plants > Roots > Rhizosphere > Soil ... | reverse complement strand
CTGCTCATGGAGGCGTCGCTCGCCGGTGGGCAGGTTCCCGCAGCGCTCAGGGCCTACGAGGAGGCCGCCGGTCGCCTCGCCGACGAGCTCGGCGTCGACCCGTCGCCCGAGACGCGCGCTCTGCACCTGCGGCTGCTGCAGCGCACCGCGGAGCCCGTGGCGGTTCCTGCCGTGGGCGGCCGCGACGGCCTCGTCGCGTCCTTGCTCCGGTCCCCGGTCCCCTCGCTGCAGCTGGTCACCGGCGCCGCCGGGATGGGCAAGACCACCCTCGTGGACGCGCTGGCCTCGTCAGCCGAGTCCGTGGTGCGGGTCCGCGGCCACGCGACCGGGCTCGGCGTCCCGCTCCAGCCGGTGCTGGACGCGCTGTCCGGCGTACCTCTCACCGGCCCCGGCGCGCTGCTCGCCCCACTGCTCCAGCCTGGGGCCACGGGCAGTGCCGCCGCCACGGCGCTGGAGGTGTCGCACGACCGGGCGGCGCTCGCTGCCGCTGTCGCGCACGTGCTCACCGAGCTCGCCGCGGGCGGCCGCGTCCTGGTCCTGGTCGACGACGGCCAGCTGCTCGACGAGGCGAGCGCGGCGCTCCTGCGCCACATCGCCCGCGCGGCGTCTCAGGTCCCGGTGCTCGTCGTGGTGGCGGCCCGCCCTGGCACGGGTCCGGACTGGACCGCGGCGACGCGGCACGAGCTGGAGCCCCTTGGCCTCGCGGAGGTGACGGCCGTCGTCGGGCCCGGCCGTGCGGCCGAGGTCCTCGCGCTCAGCAACGGGCACCCGCTGTTCGTGAGCGAGCTCGCGCGCTCGGAGGGGCCGCTCGCGGACGACGTCCTCGTCGCCATCGGGCAGCGCTTCGACCGCTCTCCCGCCCTGACCGAGGTGCTGCGCACCGCCGCCGTGCTCGCCGAGCAGGTCGACGTCGACCTGCTCGCGACCGTGCTGCAGCGGCCGGTACCCGAGGTTCTCGACCAGCTCGACGAGGCGGTCGCACAGCAGCTGCTCCGCACGACCGTCGACGGCTTCGCGTTCGTGCACGACCTGCACCGGCAGGCCCTCACCCACGCCGTGAGCCCGGCCCGCGCCGCCCTGCTGCACCGCCTGGCCGCGCGAGCGCTCGCCGACCGGCCGCGCCAGGACCCGGTCCGCATCGGCCACCACGCCCTGGCGGGCGGCGACGACGAGCTCGCCGCGATGGCCCTGACCGCGGCGGCGGAGCTGGCGACAGCTCGGTACGAGCACGTCGAGGCGCTCGCCATGCTCGACCGCGCCGTGCCGCTCGCGCCGACTCCCGAGCGGCGGTTGCGACGCGCCCAGGCGCTGCTGATGCTGGGCCGTTACGACGAGGCCGACGCCGAGGCGACCAGTGCCGGCAGCGGCCCCGACGCTCTCGAGGTACGAGCCCTGGTGGCGTACCTCAGCCGGGACCTCGACAACGCGCTGCACCTGGCCCACACCGCCGCCGCGGCGGCGACCGACCCGGAGCAGGCGGCCGGCTGCCTGGTCCTGGCCGCGAGGATCCTGCTCGCGACCGGTCAGCTCGAGGCGTCGGAGTCGGCGTTCCGCGAGGCGCTCGCCCTGTCCACCGGCAGGGTGCGCGGCATCGCCGGCGTATGGCTCGCGCTGGCGCTGGCGACCCGGGACGAGGCGACCGAGGCGCTCCTGGTCCTGCGCTCGCCCGCCGTCGCCCAGGTGCGGTCGCTCCCGCTCGTCGAGCCGCACCGCGGGCTCGCGCACGGGAGGGCACTGGCCATGACGGGTCGCGCCGCCGAAGCCGTCGCCGTCTTCGACCAGCTCGCAGCGACCGTCGCTGAGCAGCAGGTGCGCCGCTTCGCGGGCCGGGCCGAGAACTTCCGCGGCTGGGTGCTGCGCAACGTCGGTGCCGTCGACGCGGCCAAGGCGTCGAACGAGATGGCCTGGGACGCCGTGCAGGCCCTCGACGCCGTCACCGGCGCAGAGGCGCGCGGGCACGCCGTGCTCGACCTGGCGGACCACGCTCTGCGCACGGGCAGCCTCACCGAGGCGGAGCACTGGGTGGACCTGGCGCGCGAGGCGGAGCTCGCCCCCCACGTGATGCGCTGGCGCTTCGACCTGCGGCGTGACTTGCTGGCCGGGCGCTTGGCCCTGGCCCACGGCGATGCCGACGCCGCGGAGGAGAGGGCCGAGGCGGCGCGGGCCGGCGCCGCCGCGGTCGGCGTGCGTCGCTTCACCGTGCAGGCCGACCTTCTGACCGCCCGTGCCCGGGCACACCGGGGCGAGCCGGCGGGGCCGCTCCCGTCACCGGCGGAGGTGGCCCGCTTCGCGGCGCTCGAGTCGTGGTGGCTCATGGCCGAGCTCGCCCGTGACCTCGGCGACGACCGCTGGCGCGCGGCTGCCGCGCAGCGTGTCGACGCGTTGCTGCCCGGGGCCGGCGCATGGGCCGAGGACCTGCGGGCGGCTGCACGTCAGCTGCTCTGACCCACCATCACGAGGACGGGGAAGGCGACCGGCCCCACATCGCCGAGAGCCTCCCGCCCCGCCACCTCCAGAGCCGCGCGTTCGTCGGGGGCGAGCCCACCGACGAACGCCGCGGTCTGGGCCATCCCCCACCGCCAGGCCATCGCCTGGTCCGCCGTGAGGGACACCACGACGTCGTGCTGGACGACCTCGACGCTGCGGAGGCCAGCCGCACCGAGGACGGCGCGAGCCTGCCCCACGGTCGGCCGGTGGAGCGGACAGTGCTGCAGCTCGGAGTACCAGGAGGGGCTCGAGAAGCCGTGCTGCTCAAGCACGGCCTGCAGGGCCTCCTTGACCTCGACGCCGGCTTCGCCGCCGAACGTCGTGGCGACCAAGGTCCGGCCGACGCGGGCGAGCTCCCGCAGGCCGCCCACCGCATCGTCCACGTGGTTGAGGACGAAGCCCGCTGTCACGAGATCGAAGGCGCCCGCGCTGAACGGCAGAGCGGCCACGTCGCACACCACGGCAGGGGGCCGGGTCGCCGCGTGCGGCCGCAGCATGCCGAGCGACTGGTCGGCCGCCACCACGTCGGCACCGTGCTGGCGCAGCTGACCGGCCACCGCACCGGCTCCGGTCCCGACGTCCAGGCATCGCCGACCTCGGAGGTCGCCGGCCGCGGCGACGAGCGGACGGGCGAGCTCGTCGTACACCGACTGAGGGCCGGACCCCCAGACTGCTCCTGCAGCGTCGTACGCCGCACGCGTCAGCACGCGAGCTCCGCCGCGACGTGGCCGATGCGGTCGACCCACCACCCGAGCTCGACCGGATCGCCCTTGGACCAGCCGATGATGACGAAAGCACCGAGCAGGGCCAGGTCGAGCTGCCGCTCGAACCAGCCGCGCGTGACGATGCCGGCGGTCTCGAGCTCGCGCCGGTAGTCCGCGATGACCTGCTCCTTGCTGGTGAGCAGGCGGTCGCAGTTGCAGGCGAGGTACCACGCGACGTCGGCGAGCGGCGCGCTGGACCCGGGGAAAGCCCAGTCGACGAGCACGGTGCGCCCGTCCGCTCGGGTGCCGAGGTTGCCGCCCTTCCAGTCGTGGTGGACGAGCGCCTTCGGGGTCTCGGCAAGGGCGCGCGTCAGCCGGCCGAGATCACGGGTCACGACGTCGACATCGGCGGCAAGGGCGGGTACGGCCGCTGCCAGCGCCGTCCGTCCGGCTGCCACGAACGAGGGCACCCCCGTGAGCGGCCCGCGCTCGGCCTCCTTCGCGAGCACGTCCGGGGAGAACAGCCCGTAGTAGTCGCTCGGCACGGCCAGGCCCTCGACGTGCTCGAAGCCCCAGGTCGCGGCGTGCATGCCCGCCATGTCGCGCAGGAAGCCCGCCTGGCGCTCGACCGCGATCGGCGCGGCACCCTCCTCGAGGAACTCCTCGGTGGCATCGCGCATCAGCACCCCCCACCCGTCGGGGTGCCGCCCGACCCCGAGAACCAGTGCGTCCACGTGACCGGCCACGCGGTCGAGCAGTCCGAGCTGCCACGCCAGCGCCGGCCGGCAGACGGTGTCGTTGGACAGCCGCATGACCCAGTCGAGCTCAGGCGACACCAGCTTCAGGACGCAGCGCTGACCGTCGATGACGAGCCGCTCCATCGGCGCCATCGACAGCCCGTCAGCGGGGCGGAGCGGAGTGCGGTCCGTGGCCCCGGCGAGCAGCTCGTCGAGGGAGGGCAGCGGAGTCGTCGTCAGCATGTGCTCCACCCTGGCCACCCCCTTTGCAAGGGCCTTGCAGGTCCCCGGCAAGGGCATTGCAGCCCAGGTCGCAAAGCGGCTGCAAGCACCGGGAGTGGGCTGCGACCACCAACCCCTCCAGGAGGAGATCACCATGACCGCTCTCGACCAGGACAAGCTCGACCAGTTCATGGGCCTCGCCGTCACGGACTTCGGCGCCTTCGCGTCCGGCGTGCTCGTGTACGTCGGTGACCGGCTCGGCATCTACCGGGCCCTCGCAGCGAGTGGCCCCGTGACTGCCGCGGAGCTCGCCGACCGCACGGGGCTGCAGCCGCGGTTGCTGCGCGAGTGGCTGTGCAACCAGGCGGCCGGTGCCTATGTCGACTACGACGCCGCGACCGAGACGTTCGCGCTGTCGCCCGAGCAGGCCTACGCGCTCGCCGACCAGACGAGCCCGGTCTACCTCGGCGGCCTCGCCGAGCTGATGGTTTCCATCGCCGCCGACGCCGACAAGGTCGTCGACGGCCTGCGCGGCGGCGGGCTGCACTGGCACGAGCACGACTCGCGGCTCTTCAGCGGCACCGAGCGCTTCTTCCGTCCGGGCTACGCCGCCAACCTCGTGCCGTCGTGGGTCCCGGCGCTCGACGGCGTGGAGGAGAAGCTCACCCGCGGTGCCCGGGTCGCCGACCTCGGGTGCGGGCACGGCGCCTCGACGATCGTGCTGGCTGAGGCCTACCCGCGTTCGACCTTCGTCGGGTCCGACTACCACCCTGCCTCCGTCGAGGCCGCCCGCAAGGCCGCGTCGGAGGCCGGTGTGGCGGACCGCGTCAGCTTCGAGGTCCAGTCGGCTCAGGCCTTCGACGGAGGGCCGTACGACCTCGTCGCGATGTTCGACAGCCTGCACGACATGGGCGACCCGCTGGGCGCGGCACGTCGCATCAGGGAGCAGCTGGCGCCCGACGGCACGCTGCTGCTCGTCGAGCCCAACGCCGGCGCGACGCTCGTGGACAACCTCAACCCGGTGGGCCGGCTCTTCTACGCCGCCTCGACGACGGTGTGCACGGGCAACGCGGTGGCCCAGGGCGGGGGCGACGAGGTACTCGGGGCGCAGGCGGGCGAGGGCCGCACCCAGGCGGTGTTCGAGGAGGCCGGCTTCACGCGCTTCCGCCGCGCGACAGAGACCCCGTTCAACGCGGTCTACGAGGTCAGGCCCTGACGAGAAGGACGACGGCGACGGTGACGCCGGTGACGACGACACCGGCGCGGATGCCCTGCGGGGGAAGCCTCCGCGCGAGCGCGACACCGAGCGTGGCACCTCCGAAGGCACCCGCGGCGAGCAGCAGCGCGGCGAGCCAGTCGACGTGGCCGGTGACGACGAAGATCACGGCGCCGACGGCGTTGATGACCAGCGACAGCACGCCCTTCAGGGCGTTCAGTCGCTGCAGGTCATCGGCGACGAGCAGCCCCAGCACCGCCAGCATCACGACGCCGAGCCCCGCACCGAAGAAGGTGCCGTACACCGCGCCGGTCCCGATGAGGACCTGCGTGACCCAGAGCGGGTGCTCGTCGGCGCGTCCCCTGTCCCGCAGCCAGGACGCGACGCGCGGTTGCACCGCGAGGAGCAGGCAGGCGAGCAGGACCAGGTAGGGAACGACCGAACGGAAGGCGTCGGGGTCGAGCACGAGCAGGAGCACGGCCCCGACGATCCCGCCTGCGACCCCTGCGCCGATGAGGCGTACCGCCCGGTGCCGTTGCCCCTCGAGCTCCCGCCGGTAGGCCAGCGAGCCACCGGCGTAGCCGGTGAGGAGCCCGACGGAGGACGTGGTGTTGGCGAGCATCGGCGGCAAGCCGGCGGCGAGCAGCGCCGGGTACGTGAGGAGGGTGCCCCCGCCGGCCAGGGCGTTGACGCCGCCGCCGACGAAGCCCGCAGCGACGACGAGCAGCCCCTGGGCCGGGCTCACAGACCGGTTGACGTTCCGTGGCGCAGCAGACCGGTCGTGTAGGCCTCCTCGAGGGCCTGCCAGGACGCCTCGATGACGTTCTCGTGGACGCCGACGGTGCTCCACTCGTGCTGACCGTCGGTCGTGTCCACGAGGACCCGTGTGACCGCGTCGGTGCCGTGCGCGCCGCTGACGATGCGCACCTTGTAGTCCACGAGGTCGAAGGCCGCGAGCGACGGGAAGAGCTCGAGGAGCGCCTGGCGCAGCGCGTTGTCGAGCGCGTTGACCGGGCCGTTGCCCTCGCCCGTCGCGACGATGCGCGCGCCCTGCGCCGACAGCTTCACGGTCGCCTCACTGACAACCTTGCCGTCGCGGTGCTCGACGATGACCCGCCAGCTCTCGAGGTCGAAGAAGCGCGGCCGCTCCCCCAGCGCCTCGCGCAGCAGCAGCTCGAAGGACGCGTCGGCGGCCTCGAAGGAGTAGCCGACCGCCTCCATCTCCTTCACCTGCTGCAGGACCTGGAGGGCCGTCTCGGCATCGACGTAGAGACCCATGGCCTTGCCCTTCAGCTCGACGGTCGCCCGGCCGGCGAGCTCGCTGACGAGCAGCCGCATGTCGTTGCCGACGATGGCCGGGTCGGCGTGCTGGTAGAGGTCCGGGTCGGCCTTGATGGCACTCACGTGCAGCCCGGCCTTGTGCGCGAACGCGGACGCCCCGACCCAGGGCGTGTGCGGGTCCAGCGGGATGTTCGCCACCTCGGCGACGGCGTGCGCGACCCTGCCCAGGGTGCCGAGCTTCCCCGCCGGCAGCACCGTCCGGCCGGCCTTCGTCTCCAGGGCCGCGACGACCGAGAACAGGTCGGCGTTGCCGCACCGCTCGCCGTAGCCGTTGGCCGTGCCCTGCACGTGTGTGGCACCCACGTCGATGGCGGCGAGGGAGTTGGCGACGGCGCACGCGGTGTCGTTGTGCGCGTGGATGCCGACCCGGAGGCCCGACCCGACGACCTCGCCGACGACGTCCTGCAGCCGTGAGGGCAGCATGCCGCCGTTGGTGTCGCACAGGACCAGCACGTCGGCGCCCGCCTCGGCGGCGACGCGGAGGACCTCCAGGGCGTACGCGCTGTCGGCGGCGTACCCGTCGAAGAAGTGCTCTGCGTCGAGGAAGACCCGCATGCCCTCGCTCGTCAGGTGCTCGACGGAGTCGCGGATCATGGCGAGGTTCTCCTCGCGCGTCGTCCGCAGCGCGCGCTCGACGTGCCGCACGTCCGACTTCGCCACGAGCGTCGCGACAGGAGCACCGGACTCGCGCAGGTGCGCCAGGTCGGACTTCACGTCCCCGCCCGGCTTGCGCGTCGAGCCGAAGGCGGCGAGCTGCGCGTGCGTCAGGTCGAGCTCGGTCTGGGCCCGCCGGAAGAACTCCGCGTCCTTGGGGTTGGCGCCCGGCCAGCCGCCCTCGATGAAGCCGACGCCGAGCCCGTCGAGGTGCCGCGCGATCGTCAGCTTGTCGTGGACGGACAGCGACAGGCCCTCGCGCTGGCTGCCGTCGCGCAGGGTGGTGTCGTACACGTGGAAGGCATCGGGAACCGTCACCGGGTCACCTCTCGGACGTCGACACGTCGGGACAGCTGGCGGACCAGCAGGTCCAGGTCAGATCCTGGTACGTCGATGGTCAGGGTCGCGATCGGGGTGCCGTCCTCCCAGGCGATGCGCGACGGGGACACCCGCCGGGCGTGCAGGACGGACATCACCCCCGCGAACGCGGGAAGCCCTGGATCCAGGTCCAGGCACAGGTCGGACGACATCGAAATCTCCCTAGGAAACGCGAAACCCCTCCGGCCCGAGGGCAGAAGGGGTAGCGCGTCGGCTGACGAAGGTCAGCGGACGCGCTCGGCAATGATGATGGTGGTGGACATCGCCGGGAAACGTACCACGTCGATCAGGAGGCGCTCACGACGCGGGCGCGAGCTCTCCGCGACCGCTGACGACCCGGACGATGTCGCGGACCGAGATCACGCCGACGACGTCGGAGCCCTCGCACACGACGAGGTGGCGGAACCCGCCGTTGACCATGGCCATCGCGGCGCGGCCGAGGTCCCAGTCGGGTGTGGCCGTCACCGCGTCGGGCGTGAGGTGGTCGGCGCACACCTCGACGTCGGGGTCCTGGCTCAGGGCGACGGCCTCGAGGACGTCGCGCTCGGTGAGGATGCCCGGGCCGTTCGCGTCCGGGTCGAGCACGACTGCCGCACCGACCTTGCGCTCCAGCATCGCCTTGGCGGCCTGCCTCAGCGTGTGCGTGGGGCCGATCGTGAGGATCGTCGTGCTCATCGCGTCCCTGACGTGCATGGCGCACCTCCTGGACGCGACGTTACGTCGCGGCAAGCCGTCTGACTAGCAGACTCGGCGCACCCAGCCGTGCGTGTCCTCCACCCGCCCGTACTGCACGTCCATGAGGGCCTTGCGGAGCTGCATGGTGATCGCGCCGGGCTCGCCGCTGCCCGCGACAGCCTCGCCGCCCGGCCAGCGCAGCGCGCCGATCGGCGTGATGACGGCGGCCGTGCCGCAGGCGAAGACCTCGACGACGGAGCCGTCGGCCGCGCCCTTGCGCCACTCGTCGACGTCGACCTTGCGCTCCTCGACCTCGTGGCCGAGCTCGCGCGCAAGGGTGATGATCGAGTCGCGGGTGATGCCCTCGAGGATCGTCCCGGACACGTCCGGCGTGACGAGCCGGCCGTCGTCCATGACGAGGAAGATGTTCATGCCGCCGAGCTCCTCGAGCCAGCGGTGCTCGACGGCGTCGAGGAACACGACCTGGTCGCAGCCGTTGGCGATGGCCTCCTGCTGCGCGACGAGGGAGGCGGCGTAGTTGCCGCCGCACTTCGCGGCACCCGTGCCCCCGGGGGCCGCGCGGGTGTACTCCTGGCTGAGCCAGAGCGAGACGGACCGGAGCGGGCCGCTGAAGTAGTTGCCCGACGGGCTGGCGATCACCTGGAACAGCGCGGTGTCGGACGGGCGGACGCCCAGGCCGATCTCGTTCGCCCACATGAAGGGGCGCAGGTAGAGCGACGCGCCCTCGCCCGAGGGGACCCAGTCCTTGTCCGTGGTGACGAGCAGCTCGCAGGCCTCGACGAAGGCGTCCTCGGGGAACTCCGGCAGCGCCAGGCGGCGGCACGAAGCCGCCATGCGGGCCGCGTTGCGCTCGGGACGGAACAGCGCCACGCCGCCGTCAGGCTGCCGGTAGGCCTTCATGCCCTCGAAGACGGTCTGGCCGTAGTGGAGCACGACGTTGGCGGGGTCGATGCTGATCGGTCCGTAGGCCTCGAGGCGGGCGTTGTGCCAGCCCTCGCCGGCGGCGTACTCGGCCGTGACCATGTGGTCGGTGAAGACCTTGCCGAACGCCGGGTTGGCGAGGATCTCGGCGCGGGCCTCCGCGTCGACCGGGGTGCCCGAGGGCTGCAGTGCGAACTCCATGACTTCCTCCTCCTTGCAGGGTACGGGGACGGAGCCACCGCGGCGTAGGTCGGGAGGACAGTCAGGCGGCTCCGGTGTGGGCCGCCAGGACAATCGCTATCCGGCGGCGAGGGCGGCCAGCGTGTCGCCGACCTGGGCCGTGCTGCGTACGTCGCCGGCGGGCCGGCCGTGGGCGTCGTCGCCCCGGCTCGCGAGGTCCTTGGCGACCGCGTCCTCGACGCGGCGCGCCTGCTCGGCATGGCCGAGGTGGTCGAGCAGCAGCGCCACGCTGAGGACGGTGGCCGTCGGGTCGGCCTTCTGCTGCCCCGCGATGTCGGGCGCCGAGCCGTGCACCGGCTCGAACATCGACGGGTTCGTGCGGGACACGTCGAGGTTGCCGGACGCCGCGAGGCCGATTCCGCCGCCGATCGCGGCACCGATGTCGGTGATGATGTCGCCGAAGAGGTTGTCGGTGACGACGACGTCGAAGCGACCGGGGTCGGTCACGAAGAACATGCTCGCCGCATCGACGTGCTGGTAGGCGGTCTCGACGTCGGGGAAGTCGGCGGCGACCTGGTCGAAGACGCGCTTCCAGAGGCCGCCCGCATGCACGAGCACGTTGGTCTTGTGCACCAGCGTCAGGTGCTTGCGGCGCTTCTGGGCACGCCCGAAGGCGTCGCGCACGACGCGCTCCACGCCGTAGGCCGTGTTGAGGCTGACCTCGGTCGCGACCTCGTGGG
>Ga0070658_10005511_pt1 | contig 10276 bp, 6 predicted proteins | sample KBSC13metaG_FD_64664 | JGI IMG/M metagenome (GOLD analysis project Ga0070658, IMG submission 64664) | Corn rhizosphere microbial communities from Kellogg Biological Station, Michigan, USA - KBS C1-3 metaG | ecosystem: Host-associated > Plants > Roots > Rhizosphere > Soil ... | reverse complement strand
TCACCAGCCCGTACGTGGTGCACTTCGGGCACCCGGAGGACGGCCCGGTGCTCCGCTTCGAACTGACCGCGCCCGAGCAGCGGTCGCCGGTCCCCGGCCCCGTGCACGGATTCGACTCCCAGCCGATGGACACCACGTTCATGCCCGGCGTGCTGCGCGACCCGACGTCGCGGGTGCGCATCGCGTCGAAGGTGATGAAGATCGGGCGCCGTCCGGACAACGACATCGTCGTCCCCGACCTCGGGGTGTCCAAGCAGCACGCGGAGCTGCGCACGTCGCCGACCGGCCGGTTCCAGATCATCGACCTGGGCAGCCATAACGGCACGTTCGTCAACGGCACCCGGGTCAACCAGGCCGAGCTCAAAGACGGCGACATCATCGCGATCGGCCACGCCACCTTCCGGCTGATCGGCGGCGAGCTGATCGAGTACCTCGACGACGGGCGGGCGACGTTCGAGGCGCACGAACTGCAGGTCGTGGTGCACGACGGCGGCAAGGACAAAGTGCTGCTCGACGGGATCACGTTCCCGCTGGCCGAGCGGTCCATGATGGCGGTGATCGGCCCGGCCGGCGCGGGCAAGTCCACGCTGCTCAACGCGCTGACCGGCAAGCGCCCGGCCACGACCGGCAGCGTCTTCTACGACTTCCGTGACCTGTACGAGAACTACGACGAGCTGCGGCAGCGCATCGGCCTGGTGCCGCAGGAGTCCGTCACGCACGACCAGCTCACCGCGAAGACCGCGCTCGGCTACCAGGCCGAGCTGCGCTTCCCGCCGGACGCCGGGGTGCAGGAGCGCAGCCAGCGGGTCGGCGAGGTGCTCGACGAGCTGTTGATGACCAGGCACGCCGACACCCGCATCGACCGGCTGTCCGGCGGCCAGAAGAAGCGGGTCAACATCGGCATGGAGCTGCTGACCCGGCCGTCCCTGCTGTTCCTCGACGAGCCGACCTCGCCGCTCGACCCGCACCTCAAGCGCGACATGTTCACGCAGATGCGCAAGATGGCCGACAAGACCGCCGACAAGGGCCAGTCGGTCATCGTGATCACCCACGACGTCGAGTCGAAGCTGATCGACCAGTGCGACCGGCTCATCGTGCTGCAGCCGGGCGGCAAGATGGCCTACTTCGGCCCGCCCGGCGACGGGCTGCGCTACTTCGGCCGCGACGACTGGGCCGACGTCTTCCAGGCGTTCGAAGACGAGCCCGAGCGCGACTTCGCCGCCGAGTTCCGGGGCTCGCCCGAGTTCGTCAAGTACGTCGCCACGCCGATCTCGGTCCGCCAGCAGCGGCTCGACGCCGGACGGCCGGAGGGCGAAGAGGCGGCCCGGCCCAAGCAGCGCAGCAGCCTCAGCCAGGTGTTCACCATGGCCCGCCGGTACCGCCGGGTCATGCAGGCCGACCGGGTCTTCATCGCCACCACCGTCCTGATGCCGATCCTGCTCGGCGCCCTGGTCCGGGCCACGCCGAACCACTTCGGCCTGGTCGACTCGGCGCCGACGGGCCTCAACGTCAGCGCCATCCAGATGATCATGATCCTGGTGATGTCCTCGGTCCTGGCCGGGACCGCCCTGTCCATCCGCGAGTTCATCAAGGAACGCGACATCTACGAGCGAGAACGGATGGCGGGCCTGTCGGCCAGCGCCTACCTGTTCTCCAAGGTCATCGTGCTGAGCCTGATCAGCGTGCTGCAGTCGGCGCTGGTCACGCTGGTCGGCCTGGCCGGGGTCAAGATGCCACCGAGCGGAGTGGTGATCCCGGGGACGGCGCTCATCGAGATCTTCGTCGCGCTGGCCGTGCTGTCGGTGGTGTCGATGCTCATCGGCCTGGCGATCTCCACGCTGGTCACCAAGGGCGACCAGACCATGCCGATCCTCGTCGGCGTCACCATGGTCCAGGTCGCGCTGTCCGGCGGCCTGTTCCCGCTGACAGGGTCGCTCGGTGATATCGCCATGATCGCGCCGGCGCGCTGGGGCCTGGGCGCGGTGGCCTCGACGGTCAACCTGAACGTCATCCAGTCGTCGGTGAGCCAGGGCCCCAACGGCCAGAAGCCCGACGCCCTGTGGACGCACGACGCCCGCCACTGGCTGATCGCCATCGGCGCGATGATCGTGCTCGGCATCGTCTGGCTGGTCATCGCGCGCATCCGGCTCGCGAGCATCGGCCCGCGCAAGCGGAAGGAGCGCAAGTCCACGGTGCCGAGCGCGGTGAACCAGCCCGTCCGCGTGTGACCCGGTCCCGGAGGCCGGGTTACCGGGGGCGCCCGGCTAGCCTTACCCCGTGGTTACCGCAGACGGCGCTGCCCTCACCCTGGCCCTCACCCGCGCGATGCTCAGCCGCTTCCCGCTGATCGACGGGCACAACGACCTGCCGTGGGAGATACGCGAGAAGTTCGCGCTCGACCCCGCCGCGGCCGGCCTGACCGGACGCGTCGCGGGCACGCACACGGACATACCGCGCCTCGTCGAAGGCGGGGTCGGCGGCCAGTTCTGGTCGGTCTACGTCCCGTCCGCACTGGCGGGCGACGCGGCGGTGACCGCGGTCTTCGAGCAGGTCGACCTGGTGCACCGGATGATCGCCGCCTACCCGGGCCGCTTCCAGCTGGCGCTGGGCGCCGCCGACGTCGACGCGGCGTTCGCCGCGGGCAAGGTCGCGTCCCTGCTCGGCGCGGAGGGCGGCCACTCCATCAACAGCTCGCTCGGCGTGCTCCGCTCCCTGTTCGCCCTCGGCGTCCGCTACATGACGCTGACCCACAACGACAACGTGGGCTGGGCCGACTCGGCGACCGACGAGCCGGACTGCGGCGGCCTGTCGGACTTCGGCCGCGAGGTGGTGGCGGAGATGCAGCGCCTCGGCATGCTCGTCGACCTGTCGCACGTCGCGGTGTCTACGATGAACCAGGCCCTCGACGTCGCCGCGGCCCCGGTGATCTTCTCCCACTCAAGCGCCCGCGCGCTCACCGACAACCCGCGCAACGTCCCCGACGACGTGCTCGGGCGACTCGCGGTCAACGGCGGCGTGTGCATGGTGGCGTTCGTCCCGTTCTTCGTCTCGCAGGAGTGCACCGACTGGTTCACCGCGCTGAAGGCCTTCGCCGCCGGGCGCGGCCACGACCCGGACAACCTGGCCGCGGTGTTCGGCCTGCTTCCCGAGTGGGAGAAGGACAACCCGATGCCCGCCGCGACGCTGTCGCAGGTAGCCGACCACATCGAGCACGTCCGCGAGGTGGCGGGCGTCGACCACGTCGGCATCGGCGGCGACTTCGACGGCACCCCGGCGCTGCCGGCCGGCCTCGAGGACGTCTCCCGCTACCCGGCGCTCTTCCACGAACTGCAGCGCCGCCGCTGGTCCGAGGCCGACCTCAAGGCGCTGGCGGGCGGCAACATCCTCCGCGTGCTGCGCGACGCCGAGGTCAGCGCCGCGCACGCCTGATTCCAGGCTGGCACGCTCACGGGATGGTGAGCACCGGATAGGGCGAGTGGTGCAGCAGGCGGGCCGGCACCGAGCCGAGCAGGTGGCGCGCGGCGTGCCCGGACCGGCCCACCACGATCACCGGACCGCCTTCCGGCGCGGCGGCGACGTCGCCCGCCGCGGCCAGGATCGCGTCGGCGGGCGCGTCCCGGCGCCGCTCGAAGGTGTAGGGGACGCAAGCCTCGGCGACGATCTCCGCGGCGGCCGTGGCCGCGTCGGCCGCGTCCCGGTCCCGCGCGGCTTCCATCTCGGCGTGGCCGAAGCCGGACAGGTCGCTGTCGATGACCGCGTGGTCAGCGTAGACGACCCGCAGGCTCGCTGACCGGGCGGCGGCCAGCCGGGCCGCCTCGCCGAGCGCCCGCCGGGCGGGCGCGGAGTTGTCGAAGCCGACCACGATGTCGGCCGGCAACGACGGTCGGCCGTTGGAGGCGACCGTGGCGGCTACGGACACGCGCCGCCGCCGGGCGGTGATCAGCGTCAGTGCGGCGACGCCGGCCAGCGCCCAGGCGGCCAGCACCCAGAGCGGCCCGGCGGTGCCGAAGCCGTCGAAGTAGACGGCGCCGCGCACGGCGCCGGCCGCGGCCCCGACCGGCAGCGCCGGGTGCAGCACCCGCAGGAAGCCAGGGCCGAACGACGCCAGGCCGGACGGGCCGCCGCTGGCCGGGATGCCGAGCACGACGAAAACCAGGACCGCCGCCGCCACCAGCGGCGGCCGGATCCGCCCGAGCGCGGCCGTCGGCGCCGCCACCGCCAGCGAGAACAGCGCGACGATGCCCGCGATCGCGGCATAGTGGCCCAGGCCGGCCACGCCGTCGGCGACCGCGGCGGCGGCCGCGCCGGCCACGACGGCCACGACGACGGGCGCGGCCACGCACCACGCGGGCCGGGCCCGCCGGAACACCAGCGCGGACGCCGACCCGGCCGCCAGGCTCGGGAACACCACCCCCAGGATGACGAAGAACGGCGACAGCGCCATCGAGTCGCCGGGCAGCGGCGGCACCACGTCCGTCACCGTCAGCGGCAACCGGGACCGCGCTGCGACCGCGCCGATCGCGCTGGTCAGGGCCTGCGCCGGGGCGGCGCCCGCCGCCTGGGCGACCAGGAGCCGGAGCCGGCCGGGCGCGGCGATCAGCGCGCCGGTCAGCTGGCCATGGGCGATCGCCGCGCGAGCGGCGGCCTCGCCGCCGTACCCGCGCAGGTCGAAGCCGCCGGGCACGGCGCGGCCGAGGGCATTCTGGACGTGCCCGGTCACCGTGGCGGGCGCGACGACGCCCACCGGCAGGCCGTGCGGCGACGGCGCGTGGAACGCGCTGAGCACGAGCACGACGAAGACGGCCGCGAACAGCCCGTTGGCCACGATGAAGCCGGTATGCGGCCGGAATCTGGCCATGGGGGGACCTCACATAACTTTGCCAACGCTTGTTGGCATCCAAGGTAGGTCGGCTACCGATGATTGTCAACAATTGTTGGCAAACGATCGTTGGCGGGCGGGCCGAGGGCCGGTAGGGTAGCCGCATGGCGAGAACCGGCGATGCGGTCAGCGCGGCCAGGACGCCGTCAGACGCGGTGCCGGGCACCGGCGGTCCGCGCTCAGCGGGCACCCGGCGGGCCATCCTTGACGCCGCCAGGTCGGCCTTCGCCGCCCACGGGTACGATCAGACGACGATCCGCGCGGTCGCCGCGGTCGCCGGGGTCGACGCCTCGATGGTCATGCGGTACTTCGGGTCGAAGGCCGGGCTGTTCACCGCCGCCGCCACCGCCGACCTGCCAGCCCCTGACCTGCGCGCGGTCCCGGCCGGGGAGCGCGGCGAAGCGCTGGTGCGGCTCATGGTCAGCCGGTGGGAGGACGCCGACCGCGACGACGAGCTGATCCTGCTGCTGCGCACCGCGGTCAACAGCGAGGAGGTCGCCGCCCAGCTGCGGGCCACGCTCGGGCGCCTGGTCACCGAGCCCGTCGCCGCCCTCGGCGCCGCCGACGCCGCGGAACGCGGCGCGTTCATCGGGACCCAGCTGCTCGGACTGGCCCTGTGCCGCTACATCCTGCGCATGGAGCCGCTCGCCTCGCTGCCCGCCGCGGACGTGGTGGCCGCCGTCGCCCCGTCCGTGCAGCGCTATCTCAACGATGTGCATCGGTAGACTTCCTGGCGATGAATAAGGTCTTTCGGTATGAGGGCTTCGCCACCGACAGCGAGCGGGGGCTGCTGACCTGCCGGTACTCACTGGACGGGCGGGAGTTCGCGGAGCGGGTGTCGCTCGCGCCCGGGCCGGCCTGGGACAGCGCCGCCGCGCGGGCGGCCGCGCGGATCGTGTACCTGCTCGCCGGGGTCTCCTACTACAAGGCCGGCGCGCCGCCGGTCATCGACCTCGGCGACACGGCGCTGACCGAACGCGAGCTCGTGTTCCTGCGCGAGTTCTACCGGTCGGGCCTCGGCGAGTACGCCTACCGCAACGGCCTCGACCTCAGCGACCTCCGCATCGAGGCCCCGGCTGTGCCTGCGGGGCCGGCGGGGCCCGACTCAGATCACGTCCCCGCGCCCGCCGACGGGGCACCGCGCGGCCTGCGGCCGCTCGTCCCCTTCGGCGGCGGCATCGACTCGATCGTCACCGTCGAGGGCGTGCGCGCGCGCACCGGCGACATCGCGCTCTTCGTCGTCAGCCGGCCGGGCGACCGGTTCGCCGCGATCGAGCGGCCGGCCGCGGTCAGCGGGCTGCCAGTCGTGCGGGCCGACCGTGAGATCGACCCGCAGCTGCTGCGCGCGGCCGAGCTCGGCTTCCTCAACGGGCACGTGCCGGTGACGGGGATCATCTCCGCGATCGCCGTCCTCGCGGCGGCGCTCAACGACCGGGACGCCGTCGTGATGTCCAACGAGTGGTCGGCCTCGGTGCCGACGCTCGAGCGGGACGGCCGGCCGGTCAACCACCAGTGGTCGAAGTCGGCCGCCTTCGAGGCCAGCTTCCGCGAGCTCCTCCAGGCCGGCCCGGCGACCTTGCCGGACTACTTCTCGGCGCTGCGCGACCGGACCGAGCTGTGGGTGGCGGAGCGGTTCGCGGCGCTGACGCGGTACCACCGGACGTTCCGCAGCTGCAACCGGGCCTTTCACATCGACACCAAGCGCCGCCTTGACCACTGGTGCGGGCAGTGCGACAAGTGCTGCTTCATCGACCTGATCCTGGCCCCGTTCATGTCACGGGCGCAGCTCGCCGCGGTCTTCGCGCAGGACGGCGGCGGTGCCGAGCCGCTCGGCAACCCGGAGCTGAAAGCGAAGTTCCAGACGCTGCTCGGCTCCGGCACCAAGCCGTTCGAGTGCGTCGGCGAGGTCAACGAGTGCCGGGCCGCGGTCGTGCTGGCCGCGGCCAGGGCCGACCGCGCGGACACCCCCCTGCTCAGGGAGCTCGCGGCCGAGGTCACCGGGCGGCCGGACGCGCCGACCGCGGCCGAGATCGAGGTCATGCGGCATCCGGTGGGAGCCAGCTTCGTCCCCGCTGGCTACGCGTTCGAGGAGTCATGACCCGGCCGCGGCCCAAGCTCGGCTGGTCCGACCTGCGCGGCGCGAACGTCGGCGTCTGGGGGCTCGGCAAAGAGGGCCACGCGGCGGTGCGGAAGCTGCGCACGCTCGGCGTCGCGCCGGTCCTCGTCGACGATAGCCCGAACGAAGTCGGCGTACTCGCCACCGCCACCGGGGGCCTGGACGCGCTGAAGCGGACCGAGGTCGTCATCAAGACCCCCGGCATCAGCCCGTACACCCCGGAGGCGGCCGAACTGCGCGCGGCCGGGGTGACGCTGGCCGGCGGCCTCGGGCTGTGGATGAACGAGGCGGACACCGCCAGAGTCGTCTGCGTCACCGGCACCAAGGGGAAGTCCACCACCTCATCGATCGTCGGCCACCTGCTGCGCGGCCTGGGCTACCAGACCCTGGTCGGCGGAAACTTCGGCGCCGCCCCTTACGACCCGGAGCACGCCGGCGACTACGACTACTGGGTGATCGAAGTCTCCAGCTACACGGCGACCGACCTCGCGGTCACCCCGCCGGTCACCGCCGTCACCTCGCTGCACCCCGATCACCTCCCGTGGCACGGCGGCACCGAGCGCTACTACCGGGACAAGCTCTCCGCCACCACCCAGCCGGGCGCGGACCTGACGATCGCCAACGGCGACAGCGAACTGCTCCGCGAGCGGGCCGGCCTGCTCGGGCCGCGCGTCGAGTGGATCGGCGAGACCGATGAGCCGGGCGCCACCTGGATGGCGCCGCTGGACCTCCCGGGCCGCCACAACCGCCGCAACGCGCTGATCGCGCGGGCCGTCCTGCGCGCGCTCGGCGCCGCCGCCGGCGACGCCGGCCTGGCCCGCCAGGCGACGGACGACGCGCGGCTGGCGGTCGCCGCGGCGGGCTTCATCCCGCTGCCGAGCCGCCTTACCCCGGTCGGCACGGTCGACGGCGTGACGTTCATCGACGACTCGCTGTCCACCAACGTGCTCCCGACGCTTGCCGCGCTCGACTCCTTCCCCGGCCACCGGGTGGCGCTCATCGTCGGCGGCCAGGACCGCGGCATCGACTACACCGCCCTGGCGGACGGTGTGCGGCGGCGGGTGGAACCGACAACCGTTCTGACGCTGCCAGACTGCGGGCCGCGGATCACCGGCGCCTTCACGGCGACCGCCGCCGTCACCGGCGGGGGTTTCGCCGGCATCGACGACTGCGCGGACCTGGACGAAGCCGTGGCGCGCGCGTTCGCCTGGGCCAGGCCGGACGGCATCGTGCTGCTGTCGCCGGCGGCGCCGAGCTTCGGCCGCTTCCGCGACTACCGGGACCGGGGGGACCACTTCGCGGCCGCGATGCGCGCCCTCGCCGGCCAGCCGTCCTAGCCCCTGTGCCGTCCTGGTCGCGGGGCCGTCAGTCCGTGACCTTGATGCCGAGGTGGTCCGCGAGCAGCGGCGCGATGGTCATCAGCTGCACCGAGTCGATCCTCGTGCCGCTCAGGCTGTCGTAGCCCGCCTTGATGCCCGGCGTGTCGGCGATGCCCAGGCGCGCGCCGCGCAGGTCGACGGCCGAGCAGGCCGCCTTGGTGAAGTCCACGTTGGCGAATTGGCAGCCGGGGAAGCGCACCCGGACAAGCTTCGCCGAGCCGAAGTCAACGTCGCGCAGCACGCAGTCCTCGAAGGTCACGTCGGTCAGCTTGCTGTCGCGGAAGTTCACCGAGTCCAGCTTGCCGCTTCGGAACAGCACCCGGCGGCCTACGCAGGAGAACGCCTGCACCCCGGCGAACACGCACCCGCTGAACCACGTGTCGGTCAGCGACGACTCGGCCAGGTCGACGGCCACCAGGCGCATCTCGCCGAACCACACATCGGACAGCCGGGCCCTGCGCAGCCGCCCGCCGTCGAACCCGCCGCCGGTGAACGCGCACTCGGTAAACCGCGCACCGCCCGCGTCGGCGTCCGCGAACGCGGACCCGGAGAACAGCACCCGGTCATAGTCGCCGTCGATCTCAAGGCCGCCGGCGCCGTCATCGGGAAGTGACCGCAATTCCGCTGCGAATTGAAGCTCGTCCACTGTCCTTGGTGACTTCACGTCCACATTCCTAAACTGAGCGTCATGGCAGATTCTCCTGCTGCACCATACCGAGCCCGGGGGACCGCGGGGATCCCCGTGGTCGTGCTTGATCCACTTAAATGACCTAAAGTCATGAAAAGCTATGCCTTTCATCTCATCGCTCCACTGACGTAGCGGGAGGTCGCCCCCATGGGCCCAGCCGAACCTGAGGTCGCCACCACGTCCGGCCGGGTCCGTGGGCGCGTCGAGCACGGCAATGCCGTCTTCCGCGGCATACCGTTCGCACGCCCGCCGCTTTACGACCTGCGCTTCAAGGCGCCGGTGCCGCCCGTGCCGTGGGACGGCGTCCGCGACGCGGCCGAGTTCGGTCCGCAGTGCCCCCAGGCTGATTTCTTGCCCGCCCGCACCACCCCGGGCGTCGCGGAGCCGCCCGCGGACACCACCGGGGAGTGGCTGACCGTCAACGTCTGGACCCCGGACCCGCGCGCGCGGACGCTCCCCGTGCTGGTCTGGATCCACGGCGGCGCGTACCTGTTCGGCTCGGGCGGCCCCGGCTACGACGGCACCCCGTTCGCCAGCGCCGGCGCGGTCTACGTGTCCTGCAACTACCGCCTCGGCATGGAGGGCTTCGCGCAGATCGAGGGGGCGCCCGCCAACCGCGGCCTGCTCGACGCCGTCGCGGCGCTGCGCTGGGTCAAAGACAACATCGCGCGGTTCGGCGGCGACCCGGACAACGTCACCGTCTTCGGCGAGTCGGCCGGGGCCGGCGTGATCGCCGCGCTGCTCGCCATGGACGACGCGAAGGGCCTGTTCAAGCGGGCCATCGCGCAGTCGGTGCCCGGCACGTTCTTCAGTCCCGAACTCGCCGCCGCCGTCACCGAGGCGATCGCCGCCACCGCCGGGCTGCCCGCCACCTACGAAGCGCTCAGCGACACCGACCCGATGCGCCTCGTCGAGGCGCAGATGGACGTCACCGCGCGGATGAAGGACTTCCCGAGCTGGGGCGCCGTGCGGATCACCGACACCCCGTTCTCCCCGGTCGTCGACGGCGAGGTGCTCACCCGCACCCCCTGGCGGGCGCTCGTGTCCGGCGCGGCCCGCGACGTGGAGCTGCTCACCGGGCACAACCAGGACGAGTACCGGCTGTTCATCGCCGCTCAGGGCCGCCTCGGCCAGATCACAGACGACGAGGCGAACACGGTCCTCGACTACTTCGCCCCCGCCCCCGACGGGCCCGCCGGGTACCGGAAGGCCTA
>Ga0070658_10005507_pt1 | contig 10278 bp, 8 predicted proteins | sample KBSC13metaG_FD_64664 | JGI IMG/M metagenome (GOLD analysis project Ga0070658, IMG submission 64664) | Corn rhizosphere microbial communities from Kellogg Biological Station, Michigan, USA - KBS C1-3 metaG | ecosystem: Host-associated > Plants > Roots > Rhizosphere > Soil ... | reverse complement strand
CTCGAGCGCGCTTTCCCCTGCTGAGCACGTGGTTCGCGCCCGGCCAGACCGACACCTCAACCGCCAACAGCAGGCACTCAGGAGACACCCGATGACCGCGCGCACCGTCGCGACCACGCTGCCTGATGGCCGGAAGGTCCAGCTGCAGGAGTACGGCGACCCCTCGGGCGTACCCGCCCTGTGGTTCCACGGGGCGTTCTCCAGTCGACTCGAAGCCGGCTGCCTGGACCCCTACGCGCGCGAGCTCGGCGTGCGCGTGATCGCCCTCGACCGGCCGGGGGTCGGCGGATCCGATCCGTGCCCGGGCCGGAGCCTTACCGACTACGCCATCGACGTCGCGCACGTCCTGGACGACCTCAGGCTGGATCAGGCCGCCATCGGCGGCCTGAGCAACGGGGGCATGTACGCCATGGCGGTGGCGTTCGGTCTGCCCGAGCGGCTCACCCGCGCCGTGCCGTACAACCCGACGACACCTGTCGCTGACCCGCGCGCCCGCGCTGCCCTGTCGCTCGGGACCAGGCTGAGCTACCGCCTCCTGGCACGACGTGCGGAGCGAGTTGATGCGCTTCTCGGGGCGTCGTCTGGCCGAGTCGTCAGCCTGCTCACTCGATACGTCAATCGAGACGCGCGGCTCCTCGACGACCCGACCATCGCCGCCGCCCATGCAGCAAACCTCGCCGAGGCCGCTCGCCAGTCCCCAAGCGGACACCTTCGGACCGAGATCCGACACAGCACCGACCCTTGGGGCTTCGACCATCGCTCGGTCACAGTCCCTGTCGTTCTTGTCAGCGGGGAGCACGACGCCGGACTTACCTACGCAAGGCAATGGGTGACAGAGCTCCCCCAGGCTCGACTCGTCACGGTTCCCGGCGGGCACGGCGGCATGCCTGCACCCGAAGTCTCCCGCCGCCTTGTCGAACTGCTGGCGGGACTGGACTAACGCGCAACCTGGCGCGCGCAGCGGCCCGGCACAACCAGGGGCCGTCACGGACCGCCTTCTCAGTAGCCGCCGACAGAGGCAGACGGACCTGTGCAAGACATGCCGAGAACCGCCTATCGGACCCTCTCAGCGGTCCCGAGAAGCCCAGAGGTCCCGACGGGTCTGGAACGATTGGCGTTGGTCAAGTGATGGCTGCGCTGATGTTCGTGTAGTGGAAGCAGCCGCAGGCATTGACGAACTGCAGTCCCCGGATGGCCCGTGGGAGGTAGGGCTCGCCGGGCGACGTGTACCCCGTGAGGTTCAGTGCGGACTGGAACTTCCGCCCGACGATCTGCAGCCCGGTTGCGACGGTAGGTCCATCAAGGCCGTGGCCTGCGCGGGCGCCGTCGACGTAGAGGTTGATCGCATCGCAGAAGGCGTACGCGAACATGCGGGCCACTTGCTGGCTGCGGTAGTCCATGCCTTGCTTGCGGTTCTGCGCGTCGCAGGCTCGTGCGGCCGGGTTCGCGGCAGGAAGCGCCTCCGGTGCGACGTCATAGGTCGGGTGCCCACCCGACCCCGACTGCGCCGTTCTCTTGCGCTGCCGGGGTCTCGAGCGTCAGGAAGGCGTACGGGGCGTTGTAGGTCGTGACCGCGTAGCGGGGCCGGTAGTGCTGGGGCTCGGCGCGCAGCTGGAAGGCGGCGAGGTTGATGTCAGGCATGGTGACGTGCGTGACGCCGTCTTGAGCGAACTTGAAGACCGCAGCGCTGTAGCTGCTGGGGTCGGTGGCGGAGATGCCGAAGGTCTCGACGTTGTTGATGCCGACGGTGGAGAAGGCCCGCTTCAGCATCGCGACGAGGGCTTGGCCGTTCCCGGTGTCGGTGTAGAGCAGTCCCATCTTGACCGGCGCGACGCCGGGGGCGCCGGTCTGCGCGTTCCACTTCGTGAAGTAGTTCTGCTTCACCAGTGCCTGGGCGAAGGGCAGGGCGAGCTGGTCCCAGTTGGGTGCGGTGATCTGGTACCAGTACGGGGAGAATTTCTTGGCGAGGCTGTTGTCGAAGGCCTGCACGGTGTTGCTGAGGTCGATGACGTGCGCCTTGACGAGACAAGCGCGGAAGCCGTCGTAGTCGATGATCGTGACCGGGTTGATCACCGCCACGACCGGGTGGTCCTGGGCGAAGTACGCGCAGGCCGCCTCACCGGCCGCGGAGGGGTTCTCGGCGGAGGAGATGCTGCTGATGTCGTAGTAGCGGGCGACGACCTTGCGGCCGAAGAGACCACCGGCCCTGTTGATGTCGGCGAGGATCCCCTCGACGTCCTTCTGGTAGTCGCCGAAGTACAGCGCCTTGACGCCGATCGTCTTCATCGTCTCCTGAGAGTCGGTCTGGGTCAGGACGCCGAGGTAGACGTGCTTGGCGTCCCACCCGTGCCCGCTGACGGGTAGCCCCCCGGCAATGTGCGCTCCGGAGGCATTGGCCGGGATACCGGTGCCGGCGCCGAGTGCTCCTGCTGAAGCGGGAGCGCCGCCGGGGACCCCGCCGTCGCGGACGGAGCCGTTGAGCCCCGCGGTCGTGCTGCTTGTGGCTGTCGTCCCGGCGGTGTCGCCGGACGATGCCGGTCCGAGCCCGCCGGGTCCGTTGCCGCTCGTCTGCTGCGCGAGCGGAACCGTCGTGCCGCACGCAGTACAGCTCAGGACGACCATGGACAGTAGGAGCCTGCGCAGCCGCGTCATGCCACCGGCCTTCCGTGTCACTGAGATGGACGCTTGTTAGAAGTGGCCCGTGGGTGTGCGGGAGGTGTACTTGAAGCAGGAGCAGTTCGTGAAGTACGCCAGGTCGCGGGCGGAGCTCGAGAGGAACAGGTGCTGGGGGCTGAGGGCGGCGTTGCCGAAGCTCACGGCACTGCTGAACGCGGGTGCTACTGCCAGGGCGCCGCGGTAGATGGAGGCGGCGTCCAGGGCGCCCGCGCGGGCGGCGCCGGCGGCTGCGAGGTAGATGCTGTCGCAGGCGGCGAGTGCGAAGAGCTTGGCGGTCCGAAGTGGCTCTCACCCACAGCGGCGGTCAATCCTCGCTGCCCGCGCTTCGCACGGCGATCGAAGGTCTGGGCTCGAGCTATTCCGCCAGCGTCCTGACGGGGCGGACGTCGCTCGGCCCGGGAAGGCACTACGGCACGAGCGAGTTCGCGCTCTTCGGGTACCAGGCGAGCTGTGACTGCTTCCGGTACAGCGGCGGCCCACGCGCCTGGATCTGACTGGCAACCGGTGGCGGATCTTGCGCTGCTGTTCTCGTTCGTCATCGGGGCCGGCTCTCAAAGAGATCGGTCTGACCGAAGTTCGACGTCCGCTTAGCCGTCTCGCCGCCTCTCGACATGTCCAGAGGTCACGAGAAGTCTTGAGTCGTCGGTGTTGCCAGGTGATCGCCGCGCTGAGCTTCGTGCAGTGGAAGCCGCCCCGGGAGTTGACGAATTGCAGTCCCCAGATGGCCCGTGGGGAGGTAGGGCTCGCGGCGGGAGGCAGTGCCCGGAGCTCGATGACGACGTCCCTCAGGACGACGGGATGGTTCGTGCGCTGCCGGTGTACTTCCAGCAGCTGCAGCTGTCGGCGTAGACGAGTGGCCGGGCGGCGTCGATCGCGTCGGCCCTCCCCGGCCCGTACAGGGTTCTGCCGGCGAGGTTGGTCACGCTGGTGATGCTCGACCCGAGGGAGTGAACGCCCGCGACAACGCTCGACAGGTCCACGCGTCCGCCGGTCTTCCTCAGCGCTGCTTCGTAGACGAAGAACGGCTCGCAGATCTGCCAGGCGTAGATGTAGTCGGCAGACGACGACAGCGTGATGCCCTGGGACTTCAGGAGACTGACACAGCGCTGCTGGCTGGCGTTGCGGGGTCCGTACGCGCTGACCGGAACGTCTTCCATCGGCAGCCAACCGAAGCCGTGGATGTTGCGGGCCTGCTCCGGTGGCACGGTGCCGTTGTTGACGGCCAGGTTCGCCAGCGAGCTGACGATGTAGCCCGGGTGGTAGTTCTGCGACTGAGCGATGAGCGCGAACTGCGCGAGTCCCGGACCTTCGGACACGCCGTACATCATGATGCGGTCGACGCCGCTGGAGGAGAAGGTCAGCTCGGCATTGGAGAGCTGAGTCCCGGCGGAACCGTTGTCTGCGTAGCCGTTCACGCAGTCTGCGGTGAACACCTTGGGATCCGGGAGGCCGGCACGCTTCAGGTACGGAAGGACCACCTGGTCCAGGGAGCGGACCGAGCCGGGGCAGTTGTCGGTGAGGACGCCCAGCTTGTTCTTCGCCGTGAGGTAGCCGGTGGCGATGGCGCCGTCAGCCTTGGCGAGCCCACGGCGGTCGACGGTGGGGGTGTCGACCGCTACGAGGCCCGGGTAGGCGCGCAGCTCGGTCCGGTCGGGGATGTTGAAGCTCGTCGTGAGGTGCGGCACCTCGCGCTTGGCCAGGCACGTCTCGAAGCTGCGGTAGTAGTTGAACGCGTAGCCGAGTACGGCCTGGACCTTGTGGTCCTGCGTGAAGGCGGCGCAGGCAGCAGTGAAGTCGCTCTCCCAGTTGGAAGAGAACGTGTCGGTCTGCGCGAAGACCGGCACGATCTTGTGTCCCAGCAGGCCGCCGTGCGCGTTGAGCGCCCGGACGAGCGCCTCGTCGACAGCCTGCTCGTTGACGGTGTTGCCGAAGGAGTACCCGGTCGACTTCAGTCCGCTCGCCGTGGTGACGAGCATGCCGATCGTGAGCGGGCCGTTCGCCGTGACCGGCGATGACGCGGCGCCGCCGTCGACCGAGGTCCCGGACCCGGCGACGGTCGTCGTGCCACGGCCCGCTGCCGGGCCGGACGTCGCGCCGCCGGCCGCGAGCGGCGTCCCCCCGCCCGTCGCGAGGGAACCGGTGGCGGTGGTGGCTGAGGATCCCTGCCTGCTTCCTGACTGCTCGTCGAGACCGTCGCCGACCGTCGAGCTCGTGCGCATCTGCACGGTGCTCCCGCAGGCCGTCAGTGCGAGCGCGAGCGCGCAGCTCCCGGCAAGCCGCTTCACGACGGCACCGGGGCGAGGCCGAGCTCGGTGCGCAGGAAGTCGGCCACCTCGCGCGCCGCGGCGGAGGCCTCGGGGAGCAGTCGGTCGAAGCCGAAGAAGGCGTGCGGGACCCGCGGGTAGTGCAGCAGCCGGGCGCGGCCACCGGCCTCGAGCAGGCGCCCGACGTAGCGTCTGCCGTCGTCGGCCAGGATGTCGGCGCCGGCGGTCACCACGAGAGCCGGTGGGAGCTCGGCGAGGTCGGGGGCGAGCAGCGGGGAGGCGAGCGGGTCCCGCCGGTCGCCGTCCGGACCGAGGTAGAGCTCGACGAGCTGCCGGCACTGCCCTTGGGTGAGGCCCGGGCCCCGAAAGGACGTGAAGAACGCGCTCGTCATCGTGAGGTCGAGGCCGGGGTAGAGCAGCACCTGGGCCAGCAGGGGGCTGGCGCTGCCGCGGTCGAGGAGGGTCAGAGCCGCGGCAAGGTTGCCCCCGGCGCTGTCGCCGGCCACGGCGATCCTCGTCGGGTCGAGGTCGAGCTCGGCATCGTGCGTGCGGAGCCACGCGAGCACGTCGGCGCAGTCCTCGAGGGCGGCCGGGTAGCGATGCTCCGGTGCGAGCCGGTAGTCGATGCTGACGACCGCGACGCCGACCGACAGCGCGACGCGGCGGCAGAACGGGTCGCTGCCGTCGAGCCCGCCCATGATCCAGCCCCCGCCGTGCAGGTAGACCAATACCGGCAGGGCGGCGCCGGCTGCAGGGCGCCGGTAGGTCCTGACGACGACCGAGCCGGCGCGCGTCGGAACCCTGCGGGCGGCCACCGCCACGTCCCCTCGGACCGGCCGACAGGCCCATCGGGCAGGCTTGCCCTTCTGGCGGTCCTCAAGCGAGGACGCGGCGACCTTCTGCACGGAGTGGCCGCCCGCGCGCTCCAGCAGCCACATCGCCCGGGCGAGCGGACGCAGCTGCCAGGACAGGGCTCGCCAGCCGTCGTGCCCTGTCGTCATGGTTGCGACTCCTCCGCGAAGCGTCCCTGAAAGGGTAGGAGCGCAGGCGCCTCCGTCGTGCACAACGCCGGCCGCCGGCCGTGGTCTGCGTGCACAACGCGGGGTGCGCCTTCGTTGAGCCCTGGGCCTAACGCGCCTGCAACGATTTCGGTCCTGGTGACGATGACAGGCCGAGCGCTCCGGCGGCACCTTTCCCACATGGTCACGTTCGCGCGCGCCCGCTCGGCGGCCGCCTCTTCAGGTCTTGGCGTCCTGCTGCTCGTCGCCGCGTGCGGCACCACCGTCCCGCTCAGCGCCCAGACGGCGCAGGGTCAGCAGGCGGGCGGTCTCGGCTCCTCAGCGGACGCCCCCTCGGCGCTCCGGTCGGGCGCGGGGTCGTCGACGGCCGGTGGGATCGGCGGCTCCGCCGCTGGCGCGGCGGGCACCGGGGGTGCCGGCAGCGCGGCCTCGCCGTCGGGCGTCACCCCTGGCGCCGGAAGCTCTTCCGGTGGTGCGGCAGTCGGAGGTGCAGCGGCGAACACGAACAAGCCCCTGGACCTCGGCTTCATCTCCACTGCTTGCAGCAACTGCCACCTGCTCGGCGGTCAGTACGCCAACGCCGGAGGAGGCAACAGCGGCGAGGACATGCTCCGAGCCCTGGTCAAGCACCAGAACGCCGTGGGAGGGATCAACGGCCGGAAGATCAACCCGATCTTCGCCGACATCGACACCAACGACGCCAACTGGCCGACGATGTTCCAGGCCGTCTGCTCGACCTTCACCCAGGACCACCACGTCGCGGCCGTCCTCGGCGTGGCCTTCGTCTTCGACGAAGGACTCATGAACTGCCTCACCAAGGCCGGCGTCCCCTGGATCAACTCGGCGGCCGGGCTCATGGGCGACGAGACCGTCTTCGCGAAGTACCCGACCTGGTTCTCCGCCGTGGAGCCGTCCCAGGACGCCCAGGAGCTCGTCGCCCTGACGAGCGCCTGGGAGGACGGGTGGCTGACGCCGAAGAACGTCGTGGGGATGATCGACCAGTCCTGCTCCGCGGACGAGCGTGTGTACACGCGCACACTGGTCCCGTGGTTGACGGCGCACCACATCAACCTGAAGGCCCACGAGGTCAACACCTGCAGCGACGGCTCGGCGAAGCTGGGCGAGAGCACCTCCTTCCTTTCGCAGGCGGTCCTGAAGATGCGGTCGGAAGGGGTCGACACCGTGGTGGTCAGCAGCATCGCGCTGCTGCTGTTCTCCGAGGACGCCGAGTCGCAGAACTACCGACCGAAGTACCTCGCCTACGGCGGTCTCGCGGGCGGCGAGGGCATTGCGTCTCCGAACCAGATGGTGAACATGCACGCCGCCGACTGGATCCCCACGCGCGACTTCGACAGCAGCCACCAGCCATCGCAGACACCGCAGCAGAAGGCGTGCGTCCAGGACATGAAGTCGGGCGGACTGTCGACCGCTCCCTCGGAGTACCCCGTCTACTACGCCATCTGCTCCAACCTCGCGCTGTACGTCGCCGCCGCGAAGGCTGCCCCGGGGCTCCGCGCGACGGACATCGCGTCGGCCATCGGAGCGCTCGGATCCAGTGTCGGCGACCTTTACTTGCTGAACCAGGCCAGCACATGGGGTCCGCGCAAGCACTTCGGGCCGTCCACCTACCGGGTGTCGACTTACAGCAAGGCCTGCTCGTGCTTCCTCTACTCGAGCGGGGTCCGGCCGCTGCCGCTCTCCGGGCAGTAGGCCGCAACCTCTGAGACGCTTGCTCCGTGACGGAGTACACCGTGCGGGAGCTCAGCGCCTCAGCACTGGAGGACAGCACTGCGCTGCTCGACAAGATCGTCGCTGCGCAGGTGGCGCTGGAACCGCCCGGGTTCTTCGGGGACCCGACGCGCAGCGATCTGCGCGAGGCAACCCGGGCAGGGCTCGATGCCGTGCTGGCCTGCCTGGCCGGGAAGCTACCCATCGAGGAGGCCGCCGAGCAGGCCCGCAGCGCCGGGCGACGCCAGCTCCAGCAGAACCTCCCGCTAGAGGGCGTGCTGCGCGCGTATCGCGTCGCGGGCGTCGAGATCTGGGACGAGTACGTCGCGGCCGTCCGGCTCAGGGGAGGCCGAGCCACCGAGCAGCTGCTGGACAGCGCCCGCGAGCTGTGGACCGTCATCGACGCCTTCAGCGCCGCCGTGAGCGACGGCTACCGCTCGGAGGAGTCGCGGCTCATCCGCCGCGACGACCTCGTGCAGGAGTCCCTCCTCGCCGCCCTGCTGGACGGCCGAGGCGCGGAGCCGGTCTTCGCACGTGACGCAGCGACCGCCCTCGGCCTCAGCGCCGACGAGAAGCTGGTGTGCCTCGTGGGGATCGCCCCCGAGGCGGGGGCGACGGCGTTCGAGGCCCCCAAGGAGCGACTGCGCGCCGGCGACGTCACCTCCGTCTGGCGTGGGACGGCGGACGGCGAGTGCGGGCTGGTGCTGCTGGGGCGCAAGAGCCCCGACGCGGTGCGGCGCCTCCTGCTGCCGAGCGTGCGAGGTCGCGCGGGCATGAGCCCGGTCTTCACCGAGCTTGCTGACCTGCCGAGGATGCAGCGGCTCGCCGGCATCGCTGCCCGGTGCTCACCGGCTGCCCGACGCATCGCGGAGGTGAGCGACAGCCTTCCCGCGGCTCTCGTCACCGACAGCCCCCTCGTGGCGGACCTCCTGTGGAGCCGGACCGTGGGTGTCCTGCTGGACCGGGCGGGTGCCGACGGCCCCGCGCTCCTGGAGACGGTGCGGGCGTACCTCGCCGCGGAGGCCTCCCTGAACACCGCGGCTGCTGCCACCTACGTGCACCGCAACACGATGAAGTACCGGCTGAACAAGGCGCAGAAGCTCACGGGCGTGTCGCTCGTCGAGCTGAGCGGACAGCTGGAGTGGTCCCTCGGAGTGCTGGAGCACGACCTGCGTCGTCGCTGAGCCACATGGCGCCACGCGATGTTGTGCACGCGACCGATCCGCGGGGACCTACCGTGCCGGTCGTGCGCCTTCCTCTGACTGTGTGGGGTGACGGTCCGAGGACCGCGGCCCTCGTGCACGGCTACAGCGACGACGCCCGCACGTGGCAGCAGGTCGCGCCTGCGCTCGCGGCGCGAGGTTGGCAGGTCCTCGCACCCGACCTCACGGGCCATGGCTCCGCGCCGCGCGCCGCGCGCTACTCGCTGCCTGCTCTGGCCGCCGACCTCGTGGACAGCCTGCCGGAAGGTCCCGACCTGCTCCTCGGTCATTCGCTAGGTGCCCTGCTCGTCAACCTGATCGCCCATGAGCTGTGCCCGAGGCGCACCGTCCTCGTCGACCCGCCCTGGGGTCCCTTGCCCCGCGACCTCGCGCGGACGCCGTCGGCAGCGACGCCGACCGAGATCGCGACGAGCAACCCGCGCTGGTCGCACCAGGACGTCATGGCGGACGTGGCGTCGAACCAGCTGCTCGACCCGCAGGTCAGCCGGTGGCTCGCGACGGATCCCTTCGCTGGTCTCACGGTCTCGCTTCCCGTACCGCCCGTCTGTCCTACGACGGTCGTCGTTCCTGCCGATGGCGCCCTCGCCCCGGCCGACCTGCACCCGCAGCTGCGGCAGCTCGGCTTCGACGTGCTCGTCGTGCCCGGTGTCGGTCACGTCGTGCATCGCGACGACCCGGCTGCCTGGCTGGCCGCCGTGACCCGCGAGCAGCTGGCCGCGTGAGCAGCGCACGACCCCGCAGCGGCTGGGCGGCCCTGCCCTGGCGGCTGCGCGTGATCGCCCGCGCGATGCAGCTCGCCGAGCGGCTGGGGTCCGGACTGGGCGTCGAGGAGCAGGCAGCCCGACCGCTCGCCGTGCGACAGGCCGCCCGCCCGGCCGCCTGGGGGCAGCGCCCTGGCCCCGCCGGCATCGAGAGGCGGGACCATCGGGTCGAGAGCCGCGGCGGAGGCGTCGCGGTCCGGATCCACCGGCGACCGGATGGCGACACTGCCGCTCCGGCGCTCGTCTACCTGCACGGCGGAGGTTGGGTCGGGGGCGGCTTCCCGCTCTGCGACGTCACGTGCGATCGCCTGGCCGAGCTCACCGGAGTGACCGTGGTGAGCGTCGACTACCGGCTCGCACCGGAGCACCCGTTCCCCGCGGCCCTCGAGGACTGCGAGGACGTCCTGCAGTGGCTCAGGAAGAGCGGCGCCGAGGTGGGTGTCGACCCCGACAGGGTGGGGGTCGCGGGGGAGAGCGCCGGCGGCAACCTCGCCGCCGCACTCGCGTTGGTGGACCGCGGCAGCGTCCCCGCGCTCCGCGCGCAGCTCCTCGTCTACCCGGCGCTCGACGCCACCGGCGAGTCGGCCTTCGTCCGGGCCTTCCGCGG
>Ga0070658_10005506_pt1 | contig 10278 bp, 10 predicted proteins | sample KBSC13metaG_FD_64664 | JGI IMG/M metagenome (GOLD analysis project Ga0070658, IMG submission 64664) | Corn rhizosphere microbial communities from Kellogg Biological Station, Michigan, USA - KBS C1-3 metaG | ecosystem: Host-associated > Plants > Roots > Rhizosphere > Soil ... | reverse complement strand
CGGCTGGTCGCTGAGTCGCTGCGGCTGGAGCCTCCGGTCCCGGTGCTCCCGCGGCTGGCGACGCAGGAGGCGACAGTCGGCGACACCGAGGTCGCCGCAGGGACGCTGCTCCTCGCCGCGCTGGCGGCCGGCAACCGGGACCCCGAGGTCTTTCCCGACCCTGATGCCTTCGACCCGGACCGCGACGAGGCGGAAGTGCTGTCGTTCGGCGTCGGCCCGAAGTTCTGCCCCGGCTGGAACCTCGCCCGCTCGCAGCTGGCGGCGGCCTTGTCAGCCGTGCTCGAGCACCTGCCGGGTCTGGAGGTCGTCGACGCCGCCCCGCCCGAGGGGGCGATCCTGCGGGCGACCCCTCGTCTCGTCGCGCGCTGGAGCGCTTAGCTCCACCAGCTCCCGCCGCCGCCGGCCATCAGGTTGATGTCCCGCTGGCTCAGGTAGAGCACGTGCCCGTGCGCGCCGGAGTGCGTGATGACCAGACCGGGGCCGGTCATGGTCGCCATGAGCAGCACCTGGCTGCTGCCGGTGAAGTCCGGGAGGAGCTGGGCCGTCACCGTCGGGGACCACGCGACGAGAGCCGTCGGGTTGACGTCGACGCGCTCGCCCGCAGCGAGGACGCGCGTGAAGGCGTTGCCGCGGGCGTGCAGCAGCACGAGGGCGGGCTTGTCGCGCGCCGAGAAGACGTCGACGAACCACCCCAGCGGCCGCTCGGTCTCCTGCTCCCGGTCGTTGCCGTTGTGGCGCGTGTACGTGAACGACAGCGGCGACGCGACGGCGTCGTAGTGCGCGGTCGTGGTCGCCGCCAGCAGGTGGTGCTCAGCGACGACCATGCCCGCACCGGGGTTCAGGGGCAGCGTCACCAGCTCACCCGGGCTGTCGTGCGACAGGCCGATCGAGCCCGGCCCGTGCGCCTCGCACATGACCAGCGGGAGGCCGCCGCGCAGGCGCTTCCAGCCACCTGCCATCGGGTGGTTGCCGACATGCACGGTGCCGTCGCGCCACAGCAGCATGTTGTGCGTGAAGTAGAGACCGTCGCCGGCGCCGAGCGCCGTCTCGACCATCGGGACGTAGCTGCCGATCACCTGCGCCCGAGAGCTGCCGAACTGCAGGTGCGCCGCGTCGGGGACCGCGGGGAGCTCGGTCCACCCGCTGTCGTCGGCCTGGGTGATGACACCGAGCGGCGCCCCGCACCGAAGGCACGACGGGCTGGCGTCTGCATCCCCCACCGTGCCGCACCAGCGGCAGGGGATGTCGCGCGTCACTCGGAGCTGCCGAGGTGCGGGTGGTACATCGACTGGATGCCCAGCCGGCCAGGACCCGTCATCTTCACGAGGTAGAGGCCCTTGCCGAGCGCCGACGTCTTCACGTCCTGCTTCTCGACCTGCATGGTCACGGACGCGTCCTTGTAGAGGAAGGCGCCGGGCTCGACGTGGATGGACTCCCCGGGGGCGAGCTGCTTCTCGAAGACGTTGCCTGAGCCGTGGAGCATCACCAAACCCTGCTGCCCGTGGGTGCGGAACCGGTCCATGTACATGCCCGAGCCGCCGTGCAGCATGTTCTTGAGGCCGTCGATCTTCACGAAGTCGTACGAGACGGTGTGGGTCCCCACGAGGAAGGCGTGCTCGCGCACGTCGATCTCCATCTCGGGGTGCAGGGGCAGCACGACGAGCTCGCCGGCCGAGTCGCGGGCGAAGGCGATCTTGCCCGGCCCGGCGACGGTCGTGATGACCATCGGCATGCCCCCGAACAGGCGGCCCAGACCACCGCCCAGGTTCATGCTGCCGAGGGCCATCGACTCGGTCTTCCAGAGCAGGGTGTGCGCTTCGAAGAAGACGCCGTCCCCGGCGGCGAGGTCGACCTCGGCCACGGGGACGATCTCCCCCTCCACCTCCACGGTCGAGTTGGAGAAGCCGAACCGCGTCGTGTCGCGGATCCGGGGCGCTGCCCGCCAGCCGGCGTCGGAGACGAGAGCGGCCTGGGCGAGCGGTGCACCGCAGGTGGCACAGCTGGTGGATCCCAGCGGGTTCGTGCTGCGGCACCAGGAGCACTGCAGGTGCTCGTAGTCGGAGGCGGTCATGCGGGCATCCTGTCGGGTCCCGCCGAGGAATGTCCGGCTGACGCTCGTGCTGTCAGGCAACCGTCAGGGAAAGGTCACCAGGCGCTGCACGCACGCGTCGGCACCGACGACGTCGTCCGCGCGTCGGGCGAGGGCGCGCCAGTCGTCGCTCGCAGCCCGGAAGTACCTGCCGGACAAGCGATCCAGCAGGCCGCTCGCGAGGTCGACCATTCACCGCGGCCTTGCTCGCCATGTACGCAGAGGTGAGCCGGCCGTCGTTCTCGAGCCCGACGGGGTAGGTCGCTGCGCCCGACGACACGTTGACCTCGACGATGCGCCACCAGTCCTCGGCGGCGGTGTCGAGGGTGCGGCCACTGCCACCGGAGAGCGCTGCGTTGTTCACCAGGAGGTCCGGCACTCCGTGGTCCGCCTCCACCCGCGCGAAGACCTGCTGCACGCCGACCGGGTCGGCAACGTCCAGGGCGTACGCCGCCGCGCCTGGTGCGGACCGACCGCTGCGGCTCAGCGCGACCACGGCCCACCCCTCGACCAGCAGCCGTTCGGTCAGGGCCCGCCCGATGCCGCGACTCGCACCGGTGACGATCGCCAGACTCATGCTCCCACCCTAGGCAGGTAGGACAGAGGTCACTGTTAGGCGATCCGGGCTGGGGGAAGCGAACAGACAGCACTCCCCCACTCAACGGAGGTCACGATGTCCGAGCCGCTCACCCCTGCTGAGCTCGACGCCGAGGGCGGCACCCCGCTCCCGCAGAAAGAGGTCATGTCCCTGCTCGACCTCAACGCCAACATCGACCTGGGCCTGAACCTTGCCGCGCCCGTCGACCTCGCCGCAGCGGCGAACCTCAACGTCGCCGCGCCGATCGACGCGGCCGCCTCCGCCAACGTCCTGTCCGTCGGCTCGGACGCGACAGCCGCCGCCCCGCAGCAGACGCTCGTCGACCAGCACCTGAGCGGCATCGCGCACGCCAACGCCCCGCAGTCGGCGACCGTCGACCAGGGCTCCAGCTCCAGCACGCCGACGACGGACACCCCGGCACCGACCAGCACGGGCATCGGTGATCTCGCCAACGGCGGCAACCTGCTCGACGTCAACGTCAACGCGCACGCCAACGCGAACGTGGCTGCCCCGATCGACGGTGCCGTGGCCGCCAACGGCAACGTCGCGGCCCCGATCGACGCGGCCGTGTCCGCCAACGTCGGCTCGGTCGACTCGCACGCCACCGCGTACGCCCCGCAGACCGCGATCGTGCAGCAGGACCTTGACAACGTCGACGCGACGGCGACCGCGGCCCAGTCCGCGGGTGTGACGCAGACGCCGTAAGTGAGCACCCAGGTCCACGTCACCGGACCTCAGCGCGCCGAGGGGCTCGAGCTCCTCGGCGCGCTGGCCGGTTCGGGCTACACCGAGGGCACGTGCCTCGTCCGCCGGGGCGACGGGCAGACCCTGCAGCTGACGCCCCTGCTCTACCAGCTGCTGGAGCACGTGGACGGCAACGAGCCGCGGGACCTGGCCGCGCGGCTGAGCCGCGACACCGGTCGCGACATCGACACCAAGGCTGTTGACGTGCTTCTGGAGAAGCTCGCCCAGCTGGGCCTGCTGGCCGGCACCGAGCACGAGGCCGCACCGACGGCGAACCCGCTGCTCGCGCTGCGCTGGAAGGTCGTCGTCTCCAACCCGCGCTGGACGCGCCGGCTCACGGCGCCCTTCGCGGTCCTGTTCTCGCCGATCGTCCTGTGGCCGGTCCTGGCCTGCTTCGTGGGCGTGTGCTGGTTCGTCCTGGTGCACAAGGGACTGGCCTCTGCCACGCACCGCGCCTTCCAGACCCCGGGCCTGCTGCTGGGGGTCTTCGGGCTCGCCGTCCTGTCCGCGGGCTTCCACGAGCTCGGCCACGCCGCCGCCTGCCGCTACGCGGGAGCGCAGCCAGGAGCGATGGGCATGGGCGTCTACCTGGTCTGGCCGGCGTTCTACACCAATGTCGACGACGCGTACCGCCTGGACCGCAAGGCCCGGCTGCGGGTCGACCTCGGCGGCCTGTACTTCAACGCGCTGGTCGCCGTCGCCGTCACGGGGCTGTGGCTCGCCACCGGCGAAGACGCCCTGCTGCTGGGCGTCGCGACCCAGCTGCTCCAGATGCTGCACCAGCTCACGCCGATCCTGCGCGCCGACGGCTACCACATCCTCGCCGACTGGACGGGGGTGCCCGACCTCTACGCGCACCTCGGCCCGACCCTGCGTGGCGTCCTGCCCTGGAACTGGGGCACGCCCTCCCCCCTCACCCGCAAGGCGCGCTGGATCGTGACCGGTTGGGTCGCGCTCGTCATCCCCGTCCTTGCCTCGCTGCTGCTCACCGCCGTGCTCGTCTTCCCGCACCTCGCCGCCTCCGCCTGGCACAGCGGGCACGTGGTCGGCGCCGGCCTGGGCCGCGCTGCTGAGGCCGGTGACCTGCTCGGCATCGGAGCCGCGCTGCTGCGCCTGCTCGCCCTCCTGCTCCCGGTCGTCGGCACCGCGATGCTCGTCGGCCGGCTGGTCAAGCGGACGGCCACGCGCACGTGGGAGCGCACCGACGGCAGGCCCTTCGCCCGCACCGCGGCAGCTATGGCCGGCGCGCTCGTGCTCGCCCTGCTGGCGTGGGCCTGGTGGCCGTCCGGCCAGTACCAGCCCGTCAACGGGCGCGAAGGCGGGACGGTCGGCTCTCTGTTCTCCTCGCAGGCGGTCTCCTCGCGCACGGTGTCCAAAGCACCGATGCGCCAGCTCGCCCTCGCGATGGTCCCGCACGGAGCGGCCGCGAAGGACCACCCGGTCCTGCTCTTCACCAAGCAGGGCAACGGCTTCCGCTCGATCGTCACGACCGCGCAGGGAGGCACCGGGCACGCGTTCCCCTTCGCCCTGCCCTCGCAGGTCAAGCCCGGCGAGACCCGGGCGCTGGCGGTCAACGACAAGGACGGCGCCACCCGCTACGACGTCAGCTACGCCCTCGTCACCGTCTCCGACGGCGCGCCCGTGACGAACGTCAACGACGCCTGGGCTCTCGCCAGCTGCGTCCACTGCACCACCGTCGCCGTCTCGTTCCAGGTCGTGCTGGTCGTCGGGCACAGCGACGTGGTCACGCCCGTCAACGCGGCCGTGGCCGCCAACGGGAGCTGCGTGTCCTGCCTGACCACGGCCTTGGCGGTGCAGATGGTCGTGACGCTGTCCCACACCCCGCCGGCACAGGTCACTGCCCAGCTGCAGCAGGCGCTCGCGACACTCGACGGCGTCAAGGGGCTGGCGCCCGCTCAGCTCGTCGCCGCGGTCGACGCCGTGCAGAAGCAGGTCCTTGGCATCCTCACCGACGCGGGTCTGGTCGACGCGAGCACGGCAACGACCGCCGTCGCGACGTCGAGCCCGAGCGCCGGACCGAGCGCGGCACCGAGCGGCACACCCACCGACACCGCGTCACCGGAGGCCATCGCTGCGGCGACCAGCCCGTCCGCGACCGACTCGAGCGCTCCCACGCCGGAACCGAGTGCGACGGCCACTACGACAGCAGAGCCCACCCCCGACGCGACGGCCTCCCCCTGAGAGGGTGACCTCGTGATCGGACGCCTGCACCACCTGGTCCTCGACTGCGCCGACCCCGAGAGCGCGGCCGCATTCTGGTCCGAGGTCCTGGGCCGGCCTGTCACCTACCGCAGCGCGGACTTCTGGGTCGTCGCGGAGGACGACCGGCACTCCGGCCTGGCCTTCCAGCTCGCGCCCGGCACCCCTCCCGCCACCTGGCCGGACCCCTCCGTGCCGCAGCAGATGCACCTCGATGTCATGGTCGACGACCTGCCGGACGCCAGGCGGCGCGTCGAGCAGCTCGGCGCCCGCCACCTCCAGGGAGACGTGTACGCCGACCCCGCGGGGCACCCGTTCTGCCTCATCCCCCGCCCCGGCTGGGCACCGCCGGTCGGTTACTTGGACGGCTGAGGCAGCTTGCAGTCGTGCACCTTGGGGTTGGCGCCGAGGTAGTTCAGCGGCCCCGCGAGGACGGTCACGACGACCGTGCCGGCCTTGGCGCAGCTGTCGTTGTTGCCTTCGAAGTAGTGCCGCTGACCTGCGGCGAGCGCACCGATGGCCAGCCAGATGATGACGAGCAGGGACCCGATTCTCATGCAGGGTCCTTACCCAGATCAGAGCCCGTCGAAGAAGGACAGCTCCTCGGTCCGCTTGGCGAACCTCCAGCCGTCCGGTGTGCGGACCAGCTCGTCGTCGTACCAGATGCCGACGTAGAACAGCTTCTTGTCATCGATGACCATCGGGTTGAAGCAGATGGTGCGAGCCGTGGCAGTGTCCCCGTCGACGGAGATCGACGGGAGCCCGAGCAGGTGCTGGGTGCCCTTGAAGCCCTGGAAGGCCTTGGCGATGAAGGCCTTCTGCTCCGGCCAGCTGCCGTTGATCGCACCGGACTGGCTGTAGTCGAGCACCGCGTCCTCGGTGAACAGCGCGTCCATCGCGTCGAACTCCGAGCGGTCGAGCAGCTGGCTGTAGCGGGCCAGCAGGTCCTGGATCTCGAAGCGGTCCGAGATCTCCTGGGGCGACAGCATCAGGTCTCCAACCTGTAGAGCGGGCGCGACGACACGTCCTCGTAGTCGGCGTAGAGCGGCAGCTCGTCGACCGACGCCTGCAAGGCCCCAGGCGAGCCGAACAGGCGCGACGGGTCCAGGTAGTCCTCGGTCGCGAAGTACTCGCTGACGATCCCGCGCACAGGCGGCGAACCCGGGGTGAGGACCCGCGCGACGGCGTCGCGGGTGTAGCCCTGTCGCAACGGGTGCAGTGCCCCTGTCGTCGGCGTGTGCACCTCGTGCCAGCCGTGGAAGAACTCCTCGTCCGAGAGCCGAGCGGGCTTGGGGAACCAGGAGAGGTGGGTCAGCAGCCCGGCCTCGCCGGAGTGCTCCTGCGGCTGCGACGACGTGACGAGGTAGAGGTCCCCCGGCACCTGCTCGACGACCGATCGCCAGACGTCGTAGCTGTCGACCCACAGCTCGAGCAGGGCGTGCAGCTCAGGGCCACGGCCCATCAGGATCGACGGCTTGTCGAGGTCGGCGGCGACGGAGACGGTCAGCGACCGCAGCCCCGGGACGTCGACCTTCAACGGCACGTCGTCCCACACGAGCAGGTCGAGCTTCTCCACTAGTGGACCATGTCCGAGAGCGCCTTGAGGTGGGCCGGGTCGTTGACCCCGCCGACGATGAGCGATGTGACGGGCGACTTCCGCCAGAGCTCGAGGCGCTCCTTGATGCGGTCGAGCGGGCCGCACAGGGCGATGCCGTCGCAGAGCTCGTCGGGGACGGCCTTCTGCGCGCCCTCGCGGTCGCCGGACAGGAACAGCTCCTGCACCTTGTGCGCCTCCTCCTCGAAACCGAAGCGGGAGACGACGTCGAGGTGGAAGTTCTTGTCCTTGGCGCCCATGCCTCCGATGTAGAACGACATCGTCAGCTTCACCCAGTCGATCGCGGCTTGCGTGTCGTCGTTGATGACGACCGTGACAGGGCAGGCGATCTCGAAGCCCGGCTTCGCCTTCGCCAGCGCGTCGGCGTAGACCGCCGGCGCGTTCTCGACGTGGAAGAAGATGGGCAGCCAGCCGTCGGCGATCTCGCACGCGAGCTCGACGTTCTTCGGCCCCTCCGCCCCTAGGTAGATCGGGATCTCGTTGCGCAGCGGGTGGATGTTGGCCTTGAGCGGCTTGCCGAGGCCGGTGCCGCCCGGGTAGGGCATCGGGTAGTGCGGGCCGTCGTTGGTGACCGGGCCTTCCCGGCGCCAGATGTCGCGGCAGATCTGCACGTACTCCCGGGTGCGGGCGAGCGGCTTGGGGAAGGGCTGGCCGTACCAGCCCTCGACGACCTGCGGCCCGCTCACCCCGAGGCCGAGGTGCATGCGGCCGCCCGAGAGGCGGTCCAGGGTCATGGCGCTCATGGCCGTGGCGGCAGGAGTGCGCGCCGAGAGCTGCACGAGTCCGGTGCACAGCGCGATGCGCGAGGTGTGCGCCCCGATCCACGACAGGGGGGTGAACGCGTCGCTCCCCCACGACTCGGCGGTCCAGACGGAGTCGAAGCCGAGGTCCTCGGCCTGCTTGGCCGGGGCGATCATGTCGCCGGGGCCCTCACCGGACCAGTAGCCGAACTGGTAGCCGAGCTTGAGGTCTTGAGTCATCTCTACAGATCCCTGGGCAGGCCGAGGATGCGCTCGGCGACGACGTTCTTGAGGACCTCGCTGGTGCCGCCCGCGATGGTCAGGCAGCGGGTCTGGAGCATGTCCTGCGCGAGCTGGTCGAGCTCTCCGTCCCGCGAGACGCCGGAGCTGCCGCGGATCTCGAAGCGCAGCTCGGCGACGTCCTGCTGGTGGCGCATGCCGACGAGCTTGCGGACGCTGGAGGCCGGTCCCGGTTCGGCGCCCGACAGCTGGCGCAGTGTCGTGCGGAAGGCGAGCAGCGACTGCCCGAACGCCTCGCCGACGAGGTGCCCGAGCTTGTCCCGCAGCAGCGGGTCCACCTCGCCCAGAGCGGCCGCGTCGCGCAGCAGCCCCTCCATGCCCCGGTTGAAGCGTGAGCCGCCGGACATGGCGACGCGCTCGTTGGCGAGCGTCGTGCGGGCGAGCTTCCAGCCGCCGTCGACGTTGCCGACGACGCAGTCGTCGGGGATGAACACGTCGTCGAGGAAGACCTCGTTGAAGGCAGCGTGCCCGGTGATCTCACGCAGCGGCCGGATGTCGACTCCGGCGCTCTTCATGTCGAGCAGGAAGTAGGTGATGCCCTTAGACCGGTCGGGTCCCTTGCCGTTGCCGCTCGTGCGCGCGAGCAGGATGCCCCAGTGCGCGAGCTGCGCGACCGACGTCCAGACCTTCTGGCCGTTGACCTTCCAGCCGCCCTCGACCTTCTCGGCCCGGGTCGTGAGCCCCGACAGGTCCGACCCGGCGCCCGGCTCGGAGAACAGCTGGCACCAGATGATGTCCCCGTGCAGCGTGGGCCGCACGAACCGCTCGGCCTGCTCCGGCGTGCCGTGGGCGACGATCGTCGGCGCGGCCCACCCACCGATGACGAGGTCGGCGCGCTGCACCCCCGCTGCCGCGAGCTCCTCGTCGATGACGAGCTGCTCGACGGCGGAGGCGTTGCGGCCCCAGGGCGCGGGCCAGTGCGGTGTCTGGAAGCCGCCGTCGGCCAGGGCGATGCGTTGCGCCTTCGGGTCCGACGGGAGCGTGGACACGAAGGCGCGTACCTCTTCGCGGAGCGTCGTCGTGTCGCCGAGGTCGAGCTCGAGCTTGCGACGGGCCCCGTCGAGCGCGAGGTCGGCTGCGCGGCCCCGCCAGGTCGACGCCGAACCGACCCAGGCGCGCAGCGACAGCGCCCGCTTGAGGAACAGGTGCGCGTCGTGCTCCCAGGTGTAGCCGATGCCGCCGAGGACCTGGATGCAGTCCTTCGCGTTGTCGACCGCGGCCTGCACCGCCACCGAGACCGCGATGGCGGCCGCCAGGTCCCGCTCCGGCGACGGTGCCTCGTCGAGCGCCCGCGCTGCGTCCCACACGACGGCATAGGCCTGCTCGGCCCGGACGAGCATCTCGGCGCACTTGTGCTTGACGCCCTGGAAGGCGCCGATCTTCTTGCCGAACTGCTCGCGCGTCGCGGCATAGGCCGACGCGGTGTCGAGGCACCACCCGGCGATGCCGCAGGCCTCCGCCGACGCGAGCACCCCGGCGAGCGAGCGGACGTCGTCCAGAGTCAGACCGGGCAGGACCCGGGAGCCGGGTACGGAGACCCCGTCGAGGGTGACGGTGGCCGGCCGGCGCGCGCCGTCGAGCCCGGACTGCTCGGCCAGCGTGACGGCCGCGGCGTCGACGGCGAACCAGGTGTCGCCGGCCGCCAGGACGAGCACGTCGGCGAGGTTCGCGCCGAGCACGTCCTTCACCGTGCCGCTGACGCTGATGCCGTCGTCGGTCGCCGTCGCGACCAGCCCGTCGGCGAGCGCGACGGCACCCGTCAGGGAGCCATCGGTCAACGACGGGAGGAGCTCCTTCGCCGCCGTACCCCCCGCCTGGGACAGCGTCAGGGAAGCCAGCAGGGTCGGGAGCACCGGGCCGTGGGCCAGGGCCCGGCCGAGCTGCTCGACGGTCACGGCCAGCTCGACGCCGCCCGCCCCCGAGCCGCCGTTCTCCTCCGCCACGTGCAGACCGAGCAGCCCCTGCTCGGCCA
>Ga0070658_10005504_pt1 | contig 10281 bp, 10 predicted proteins | sample KBSC13metaG_FD_64664 | JGI IMG/M metagenome (GOLD analysis project Ga0070658, IMG submission 64664) | Corn rhizosphere microbial communities from Kellogg Biological Station, Michigan, USA - KBS C1-3 metaG | ecosystem: Host-associated > Plants > Roots > Rhizosphere > Soil ... | reverse complement strand
CGAAAGGGCGCGCAACTGACGACGACGCGGGTGGGCCGGCCTTCGATCCGGCCATGCGGGTGAGGCCGTTACGCCTGCGCGCCGCCACCGGTCTCGGCAAACTGGCGGGCGTCACGTCGCGCACGTTGCGCCGAGGCGACGGATTCGTCATCGGCGGTAAGGTAGCGCTGGCGATCTATCCAGAAGCGTTCAAGCAATTACTTGCCGGACGACGGGTAGCGTTCATCTCCGCTACGAATGGCAAGACCACGACCACGCGGCTGCTGGCTGCCGCAGTAGGTGCTGCCGGACCCGTGATCACCAACAACTCCGGCGCCAACATGCCGTCCGGGCTTGTCGCGGCTTTGATGCGCACGCCGCCCGGGGTTCCGAGCAGCGCGCCGGTCGTACTCGAGGCCGACGAAACCTACCTTCCGGGTCTGCTGTCTGCGTCGTCCGAGCCGATGCTGGTGCTGGGAAATCTGAGCCGCGACCAGCTCGACCGGGTCAGCGAGGTGGCCATGGTGGCGCGTCGGTGGCGCAAGGTTTTCGCTGCCACACCAGGGATTTCCGCCGTTGCGAACGCCGACGATCCGCACGTGGTGTGGGCGGCGAGTGCGATCCCGGCAGTCACCTGGGTGTCGGTCGGCAACACCTGGACCGCCGATTCGATCCTGTGCCCTGACTGCGGCGCCATCTTGCACCGAGCTGATCGCGACTGGCATTGCGATTGCGGGTTTCGTCGTCCGCCGATTGCCTGGCGGCTCGACGACGGTGCGGTGATCGACCCGCGCGGCACCCGGCATCAGCTCGCACTTTCGCTGCCCGGTGTTGCCAACCAGGCCAACGCCACCATGGCTGCCGTCGCCGCCGACGCCCTCGGAGTGCCTGCCACTACAGCGATTCCGGCGTTTGCGTCGGTGGCGTCAGTCGGCGGTCGCTACCAGACCGTGCAGCTCGGCGGACGACGCGTGCGGCTGCTGCTCGGCAAGAATCCGGCGGGTTGGGCCGAGATGTTCGCAATGCTCGCGCCGGCGCCGGCGCCGGTCGTCATTGCGATCAATGCTCGCGCCGCAGACGGCAAGGATCCTTCATGGCTGTGGGATGTTCCGTTCGAAAAGCTGGGTGATCGCTTCGTCGTTGCAACCGGCGAGCGGCGGCACGATCTCGCCGTCCGCCTGCTGTATGCGGGTGTTGCTCATGAAACGGTCGAAGATCCGTGGCTGAAAATGCCTGATGGCGTAGGCAAGTTTGGGCTCGGCGACGAATCGGCTCTCGATGCGGTCGGAACCTACACCGCATTTCGCGACATGCTCCGCCGCGGCGGAGGTGCTGACGATGCCGGCTGAATCGACTGGTCGGGCCGAGCGGCGGCCGGGCGAATCCGCGCTGCGACTCATCTCGATCTACCCGATGCTGCTCGGAACCTACGGCGACGGCGGCAATCTTCGGGTGCTGGCGCAGCGGGCACGCGCACGCGGATACAAGGTCGAGGCCACCGAACTCGATGCCGGTGAGCCGGTACCTGCTGGCGCGGATTTGTATCTGCTCGGTGGTGGGGAAGACGACGCCCAGGTCGCTGCGGCACGCGCGTTGCGGGCCGATGGCGGTTTGCGGCGGGCTGTCGATGCCGGCGCTGCCGTGTTCGCCGTGTGCGCCGGTTACCAGTTGCTCGGCGCACAATTCCCTGGCTCCGACGGCGTTCTCGAACCAGGGCTCGAACTGCTCGACGTCACCACGGCACGGCTGCCGAAACGCGCGGTTGGCGAGTTGCTCGTCGCGCCGGTCGGTGGTTCGTTGGCGCAACCCCTTACCGGTTATGAGAATCACGCCGGCGCAACGAGTTTGGGCACCGAAGCGAAACCGTTGGGTGTTGTCGAGGCCGGCATCGGCAACGGCACCGGCGATGTCGGCGGTTCGTCGTCCGAGGGGGCGGTGCAAGCACGCATGCTTGGCACCTATTTGCATGGTCCGGGGCTGGCCAGAAACCCCGAGTTGGCCGACCTGCTTCTTTCGTGGGTGATCGGATCTCCTTTGCCCGCTTGGGAAAACGCCGACATCGACGCATTGCGGGCCGAGCGGCTCGCCGCAGTGAGATCCCGCTAAACGGGGTTACCCGGTGATCACGGAACAATTCCGACCGTAGTCCGGAAATTGTTTCCGTGATCATGGTGTCGCGAGGACTTTGCATAAGATCGAGGGCATGGCCATAGACGACGCACCCGAACTCAATGTTCACCAGGCCGACGAGGCGGTGAAGGGCGGCGCGTTTCTGCTCGACGTCCGAGAAGATTTTGAGTGGAAGCAAGGGCATGCACCTGATGCCGCGCACATCTCGATGTCGGAGCTCGGTGGGCGCGTCGGCGAACTGCCCACCGATCGCACGATCGTTTGCGTTTGTCACATCGGCGGCCGTTCGGCGATGGCGGCAGATGCGCTGAACCGAGGCGGGTGGAAGGCGGTCAACGTGGTCGGCGGCATGGATGCATGGCAGCGAGCCGGCCTGCCTGTGGTCGACGACGACGGCCAGCCCGGCTCAGTCGCGTGATCGCGGATTGGTGACGCCGCAGTGGCCGGGCATGATGGTGCGATGGAGTTCGGCGACGCCTCGATCGGTGCCACCTCGTTGGCCGGCAGCTTGCTCGTGGCTTCGCCGACGCTCGACGATCCGAATTTCATGCGCAGCGTGATCCTGCTGCTCGATCATGATGCCGACGGCGCGCTGGGCATCATCTTGAACCGGCCGAGCGAGATCGCCGCGGGTGATGCGCTGCCGCAGTGGGCCGACGTCGCGAGCGAGCCGGCGGTGGTGCACGTTGGCGGTCCGGTCACCCCGCAGGTGGTGGTTTGCCTCGGCCGGCTGCGGGTCGCCTCCGCCCCTGCAGGTTGGACGCCGCTGGCGGGCACGATCGGGGCGGTCGATCTAGAAACCGAGCCTGAAGAGCTCGTCGGTGCCCTCGACGGCCTACGGCTGTTCGCCGGATACGCCGGCTGGGGTGCCGGCCAGCTCGAGATGGAGCTTCGGCTCGGCGGGTGGCTGGTGGTTGCGGCCGAGGCCGACGATGCGTTCACCGCCGACCCCGACACGTTGTGGTCGCGCGTGCTGCGCCGCCAAGGTGGCGAGCTGGCGATGCTGCACACCATGCCGATCGACCCCACCCAGAACTGACCCACGCCCAACCAGTGCCGCCTAGACTGGCAGGCGTGACCGATATCGAAACTGTTCCTGGCCTGGGCGCCGACGAAGGCCAGACGCTGACCCTGCCGAAGACCGAAACGCCGACCCCGCGACTGTCGAACGACGGCGGCGATCACGAGCGGTTCGCCCACTACGCGCCGAAAGACAAAATCGTCGAGGCGTCGGTGATGGGCACGCCGATCACCGCGTTGTGCGGCAAGGTGTGGGTGCCTTCGCGCGACCCGTCGCGCTTTCCGGTCTGCCCCGAGTGCAAGGACATCTACGACAACCAGCTCACCGGCGACCGTCCGCCGTCCGAGTGATCGTTGTCTTTCACTAGGTCGGACGCCGAGAGGCTTGACCAAGCTGACGTTTTGCGCGATTTTCGGGGCCGATTCTTCGGCGTCGACGACGACGTCATCTATCTCGACGGCAATTCGCTCGGTCGGCTCCCGGTCGAGTCGCTCGACCGGCTGAACGATGTGGTGCGCGAGCAGTGGGGCCACGGTGTGGTGCGCTCGTGGGAGCATTGGATCGAATGGCCGGTTGCCGTTGGCGACCTGCTCGGCTCGACGTTGCTCGGCGCCGCACCGGGCCAGGTGGCGATCAGCGACTCAACGTCGGTCAACGTCTTCAAGCTCGCGTGCGCGGCGCTCGACCTGCAGCCGTCGAGGCGCACGATCGTCACCGATACCGGCAATTTTCCCAGCGACCGCTACATTTTCGAAGGGTTGGCCGCTGCGCGTGGTTTACGTCTCGTCGAGCTGAACGCCGATCCCGTGCATGGTTGCTCGGTCTCCGATGTCGAGCGCGTCGTTGATGCCGACACGGCGCTGGTGAGTCTTTCGCACGTCGACTACCGGTCGGGAGCGCTGGCTGATTTGGCCGGCATTACATCGGTAGCGCATGGAGTTGGCGCTGCCGTGCTGTGGGACCTGTGCCACTCGGTCGGCGCGGTCCCTATTTCGCTCGACGCGGCCGGGGTGGATTTCGCGGTCGGGTGCACGTACAAATACTTGAACGCCGGGCCGGGGGCGCCGGCGTTCGGGTATGTGCGATCCGATCTGCAGGCGCAGACCCGGCAGCCGATCTGGGGCTGGTTCGGTCAGCAGGCGCAATTCGACATGGGCGCGCGCTATCAGCCGGTCGAGGGCATTGAGCGCTTTCTCGTTGGCACGCCGCAGGTTCTTGGCATCGCGTTGGTCGAACAAGGCGTGCGGCTACTCGCTGCGGCGGGTGTCGAACGCCTGCGGGAGAAGGGAATCGCGCTAACGTCGTATCTCATCGAGCTCGCCGACGAATGGTTGGTGCCGTTGGGTTTCGACGTAGCGACGCCACGGGACGCGGCACTTCGCGGATCGCACATTTCGCTGAGGCACTCTGACGCAGAGCGCATTTCGGTGGCGATGATTGAGCAAGCACGGGTGATCCCAGATTTTCGTCGTCCTGATTTGGTGCGGCTCGGGTGCTCGCCGTTGACGACGAGTTTCGCCGAGGTATACGAAGCGATGCGGCGCATGCGCGAACTGGTGTCGTCGGGGCGGCAGCTCGAGGTCGACATGCGTGCCCGCCGGGTCACGTGAGATCGCATCGCGCTGGCGTTTGACTAGTTCTGTGCTTCGTCTTCGCTTCGCATGCCATACATGTCGTAGCTGAGGTCGCCGGCTTCGAAGCGACGTCTATTTACATCTTCCTTCTGTTGCCTGGCTTTCGACGCTTGCAGCACGTCGTAGGCGGTTGTTTGCTCGACCGCAACGGCGCCGTCAGCATCGAGAACGACGATGTCGCCCGGAGCGATAGTCGCGCCGCCGACTTGCACCTCGACGTCGAGCTGCCCGCGCTGCGTCTTGGTTGCACCGGTCGCGCGAACCCAGCGACACCAGATCGGCAGGCCAAGGCTGCGCAGTTCTTCAACATCGCGAACCGCAGCATCGATGAGAAGGGCACACGCGCCGTGCGCTTTCGCCTGGGTGGCGAGCAACTCACCGACGAGCGCGACTGGCATTGCAGTCGGCATGGTCAAGACGAGCACCTCGCCGGGCGCAAGTCGCGCGAGCGAGGCGTGCACAGCGCGGTTGTCACCCTGGCCGCATACAACTGTGCGAGCCGGGCCGGCCGCACGCGAACCGGGTAGGACTTGAATGAGGTCTGCGTCGACGAGTCCCTTCCGCCCCGACGCCTCGTAGATCGTCGCGACGCCGAGAGATTCCAACTCTTTGATTACACCGCGTTGGTCAGTCATAGGGCGTCCAGCACGTTCGGGATGAGCCGTTGGAAGGCCTCCGCCTGGCGAATCGTCGACCGGCCGGTCACCTTGCGCGCGTGATTACCGCGATGCCCGGCACGCTCGGCGTAATACGTCTGGAGGTACTGCTGGGCCTCCATGGCGCGCATAGCCTCGATTTTCGCGTCCATGACGCTAGTGATATCGACGAACAAGGTCGGGGTGAAGTCGCAAAGCTCCGGCTGGTGTGGCTCGAAAACGAGGAACTCCGTTGGTGGCGCTGTTTCGAATGCGCTGGCGACGCCCGCTCCAGATGTCAGTAGCCGGGCGCGCGCGGTAGTCGTGTACGCGACGGGATGATCGGGGTTAAACGGATCCTTCTCCGGATGCGTGACCACGACGTTCGGCTTGAACTCTCGGATGACGGCTGCTAGGCGCTCTACCGCTTCAGCGCCAGCCACGAGAGGGTAGTCGCCCAAATCGAAACAATCGAATGCTGCACCAATCGCGGCTGCCGCCTTGGAGGCTTCCTGGTGGCGAATCCGCTTAACGTTCTCCTCGGTCTGGCCAGGTTGTTTCCAAAGCTCGCCGGATTCGCCCCGCTCTCCGTAAGAAAGCGCGATGACTCGCGCTTCGCCGCCGAGCGATGTGTGCTTGGCAATCGCGCCAGCAGCACGCCAGACGAAATCCGCGCTGTGCGCGCCGACAACGAGTAGGCGACGTCCGCTCATGCCGCACCCCCTGCCACGCTTGTCGGCGCCGCCGCCAGGTGCACTGTGTTGGTGACCGCCATCGTGTGAACCTCGTCGACGGAAAATCCGGCCTCGAGCAAATGGTCGGCCATCAATGCCAAGCCGTCTTCAACCGGCGGATTGAAAGGTTGACCGAGATCGCTTGACAGTAACGAATGCTCAGGGCCGACCTTGCGAATGTTGTCAATCATCGTCTCCCACGGGATCTTTCCGGTGTGGGGTGTAGTGAAGCAGCGCTCCATATACGCGCCGAGTTCGGTGAGTTCGAGTTGCTGCTCGACCGTCAGGTGCTGAGAGGGAAACTCAGGGTGAGTCACGATAATCCGGCGCACTCCAGCATCAGCTGCCGCGCGCACAACCGTGACGATCTCGGGGCCGGACAGGTGGCCGGTCGCCAGCACGAGATCGTGTTTCGCCATCGATCGCAAAACGTCTGCGACATCTTTGGTGATCGCACCAGAGTCATCGACGACGGGCACCGGAGGTGGATCGATGCCCTGCTCCCGCATTTCTTCTTGCAGCCCGAGCCACATAGGTGGTTTGGCGCCGGCCGGTAGCGAGGCGCCCTCATTCCGCTGATTCACGCTGTCGACCGTCGGGAACCAAACGACGCGCGCCCCTGAGCGGCCGGCGATCTCTACCGCGAGCGGATTCATGCCTCCGACGGGTCGGTTCAGGGTTACCGCGCCCAGGACGTCGACCCCGGGGACCGTTGCACGGACGACGGCCGCACGCTCTGCGGTCGGGATATAGTGCGATTTAAGTACAAAACCTGCTAATCCGACCTCTTTGAAGCGCCCTGCGAGGGTCAGATCGTCGATGAGGCGCGGCACGATGTCCGGCGCGACATGCACGTGGAGGTCGTAGCCTCCGGCGACGACTTCACGTGCGCGTGCGCTGGGCGTGGGGTGCGGATTCATGCTCATTGCTCTCCTGTGCTGACTAGCTTGCGGAAACGAAGTCGTCGTGGGCCTGAGCGGTGCGCGTCGCCCGCGTCTGCGGCGTGAGGACTGCGTTGACGTCGTCGCGCAACTGGCGCAAGGGCCGCTATTGGGTACACCAAGGTGGCGACCCGATTATGTACATTCGTGGCTCCAATTTGCAACAGTCAGTTTCGCCAATCCGTCTGCTGGCCGGTACGAGACCCGCGAAGGCGCCGACCACTGCACCGCACTTGCAGCGCTCGACGGGACGCTCGACACGGCGGTTGGCGCGGCGGTTGACGCGGCGCTCCACGCGGCGGTTGTGTGGGCCGTGTGTAACAGTCCGGTCGCGGCCTCTTGTAACGAGCAAATATTGCAAGCTAGATTGGCGACGATCCAGTCAACAGATTCGCAATGAGTGCCAGCGGTCGGAGCGTCGCCAGGCATCAGCTGTGTCCGATGGCCGGCCCTTGCCAGGGCTCGGGCTCAACCAACGCTCGATGGGAGCACACCGGTGACGGTCGTTCTCGCAGCGGAAGCGCTGTCGAAAAGGTTCCTCAAGGATGAGCGCTATCTCGTGGCTCTAGAAGACTTCAGCCTCGCTGTTGAGGAAGGCAGCTTCGTCGTCATTCTCGGCCGCAGCGGTTGCGGAAAGTCGACTTTTCTGAACATGGCGGCGGGCCTCACCAAGCCGACGTCAGGCCGGATGTTGTTCAACAACCAGCCGAAGCTCGGCCCCTCGCAGGAGGTCGGTTACCTGACACAGTCCGACTCATTGATGCCGTGGCGCAGCGTCAGGCGCAATGTCGAGATGCCGCTGGAGATGCGTGGCGTTCCTCGGCGGGAGCGGGCACGTGCAGCGGGCGAGTTGATCGACAAGGTCGGCTTGACCGGCTTCGAGCGGCACTACCCGCGCGAGCTGTCCGGCGGAATGCGCCGACGTGCCAGCCTGGCTCGGATGTTGATCTCGAACCCGCAGGTGTTGCTGCTTGACGAGCCTTTTGGCGCGCTCGACGCGCAGTTGCGCCAAGACCTTCAGGAGCAGTTGCTCGAATTGTGGCGGGCGAGCGGTCGCACGATCATCTTCGTTACGCACGACATCGAAGAGGCGATTCTGCTGGCCGACCGTGTGGTGATCCTCGCCACTCGAGGCCGCATCGTGATCGACAAGGCGATCGACCTAGAACGTCCACGCGACTTCGAGCAGCCGGCGATCGCGGCGCGACTGGCCGAACTGCGACATGAGTTCACGCTCGCCTTGCGAGAGGCGGCTGCGGTATGACGACGATAGGCAGCTCTCGCGGGAGCCGACGCGTAGTCGAGAGATCCGACAGCACCCAGTCGATGGTGTCCTTCCCCGCGAATCGCTCGTGGTGGGCCAAGCACGGCCGCACCGTGATGATCGCGATCTGGCGTGTCGTGTTGTTCGTCGTCGTCATGGCGGCATGGCAGGTCACCGCTGGGCGGATTGTCGACAAGCTCTTCATCAGCTCGCCGTCGGATGTCGCACAGCGGCTCGCGAAATGGACTGGAAACGGCGTGCTGTGGTCCAACGCGCGAATCACCATCGAGGAAACCGTGCTCGGTTATGCCCTCGGCGCCGCAGTGGGCGTGCTGTTCGGCTTCCTTCTCGCATTGCTCGATACCCTCGGGCGCATCACCGAACCGTTCATGATTGCGCTTTACAGCATCCCTAAAGTCGCAGTCGCGCCGCTGTTCATCATCTGGTTCGGCATCGACGTCCGGATGAAGGTTCTGCTGGCGGCCGCGACCGTGTTCTTCCTCGTCTTTTTGAACACACTGAGCGGTGTTCGCGCGATCGAGCCTGAACTCGTGAACGCCGGCCGGTTGATGGACGCCAACAAGCGTCAGTTGATCCTCAAGGTCATTGTTCCTGGCTCTCTTGATGGCGTGATCACCGGCCTACGAGTGGCTGTGCCCTATGCGCTGCTGGGCGCCGTCGTTGGTGAGTTAGTGGCCTCGAACCGAGGGCTCGGCTACCTCATCTTGTCCTCTGCAAGCGCGTTTGACCCAGCTGGGGTCTTCGCGGCTCTCTTCGTCGTCACGGTTATCGCCATGGTTTTGAACTTGGCCGTCAACCTTTTCGACAGGCGCGTCATGCGTTGGCACCCGCCCACCCGTGAGACGGCCTAATAACGGTCCACCCCTTGCCGTTGTCAACTTCGCGATCTTGATTGACGCGTCACACCGAAAGGCAAAGCACATGGCCAAGCGACGCTATGCCGCTATCCCAACGCTCGTCGTAGCAACCGTTCTAGCGCTTACCAGCTGCAGCTCAGGTAGCACGAAGAGCAGCGGCTCGAGCGGCACCTCGACCTCGCCCGCCGCAAACGCAGGCTCGAGCGCTCCGGGCACGACTTCAACCGACAGTTCAACAGCAGCACCGAAAGACGCCATATCTTTTAAGGTGGCGCAATCGACGAAGTCGATCGCGTACTTCCCACTCGACGTCGCCACGAAGATGGGCTACTTCGAGAAGGAAGGCCTCAAAGTAGGTGACGTTCCGGTGATGGGTGGCGATAGCAAGGTCGCCGCAGCGCTCGGCGGTGGCAGCATCGACGCAGGCGCTGGTGTCATCACAGACTTCTTCAACCTGCAAAAGGCCGGCCTGGACAACTCCGTCGTCGTCACCTTGGTCAACGCGTTCTACGTTGACCTCATCGTCGGAAACGACTTCAAGACGCCGGCGTCGGCATCGCTCGCAGACAAGATCCGCGCGCTCAAGGGCAAGAAGATTGGCGTCCCCGCACCAGGCGGTGGCGGCGAGGCATTCTTGAAGTATTTGTTTAGCGGACTCGGCATGACCACGCAGGACATCACCTTGGTGAACCTTGGTGGTTCGGGAGCGGGCGCGGTTGCCGCGCTAAAGACGCACCGAGTCGATGCCCTCGACTTCCCGCAGCCAGTAGCGCAAGAGGTTGTGGCTCAAAAGGCAGGGACGATTTACATCAGCCCCGCGCGCGGTGACATTCCTGCGCTCGTCGGACAGACACATGGGGCGGTCATGGCATTGAACAGCGACATCGCGAAGAAGCCTGAAGCATTCAAGCGTTTCGTCAAGGCGATCGCTGATGCCGAGGCGTTTATTCATGATCCGAGCCAGTCGGACAAGGTCCAGTCGTTGTTTGCCGATTACGCCGGCATTCAGGACAAGGCCACTCTGGCATCGGTGTACGAGATCATGCAAAAGGAGATTCCGAGTAC
>Ga0070658_10005502_pt1 | contig 10283 bp, 4 predicted proteins | sample KBSC13metaG_FD_64664 | JGI IMG/M metagenome (GOLD analysis project Ga0070658, IMG submission 64664) | Corn rhizosphere microbial communities from Kellogg Biological Station, Michigan, USA - KBS C1-3 metaG | ecosystem: Host-associated > Plants > Roots > Rhizosphere > Soil ... | reverse complement strand
GATCAGATTGGCCAGTGCTTCCTTGCGCTGTGTGGAATACTTGTCTCCTTCTGGGAGATACATCGTGGCACCCAGATAAGGGCCGCGTGGGATGATGGTTACCTTATGCAGCGGGTGCGTGTAAGGCAGTACCATATTGAGATAGGCGTGACCTGCTTCGTGCCATGCAGTGCCGATTTTTTCCTTGTCGGACATGGCAAGGGAGCGGCGCTCGCGGCCCCAGCGGACCTTGTCGCGTGCTTCCTCCAGCTCAGCCAGTGTGACGGCGGTCATGCCCTTACGTGCTGCCAGCAGGGCTGCTTCGTTCACGAGGTTGGCTAGTTCCGCACCGGAGAAACCGGGAGTTCCCTTGGCCACACGGGTGAGGTCGGTATTGGCGGCCAGTTTGATTTTCTTTACGTGCACGCGGAGAATTTCCTCACGGCCATTTACGTCTGGAAGGGAAACGGTAACCTGGCGGTCAAAACGGCCAGGACGAAGCAATGCGGGGTCCAACACATCTGGACGGTTGGTCGCGGCAATGATGATCACGCCTTCCTGAGTATCGAAGCCGTCCATCTCCACAAGGAGCTGGTTGAGCGTTTGCTCACGCTCATCGTGGCCACCACCCATGCCGTGTCCGCGGTGACGGCCCACAGCGTCGATTTCATCAATGAAAATCAAGCACGGAGCATGCTTCTTGCCTTGCTCGAACATGTCACGGACGCGGGAAGCGCCCACGCCGACGAACATTTCAACAAAGTCCGATCCAGAAATGGAGAAGAAAGGAACGTCCGCTTCACCAGCGATGGCACGGGCCAGTAGGGTTTTACCCGTTCCGGGGGAACCAACCATGAGCACGCCTTTAGGAATGGAACCGCCCAGTTTCTGGAATTTGCGAGGATCGCGAAGGAAATCGACGATTTCGAACAGCTCTTCTTTCGCTTCCTGAATGCCGGCTACATCTTTGAACGTAACTTTGTTACGATCCATCGTGAGCAGACGGGCCTTGCTTTTACCGAAGGACATGGCACCACGGCCAGCAGACTTCATTTGCTGACGGAAAAGGAAAAACAGCACTGCAATGATCAGCAGGAACGGGAGGAAGGTGAAGAGCGCGCTCTTCATGTAATCCGTTGTTCGATCGTAGGTCGCCTTCGTTTTGACCAGTTCCTTCAAGTCATCACTGAGAATGGGAACCGAGACATTTACGCGGAATGCGGTCGCTTGGGCAGGCTTGCCGGAAGGATCCTTTTCTGGGACCAAGTTGGTAACCACTTCCCGCGTGCCCACGATCACAGCTTCAGTAGAGCCTGCTACCGTCAGCAGACGGAGGGGATTGTCAATGTCCCCAGCCTTCACTTGGCCGAGAGCGAATGCCTTGCGGAATTCTGCCAAGGAGAGAGTCTCCACATCATTGGCCAGAGGGGCTTGAGTGGCTTCTTCCTTGCGGATGTTTTCCCCCAGAATGTCACGGATGACGTCACGATCCAGAGCCTTGTCCACCACAACGCGGAAATCTGTTTTCTTGATCTCTGGCTTTTCCGGGGCCACCAAGGCAGGAGCTTCCCAGCCCACGATGGTGGCATCATAAGAGGTCTCACTGGCCTGAACCTGGAGAGGCTTTTTCGAGTCATCAGTGATGACCCGACCTTGATCCCAGATTTTGCGGAATTCAGAATAGGAAATGTTTTTAGTGCTGCGGCTGATCTCCGGGCTGAAGACAGCGATTCCGAGAACAAGCGCTGCCACACTCAAGAGACCAATCAACCGCCAGTTAAAGCCATTAGCGTCGCCTGGGCCACGGTTAGGTGTGTTGGATGGCGGTGTGGAATTTGGGGATTCTGACATGATTCAGTTAAAAAGTCTTTCGGATTTAGTTCTCGCTAGGGTTAAATAAGGAGACTGCGCCGTCAGAGATTAAGTGAGACTAATGCAGCCGGGTGAAAAGAAAACCCCTTTTTTGCACAGGTCTTGCGGGATGCACGGGTGTCTGCCAAGAATCGGGAGTGGAATTACCTTTGCCCGGCAGGGAGCAAAAGCAAACGCCCTCGTGGCGGCGGAAGTATCTGGGATGGCTGCGGGCCATCCCCGGTGTGGGGCGTCTGAGATCCTTGCGTCCAGGGACGGATGCCCATGTGGGCGTCCTCGTGGATGCCTTCGCGGCCTTTGCCACGCTGGATGATGAACTTAGCTCGCTGGAGGCAGACCTCATCCTTGATATGCTGCGCAGCGCCTTCCCGGAGGTGGATCACAGTTGGCTGGGCAGAAGATTGCAACGTGCCGTCCGTCACCCGAGGCCGCTTCAATCACTGGCTACCCAACTGAAGGACACGCTGGATGATGGTGGAAAGCTGGCCGTGGGTCTTCAGCTTTTCACATTGGTGGATGCAGCCGGCCGCTCCGAACGAAACCGTGCGAGTTTCGAGGTCTTTATGCGCCGCTTGGGCAGGCCGGACTATGGCATTGCCATCACCCGGGAAATGCGTGGAGAACCAGGCAATGACGAACTGCCCTTTGAGCGTCTGATTTTTGGATTGGGAGAGGCTGACGTCGTCCTGCCTCCTGCAGCAGTGGATCAGGAGTTCCGCGTTTATCGAGCCGATGATGTGATTCTGGTGAGGAATACCGGAGTCTCACCTTTGTGGATCCGGGGAAAATCCTTGGAAACCGGCTCCTTCCTGCGCATGCGGGAACGTCAGCCGCTGGTGGTGCCGGGATGGACACTCAGTCATGAGGATCTGTTGTTTTTCCTGGACGTCAAACGTACGGGAAACCGGCCTGCCATTTACCTGGAGTCTGGAGAAAGCGGGCTCAAGGCGGAGCGGACGGTATCACGCCAGAGCGGGCTCCGCGTCCGTTTCGGGCTGGAGGCGGAAGTGGAAGCTCTGCGCGATACGGATCTGCATGCGGGTAGTAAAGGTCCACTGAAAAAAGGAGACTTTGTAGTATGCCATAATCACGAGCGGCTGGGTGATGCTCTCGGATTCAGTCTCTCGATGAACGACCTGCGCCGCCGGGCGCAACAATCGGGACGGCGATTCCGCCTCACTGGGGACCGGCAGGAATACATGGTTTCAAATGACGCTTCCGTGCTCGAACGGGGGGATCTCCTGCTTGGCCCGCGGCTATCCCCGAAGGCTGTGCTTTTCATTCGTTATGATCCGCAACTCGCAGAAGGAACACTGGAGGTGCGTGAAAGCAACGGACCCATTCTGGTGGATGGTCTTCCGGTAAAAGGCACTGCGCTTTTGCACGATGGCTCGCTCATCCGGCTTTCTGGAAGCCAGGCGGTGCGTTGCCGTTTCAGTGAGGGATTTTTGGATGAGGAACGGACTCAGATCGAATCCCTGCAGGTAGCAGACCTCATCCATGACTTCGGCCCAGGTTCGCGAGCGCTGGATCATATCAATTTCGATGTGAAGCGTGGAGAAATGCTCTGCATCATCGGGCCCAGCGGTAGTGGCAAGAGTACGCTGCTCTCCGTTCTTTCCGGTCAACGCGAGCCTACCCGAGGCCGTGTAAAACTGAATGGCATCTCGCTTTACGATCACCGGGATGCACTGGTGCCGTTCATCGCCCACATGCCGCAGGAGGAGGCACTCACTCCGCAACTGACCGTTCGTGAGCACCTTCGCCACGCGGTGACGATCCGTCGCCCCGCGCTCTCCCTGGCAGAGCATGAACGGCGGGTGGATAGTATTCTAGCAGAATTAGGGCTTCAATCCATCGCTCGCCGGATGGTGGGTGCCCAAGGTGAAAAAACCATTTCAGGAGGAGAACGCAGCCGACTGAATCTCGCGCTGGATCTGGGAAGCAGGGCGGAGGTTTTCCTGTTTGATGAGCCGATTTCGGGTCTTTCCTCAAAGGATTCCGAGCACGTGGCAGAGACGCTGCGCTCGCTGGCCCGGGAGAAAATCGTCATTGCCTCACTCCATCGTCCGGGTGCCCCCGTACTCCGCCTTTTTGACAAGGTGCTGCTGCTGGATAGCGGGGGACGTCTGGCCTATTTCGGAACACCGGCGGGAATGGTCGGCTATTTCAGAGATGCGTGCGACGAATTGGCGATTGCCCATCCATCCGTACAAGCGAAGACGCCTTTGGGAGCGGACTTTGTCTTTGATGTATTGGAAACTCCGCTCAGCTCCATCGGGGGGGGCGTCAGCACAGGTGCGGCCCGCCGTTTCCCGCCGTCATTCTGGCAGGAGCGGTTTGAAAGTGTGAATCTCTTGCGCGCGCTCCAGCCGGAAGCAGGCCCCATGTCAGAGGTGGATGCCTTCCGTCATGGAGATCAACTGCCGGTGCCGCCCAAGCCTGTCCGGCGCTTTCGTGCAGTCATCGCCGTATTTGCCACGCACTTCCTGCGCTCGTTTCTATCGAAAATGCGGAATCGCGGCACCATTTACAGCACCTGTCTGGAAGCTCCTCTTCTGGCAGCGCTTGTTTCCATCACACTGCGCTCTTCTCCCAAGGGGCCTTATGAATTTTCCAGCGCGCTGCATATCCCGGCTTACCTGTTCCTAAGTGCCACCGTGGCAATGTTCCTCGGACTAACAAATTCCGCTACGGAAGTGCTCAGGGACCGTCCGGTGCTGCGTCGTGAGCGGAACTGCCAACCCGGTGCGGGGTCTTATGTCCTTGCGAAATTCACGGCTCTCGGGATGGTCGGTGCGCTTCAATGTCTGGCCTATCTGATTGTCGGAAACTACTTTTTGGAGATCGATGGGGTGCTGGGGAATCATTGGTTCTGGATGACTCTGACGGCATGGACCGGCACAGCCATGGCCTTGGTCGTATCGTCATTGGTGAAAACGGAGCGCGCGGCACTCACGGCGGTGCCATTGCTGCTCGTTCCCCAAATGTTGCTGGCCGGTGCGCTGGTGCCATACCGGGAGATGAATCGCGGGCTTTTTGAAAACGCAGGCTTGGTCCGCGAGCGCGGCGGGGCCCCGGTGCCAGCCGCTATCATGCCCTTGCGCTATGCCTACGAGGCCATGGTTGTGGCTCAGGCGACAAGAAATCCCTTTGAGGCGGAGCGCATCCGTCTTCAGCGGCGTGTGGATCGTGGGCGGGAGAAGACCACGCCTGGAAATCAAAAAGGAAAGGAACGTTTCGAATTGGCCAAGGAAGGTCTGCGCCGTTTGCTGGCTTCCGGCGCCAATGACAAGACGGAGGCTCTGGCGCTGGTGGAACGGATTCGGGATACCGCTCTCAACGGTACGCCATTAGAGGTGGAAACTCTGAAAATCTGGCCGGATGATGATAAAAAGGCCCGCCCCACCTCTGAGTTCTTCGTCAATGAGCGGATTGATCTTCTCGTCCGGGAAGCGGAAACCTTCCGTAACGACTATCGGAATGCATCATCGCGGAATGTATTCATGGCCCTCAAGAAGCCGATCCCTTTCATGAGCCAGGCAGTGAATGTGAAACCGGGTGATCCCGTGAATGATGACGGCTTGCTTGAAACCCAGAAATATTCCGGCATCCTGCTCATCGGGATCGTCGCAGCATGTGGCGTGGCGACGACCACCATCATTTCCCGGCAGAACCGGAAAACCGATTAGATCATTCCTCAGCGTGGCGAAGCGACTTGGATAATCGCGTCCTTCACTGCGCTGACAGAGGCCGGAGTCAGGGAGTCTGGCACCACCGCGCCCAGAACGAGGCAGCCATAGGGAGTTTCCACCGGGATGACCTCGAGGGTGGCACCTGCGCCCACTTTTACGTGCACATTTTCCGCAGGCTCACCCGGGCGGCGGGATGCCAGGGCGAGGCTGCGAGCCAGGAAATGAAGTTTACCATGGCCGCTTTCGTCGAAAATCACGGCTCCTTCGCGATCGAGGATGAAGATATCCGTAGCGGAAAAGTTATGCTTCAGCCAATCGCTTAAACGATTGATGCGGTCTAGGAATGGGCCTCGGGCAGCATTCCCGGGCACAGGGGCTTGCACCGCCTGAAAAGGCACGGCTGGTGGCTCTTCTGTATGTTCCGGTTTCCGCTCGATGGTAGGTGGGGCCACGATTTCTGCAGGCATCACCACATGAGAGGAAGAGGAAGCTGGCCATACAGTAGGCTGCTGCTCCACCACGGGACGCATCGCTTCATAGCCTACGAAAACCGGATCGAAACCGGCGTCCGAGACCACTAGATCCGGATTGCGCAAAGGTGTCATCAGGCGCTCCGCAAGGCGGCGCACCTCCACTGGATCCAGCCATGGATTGATAGGGTCCATCAGCTAAGTGAGCGGTAGCCCTCACGGGGTTCGAGTTTGGATTCGATTTCAGACCTCAGAGAGTCGAAGACGACTTGGGCGCCAGCTCCTTCTTCCATCACACCGATGGGCAAGCCACGGGCACTGGCCCGCACGAAGAGACCGTCACGCGGCACCTGGGTTCTAAAGACCATTTCCGGTGGCAGCAGAAGACGGAGAGCGGAAGCTGCCTCTGTGCTTTCTGCCAGATCATTCTGAACCATGGTAAGGCATACGCCCAATACGTTCAGCCTCGGATTCATCACCCGCAGACGGTTGAGTCCTTCCAGCAGCTTTGGCACGGAGCGGATGCCCAGCGGTTCCGCCTGCTGCGGGATCATCACTGCGTCACTGGAAGCGATGACATCGCCCGTCACTCCGAACAAACCTGCAGCAGTATCAATAATGCAGAGATCGAAACCACGGGCACTCACACTGCGCAGGAATGAACGCACGCGCGCCAAGTGAGTGCCCAGGCCGCCACCGCCTGCTTCGTAATCGCTCGCCTGTCCGCACGCGACCAGGGAGAAAGTCTCGAGGCGGGTAGGTACAATCAAGCGATCCAGTGGGGTGCCGGGATCTGCCAGATAGTCATAAAACCCTGCCAGTAAACGTGATTGGCGGGTAAGTGACAGCCCTACAGAACCCTGTGGATCTGCATCCAGCAGCAAGGTTTTCACGCCTGCCCTGGCAAATGCATGGGCGAGATTGATTGAGACGGTGGTTTTACCCACGCCTCCTTTTTGGCTGGAAACGGCAATGCTGATCACGCTTGGTGTAGAATTTTGCCGCAAGGTTAGCCCGCTCCGTCATCAGCGGAAGTCTTTTCTTCACAAGGCACGATGGGTATAGAGGATGCCGTTGTTTGAATACATCCGGCAGTCCCATGAGAAAGTTCATTTCCTTCCTGCTCCCGGCTGCCTTTGCGGCCATGGGCACCGTCCTAATTGTTTCTAATACCTCGTGCAGGAAAAATCTTTCCGTTTCCGCACCGCTCGGACCAGAAACACCCCTGGATCTGAGCCGGGATGCGCTCTCCAGGCTGCCGGGGCCGGTATATGCCACGCAGGCTTCCTCTCCCATTTCATGGCAGGCATGGGCTCCGGAAACATTCACCCTAGCGAAGAAAATGAATCGCCTGGTGCTTGCTGTAGTTGTGACTCCCCAGCAGCCCTCCTATCAAAAGGTTCTGAATGATCTGTCAGGGAATGCGGAAATTGTAAACTCGATCAATCAGAACTATGTGCCTGTTCTGGTGGATGCGGATGCGGTCCGTGAAATGCAGATCATCGCGAGTGATCTGTGCCTCCAGATCAAGAAGAAGGCATCATTTCCTTTGTTTCTCTGGTTAAGCCCGGAAGGAAATCCAGTAAGCTGGCTGCCCATCGTAGGTAAAAGCTCTGAGGAAAATATACGTAATTTCAAAAGCATTCAGGACGTGATTTCCGATATGATCAGCAGCCGGGATGGATACATTGAGCGGAATAGCGTCAAAGATCAGCAAATGCGCCGCCGCCGCATTTTTAAAAGCAATGTGCCGTCTGCTGCGGAAATTGCACCTGATGCGGAGGCCGTTGCCGCGCTTCGCCAATTACTTTCCTTATACGATGTCGGGTCGCGCAGCCTGGATAATGGGGGCAGCCTTACCCCCAGCTCAGTGATCGATACTCTGGCGTCCGCCTCGCTGCTGCCTGGTATTCCTAAGGAAATCCGGCAGCGCAGCAAGCAGACCACTGCTTATCTGCTGGAGGACTTTCTGGGATCCGCAATGTTCGATCCTCTTGATGGAGGTGTCTTTTCCGTCTATCAGGATAAATCCGGCAGCATGCCTTTTTTTGAGCGAAATACCATTACCCAAGCACGGGTGGCTGTTGCTCTCTTTCATGCTTATGCGGCGACTTCCGATCCACTGGCACTGGAGCGGGCATTGGGGTGCATCGGCTTTGCGGAAAAAGATGCTTTCACCACGGAGGGCCTGTTCACTTATGGTTATTCATCTCCGGTTCCTACGGAAAGTTGGTTGTGGAAAACAGAGGATCTGGAGCGTCTGCTGGGGCCTCAGGATGCGGCATGGTGGGGCAGGCTAACAGGGATGCAGACCATGGGAAACATCCCGATGGAAGTGGACGAACAGCGGAACTACTTCCGGATGAATCTTCAGTCATTGAAGAAACCTCAGGCTGTGCTGGCCAAGGAGAGCGGTCTCTCCGAACAGGAGTTTCATCAGAAATTCACGAAAATCCAGCAGACCCTGCTCGCGGAGCGGAGCAGCAGGCAGGAAGTTTCATACAAGAACAAGGAAGCACATGCCGGGGCGAATTTCCGTATGATTTCGGCCTATGCAGCTGCCTATACCGTCACGGGTGATCGTCAGTTTTTGCAAAAGGCGACCCTGCTCCTTGAGCGGAGCAAGACAGCATTTGGGGTGGAAGGAAGGCTTCATCTTTATACAGGAGATTCCACTTCTTCTCTTACGGAAGGCCGGGCTTTCCTATATGGCTTGGCCATGCAGGCCGCGCTGGATGTGGCGGACATCAGTGGAGATCAGAAACCGGCAAAGTGGGCGGAAGAGTTGGCCTCCACCGTTTCCCAGCTTTTCATAGAGGATGGATTTATCCGTGAATATCCGCTGTCTGCCCAAGTGATGGATCTGCCCGTTGCAGATCGTGCGATGCTTTTTGATGATTCCACAGCAGCTCTGTTGTCTGAAGGAACACGCCGCCTCCAAAGCCATGGTTTGAAGGTGCCGGACTCATTGAGTGCGTGCGTCATTCATTTCCCTCGGGAGGCTGTCAGCCAACCCATTCTGCACTCGGATTTGATCATCGCCACCTTGACCCGTGAGTTTTCACCCACGGTCGTGCTGGGTAGCCAAGTGTCTCCAGAATTGGTGGATGCTGTGGGGAAACTGCCACTCCGTCTGGTCAATCGCCGGCCAGCATTACCGGGAGACAAGGTGTCGCCTGAGAATGGCAAATTACTTCCCCGTACTGGAGATGCCATTCAACTTTCCTCTCCGGAAGCGGTGCGAGAAGCTCTCTTGCCCTCTCTTTGAAATGGCCTTAGTCTCTTTGCGGAGCTTTAGCCTCCATTGATTTGATATGAAAACCCAACCTCTTCTTATTCCGTTCTGCTCTCTTTTTCTTTCCCTACCTGTCATGGCCGATGTCTTTGTCCTCAAGGATGGCTCGCGACTGGAAGGCACCATTCTTCGGGAAGAAGGTGAAAATTATGTCCTGGAAGTCAAAGTGACCAAAAGCATCCGCGATGAAAAAACCGTGGCTAAGTCGGATGTGGTAAACATCGAGAAGGAGCAGAAGGACCTGAGTGCCTTCGATGCCATCAAGGGTCTGATTCCTACACCGGACCTATTGAGTGCTGAGGAATATGCTGCCCGTATCGGCTCGGTGGAAAACTTCATCAAGACCTATCCGGCTTCCCCGAAAAAGGCTGATGCAGAAAAGATTCTAGAAACCTTAAAGTCTGAAGCGAGTGCTGTGGCTGAGGGCGGGATGAAAATCAATGGAGCCATCCTCCCGGCGAGTGAATACAAGGCAAATGCCTATGACATCGACGCGGAGAAGCAAGCTGCTGTGGTCCGTTCCGCAGGGACGAGACACGAGTATGTGAAGGCGTTGCGGGCCTTCACCTTGCTGGAAAAGGATTTCAAGGAGAGCAAGGCCTATAAAAATACCATCCCACTGGTGAACCAAATCCTTACGGCTTACGAGGCGCAGGTAAAAGCTGCTTTGGACACATTACCAGCGCGCGAAAAAGAGCAAAAAGACGGACTTGCCCGCATGTCGGGACAGGACCGGATCAATGCAGAATCAGCATTGGCCAGTGAAAAAGCGGAAGCCCAGGCTCTATACACTCAGGAAAAAGCCGATAAAGAACTCTGGATAACTGCAAATCCCTCCCTTAAACAAACTCTCGAAGACACCAACCGCGCCATTGCGTCCACCCGCACCAGACTATCCTCCTTTAAGCCTTCCGAGACTGCTGGAGATCCGGGAGCAGCTTACCGCGCTGCTTGGAAAGCGGTCCAAAGCCG
>Ga0070658_10005501_pt1 | contig 10283 bp, 7 predicted proteins | sample KBSC13metaG_FD_64664 | JGI IMG/M metagenome (GOLD analysis project Ga0070658, IMG submission 64664) | Corn rhizosphere microbial communities from Kellogg Biological Station, Michigan, USA - KBS C1-3 metaG | ecosystem: Host-associated > Plants > Roots > Rhizosphere > Soil ... | reverse complement strand
AACTGAACGGGCTCATCGAGGTTCTTGTCTTTCTTTTCGATATTGCGATCGTCCGCGCTGACGTTCAGGGTAAAGCGCGAATGCTTCATATCAACTTTCTTCAATTGAAGCTTGATGCCTGAGAGCAGTAGAGGCTTGTCTTTCTTCTTCAGTGTGAACTCAAAGTAGTTGCGGTCGCCCTTATGCTTCAGAATCTCAAGCTCGCTGTGATTGGTCGCGATCAGTCCGCTCATTACCCCCGCATCCCCCACCACTCGATTCAACTGTGATTTCGTCGCTTCCAGATCGGACCGGGTCGATGCTACGTCCGTCTTCACTCCGCCGACGTCGTTCTTTACGTCCGCCACATCGCTCGAGACCGCACCTATCTGCTTCTTTGTTGCCGCCTGCTCCTGCTCAAGCTTCGTGGTCGCAGCCTGCTGGGCACGAAGGATACTCTGCGCCCGGGTCTCGATTTGTCTTTGCGCGATACCGACGCTCTGTCCCAGCGTTTCGCTCGTCGCCCGCAGCCGGGCATCCGTCGACTGCAACTTCTGAGTCAGATCGGCATTTTTCTGGTCGGCTAAAGCCAGCCTCTGCTCCGCCGCAGTGAGATGATTCTGCAACCCATAGCACCAGACCAGCGAACCAAGTGCAGCCAGTAACGCCACCACAACCACCGCCATAAATACCCCGGACATGGACCGCTCTGCTGTGTATCCGTCTTCACTCATCGAACTCTCCTCTTCATCGCGCTCCCACTGGTTAGGGCCTGATTGCCCTCACAAGCTGCTCGTCAGTCTCTCAAACTTCTACTCCAATGGCCATAACTCTTCCAGGTCACACTAAACTGATGATATGGATCGCTCCGACATCTGCATTGCTGGAGCCGGCATCATCGGCCTCTCGCTCGCCCTCGAACTCCACCGGCGCGGTATGAGTGTCACCGTCCTCGAACGGGGGCGGCCTCTCTCCGAAGCCTCCACCGCCGCCGCCGGGATGCTCGCCGCCAGCGATCCCGAAAATCCCCCGATGTTGCGTCCGCTATCCGACCTCAGCCTCTCGCTCTATCCAGACTTTCTCGATCGACTGCACGAACTCTCCGGAATCCGCGTGCCATTTCAGACCAGCAGCACACTCCAGTCACACCTCACTGCGCCAACGGACACGCTCTCGCGTGAATCGCTCCTCGAAATTTTGCCTCACCTTACTCCCGGCGATCGTCCCTTCACTCTGATCGAGGAGCACAGTCTCGATCCTCGCCACGTGGCTGCCGCACTGCTGGCCGCAGTGGAGGCCAGCACGATTGTCCTTCGTTCCAGTGTCCGCGTCCTCTCCGCGCGATCCGTAGGGAATGCCATAGAAGTCCACACCACCGCAGAAATTTTGCATGCCGCTCAATTTATCAACTGCACCGGAGCCTGGGCCACGCACTCCACGCTCGCACCCGGGCTCTCCGTTGCGCCCAGAAAAGGCCAGATGGTGGCGGTCGCTCTGCCGGCGTCTCTTCCGTTGAATCTCGTAGTCCGCACCCACGGGCTGTATATCGTTCCGCGGACTACGGGCACCAATGCTGGCCGCGCCATCATCGGTGCGACGATTGAAGATGCAGGCTTCGACAAGACTGTTTGCTCCACGGACATCTCTCATCTGCGATCTCTCGCCGCTACTCTCCTGCCCGGTTTGGCCGAAGCGCGACAACTGGAATCGTGGGCTGGCCTGCGCCCCTCAACCCCGGACGGCCTTCCTTTCCTTGGGCCTTTGACAGACAGCTGCAATCAATTCGTCGCGGCCGGCCACTATCGCAACGGCATTCTCCTCGCTCCGGCAACCGCACACGTGATGGCACAAGTTCTTATGGGCGAGGCCGCCGCGATCGATCTTTCCGCCTACTCTCCTGCACGTCAGCTCTCCTCCTCATCTGTCGCACAGTGAAGTCGATATTCGCGCACCCTGCCGTGACAACCCTTTCTCCGCTGCGCTATAAACGATGTAGTGTTTAACCCCTCGGAGAAGCCGCTCATGTCCAATGTTGTCGCACCGAAAGGCTTGGAAGGCATTGTCGCCACCAGCTCTTCCATTTGCTTTATCGACGGAGACGCCGGTGTCCTCTCCTACCGCGGCATCGACATCCACGAACTTGCGCAGCGCTCCACGTTCGAAGAAACAGCCTACCTTCTGTGGTTCGGCAGACTTCCCAAAGCCGCGGAACTCGCTGACTTCATGACTCAGCTCGCCGCCGCTCGTCAGCTCGACCCAAAAATTCTCGATCTACTGCGCAGCGTCCCCGTAACGGCGACACCCATGCAGGTGCTCCGCACTGCCGTTTCGCTACTGAGCATCTACGATGCCGACGAGGCCGATAGTACGCACGACGCGAACGTCCGCAAATCTTTCCGCCTTACCGCGCAGATTCCCATGATCGTTGCCATCTTCGATCGTATCCGCAAGGGCAAGTCAGTCATCGAGCCCGACCACAAGCTCTCGCACGCGGCCAACTTCCTCTGGATGCTCAATGGCGAAAAGCCCTCTGAGACCGCCACTCGCGCCTTTGATATTGCGCTGATCCTCCACGCGGACCACGAACTCAATGCCAGCACCTTCGCCGCCCGCGTCATCGCCGCGACTCTGGCCGATATCCACTCGGCGATCACGGGTGCCATCGGAGCGCTCAAGGGCCCGCTCCACGGTGGCGCCAACGAGGCCACCATGCGTCTGCTGTATGCCATCGACGAAGCTGGTGCCGATCCCGCCGAATACGTGAAGCAGATGTTCGCCGAGAAGAAAAAGATCTCCGGCTTCGGCCATCGCGTCTATCACACGGAAGATCCCCGAGCTACCCATCTTCGCCGCATGTCCGAAGAGCTGGGCCGTGCCGCCGGCAACACGAAGTGGTTCGACTTGTCACGCAAGATCGAACTCTTCGTCAGACAGGAGAAGAAGCTCAACGCCAACGTCGATTTCTACTCTGCTTCTACTTACACGACCCTTGGCATCGATATTGACCTCTTCACGCCTATCTTCGCCATCAGCCGCGTCGCTGGATGGGCTGCCCACGTAATCGAGCAGCACGATGACAACCGCCTTATCCGCCCACGCGCGGACTATGTCGGACCAGCTTATCCTGCACCCTACATTCCTATCACTGAGCGATAAGTGCCTGCCCGGCGCTTGCCGACACCCGCCGGGCGGTAAAATGGATGTATGCGACCTATTTACATGGACGCGAACGCCACCACTCCTCTTCTTCCCGAAGTCTTTGAGGCCATGCGGCCCTTCTGGATCGAGCACTTCGGAAACGCCAGCTCCATCCATCAGCAGGGACAGTACGCCCGCGCGGCGGTAGATCAGGCCCGAGAGTCCGTCGCCCAGCTTCTGCACTGCCGGGCATCCGAGATCGTCTTCACCTCCGGCGGCACGGAGAGCGACAATCTGGCTCTCTTCGGTGTTCTGTCCTCTGGCGACCATCTCATCACCAGCGCCATCGAGCATCACGCCGTCCTTCATGCCGCCGAATCCTTGGCCGCGCGAAATATCGATGTCACCTTTCTTCCCTGCACTCCGCAAGGCCTTATCGAACCCGCCGCGCTGGAAGCTGCCCTGCGCCCAAACACTAAGCTTGTCAGTATTATGTTCGCGAATAACGAGACTGGGGTTATTCAGCCCATCGCGGAACTCGCCCGGATTGCGCATGCGGCCGGAGCACTCTTCCATACCGACGCAGTCCAGGCCGCGGGTAAACTGCCCCTCGATCTCAGCCCGAAGGGACCTCTCAAAGAGGTCGATCTCCTCACCCTTTCCGGCCACAAGATTTACGCGCCCAAGGGCATTGGCGTTCTTTTCGTTCGCCGAAGCGTCCGCCTTGCCCCGATGCTCCACGGTGGATCCCACGAGCGCCAACGCCGCGCCGGAACAGAAAATGTTGCCGCAATTGTTGCTCTGGGCAAGGCGGCTGAATTAGCGCGTGAGTGGCTGAAGGGTGAGGGGCCCGCACAGCTCGCCTACCTTCGCGACCGCCTCGAACAAGGTATTCTTAGCCGGGTAGAAGAGTGCGGCGTTAATGGCGGCGGCGCTCTCCGCGTCGCGAACACCGCGAACCTCTACTTCGATCATGTTGAAGCTGAAGCCCTTGTGATTGCGCTCGATTTGAAGGGCCTATCCGTCAGCGGAGGCTCCGCCTGCCAGTCCGGCGCAACCGAACCCTCGCACGTCCTCACCGCAATGGGGCTCACGCCCGCCCGCGCCCGGGGGAGTATCCGAATCTCTCTCTCAAAACTGAACATCGAAGAAGAAGTAGATTACGCGCTTACATTGATTCCTGCCGCTGTAGCACGACTGCGGGACCTGAGTCCCACCTGGCGCAAAGCGGCGGAAGCAGTCGCGTAATCTAAAGCATCTCGCAGATAGCACGGGCTTGCCGGATCGACAAAGGAAATACAGGGATCTCTCCACCACGCAGCGCGCGATGCAAGTGTACGCTGCTCCGGCCGAGATGAGGTGCCCCATGCCGTCGCAAAAACATTGAGAACTTAATGCCTTACAAGTACCAGGGAATATTTACCAGCACAATCCTCTGATTCCCTTTCAACAGCAGCATCAACTTCAATAACTGCACCCGCTGTCCGTGCAGCGCATACTCCCACCAATGGGCAACGACCATTTCGGGCAAGATGACCGCAACCTTCCGCCCGGGGTTCTCATCTTCCAACTGCAAAATGTAATCCATCAAGGGGGAGAGCACGAACCTGAAATTGGAAGCGATCGTCACTAATTCCGGTTCCTCCAATCCCTCTGCTTTGATCGGGGCCAGCACCTTGTCTCCCCAGATTCCTTCGAGGCCTTCATCTGCGTCTTCATCATCTGAATGGATATGAACCACTTTGATCTCTTTCGAGAGCAGCAGCCCGAACCGCATCGCTTTTTCCGTTACCCGGTCCCATCGCGCCATCGGGATAACGACGATCGGCGGCTCCAGATTTACCAGGTTCAGCGGAGTCATGTCCTTCATTTCCCGCTTTACCCGAGAGTAGTGCCGCTTCACCCCCATCATGATGAGCATCAGCAATGGAATCAAAATCGCTGTCACCCATGCTCCGGACATGAACTTTGTCACCAGCACCACCAGCGTCGTAAGGCCCGTGGCTAAAGCTCCGAAGCCGTTGACGAACATGTGCCACCAATGCTTCTTGTAACCGCCCTCCTGCTTTTTCCAATGCACCACCATGCCTGCCTGCGACAGGGTAAAGGCGATAAATGCGCCGATCGCATAGAGTGGGATTAGCTTGTCTGTCACGCCGTCAAACAGAAAAAGAATTACCGCCGTGAATCCGGTGAGCGCATAAATGCCATGCGAAAACAGCAGCCGGCGCCCTCGCAATAGAAATACATGCGGCAGGTACTCGTGGGCGGCAATGGCACGGGCCAACCGCGGAAAACCGGAAAATGCTGTATTGGCACTGATGGGCAGAGCCAGCAGTATCGCTCCCATGGTCAGGTAATAAAACCATCCACGGCCAAATACGGCTGTGGTCAGAATACTCACCATGGTCTGATAGTGGGTCGCATCCGGCTCCATCGCTGTAATGCCGTATGCTCGGGCCAGATACGTGGTTCCAAAGAGCAGGACCACCAAGATCCCGATAATGACGGTGAGCGATATCTGCGCCTTCTTCGCCCGCGGTTCCTTGAACGCATTGACTCCGTTGGAAACAGCCTCCACACCCGTCATTGCGGCGCATCCATTGGAGAATGACTTCAGCAACAGCCACAATCCCAAATACTTCACCGTCGCGGGCAGCGGAGGAGGAGGAGCCACGATTGGGGTCGGATGACCTCCAGCCATAATTGTGTGATAAACACCTACACCGATCAGTACCAGCAACGTTCCGACAAACAGGAACGTCGGCGCAATGAACGCCGCCCCTGCCTCCTTCACACCGCGCAGATTCACGATGGAAAGAATAGCCAGAAGCACTAAACAGATCAGCAGTGTGTCCGGTTGCAGGCTGGGAACAGCGGACGTCAGGGCCGCCACACCGGCCGAAATGCCCACGGCTGCAGTAAGGATATAGTCAATCATCAGGGCCGCAGCCGCCAGCAGCGCGGGGCCAACGCCCAGGTTCTCGCTCGCGACGGTGTAGGAGCCGCCGCCGTTAGGATACGCGGCAATCGTCTGGAGATAGCTGAAGTACACGATTCCCAGCAGAATCAAAATTGCCGTAATAATTGGAACGATGTAATTAAGACCCGCCAACCCCAGCGGGATCAGCAGCGTCATCGCCGCCTCTGGTCCATACGCCGCACTCGTCAGCGCATCCAGGCCAAAAATCGGGATTCCCGCAGCGACACCGATATGCTCGGCGTGCTCTTCGCTCGTTGCTAACGGCTTTCCCAGGAGGGAGTCTACAAAGGACATCGTTTTTGTATAGTAACGCGTCTGTCAAGCCAAGCGTCTAAGTTCTTTCGTTCCTTCTCCGCCCCTTCTTTTGGTTCCCTGAACTCCTATAATCGATCTGAAACAATTATGAAATAAGGAGTCCCTATGCCCGCGACCCTCTATGACATTCCCGTCAATCGAATCACCGGCGAAGGCGCCTCGCTCGCCGATTACCGCGGTAAAGTGCTGCTGGTCGTCAATGTTGCCTCCCAATGCGGTTTGACTCCCCAATACGACGCTCTCGAAAAGCTTTACACCCGTTTCAAGGATTCTGGACTGGTCGTCCTCGGTTTTCCGGCCAACGACTTCGGCTCCCAGGAACCCGGCACCAACGAAGAGATCCAGACCTTCTGCCGCAGCACCTTCGGTGTAAACTTCCCCATGTTTTCGAAGATCGCCGTCACCGGCCCCAACACCCATCCTCTTTATAGGTCCCTTATTGAAGCCCAGCCCAAAGCCAGCGGCGACGGTCGCGCTGCGATGCGTGAGAATCTCAACGGCTTCCTTGGCAAGAAGCACAACTCCACGACCAATCCGGAGCCCGGCATTCTCTGGAATTTTGAAAAGTTCCTCATTGATCGCCAAGGCAATGTCATTGCGCGTTTCTCCCCCGAGGTTCTGCCGGACGACCCTGCCGTAATTTCGGCCATCGAATCTGCCTTGGCAAAATCCTACTGAGAGCTAAGCAAGAACAGGCGGGGAGCAAGACTTCACGCCTGTTCTGCGTTCCGGGGGAGACGCGCAGTTCTGCTAAATGCCATTAAGGAGAAGCGACAACTTCGGTTTTGCCTATACTGCGCGATTCCTGTACATTGGAACCGATTCCAGATCGGCCATGAACTCAGTCTGGTGCGCGGCCTCGGCAAAGGATATTTGTGAAGATAACCTCGCACCTTGTTCGAAGTACTGCTGTCGGCGCCCTTGGCGGGCTGCTCTTCGGTTTCGATACCGTCGTCATCTCCGGCACGACCAGTCAGCTTAGCAGCGTCTTCTCTCTCACTCCCACGACCCTTGGCCTGACAGTATCGATTGCTCTGTGGGGCACGGTGGTTGGCTGTCTTGTCGCCGGGCTGCTTGGGCAGCGCATGGGAGGGCGCAATGCCCTTCGTATTATGGCGCTGATGTATATCGTCTCTGCCGTGGGCTGCGCTTTCGCGTGGAACTGGCCAGCTTTGATGGCATTCCGGTTTATTGGCGGACTTGGCATTGGAGGCTCGTCGGTACTTGGGCCTGTCTACATTGCAGAGTTAGCGCCTGCTGCATGGCGGGGAAGGCTGGTCGGCGTCTTTCAAATCAATATCGTCGTTGGAATTCTCCTCGCCTATCTCTCGAACTACGTCATTGCGGGAATGGGACTCGGGGCCATGGAATGGCGATGGGAGCTTGGTGTTGCAGCATTCCCGGCAGTTCTCTTTCTGGTGATGCTGTTCACTATCCCGCAAAGCTCCCGCTGGCTGATTGCACAGGGCCGCGGTGAAACTGCCCTGGAGGTGCTTCGCAAGATGGGCTCCCCAGATCCGGACTTGGAGTTCCGCGAAATCACTGCCTCGCTCCATCAGGAGAGCAGCGCTCCCAACGAACCACTGTTTCAGCGGTCACTTCGGCTGCCTATTTTTCTCGCTGTTTCTATCGGACTTCTCAACCAGCTCGCAGGCGTCAACGCGATCCTCTATTACTCTCCGGATATCTTTCGCGCTGCAGGCTTCAGCAAACTTTCGGGCAACTTCCAATCCGTGCTGATCGGCGTAATGAATCTCGTTGCTACTTTCATCGGCATGGCCCTCATCGACAAGATCGGGCGCAAGACGCTTCTGCTGATCGGCTCAGTCGGCACGGGTATATGCCTGGCTGGAGTCGCCGCTGTATTCTTCACCAATTCGCATCAGTACCTTCTGGTCTGGCTACTGGTCGTGTACATCGGCTTCTTTGCCCTCTCACAAGGAGCCGTCATCTGGGTCTATATCGCCGAGGTCTTCCCTACTCGAGTTCGATCCAAGGGGCAGAGCCTTGGAAGCGGCTCACATTGGGTGATGAATGCGATTATTGCGGCGGTCTTCCCAGTCGTAGCAAAATCTTCAGGAGGACTTCCGTTCCTGTTCTTTGCCGCGATGATGGTCGTCCAATTCTTTGTTGTTCTATTTATTTATCCAGAGACGAAGGGCGCAACGCTGGAGCAGCTTCAGGCCCGTCTCGAATCCTGACCTTCATCGTCCGGCTCAAGCTTCATCGCAACACAGAGTGCGGCCACATCGCCGATCCGCTCACCAAGAGAAGCGCAGACCACGGTACATGCATCGGCAGAGGCGTTCAGCGCTTCGCGGCGCAAGACCTCTCTTGCCGGAGCGAGCAGAGACTCGCCAAAACGCACCGCAAGGCCGCCGATCACAATGCGCTCGGGATTCAGTATGTCCACTAAAATGGCAAGCGTATCTCCAAGCTTTCGGCCGGTAAGCTCGATGATTTGCTTTGCCACTTCATCGCCCTCTGCAGCGGCCTGTCCGACCTGCTTCGGAGTCAAGGTCCCGGTCTCCAGATGAGCCGAGAGAGACGTCTTTTCACCTTGGGCAGTAGCGATCTGAACCATGTTCACGGCGCGCTCGGTCATGCCTTGGCCGCTGGCCCAGGCTTCTACCGATCCCACCTTGCCGTAGCCGACGGGACCGGATCCCGTCAGTCGGACATGGCCGATCTCTCCAGCCATGTCGGATGACCCGTAGTAGAGCCGATTGTGAAGGATAATGCCCGCACCAAAGCCAGTACCCATGGTCAAGAAGATCATGTTGCTGGAGCCAACCCCGGCTCCATAGCGATGCTCCGCGACTGCTCCGGCATTCGCATCATTTTCAAGGTTACAGGGGACATCAAATTCTTCTTCTAAAAGCGCTGTGATCGGCACATCGATCCAGGTAGTGAGATTCGGCGGGGCCTGAATGACTCCGGTCCGACGGTTTAAAGGCCCTCCACAACTGATGCCGATGCGGCGAAGCTCTGCGCCTTGCTCTTTCTGAGACTGCCGCAAGCTGTGAATTGCGGCTTTGATCTGATCGATCGCGTGCTGTGGCCCGAGTTCCGGCTGGGTAGGGAATTCGATCCGCGAAAGTATCTCTGGCGGCTTTGCCGAGAGTACGACTGCGGTCTTCGTTCCGCCGATGTCCACTCCCACAAAAATTTCAGGCGCTTGTGAAAGAGGCTCAGAATTCTCAGTCATATCTCTCCTGCTACAGGTGGCCTGTGGCCTTCAATTCGCTTCATAACCGTCTTGCTCGCGGGCGAATCAGCGCTCCAACAGATTCACTTCGGACACGGTCCCCTTATGCGGATTCACTCGCAGCGTCTTAATCTCATAGGGCCGAAACTCGCCGGACCAGCGCGTCTTTGCGAAGCGCAGATCGACTGTGGCTCGGGAAGGCTTTCCATCTGTCTCATAGGCGCGGACGATGATGTCGTCGTTATCTTCCGCCTTCTTGATCGCCGAGATCACGACATCGGATGCAGAGACCGAAAGGAATGAGTCTTCCTGTGCTCGATCACCCTTATGTATTCCCTGGTAAATAACGGGCACGGGCGAGACCAACTCTTCCGCGATACGCGTTACGCCAGCACTCTGCCATGACCCGCTGTGTGGCACAAGCACCATGCGAAAGGTCTGCACTCCCTGATCCATCCATTGATAGTCGCGTTTCGGGTCGAGCACATACGGTTCGTGATGCGCATATACGGTGCCACGAACGACGGACACCCGCATGTCGCTGCCGAGAACGCTGTAGCCGTACTTCGCATCATTCACCACTGCCAGCCCGTACGGTTTGCCGCTCTGGTCACCCGTGACATCGATCCACCGCTGGCCGGGATCTTCATCGCCGTTGGT
>Ga0070658_10005499_pt1 | contig 10285 bp, 11 predicted proteins | sample KBSC13metaG_FD_64664 | JGI IMG/M metagenome (GOLD analysis project Ga0070658, IMG submission 64664) | Corn rhizosphere microbial communities from Kellogg Biological Station, Michigan, USA - KBS C1-3 metaG | ecosystem: Host-associated > Plants > Roots > Rhizosphere > Soil ... | reverse complement strand
CCTGCGTGCCTACGGCCCGGTCACGATGGCCCGGCTGGTCAAGCACGACATGAACTGGCGCGGCATCGACATGAAGGCCGACGACTGGATCCTCCTGTCGTTCCCGGCCGCCAACCGCGACCCGGAGATGTTCGACCGGGCCAACGAGATCGTGATCGACCGCGCGGTCAACAAGCACGCCGCGTTCGGTCTGGGGATCCACCGCTGCGTCGGGTCGCACCTGGCCCGGATGGAGCTTCGCGTCGCGCTGGAGGTCTGGCTGGAGCGCGTCCCGGAGTTCTCGCTGGCCGACCCGGACGCGGTCACGTGGTCCACCGGCCAGGTTCGCGGCCCCCGGACTCTGCCACTTCGGATCGGGGCGCCGGGCGTCGGCTGATCTGTCGCCCAATACGCTGACCGGCGTGAGTGGCTACTTCGGCGGCTACACGCTGGTCGCTCTGCTGGGCCTCGTGGGCGTCGGCTTCGTCGCCGCCGGCCTCGGCGCCAACCGGCTGCTCCGGCCCTGGCACGTCACCCCGCAGAAGCTGCTGACCTACGAGTCCGGCGTCGACCCGGTCGGCGAGGACTGGGCGCAGACGCAGGTCCGCTACTACGTCTATGCCTTCCTCTACGTCGTCTTCGCTGTCGACGCTGTCTTCCTGTTCCCGTGGGCGACCGTTTTCGCGCTGCCCGGTTTCGGCGGGTTGTCTTTGGGCGAGATGTTCGTCTTCCTGGGCTTCCTCGCGATCGGTCTGCTCTATGCCTGGCGTAAGGGCGTCCTGTCATGGACCTGAAGCCGGCGCGGAGGCGGCCGGTCGACGTCCAGGTGCAAGGCGTCGGGGTCGGGCAGCAGATCGTGCCCAAGCCGATCCGGTTCGTGCTCAACTGGGGGCGCCGCTACAGCCTGTGGGTCTTCAACTTCGGGCTGGCCTGCTGCGCGATCGAGTTCATTGCGACGTCGATGGCGCGCCACGACTTCATCAGGCTCGGAGTAATCCCGTTCGCGCCCGGCCCGCGGCAGGCCGACCTGATGGTGATCAGCGGAACCGTGACGGACAAGATGGCACCGGCCGTGCTGCGGCTCTACGAGCAGATGCCGGAGCCCAAGTACGTGATCTCGATGGGTTCGTGCGCCAACTGCGGCGGCCCCTACTGGGACTCCTACTGCGTGACGAAGGGCGTCGACCAGCTGATCCCGGTCGACATCTACGTGCCGGGGTGCCCGCCGCGCCCCGAAGCGCTCCTGCACGGGATCCTGCAGCTGCAGGACAAGATCGCGCAGGAGTCGCTGGACGACCGCTATCACTGGGCGCCGCAGCGTCGAATCCGCAGCGTGACCGCAGAAGCGGTCCAGGCGCCGCTCGTCCGGCCGTGACACCGGACGAGCTCGGCGCGCGCGTCTGTTCGCTCGTCGACTCCTCGAGCATCGCCGTCACCTTCGGCCAGCTGACGGTCGACGTCCCGACGCAGAGCTGGCACGAAGCTGCGCTGTCGGTTCGCGACGACGAGGAGGTCGCCTGCGGCTTCTTCGACTGGCTGTCGGCGTACGACGACCAGGACAGCGGCCTCGCGGTCCTCCTGCACGTCTGGTCCAACCGGCATCGGCACCACCTGCACCTGCGCACGCACGTGCCGCGCGAGGGTGGATCGCTGCCGACGGTCACTGACGTGTGGGCCGGCGCCGACTGGCACGAACGCGAGACCTACGAGATGTTCGGGATCGTCTTCGACGGCCACCCCAACCTCGTGCCGTTGCTGTTGCCGGACGGCTTCGAGGGACACCCGTTGCGCAAGGACTTCGTGCTGGCCTCGCGCGTGGCCAAGGCATGGCCGGGGGCGAAGGAGCCCGGCGAGTCCGACCACGACCTGCGCCCCGGCGCGGCCCGCGGGCGCCGGATGCTCCCGCCCGGCGTCCCCGCGCCGGACGAGTGGGGACCCGATGCAGTCGGCCCACAGGCGGAGGGTGAGCCGACGTGACAGCGGTCATCGTCATCGCGAAGCTGCTGGGTTGCCTGCTGGTGTTCCTGACCGTGCCGTTGCTGGTGGGACAGATGGAGCACAAGGCGATGGCGCACATGCAGTCGCGGCTCGGGCCGATGTACGCCGGCGGCTTCCACGGATGGGCGCAGCTGATCGCCGACGGAGTGAAGTTCGCGCAGAAGGAGTCAGTCGTGCCGGCCCGAGCCGACCGGCGCGTGTTCGAGCTGGCCCCCGCAGTCGCGCTGCTTCCCTACCTGTTCGTCCTCATCACAATCCCGGTCGGCCCCGGCCAGTCCGCGCACGACCTGTCCGTCGGAGTCTTCTTCGCGCTCGCGGTTGTCAGCGTGGGAGTCCTCGGCGTCCTGATGGCGGGCTGGGCCAGTGCCAACAAGTACTCCTTGCTCGGCGGGCTGCGAGCCGGTGCGCAGCTGATGGCCTACGAGCTGCCGCTGGTCCTGGCCGCGTCGAGCGTCGCGATGGCTGCGGGCACGCTGTCCCTCGACGGCATTGCCCACTCATGGCGCTGGTGGTGGCTGCCCTACCAAGGTGTCGGAGCGTTCGTCTTCTTCACCGCGGCGATCGCCGAGCTGCGGCGGCCTCCGTTCGACATGCCGGTCGCCGACAGCGAGATCGTGTTCGGGCCGTTCACCGAGTACACCGGGCTTCGGTTCGCGTTGTTCCTGCTCGCCGAATACGCCGGCATCGTCGTCTTCTCAGCACTCACCGCCGTGTTGTTCCTCGGCGGCTGGAAGGGTCCGTTCCTCGAGCACCAGCTCGGCTGGTTGTGGCTCCTGCTCAAGACGCTCGCGCTGTCGTTCATCGTGATCTGGCTGCGGGTCACCTACCCGCGGCTACGTGAGGATCAGCTGCAACGCTTCGCGTGGGTGGCTCTCGTCCCGCTCGCGCTGGCCCAGGTGGCACTCACCGGCGTCGTACAGGTGGCATCCAAATGAGGCGGCGTAGCCGCACCGCTATTGGGCGGTGGGTGGGGAGGCGGACGTGAGTGGCATCCCCGGCAAGGGCCTCGCGCAGGGCTTGGGCGTGACATTGCGGTCGATGACCAAGCGCTCGGTCACCCAGGAGTACCCGCACGTCCGGCCCGAGCTGCCGCCCCGCAGCAGGGGCGTCATCGCTTTGCTCGAGGAGAACTGCACCTCGTGCATGCTCTGCGCGCGTGAGTGCCCGGACTGGTGCATCTACATCGACTCGCACAAGGAGACCATCCCGGCGCGCACCGAGGGTGGGCGCGAGCGCACGCGCAACGTGCTCGACCGGTTCGCGATCGACTACGCGCTCTGCATGTACTGCGGGATTTGCATCGAGGTGTGCCCCTTCGACGCCCTGTTCTGGTCGCCGGAGTTCGAGTACGCCGAAGGCGACATTCTCGGGCTGACACACGAGCGCGACCGGCTGCGCGACTGGATGCCTTCGGTGCCGGCACCGCCCGCCGACGTCGCCAACGCCGAGCCGGCGAAAGAGCTCGGGCGTCCATGACAAGACACGGGGTGACGGTCGCTGACGTTGTCTTCGGCCTGCTCGGAGTGGTCTGCCTGGCCTCCGCCCTGCTGGTTGTGACGGCGCGCAACGTCATCCATGCCGCGCTGTGGCTAGTTGCCTGCTTCGGAGCTCTCGCCGGCTGCTACCTCGTGCTCACCGCGGAGTTCGTCGCCTGGGTGCAGGTGCTCATCTACATCGGGGCGATCGTCGTGCTGATGCTGTTCGGCGCGATGTTGACCCGCGCGCCGATCGGCCGGCTGCAAGAGCTCGACAGCCACAACCGCCCGGTGGCGGCCGTCGCCGGGCTGGCCGCAGGCGGCACGTTGTGCGCGCTCGTCGTGTCGGCGTTCAAGGACGGCTACGTCGACGTGCACCATGCCGCCGTGGGAGACGGAAAGGCTGTCGGCACTGCGATTTTCCGCTTCTTCGTCTTGCCGTTCGAACTCGCGAGCGTGTTGCTGCTGGCCGCTCTCGTCGGCGCAATCGTGCTGAGTCGCAGAACGGCTCACTGATGCATCTGTCGCTCGCGCTGGTCGTGTCGGCGTTGCTGTTCGGGATCGGCGTCTACGGGGTGCTGGCGCGACGCAACGCGGTGGCGGTGCTGATGGCCGTCGAGCTGATGCTCAACGCCGGCAACCTCGACCTGGTCGCGTTCGACGCCTGGTGGCGCGACACGATGCATGCCGGCCAAGTGTTTGCGCTGTTCGTCGTGGTCATCGCCGCCGCTGAAGTTGGCGTGGGCCTGGCGATCGTTCTTGCGGTCTTCCGGTTGCAGGACACCGCAGCGATCGACGAAGTCACTTCGCTCGCCGACCGTGACCCCAGGGTGTTGGCAGACGCGGCGGCGGAGGTCGACGGGTGACGCACTGGGCTTGGCTTGTCCCGGCGCTGCCCGCCTTTGCCGCGGTCGTCGGGTTGTTCCTGTCGCGCTATGTCCCGGGCGGGCCGGCCGTGCCTGCGATCGTTGGCACGGCGCTGTCGCTCCTCGTCGCGGTCGTGCTCCTCGCCGATGCCGAAAGCAACCCCGGCGCCGTGCACCAGACAACCGTGCCGTGGACGCCGCTCGACGGCTTCCATCTGTCCATCGGCACGCGCATCGACGGCCTTGCCGCAGTGACGTCGGTGATGGTCGCGATCGTGGCGCTGCTCGTGCAGATCTACAGCACCGCCTATATGGCCGGTGACCCGCGCTACTCCACCTACGCCGCCGAAGTGTCGCTCTTCACTGCCGCGATGCTGCTCGTCGTCGTCGCCAGCGACCTGTTCGAGCTGCTGATCGGCTGGGAGGTGATGGGCCTGTGCTCCTACCTCCTCATCGGGCACTACTGGCAGACCGAAGGTGCGCGTAGCGCAGCGGTCAAGGCGTTCGTCACGACGCGCATCGGTGACACCGGCTTCCTCTTCGGCATCTTCGTGCTCGGCGTGGCAGCCGGGTCGTTCGACGTGGGTCAGGTCGTCGGACGCGCCTCGGCGATGAGCCATGCGGCCGTGACGGCGGGCGCCCTGCTGCTGCTGGCCGGAGTCGTCGGGAAGAGTGCGCAGTTCCCGCTGCACGTCTGGCTTCCGGACGCCATGGCGGGGCCGACGCCGATCAGCGCCCTCATCCACGCGGCGACGATGGTCGCCGCCGGCATCTATGTCGTCGCCCGGCTCTACCCCGTCTATCTCGCCGCGCCGGACGCCCGCACCGTCCTCGGGGTCATCGCCTGCCTCACCATGCTTGGTGCCGCACTGGCGGCGCTCGCCGAGGATGACCTCAAACGGGTGCTCGCGTGGTCGACGGTGAGCCAGCTCGCCTACATGGGCGCCGGGCTGGCCGTCGGTGCCTGGACGGCGAGCATCTACCACCTCCTCGCGCATGCCGGGTTCAAGGCGTTGCTGTTTCTTGCCGCCGGCTCGGTGCTCCGCAGCGTGGGCACCAACCTGATGAGCGAGATGGGCGGGCTACGGCAACGGCTGCCGGTCACCTTCGTCACCGCCGTCATCGGCGCGGCCGCGCTGGCCGGATTGCCGCCCTTCGCCGGTGCATTCAGCAAGGACGCGATCCTCACCGCTGCCCGCGAGCATGGGGGCGCGCTCGGCACAGCGGTCTACGCGGTCGGGCTCGTGACGGCGTTCGTGACCGCCGCCTACGCCACCCGCTTCATCGTCCGCACGTTCTTCGGCAGCTATCGCGGCGCGCTCGACGTGCGTGCGCAGGTGCACGAGTCGCCACTGGTCATGACCGCTCCGTTGGTCGTGCTGGCCGCCGCCTGCATCCTGCTCGGCGCGCCGGTCGTGCCCAACTCGTACGGCGTCGCCAGCTGGCTCGACGCTCCGACCGGAACAGTGCCGCTGCATCTGGATGCAGCAGGCGTTGTCCTGAGCGCCGTGATCGTCATCGCCGGTTCAGCGGCGGTCGTGGCGCTCTACCGGCGTCGTCCGGACGAGGACCCGGTCACTGTGCTCGGACACGCCGCTACGCCGCTGGTGCATGCCTTCTGGGTCGACGACGTCTACGAGCGCCTGGTAGTCCGGCCGGCATACGCGACTGCTCGCGCGATGCGCCTGACTGACGACAGCGCAATCGACGCCGCCGTCGTTGCGTCCGGGCAGGGCACCTCGGCCGTCGGTGCGCTGCTTCGGCGGCTGCAGAACGGAAACGTCCAGGCCTACGTGAGCGGTCTGGTCGTCGTCGTCATCGCGATCGTGATGACGGTCTCGCTGGCGGTGGCCCGGTGAGTCCGCTGCTCCCCGTTCTGCTGGGCGTGCCTGCCGTAGGTGCCGCGGTCCTGGCGCTCGTGCCGCTGCCGGACCGAGCGGCCCGATGGATCGGTCTGGTCGTGACCACCGCGACGCTGGTGGTCGCCGCGGTGACGACTGCGCGCTTTGACTTCGGCGCCACTTCGCGTTTCACCGACGTGGTCGACGTCCGCTGGCTACCCGCGATCGGCGTCCGCTTCCACCTGGGTGTCGACGGCATCAGCCTGCCGCTCGTGGTTCTCACTGCCCTGCTGACGATGCTTTGCGCGGCGTACACGATCGGCACCGTCCCCGATGCTGGTCGCACGCGGCAGCTGCTGGCGCTGGTGTTGCTGCTCGAGGTCGGCATGCTCGGCACGTTCGTTGCCCTGGACCTGGTGCTGTTCTTCGTTTTCTTCGAGGTCGTCCTCATCCCGATGTACTTCCTGATCGCCATTTGGGGCGGCAACGATCGCGGTCGCGCGGCGACGAAGTTCATCCTCTTCACGCTGCTCGGATCCGGGCTGATGCTGGTCGGGTTCCTTCTGATCTACTCGGGCGCCGGCACGTTCGACGTGGTCGCGCTGAGCCGGGCGCACGGCGCCGGGATTGCACGGTCCACGCAGCTCTTCGCGTTCGTGCTTCTGCTGCTCGGGTTCGGCATCAAGAGCCCGATGTGGCCGTTGCACACCTGGCTGCCGGACGCCCACACCGAGGCCCCCACCATCGGCTCCGTCCTGCTCGCGGGTGTGCTGCTCAAGATGGGCACCTACGGGCTGGTCCGCATCGCCGTGCCCGACCTGCCCACCGCAGCGCACGACGTCGCGCCCGCACTCGGTGTCCTCGCGGTGGCCGGAATCATCTACGCGACGCTGGTGTGCATCGCGCTCGCGACCGACCCGCAGGCGGACCTCAAGCGGCTCATCGCGTTTTCCTCGGTCGGGCACATGGGTTTCGTGCTGCTCGGGATCGCCACATTGACCGCGACCGGCATCCAGGGCGCGCTTGTCGGCAACATCGCGCACGGTGTCATCACCGGGCTGCTGTTCTTCCTGGTCGGCGGGCTGAAGGACCGCTACCACACCAGCACCTTCCGCGAGATCGGCGGCGGCGTTCTAGCGAAGGCGCCGGTGCTCGGTGGGCTGACCGTCTTCGCGGCGATCGCGAGCCTCGGGCTGCCCGGACTCGCCGGCTTCTGGGGCGAGATGCTCGCCATGCTCGGCTCCTACCAGCCGGCGCAGACACTGTCCCGTCCGCTCTTCGTCGTGCTCATGGCCGTCGCCGGCGTGGGCACGATCTTCACTGCCGTCTACTTCCTGGCCATGCTCCGCCGCGTGACCTACGGCCTGGTCGGCGACGCCTGGAGGGAGCGGCCGCTTCGCGACGTCATCGCCACCGACCTGATCGCCTGGGTGCCGCTCGTCGTGTTGGCCGTCGCGATCGGCGTCTGGCCGAAACTGGTTCTTGGCATCTCCTCCGGCGCCGTCCACGAGCTGCTGCGATGAGCCTCACGCAGGCGATCGACTACGCCGCGATCTCACCACCGCTCGTGATCGCGGTAACAGCGCTCGTCGTGCTCGTGGGTGACCTGTTCGTGCCTCCCGGGCTGCGTCGTGCCTTCGCGGCTGCGACGTCGATCGCGGGGACGGCGGCAGCGCTCGGTGCGACGGCGTGGCTGGCCACGACGTCGGCACGGCACACGTTCTGCTTCTCCTCCGGCGGCTGTTCCTATGTCGTCGACGACTTCACGCTGTTCTTCCAGGTCCTCTTTCTCGGCTCCGCGCTGGTCGTGCTGTTGCTCTCGGTCGCACTGTTCGCGGACCGCCGCATCCCGACCGGGGAATACCACGTCCTGTTGCTGTCATCGCTCGCCGGAATGCTCGTCCTGGCCGCAGCCCGCGACCTCTTGACCTTGCTGGTCGCTCTGGAAGTGGTCTCCCTGCCGGCATTCGTGCTGGTCGGCCTGCGCCGGGGCGACCCCCGCGGCGGCGAGGCGGCGCTGAAGTTCTTCCTGTTCTCGGTCGTATCCACCGCGCTCACGGTCTATGGGATGGCGCTGGTCTACGGCGTCACCGGCAGCATCGAGTTCGGCCACATCGCGGCCGCGCTCGGCCAGCTCCGACCCCACCGCGGCGCGATGGCAGCGACGGCGGCGGCGGGCGTCGTACTCGTTCTCGTCGGCTTTGGATTCAAGGTCTCGGCGGTGCCGTTCCACTTCTGGGCGCCCGACACCTATCAGGGTGCTCCGGTTCCGATCGCTGCCTTCCTGTCGGTGGCATCCAAGGCGGCAGGGTTCGCCGGGCTCATCGTCCTGCTCCTCGATGCCTTCCGGCCGTACGCCGACGTGTGGGGCCCCGTCCTCGCGGTGCTGGCGGCAGTCACGATGACCGTCGGCAATGTCGTCGCGTTGCGGCAGTGGCACCTGGTGCGGCTGCTGGCCTGGTCGACAGTCGCGCAGGCGGGATATCTGCTCGTTCCACTCGGCGTCGCCGCCACCGCGCACGGCAGGTCGGATGTGGTGCTCGCCGAGGCGGTGCGTGCGACCCTCGGCTACCTCGGCATCTACGCCGCGATGAACCTGGGCGCTTTCGCGTGCGCGGTGATGGTGAGCCGACGCAGCCCACGAGGGGCCATCACCGATGTTCGCGGGCTGGTCTGGTCGTCCCCGGTCGTCGCGGTGTGCTTCGCGTTCTTCCTGACCGCACTCGCCGGCCTTCCGCCGGGCGTGGCCGGGTTGTTCGCCAAGGTGGTGGTGTTACAGGCCGCGGTGCATGGGCACGTCACCTGGCTTGCCATCGTGGCGGCGGTCAACACCGTCATCGGTTTGGCCTACTACCTTCGCGTGGCCGCGCTCATGTTCGCCGGTCCGGGCGACCCGGAGTCTGCTCGCTCGGCCCGGCTGCGTCCCGACGGCGCGGCCGCAGCCGCAGTGGCGTTGACAGCGGTTCTGACGGTGGCGTTGTCGATCGACCCGCAGCCGTTGCTGCACGCCGCGGGCCTGGCTTCCCACTAACTGCAGCCGTCACGGCGTAGCGTTCTGCGAGTGATCCGCACGCGCGTCTATCGCGACGGCAACTGCACCGACGAGGACTTCGACCCGGCACGCATCTCCGACTTCCTCGAGTCGGACGGCGCGATCGTCTGGATGGACGTCTGCGAGCCCAAAGAGACTGAGTTCGCGCTCATCGCCGAGGAGTTCTCGCTGAACCCGCTCGCGGTCGAGGACGCCATGCATGAGCGGCAGCGGCCGAAGCTCGACCACTACGACGATCACGTCTTCATCTCGCTCTACGACGTCGCGCTCGACCACGACTCAGGTCAGCTGCGGGCCGCGGAGCTCGCTGTGTTCGCGTCGCCCCGTTACCTCATCACCGTTCGCAAGGACGAGCAGTTCTCGATGGATCCGGTGGTCCAACGGTGGGACGAGAGCGGTGACCTCGCCAAGCACGGCGTGGGGTTCTTGCTGTGGGGCCTCCTCGACGTCGTCGTCGACGGTCACTTCGAAACGGTGCAACACATCGACGACGAAATCGAGGAGCTCGAGGACCTGCTCTTCGACGACAAGCCCCGCAGCCCGGAAGTGCAGCGGCGCTCGTTCGAGCTGCGCAAGTCGCTGGTGTGGTTGCGCCGCGTCGTGCTTCCGACCCGCGAAGTGCTCAACTCGCTGATGCGTCGCGAGATGCACTTCGTCGACGACGTCCTGATGCCTTACTACCAGGACGTCTACGACCACGTGCTGCGCGCCGCCGACTGGACCGACACCCTGCGCGACCTCGTTTCCACGATCCTGGAGACCAACCTCACCATCCAGAGCAACCGGATGAACGAGATCATGAAAGCGGTCACGTCCTGGGCGGCTATCGCCGCGGTGCCGACCATCATCACCGGCTACTACGGCATGAACGTGCGCATCTTCCCCGGCGCGGGCACCGTGCTCGGCGGAGTGCTCGCATTGGTGCTCATGGTCGTCGGCGTTGCGTTGCTCTACGTCACCTTCAAGCGACGCGAATGGCTCTAGCCGTCACCGTGACTCGTCACCGGTAGTTCTGGAACTGCAGCGGAATCCCGAAGTCGGCTTCGCGCAACATGCCGATCACGGCCTGCAGGT
>Ga0070658_10005497_pt1 | contig 10286 bp, 11 predicted proteins | sample KBSC13metaG_FD_64664 | JGI IMG/M metagenome (GOLD analysis project Ga0070658, IMG submission 64664) | Corn rhizosphere microbial communities from Kellogg Biological Station, Michigan, USA - KBS C1-3 metaG | ecosystem: Host-associated > Plants > Roots > Rhizosphere > Soil ... | reverse complement strand
GAACACCCCAGGACCCATACCCCGATCGCGTGGCCGCTGACCTCCCGTCTGGAACATGATCGTGTAAACCAAAGTGTCGCTCTCCTCAAGCCGGTACAACAGGTCGTTCGCGCGTATATAGCTGCCTGCGTCCTTGCCGTCGGTCAGGACGATGATCGCCTTTCGGCCGTTGATCCCCTTGAATGAATTCGTGATCGTCTGGTAGACAGCGTCACGCAAAGTGGTCCCGGGGTCATCGGGTATCTCTGCATGCTTTATCGCGTCGGCAAGCTGCTTTTGATCATTCGTGAGCGGGGAGAGAATGTGCGTGTCGTTATCAAAGCTCACGACCATGGCTCGGTCTTGCTGCGTAAGGAGCTTGATGAATGACCTCGCTGAGTCCTTGATATCGTCGAGAACGGGCCGAGTACTGTGGCTGGTGTCGATGAGAATCCCCACCGTGATCGACTCCTCCGTTGCGCCGAAGAATGCGATCGGCTGCTCAGTGCCATCCTGAAAGACCCTGAAATCGCTCTGCTGCAGATGCGGCACGTAGCGACCGTCCCGGTCACTCACGATCACCGGCACGCTCACGAGCCTCGTGTCTACCCTGATCGTGTCGTCGGAGGTCTGCGCGCGTAAAGAGGCGACGCATGCGAGCATCGCCACGGCTGAGAAGATCAGCTTGGGCCTCATAGCTTTACACAAAGGGAGCGCTCCTAAGACGCTCGGGCACGCGGAAAAGTCGCAAAGATCTTCTTCACTTTGTGTCATAAAGTACTTGACAGTACGAATAGCTTGACCTATATTCGTTACCACGATGGCAAAGACCCAAACGGCCTTAAGGCATGACGAACCCGTAAACCTCAGTGACCGTGCTGCGGATAATTTACGGTTCATACGCGAGACGATGGAGGGCTCGAGCCGCTTTACGGCGGTGCCCGGCTACGGCGGGATCCTGATGGGAGCCACGGCGATCGGGGCCGCATACATCGCGAATTCTCAGGTCTATTTCGTAGACGCGCTCTGGACCTGGCTTATCGAGGCGTTTCTCGCCTTTGCTATCGGGCTGCTCGCAATGTGGCAAAAATCCAAGATCGCGGGCCAATCGCTGATCTCGATCCCTGCCAAAAAGTTTGCGATGAGTTTTGTGCCGCCGCTATTTGCCGGGATCGTCACCGTACTCGGACTCTGGCGGTCTGGTCACTACTACGACATGGCACCCGTTTGCATGCTCTCTTACGGAGCGGCAGTGGCGTGCGGCGGAGCGTTCTCCGTTCGTGTGGTGCCGGTCATGGGTATGTTCTTCATGGCCTTTGGGGCGATCGCATTTGTGCTGCCGGCGAATTACGCAAATCTCCTCATGGCGGCGAGCTTTGGTGTCCTGCACATGGTTTTCGGGGCAGTGATCGCCAGGCGATACGGAGGATAGTTATATGACAAACAAGCGACTGATCTGCATCCTTTTTTCGATCCCGGTGCTGTTGCTGATCCCGTTTATCGCTATGCGGTTTACGAATGAGGTGAACTGGACGCCGCTCGACTTCGTGGTCATGGGCGCAATGCTGCTTGTGACCGGACTTGGCTGCGAGCTCGCGCTCAGGCTCCTGCGGCCCAGCTGGATCAGGGCGGCCACGATCTTAGCCGTACTTCTGGGTTTTGTGACGGTGTGGGGAGCGCTGGTCCACGTGGGTGGATGAGCCAGGTAAGGAACATTGGGTATGAGAGCCATAAAGAAAAACTCTGTAAAGAATGAAACCGAGGAGCGTCGTGATCTGACCGTCGCACGGACGGCGAGTGACGTCTCTAATGATCTCGATAAGGTCATTCACGAGAGGATGCGGCTCGGGATCATCTCGGCCCTCGCAGCAAATGAGCGCCTGAGCTTCACCGAACTAAAGAAACTGTTGCAGACGACCGACGGCAACATCTCCGTCCACGCCCGCAAGCTTGAAGAAGCCGGATACCTGACATGCGAAAAGTCCTTCAAGGGCCGCACGCCGCTTACTGAGTACGCGATCACCATAGACGGCCGCAAAGCTCTCGAGAAGTACCTTGACCACATGGAAGCCCTGATCAAAGCGATGAAGGCGGTCTGAACCATGGAAACCGCGGTGGCGATCACGACGCATGGAGGAAACCGATGGGTGTCCTGTTGATGCTTATGACCATAGGCGGCCTGATCGCCGCCGGTATCTTGCTTGTGGTCTCACTTATCACAAGAAAGGCATGGCTGGCGAAGTTCACGCTTGGCAGCGTCGCGGTATGGCTGGTGTTTTATGGCGTGATGCTCGTTGGAGTTTCTGCAGCAAGTCAGCCGCGGGCTCTCGGTTTGGGTCAGGCGAAGGAGTTCTGCGGTTTTTACCTGGACTGTCATATGCACGCGGAGCTCACGAGTGTGCGAACCACTGGCAACATCGGTGACCTAGCCGCTCGAGGCACCTTCTACATTGTCGGCGTCCGTGTCTTTAGCGACGCCAGAAATCCGAACATCCGATTCCGATTGATCGAGCCGCGTGCACAGATCGAGGTAGACGATCACAGGGTCATTAAGCGCGACCTCGACGCTGAGGCTTTGCTGCCGAGCGCCGGAGTGGGTCTCGGCGGCGACATCAAGGGGCGCGAAACCATCGAGAAGGAGATCGTCTTTGACATCCCGAAGGACGTGAGCAGCCCCGAGCTTCACATCGCCGAGGGTTACGGCATCGACTCCGTTTTGGAAGCCGTCCTGATCGGTGATGAGGACAGCATCCTGCACGCAAGGACCTTCTTCACTTTGCCGAAGGCTGCCGAGACCGCGTCTAGATGATCATGGAACCGCAGACCTCAAAAAAAACGGGGCTACCGGTGATCTTTCTTGGTGTCATTGCATTGGCTCCTGCCGTGTTCTTCTTCTACTACTCGATACGGCTCCTTTACGTAAACCTCACGATGCCTGCGGCGGAGGCGGCGGCGCATCGCACGGGCGGGATGCTGATCGGAGCTATCGCGTTCCCGCTTGCAACGTTCGTGTTTGGACTATCCAGCTTTCTTCTAATCAGGGCAGGCGTCAGACGCCTGAGATCAAAATGAATACCCGCTCTAGTACCGGATTCGACATTCTTAAGTTTGCTCTCATCGTCGGGCTGATCGGTGACCTAATGCTGCGGGCGACACCGTGGGGGCTGAACGTTTTCCTTTTCAACGTTGTCTTCGTGACCGGTTTTGCGGTGCTGCTATGGCGCACTGCACCGGAGCGGCTGACGAATCAAGCTGTGGGGTTGATGGCGGCGCAGCTATTCTTCGCTGCTATGTTCGTCTGGCGTGACTCCATCGAACTGCGGGTCGCAGACACTCTGGCGATCATAGCGATCATGTCCGTCCAGCTCCTTCCCGGACTCAAGGTGCCGCAGAGGTTGGCGGGGACCTTTCACTACCTACTCGGGTTCCTTTGGGCGACACTGAGCGCGTGCCTGGCCCCACCTGCATTGCTCATAAGCGATATTGAGTGGTCCACACTGCCGAGCAGCGGCTGGCGAAAGCATACCGCAGCGTTGCTCCGTGGACTCGTTATAGCGACTCCGCTCGTGCTTATCTTTGGCGGCTTATTCGTGGCCGCTGATGCAGCATATGAGGGAATGGTGCAGCGTGTCTTCAACTTTGATCCGAGTATGCTGTTTTCCCACGCGGCACTGATCGGGGTATTTAGCTGGTTGTCGATGGGCTATCTACGTGGGGCGATCATCAATCCTCTCGGATCATCGGTGAACGACACGGTATCGGCTGAGACTACGCCGGACAGCATCGCGAACGAGGCCAACGCACCCGAGACGCGCTTCAGCGACGTGGCGGCAGAAGCTGGCGAAGCGCCGGTCACCTTGCCCGAGGATCGGACCGTCGTGGAGCACTTGAGCATATCTGACGCCCCGGAGAGGACCGCTGAGGCCGAGAGCGAAGGGGCACTTGCCGCAGCCAAGAGCACGTGGACATGGGCGGACCTTACGAATGCCGCGCTTCCGCAGGCCTTCACTCTCGGAACTACGGAGGTCGCTGTCATCCTCGTCGCGATGAACCTGCTCTTCCTTAGCTTTGTTGTCGTCCAGGTGCCGTATCTCTTCGGCGGAATGGAGCTCGTGCAGAATACGCCGGACTTTAAGCTGGCGGAGTACGCCAGACGCGGATTTGGCGAGCTGGTCACCGTCTCGGCACTTGTACTCCCGACGCTCCTGGTAGGCCAGTGGCTCATCCGCAAAGAAGCAACACGCGCACAGCTTCTCTTCAACGTGCTGGCCGGAACCCAGATCGCACTTCTCTTCGTGATCATGGCCTCAGCCGTACAACGACTCCTGATCCTCACCGGCAGCGTCGGATATGGGATGACTACGATCCGCCTCTATCCGCTGATCTTCATGTCATGGCTCGCGGTTGTTTTTGTCTGGTTTGGAGTGACTGTGCTCCGCGGAGCGCGGCAACATTTCGCCTGGGGTGCCCTGTGGGCGGCTTTCCTGTTCCTGGGTGCGACGCACGTCCTTAACCCGGACGCGTTCATTGTCAGAACGAACCTTGAGTTGGAGCGTAGCGGCCGGGACTTCGACGCCTATTACAATTCCAACCTGAGCGATGATGCGTTGCCAGTGCTGCTGGGTTCCTTCGACCAACTGAACGCTGAGGACGAGCAGACCGTTATTCGGCAGCTAGCGAGACGTTACTGTGAACTGCAAGGTGAGGGAGACCTGCGCAGCTGGAACATCTCGCGAAGCAGAACACGCCATTTGCTGGAGTCGAACGACGATTTCGTAAAGGCCCTCGGGACATGTACGGGCAATAGATGGGTGCCATTGGGGGCTTTCGATTAGTTATAATCGCAGGCGAAGTCCATGCGTGATCTCACCCGCGAATATCTGACGTACTGCCGAGTGGAGAAGGGTCTCGCTCCAAACTCGATCGAGAGTTATGAGAATGACCTGTCTCGCCTGCGGGACTGGACGGAGAGGAATGATCTCAACCTGCTAACACTGACCCGGCAGGACCTGCGTGAATGGCTGATGGACCTCGGGACCGAGAAGCTTAGTGAGAACTCGAGACGGCGGATGATCAGTGCGGTGCGAGGATTTTACAAGTTCCTGATGTTCGACGGCCATGCTGCTTCCAACCCGGCGGACGATCTGGTTGCACCACAGAAGGGCGTTTACCTCCCGCGATTCCTGAATCAAGCTGAGATGGAGACGCTCCTGTCGCAACCGGACGTCGCAACGGAGGCGGGCTTGCGGGACCGTGCCGTTCTGGAGCTGATGTATGCGTGCGGCCTGCGTGTATCCGAGGTCGTAAACCTCAAGCTGGGAGATGCGGACCTTGATTCCGGCATTCTCACCTGCACGGGCAAGGGGAGCAAGACCCGCCGGATACCTATCGGCACGAGTGCCGTCGAGTGGCTCAAGAGCTATCTCGCTCTCCGGCGAAGGCACGAGAACGTCGAGATCGATAATCTCTTTGTCACGCCTGCCTGCCGGCCGCTCGACCGGCAGCTGATCCACGGACTGATCAAGGAATATGCCGAGAGGGCCGGGCTGCAAAACGTCTCACCGCACACTCTCAGGCACTCATTTGCTACACACCTCGTACAGAACAACGCCGATATTCGTTCCGTCCAGCAGATGCTCGGCCATGCCGACATCTCGACTACACAGATCTACACCCACATCACGTCAGCGCAACTGAAGAAGAATTACGACCGGTTTCACCCGCGATCTGGCGGCGAGCGGAAGTGACGCGCCGTGCATCAAACTCGTTGTTGCGCCGTCAGGTGTGGGTTAAACTGTAGTTTCGCTTTTATTTCAAGAGGTTTGCCGTTATGAGGTTTGTGTCTTTTTGTGCTGCGATCATCGCTTTTGCCTTTGGCGGGGCGGTTTTCGCGCAGCCGCCGGCCCAGCAGGGGTCTGTGCCAATACCCGTCGATATGGACAAGGCGCACGGCTACCAGGTCGGCCCTGGCGATGAGATCACGGTCAAGGTGGTCGGTGAGGCCGATTTCGACTTTGTCGGCCGGGTGAACGAGGACGGCAAGCTGGATGTGCCATTTGACGAGAAACCATTGGACGCTCGTTGCAAGACCGAGCGGGAACTCCGGTCGGAGATGAAGGTGGTGCTCGCCCGTTATTTACGGAATCCTCAGTTCAATCTCAGGGTGACGGAGCAGAACAGCAGGCCGCCGGTGACCATATACGGAGAGGTCAATAATCCTCAGCCCGTCAAACTTCTGCGCAAAGCCAGTCTTGTCGAACTGCTAGCCACCTCAGGGGGGGTCAAAGAGGAGGCCGGCGGGATGGTTCAGGTATTTCGCACCCAGACCCCGATATGCACCGACGGAGACGCGGATGCGAACTGGACCGGTGTCGCCGGCGATCCGACGGATGTCCCGTCGCGGCTGTTCACGCTCACCGACATCAGGGCGAATAAGCCTGAGGCGAATCCCATCATCTATCCGGGAGACGTGATCATTGTCCAGAAGGCATCGCCGGTCTACATAACTGGCGAGGTTGGTGCGTCCCAGGGGCTTTATCTCAAGGAGGGCGGCACGACTCTGACTGAGGCTATCGCTAAGGTCGGCGGGGTCCGCGAAGGAGCGAAAAAGGACATAAAGATCTATCGGTTAAAGCCCAACTCAAAGGAGCGGGAGATAATCGCCGCCAACTTGACGATGATCAAATCGGGCCAACAAAAGGATCCGCTTCTTCAGCCTTACGACATCATTGAGGTGGACAAGACGAAGGACAGCATGGGACTCGCTATCCTCAAGTTCGCCATCGGAGCGGCCAAAACTACCGCGACCACGATGGTGACATCTGGCGGTACAAGGATCCTGTACTGATCAAAGACCAGCGTAAAGCTGCTCGATAACGTCGCGGTATCGCTCGTCGATAACGCGGCGTTTTATTTTGAGTGTAGGAGTGAGCTCTCCACGCTCTACGGTCAGTTCCTGCTCGAGCAAGGCAAATCTCTTTACCTTCTCAAACTGCCCCAGACTTGCCGTTGTTTCCTCTATCTGCCTTGAAAAGAGATCCAGGATCTTCGGGTGGCGGCACAACTCCGCAGGCGTCGTGCGGTCAAGATCCTTATGACGCGCGTAGGAGCTGAGCATGTCAAAATCCGGCACGATCAGAGCCGATGGGAATTTTCTTCCGTTGCCGATGAGCACGGCCTGACTAATGAATCTTGATGCACGCAGCATCTGCTCGATATGCGCGGGCGCGATGTACTTGCCCCCCGATGTCTTAAAGAGCTCCTTTTTGCGATCGGTTATTACCAGGAATCCGTCGTCGTCCAGGTGTCCGATGTCTCCGGTCTTAAACCAGCCGTCGTCGGTAAATGCCTCCCGCGTCGAATCTTCACGCTTGTAGTAGCCTTTCATCACCCCGGGGCCACGGACCTCGATCTCACCATCGGCGGCGATCCGCACCGCAACGTTACTGATCGGCCTGCCGACCGTTCCGACCTTGATCGCTCCGGGTACGTTAGACGAGACCACGGGAGATGTTTCGGTAAGGCCGTAGCCCTGCATTATCGATACTCCCGCTCCAGTAAAGATCAGATATATGTCATCGGGCAAAGCCGCACCGCCCGTGATGCAGTGCCGCAATCGCCCGCCAAAAAATTCTCGGAACTTTGAGTAGACCAGCTTGTCGGCAAATGCGTGTTTGGCGGCAAGGCCGACGGCCACCGTCTCGCCTGCCGAGGTGCACCGCGCATGAGCCCTCGCGACGTCTATCGCCCAGTCAAAGATTCCTGCGCGGACCCGACTGCTCTGCAACGCCGCCAGGCGGGCTCGCTCAAGAAGCTTTTCAAAGATCCGGGGTACGCCGATAAAGATCGTAGGCCTTACCTCTCTGAGATTGTCAGGTGCCTTATCGATCGACTCGGCGTAATAGACGCGCATCCCGTAACGGAGATAGACGTACATCCCTGTCCGCTCGAAAACGTGTGATAGCGGTAGTACAGAGAGGCAGGTATCCGTACCCGTGAACGCGAAGTGCTCGCTGGCGTCCCTCACGTTTGAGAGAAGATTAGCGTGCGTGAGCATCACTCCCTTCGGCTCGCCGGTGGTACCGCTGGTATAGATCAGCGTAGCGAGGTCCTCTGCGGACGAGCTGCGGGCCAACGCGTCGACAGCTTCCGGATCGCGGAGGCGTTTTTCCCGGCCAAGCTCCTCGAGCTCGTCAAACGAAATGATCTTCTCGCCCCCTCCTGCTCCGTTGAAAAAGACGACGGTCTCTATCGACCTGCATCCCCCGATAGCGTCGCAAACTCGTGCGTATGACGCCTCGTCCGCAATAAACAGGACCCTGGATCCTGAGTCATCCAGTATGTACCTGACCTGTTCCGGTCCGAGGGTCGTATAGATCGGGACATCGATGATACCCGCGAGCTGGCAGCCCGCATCCGTGATGGTCCACTCCGGTGAATTCGGAGCGAGGATCGCGGCACGATCCCCCTTTCCTAATCCCATTGAGGCAAGCCCGAGAGCGATATTCTCCGATCGGGTTAGAAATTCTCGAGAGGAGATCGGGCGCCATTCTCCACCCTGTTTATGATTGAGCGCGTCGGGTAAGGCGAATTCCGATGCCGCACGCCTAAACAGGTCACCGAGTGTCGCGGGCTCCGCAAATTCACGCACGGACGGCCGTGCCGTCTCCGTTTGCGTGACCTGCTCGGCGTGGTGGATCATTTTGCGAGAATGCCTGCCACAAAGATCTTCAAAACCTCTGCTGCTAATGGCGCCAATGCGTAGGAGCGTTTTGAGAGAACCCAGTTTGTGACCATCTCATCGAGAGATCCGTACAGGACCTTGGCCGCGATGATCGGTTTTATGTCAGAGCGGAAATCGCCGGACCTCTGACCCGCATCGATCGTCTCGCGAATGATGTCGAGGTACTCCGCAAAGCCCGCGGCTGAGAATTCCTGCATGTGCTTTGTCGAGCCCCTGAGCTCGACCTGGAATACGATCGCAAGATCACGGTCTCCACCAAGTCTCTCCAAATGCAGCTCGGCGATACGACGCAGCCGATCGACCGGGCTTTCAAGCACGGCGAGCTCCCGCCGTCCCTCTGCAATGAAATGCCCCATTGCCCGATCAAAGATCGAGTGCAGGATCTCGTCCTTGCTCTTGAAGTATAGGTAGACCGTGCCGTCCGCTATTCCGGCTTCCGCAGCGATGTCGGCTACCTTTGAATTGAAGTAGCCGTTTCGTGCAAAAACCTTAGTTGCGGAGCGGAGGATCGCCTCGCGTTTGTCCGATGCAGCCTCCGAGCCGATGGCCCGTTTCGTACCCGCTCTGGTTGCCATTTCGTATAACTGAATGAATGCTCATTCAGCATAATGCTAAACCGCTGATTTGGCAATTACCTTCTTCTGTTGGGTAGCGAAGCGGTGAGATGTGGCGGAGGGGACAGGACTCGAACCTGCAAGCGCTTACGCGCGGTAGTTTTCAAGACTACTGCCTTACCAATTAGGCTACCCCTCCGCATCTGAAGGGCGAAAGTCAGAATATATCGAATGGAGCGAGATCCGGCAAGAGATCACCGTTCCCACGTGCCGGTCACCTGACCTGCTTTGCCAATGCCTCCTTGACCGTTGCGACGCCTTTTATACCCTGCTCCTTTACGAGCTCCTTACCGTCTCTGTCGAAAACATAGTGCATTGGAAACGGCACGTTGATATCTCCATTCTTATCCGGTGTACCAAACTGCGAAAGGATGATCATCGTCGAATCCGGCACGATCGTGTACTTGAAGGGGCTCTTTATCAAGAACTTGTCGAGCATGTACTTGGGGCTCGCCGCAAGACCGAGGAACACCACGTCCGACCTCCCCTTGTAGGCGTCAACAAGCTGGTTCAGCTGCTTGATCTCATCCAGGCAGTTTGGACAGTTGACGAACCAAAGGTTCATCACAACGACCTTGCCGTGCAGCTGACGGGTGTCGATCTTGTTCCCCGCCATATCGACGGTGACAAAGGCCGGCAGCTTGGACTGCGCCGAACCGGCAAATGCGAGGAGTAAGATCGTGAGGAAAACAGGTAGGAGTTTCATAGGCCTTTTTACAGCCTACAAAACCCCAAGTCAAGCAAGAACGTTTATCGGAGGAGATCGTTGACGGCGGACGCGATCTGACCCGTGCGGTCCCAGCCGCTGCCTTTATATGCGAGCCGACCTTCCTTATCGATGACGTAGAAAGCGGGATATCCAAAGTTCAGATTGCCATCCTTGTCCTTGTCGGCGTAAGCAAGTAGGGCACCGAAGCTATTTGGGATGACGTGCGCCTCCTGCGGGCTTT
>Ga0070658_10005496_pt1 | contig 10286 bp, 9 predicted proteins | sample KBSC13metaG_FD_64664 | JGI IMG/M metagenome (GOLD analysis project Ga0070658, IMG submission 64664) | Corn rhizosphere microbial communities from Kellogg Biological Station, Michigan, USA - KBS C1-3 metaG | ecosystem: Host-associated > Plants > Roots > Rhizosphere > Soil ... | reverse complement strand
CTTCCATGGCGCTTTGCCAGAGGCCCAGAGCTCTTCGAGCATGTTCTTCTCTCGCAGTGTGTCCATTGGCTGCCAGAAGCCGCGGTGCTCATAGGCCATGATCTGTCCCATGGCGGCGAGACGGATGAGCGGCGAGCTTTCCCAGCCGGTGTCGTCGCCGGTGATGAGGTCGAGGCACTTCGGCGACAGCACGAAATAGCCGCCGTTGATCAGCCCGCCATCGCCGGGCGGCTTCTCGGTGAAGCCGACGACGGTATCGCCCCTGCGCTCGATCGCGCCGTAGCGGCCGGGCGGCCGCACCGCGGTGACTGTCGCGAGCTTACCGTGGCTGCGGTGAAAATCGATCAGGCTGCGGATGTTCACGTTGCTGACGCCGTCGCCGTAGGTGAAGCAGAAGGCGTCTTCGCCGGAGAGATGCGCGGCCACGCGCTTGAGGCGGCCGCCGGTCTGCGTGTGTTCGCCGGTGTCGATGAGCGTCACGCGCCAGGGCTCGGCCTTCTGCTGGTGCACGATCATCGAGTTGTCGGCCATGTCGAAGGTGACGTCCGACATGTGCAGGAAGTAGTTCGCGAAATACTCCTTGATGACGTAGCCCTTGTAGCCGCAGCAGATCACGAAATCGTTCGCGCCGTGGGCCGAATAGATCTTCAGGATGTGCCAGAGGATCGGGCGGCCGCCGATTTCCACCATCGGCTTCGGCCGCAGGTAGCTCTCCTCGGAAATCCGGGTCCCGAGCCCGCCGGCAAGGATGACGACTTTCATGACCTCGGGGACCGCCGTCGGCGACTGATTCGCCTCGACGCAAAGTCTAGCGGCTGCGCTCGCGCGAGCGCACCCCCGGTTTCATCGTGGAAGGACAGCTATCGGCTGCGACTGTCGGCGCGGGCGGCGGGATGGCGGCGCATCAGGTAGTCGAGCGCGGCGACGCGCAGGCTGAGCGGGCAGTCGGGGAAGCGGCCACGCAGGAGCTTGAGCGCCTCGGCGTCGCTGGCCGGGGCGTAGCTCATGACCCAGGCGGCCATGCTCTCCGGAGCGGGCGTGATCGCGGACCGGTCGGATCGGAAGGCTTGGCCCATGGGTGAAGTCCCCTCGAAAGCGCGAAGCCGGCGTCTTCAACCTTGCGGCCGGTTCGTTAACCGCACGTTAACGAGGCGCGTCCGGCCGGGTTCCATTGCGGGGCTGCTCGCCGGGGGCACGTTCTCAGCAAAAGGGCACGCCGGCGGCCGGCGTGCCCTCTTATGTCGATTACCCGTCTTACTTGAGCGGCTGGCCGATCGTGACGGTCACCTTGCCGACCCCCTCGATCTCGCATTCGAGCTTGTCGCCGGCGACGGTCGCGGCCACGCCCGCGGGCGTGCCAGTCATGATGATGTCGCCCGGCTCGAGCGCGACCATCTCGGACAGATTCGCGATGATCTCCGGCACGTTCCAGATGAGCTGGTTGAGGTCGCCGTCCTGGCGAACCTTGCCGTTGCACTTGAGCACGACGCGGCCCTTGGTCGGGTGGCCGATCTTTTCGGCCGGGACGATCGCGCCGCACGGGGCGGAATGGTCGAAGGCCTTGCCGATCTCCCACGGGCGCTTCAGGTCGCGCGAGGCGATTTGCAGGTCGCGACGGGTCAGGTCGATGCCGACGGCGTAGCCATAGATGCAGTCATTGGCCTTGGCGACCGGAATGTTGCGGCCGCCCGACTTGAGCGCCACGACGAGTTCGACCTCGTGGTGCATGTCCTTGGTCAGCGACGGGTAGGGAACCGTACCGCCATCCGGCACGATCGCGTCGGCGGGCTTGGCGAAATAGAACGGCGGCAGACGCTCGTCCTGGCCCATCTCGCGGATGTGCTCGACGTAGTTGCGGCCGACGCACCAGATGCGGCGGACGGGGAAGGTCTTGTCAGTGCCGGCGACGGCGATGGTCGCTTGCGGCGGCGGCGGAATGACGTAACGGGCGTCGGTCATGGTGTCGTGGCCGTGATTTTGATTGTTGCTGCGATGGATGGTCCGGATCCCAGCGGGCCGGATTTTGCAGAGGCGGGCAGGGGTTAACAGGAGAGCGGCGGCGTCGTCAACCGGGGTTCCGGGACCGCCTCCGGCCGCTCATCGGCGTTACCGGCCGCCCTTGGCGATTTATCAATTCGGTCGCGTGGCGGCGCTATTTTACCGAGGCCATCGCGATCACCTGCTCCGCAACGTCCTGGTTCTTGAACTGCATGCGGTAGAACGAGGCGTAGCGCCCGTCGCGGCGCAGCAGATCGTCATGCACGCCCGACTCCACGACGACGCCGTCCTCGACGACGTGGATGCGGTCGGCGTGCGTGATCGTGTGCAGGCGGTGCGCGATCACGATCGTTGTGCGCCCTTGCGTCAGGCGGTCGAGCGCCTCCTGCACCTGCCGCTCGGATTCCGAATCGAGCGCCGCGGTCGCCTCGTCGAGCAGGATGATCGGCGCGTCCTTGATGAGCGCGCGGGCGATCGCGATGCGCTGCCGCTGGCCGCCGGAAAGCTGCAAGCCGTGCTCGCCGACCGGCGTGTCGTAGCCTCGCGGCGACGCCATGATGAACTCGTGCGCGAAGGCCGCCTTGGCGGCGGCGACGATTTCCGCCTCGGTTGCGTCCGGTCTGCCGAAGGCGATGTTGTCGCGGATCGTGCCGCGGAACAGAAAGACATGCTGGCCGACATAGCCGATGGCCTGCCGCAGCGAGCGGCGTGAAACGACCTTGATGTCCTGGCCGTCTATGGTGATTGCGCCGCGGTCGGACTCGTAGAAGCGCAGCAGCAGGTTCAGCACCGTCGACTTGCCGCCGCCGGACGGGCCGACCAGCGCGGTGACCTTGCCCGGCTCGGCGGTGAGGCTCAGGCCCCGCAGCACCGGCTCCCCGGCGCGATAGGCGAAGTGGATGTCGCGATATTCGATCGCCGCGCGCTCGACCGCGAGCGCCGGCTTCTCGTCTTCGCGCGGCTCGGTCGCCGGTGCATCGAGCACGTCGAACAGCGCGCGCACGTTCACCAGCGCGCTGTTGAGCTCGATGTTGAGCCGCGCCAGGCGCTTGGCCGGCTGGTTGGCGAGCAGGAACGCGGTGATGAACGATATGAGCTCGCCCGGCGTCGCGCCGAGTACGATGGTTCGGTAGCCGCCATAGACGACGCCGATCGAAACGGCGATGCCGCCGAGCGTCTCCATGATCGGGCTTGCACGGGCCGCAACCCGGGCCATCTTGTTCGATTCACGCTCGACCTCGCGCACATTCGCGTCGAAGCGCGCATGCATCTGCTCCTCGAGCGTGAACGCCTTGACCACGGCGATGCCCTGGATCATCTCCTGCATCGTCTCGAGGATGCGCGTGCCGCCGTGGAATTGCGCCTTGGCGATCGACCGGATGCGCCGGATCATCTTGCGCAGCAGCAGCATTGCCGGTGGAAACACGACGAAGCAGATCAAAGCCATCTTCGGATCGCGCACGAACATCACGATGACGAGCCCGACGACGGTGAGGAAGTCGCGGCCGAAGGCGGTGACGATCTGGTTGAGCACCTGATTGGCGGAGGTGGCGCCGGCCTGCAGCCGCGCCGCGAATTCCGAGGAATGACGCTCGGCGAAGAAGCTGATGCGTTCGGTCAGCAGCTTGTCGAACAGCCGGCGCTGGTTCTCGGCGACGACGCTGTTGCCGATGCGCGCGAGAATGGTCATGTGGCCGTAGTCGGCCAGTCCCTTCACCACGAAGATGATCATGGTGGCGGCGCCGAGCATCATCACCGTGTCGAAGCTGCGATCGAGATAGGCGGTGTTGACAAAATCGCTGATGAGATAGGCGGGCAGGGCGGTGCAGGCGGCGGCGACCGCCATCAGCGTGAAGGCGAAAGCATATTGCGGCCAGCGTGCGAGCCCCTGCTCGAGCAGCAGCCGCTTGATCATGGCCAGGCTGCCGTACCGCGCGTCGGCCGAATCCGGCATGATATGCTTGGTCATCTGGCCTCGGTCGGGCTCGTTTGATCAGCACGCGACATTGCGGGCACGAGCAACCGCTTCCTTGCCCCCCGGCGCGGAAATTTTCAAGCAAAATCAGGGCTAAACGGCGGCTTTACACCGCCGCAGCGCGTCAGGCGGCGGCGGTCTGCAGCTTGCCCGGCAGCTTGCGCTCCCAGGCGAGCGCGTGCGTGACGATCGTGTCGAGGTCCTGGAACTGCGGCTGCCAGTCGAGGCTCGCATGGATGCGCTCGACATTGGCGATCAGCGCCGCCGGGTCGCCGTCGCGGCGCGGCGCAATGTCGACCTTGAAGTCGACGCCGCTGACGCGCTTGACCGAGGAGATCACCTCGAAGACCGACGCGCCGCGGCCGTAGCCGCAGTTGAAGGTCGAGCTTGCGCCGCCTGAGCGCAGATGCGCGAGCGCGGCCGAATGCGCGGATACGAGATCGCTGACGTGAATGTAGTCGCGCTGGCAGGTGCCGTCCGGCGTCGGATAATCGGTGCCGTAGACGTCGAGCTTGGCGCGCTTGCCGAGCGCGGCCTCGCACGCGACCTTGATGAGATGCGTCGCCTGCGGTGTCGATTGTCCGGTGCGGCCCTTCGGATCGGCGCCGGCCACGTTGAAGTAGCGCAGCACGACGAAGCGCAGGCCGTGCGCGCGCGCCGCGTCATGCAGCATGATTTCCGACATCAGCTTCGAGGTGCCATAAGGCGCGATCGGCGCCGTCGGCTCGTCCTCGCGCACCGGCACGTGCTCGGCATTGCCGTAGACCGCGGCGGTCGAGGAGAAGATGAACTGTTTGACGCCGCATTCGATGGCGACGTCGATCAGGTTGCAGGTGTTGAGCGTGTTGTTGCGGTAGTAGCCGAGCGGATCACGCACCGAGTCCGGCACCACGATCGAGGCAGCGAAATGGATGACGGCGTCGATCTTGTGCTGACGCAGTGTGCGCGCCACGAGGTCGCGGTCACCGGTCGAGCCGACGACGAAGGGGACCGACGCAGGCACGAGGAAGCGGAACCCGGTTGTCAGGTTGTCGAGGACGACGACCTGTTCGCCGCGCCCCAGGAGTTCATGAACCATGTGGCTGCCGATATAGCCGGCGCCGCCTGTGACCAGGACCGTCATACCCTCAAACTCCGCCCGAATCCGGCGGACGTTGTGCACCCCAAGCTGCAAACGACAGGTTAGGACGGTGCCGGAGGGACCGATTTCGGCGGTGCAGGTTTAACGAACGGTTATGGAATTCGGTCGATTTCGACGCTATAGGGTCGCGGAACGCGCCATGGCCGACATCCTCTTCATCAAGACCTCCTCCCTCGGGGACGTCATCCACCACATGCCGGCGCTGACCGAGGCGCGGGCGCGCCGTCCGGACGCGCGTTTCGCCTGGCTGGTGGAGGAGGCCTTCGCGCCACTGGTGGCGCTGCACCCGGCGGTCGACGAGGTCGTGCCGGTGGCCTGGCGGCGTTGGCGGAAGTCGCTGCTCGCGCCCGCCACGATCCGCGAGATCGGCGCGAGCCTCACCCGCATCCACGCGGAGCACTACGACCAGATTGTCGACAGTCAGGGCCTGCTGCGGTCGGCGCTAATCGCGCGCATCGCCCGCGGCCGCCGCCACGGCTACGACGCGGCCAGCATCCGCGAGCCGCTGGCCTCCATGTTCTACGATGTGCGCCACACGGTGAGCCGCGCGCTGCATGCGGTCGACCGCAATCGCATCCTGACCGGCCGCGCGCTCGGCTACACGCCGCAAGGTGCGCCGGACTTCGGCCTCGACCGCGCGCGCTTTCGCGCCGCCGGGCCGCGCTATGCGGTGCTGCTCCATGCGACCGCGCGGCCTGAGAAGGAATGGCCGGAGGACAACTGGATCGCGCTCGGCACGCAGCTTGCGCGCGACGGCTATGATCTCGTGTTGCCCTGGGGCTCGCTCGCCGAGAAGGCGCGGGCCGATCGCATGGCGGCATCGCTGCCGCGCGCGCGCGTGCCAGAGCGCCAGCCTCTCGACAGTGTCGCGCGGTTGATGGCCGGTGCCGAACTGGTCATCGGTGTCGATACCGGACTGATGCATCTTGCCGCCGCGCTCGGCGTGCCGCTGGTCGCGATCTTTTCGGGCAGCAGGCCGGAATTGACGGGGCCGGTCGGCAGCGGACCGATGACGGTGCTGGGCGCCCATGGCGCGCCGCCGACCTTGGACGAGGTTCGGGACGCCGTCGAGAAGTTGCCGCGCGTTTAGGCCGCGCCGGCGCGCAGCAGGTCGTGGATGTGCACGATGCCGACCGGCTTGCCTGCCTCGATGGCGAACAGGGCCGTGACCTTCATCGAATTCAGGATCTCCAGCGTCTCGCTGATGAGTTGATCCGGCCGCACCGTCTTCGGCTTGCGCGTCATGACATCGTCAACGGTCGTTTCCAGCAGGTTACTGCTCATGTGGCGGCGCAGGTCGCCGTCGGTAATGACCCCGACGAGCACGCCGTCGCCATCGACGATGCCGATGCAGCCGAAGCCTTTGCGACTCATCTCGATCAGCGCTTCAGACATGCGCGCGCCGAGCCGCGCGAGCGGGACCTCCTTGCCGGAGTGCATCAGGTCGCGCACCGTCTTGAGCAGCGCGCCGAGTTTGCCGCCGGGATGCAAGAGGCCGAAGTCGATGGCCGTGAAGCCGCGGCTTTCCAGCAGCGCGATGGCAAGCGCGTCGCCGAGCGCGAGTTGCATCAGCGACGAGGTCGTCGGCGCGAGATTGTGCGGGCAGGATTCGCGCGCCTGCGGCAGCGTCAATACGACGTCTGCGGTTTTGCCGAGCGTTGAGTCGGCGTTCGCCGTCATGGCGATAAGGCCGATACGAAAGCGGCGCGAATAGTCGGTGAGGTTCTTCAATTCCGCCGTCTCGCCCGACCAAGACAGGGCCAGGATGACGTCGGACTTGGTGATCATGCCGAGATCGCCGTGGCTCGCTTCGGCGGGATGCACGAACAGGGCCGGCGTGCCGGTGGAAGCGAGGGTGGATGCGATCTTGGTGCCGACATGGCCCGACTTGCCCATGCCGGTGACGATGACGCGGCCTTCGACGCCGCGGATCATCTCGATCGCCGCGACGAAGGACGTGGACAGGCCGTTGCGCAGCGCCGCGATCAGCGCATCGACGCCGCCTCGCTCGACTTCGAGCGTGCGGAGGGCGCTGTCGATCGCATCATGCGCGCGCGTGTCGGTGGGCTGCGGCTTGGCCATTCATCGAGTTCCCGTATCGTTCCGGCCGCTTGGATAGCACGCTGTCGCGGCGGCGTCAGGCCGCCTGGATCGTGTGGACCGGCCCTGCATGCCGCCGACTTGCGGTAGGCTCGAAATCCGGCCTATTTTGGTTGTGGAAAAAGGAAAAACACTCCCTTCTTGACGCGGTCATTCGCAACGGAAGCGGTCTTGGATTTCGAAGCGTGAGGCCTTGAATGCGAGAGCCGAAAGGACGCTGGTACGTGGCGCAGACGCAGCCTCAGGCCGAATTCCGGGCAGTGGCGAATCTGGAGCGTCAGGGCTTCGAGACCTATTTGCCGCGGTATCTGAAGCGCCGGCGGCACGCGCGGCGGATCGAGACAATCAAAGCGCCGCTTTTTCCACGCTATGTGTTTGTGCGCGTCGATATCGCCAGCCAGCGCTGGCGTTGCATCAATTCGACCAGCGGCGTGTCGCGCCTCGTCTGCAATGGCGAGGAGCCCGCCCCCGTGGGCGACGAAATCGTGGCCGGGCTGCGCCGCCGGGAGGATGCGGCCGGTCTGGTCCGTCTCGAGAAGCACCAGCGCTTCGCGACAGGCGAGCCGGTGCGGGTGATCGATGGCGCGCTGGCCTCGTGTCTCGGCCTTTTTGAAGGCGTCGCCGACGGCGACCGCGTCGCGGTGCTGCTCGATCTACTGGGGCGGAAGGTGCGGGTTGTGGTCGACGATCTCTCGATCGTGGCGGCCTGATCGATCAGCATTTCCGCGCAGCACGCGCCTGGCGGCTTCCAACACGCGGTCCACCGCGACGTCCGCCGTTCGATGATGGGCGACGGCCGGGTTACCTTCGAGCCTGGCGCGCTGGCGCGCCTCCGGCTCGGTCTCCGGTTCGAGGATGGCGGCGACCGGATTGAGCGGCTTCCAGTGCCAGGGGCTGGTCGGCCCGAAAATGGCGACGGTCGGCGTGCCGAGGGCCGCCGAGACATGCATCAGGCCGGAGTCGTTGGTGACCGCTAGGTCGGCCGCGGCCATCGCCAGGATGGCGTTGCGCAGGTCGGCGCCGGTCAGGTCGCGCACGCGCGGGCCGGCCGCCTCGACGATCCTGCGGGCGATGCCCGTCTCGCCGGGTCCGCCAAGGACCCAGACCGAGGCGCCGTCCGCGCCCAGGGCTTCGGCCAGTGCCGCGTAGTGCTCGGGCGGCCACGCCTTGCCAGCCCCGACAGCGCCGGGAGACAGGGTGACGATCGGGCGCGCCTCGGCATCGAGCCCCCAGCCCGCCCGCCAGGCGGCAAGCTCGGCGGCGGGCACCTCAAGCTTCGGCAGCGGCCAGTCCGCGGGAAGCGTGGCGCCCTTGGGTAGCGCCAGCGCGCCCATCTGGTCGATCATGCGCGCGAGCGCCCGCTCGCCGAAGCGTATGTCGTTGAGGAGGCCGATGCGCGCTTCGCCGATGAACCCCGTCCGTATTGGGATGCCGGCAAGGAATGGCGCCAGCGCCGCCTTCCATTTGCGCGACATGATCAGCGCTTGGCCGTAGCGGCCCTGCCGCAGCGTCCGGGCGAGGTCCAGCTGCCGGGCCATGCCCAGGCGCCGCCGGGGCAGGTCTGCGACGATCGCCCGTCGCACCCCGGGCATGTAATCGACCAGCGGGGCGCAGAGCGTGGAGGAGACCATATCCACGGGCCTCTCGGGGTCCTGTGCATTCAGGACCCGCACCACCGAGTGGCAGCGAACGAAGTCGCCGATCCAGACGTAGGGCACGATCAGGACCGGCCGGGCCGCCGCAGGCGTGTTCATCATCATGTCTCGATGGTCCGCCCCGCCGGTCCGGCTTTCCCGTGATGGGGAAAAGGCTTAGCCCGCCCCCGGCGGCAGGGTCCAGCCCTTAACCGGCCGGCGGAGCCGTGATTGCGCCGCCCCGCCGGCTGGGGCAAAGGAAGGGGCGGGCGGGTTTCCCAGAGGCAGGCATGTTCCTCGTTACCGGCGGCGCCGGATTCATCGGTTCGAATATCGTCGCCAGCCTCAACGAGGCGGGCGCGACCGATGTCGCCGTCAGCGACTGGCTGGGCCAGGGCGACGTCAAATGGCGCAACCTCGCCAAGCGCCAGATCGCCGATTTCGTCCCGCCGGCGGACCTTGCACGCTGGCTCGAGGGCCGCAGGCTCGACGGCGTCATCCACATGGGCGCCATCTCCGACACCACTGCCACCGACGGCGATGCGGTGATGGAGAACAACTTCCGCCTGTCGCTGAAGCTGCTCGACTGGTGCACGCACGCACGTACGCCGTTTTTCTACGCCTCCTCGGCCGCGACCTATGGCAACGGTGAGGACGGGTTCACCGACGACTTCTCGCCGGCGGCGCTGCGCAAGCTGCGGCCGATGAACCTCTATGGCTGGAGCAAGCACCTGTTCGACCAGGCGCTCGTCGCCCGTCACGTCAAGAACGAGAAGCTGCCGCCGCGCTGGGTTGGGCTGAAGTTCTTCAACGTCTACGGCCCGAACGAGTATCACAAGGGCCATATGGCGAGCGTGCTCGCCAAGGTGTTCGACGGCGCCAAGGCCGGGCAGCCGGTGCGCCTGTTCAAGTCGCACAAAGACGGCATCGCCGATGGCGACCAGCGGCGCGATTTCATCTATGTCGAGGACGCGGTTGCGGTGCTGCGCTGGCTGATGGACCGCTCGAACGTGAACGGCATCTTCAACGTCGGCACCGGCAAGGCAGAAAGCTTCCGCGACATGATCATGGCGATGTTCGCGGCGATGAAGCGGCCGCCGAACATCGACTATATCGACATGCCGGAAGCGATCCGCGGGCAGTATCAGTATTTCACGCAAGCTTCGACCGAGAACCTGCGACGCGCCGGCTTCGACGGCCAGTTCACGCCGCTTGGCAATGCGGTCGAGCGCTACGTCGCCGGCTATCTCGATCAGCAGGATCGGTACCGATAGCGCATGATTCCGAAAAGTGGGCACCGGTTTTCGGATAAGATCATGCGCCAGGAATAACCAATGTTCGATTTCGACAAGCACATCACCAAGCTCGCCGACCAGACCGTGCTCGTGGTCGGCGACGTGATGCTCGACGAGTTCGTCTATGGCGAGGTGTCGCGCAT
>Ga0070658_10005495_pt1 | contig 10286 bp, 8 predicted proteins | sample KBSC13metaG_FD_64664 | JGI IMG/M metagenome (GOLD analysis project Ga0070658, IMG submission 64664) | Corn rhizosphere microbial communities from Kellogg Biological Station, Michigan, USA - KBS C1-3 metaG | ecosystem: Host-associated > Plants > Roots > Rhizosphere > Soil ... | reverse complement strand
CTCCGGCGGTGGCGTAGTGGATGAAACTTCCTCCTTCATATTTCAGGAGTCCATCGGCGGTTCCAATCCATAGTGCGCCGCGAGCGTCCTGCGCGAAGCAGCAGATGTCGTCGGTTGTAAAGGCGGCGGTGTTTTCCTGATTGAAGACTTTGAAATCGAGGCCGTTGAAACGCGCGATGCCGCCTTCGGTCGAGATCCAGATGTAGCCGTCCCTGCTCTGGAAGATCTGGTGAACGCTGTTTTGCGGGAGCCCGTTCTCCGTGGACCAATCCTGGTGGCCAAGGTTGCTGAGATTTTGTGGCCAGGCGCAGGATGAGGCCAGGGCCATTGCACATGAGGTCCACAGCACGACGAATCGCAGTCTGCAAAGAAGGCTGCGAGAGTGCTTCATGCTTGCGCGTCCGTGCATGCTTTGAGGTTACTTCAGCGTTGTCAAATCGTGGTGATAATTGCACTTCGCGGTTTGAAAGCGTCGCGCCTGCGCAGGGTGGCTCAGGATGTTCTCGAGGGAAAATAGCTCACAATGGGATGTATATTGAATCACATTGCGATATACTTGAATCATGAAACCGCAGCCTTCTGCCAAGCAGAATTCCGCCTGCCCGGTTCCGCCAGCCGAAGATACGATTCGGAATCTTGCGTGGTTTCGCTATAACCTCCGGAAGTTTCTGCGCTTTAGCGAAAAGGCGGCTCGCCAGTGCGGGGTCACACCACAACAGCACCAACTCATGCTTGGGATTGCCGGGTACACCGGACGGGGCTGGGCCACGGTATCGGAGCTTGCCGAGTTTTTACAGGAGCGGCATAACTCCGTGGTGGGCCTTGTCGAGCGTGCCGCGCAGTGCGGTCTTGTGCAGAAAGAGCATGACACGAGCGATCGCAGATTTGTATTTGTGTCTCTGACTCCGCGCGGGGAACTTATTCTTGCAAAGCTGACGGAGATTCACCAGGGAGAGGTTCAGCTTGCACAAGAGACGTTGATGAAAGTTCCTAGAATTCCTGCGCAGTCGCTTGAATTCAAAAGAAAAGCTACCTGAGGCTGATCGCTCCGGCAATCGCAATCTTCCAAATATGTTGTAACTCAAAGGAAATGACAGTAAATCAATGCAACAAACATTAATAGAGAAGCCACGAAAAACGAACTGGGTGTTGAGGCACCCCCTGCTCCGCAAGTACTTTCCCCTTGTTCATGAAGATCTGACTGCCACTTACTCACGCGATCTGCATAAGTGGTTAATTATTGCACCCATCATTGGAATTATTACGGGACTTACTATTACCGGTATTACCGTGATCCTTCTTGGCAAGATGTGGCCCGCAGTGCTTGGGTACTACTTGCAGCACCACTGGGCCATTGTTCCGGGATTGGTCGTTGGCTTTGCCATCACTGGCCTCATCATGCAGTACCTGACGCCCGATCCGGATAAGCACTCCACAGAAGAGATCATCAGTTCCTACCATGAGCACCAGGGCGACATCAATGTGCGGCCGTTCCTGCCGAAACTGCTTGCGGCTATTACGACCGTGGGATTTGGCGGTAGCGCTGCGCTGGAAGGGCCGAGCATCTACGGTGGCGGCGCCATCGGTTCGTGGCTTTGGACCAAGCTGCGCCGCCTGAATCTCGATGCCCGCGATCGCCGTATCATGCTCATTTGCGGTGCTGCCGCGGGTATGTCTGCTGTTTTCCGCGCGCCGTTGACGGGTATTGTTTTCGCACTGGAAATGCCGTACAAGGATGACCTTGCGCACGAAGCGCTGGTGCCTTCTCTGATCGCTTCGGTCATCTCTTATGTAACGCTCAGTTCCTTTTTGGGGGGAGCACCGCTGTTCGACTTTGCCTCGGCCACCTCCTTTACCGGACGCGATCTCTTCTGGTGTGCACTACTTGGACTCCTTGTCGGACTCGTCGCTATGGCATTCGTGATTACTTTCCGCCGCGCACGGGTCTTCTGGGTCAAGTGGTCGTGGCCACACTGGATCAAGCTTGCAATCGGTGGCTTTCTGACGGGACTCTGCGGGCTGGTCTTCCTCTTGCTTTTTCATGGCTCGCTGGTCCCGCTTGGCCCTAACTATGAAGCCGTAGGAGATATTCTCAACCAGCATCACAGTACCCTTGAACTACTCGTGTTTAGTCTGCTGAAGCTGGCTGCGACGACGTTCACCCTTGCGGCTGGTGGCGTCAGCGCGATGTTTGTTCCCTTATTTCTCACTGGCGGCAGCCTGGGCGTGGCCTTTGCGCAGTCCATTGTCCATAGTCCTTCGCTGGAACTATATGCCGCAGTCGGCATGGCTTCCTTTATTGCTGCTGGATATAAAACTCCACTCGCTGCGGTCGTCTTTGTCGCAGAGGCGACCGGCGGCCACGCCTTTATTATTCCTGCTCTCATTGGAGCCGCTGTAGCCTATGCTGTTTCGGGCGATGCCTCTGCATCCGGCGACCAGCGTCTGCATGAAGGCGTCCGCGTCCAGGAGCTTACGAACGTAACGGTGGAACAGGTCATGCAACAGAGAGTGATCTCTGTACAGGGCTCTCTAAGCCTACGCGAATTTACAGATATTCTTACGCCTCATTATCGTCATGCTACTTTCCCGGTATTTGAAGGTCAGCAGCTTCTTGGAGCGATCGCGGTCTGGTCGGTCGCTAAGGTGCCACCGCAAAAATGGGAATCGACTCGTGTTCGCGATCTTACAGACCGGCGGATTACACGAGTCTCTTCGGATTGCGATGTGATGGAAGCACTTCGCTTGCTTCTAAGTGAGTATCGTCAGCACATGCTCCTCGTAACTTCCCCAAATGGAAAACTGGAAGGCATCGTAACAAAGACCGATATTTTGAAAGCGCTGAGAACCCATAAGAATTCCGCTGTGAACTTCAGCTATGACGCAAACTCTACCCACTATGGGTTGGAGGGATAGGTAGAAACAGGAAGATTTCTAGTACATGAAATATAGGTTCTTGCGGATTCAGGAGTAACGAAGCGAATTACGGGAGGTCGTTGATGGCTGATTTTCCATTTTCTCCAGAGGTCCCCAATACTGTCGAGTCGAAGCCTCGAAAAAAAAGCCAGTTCGGTGTTGCGCTGGAGCCTGAAGTCATCAAGATATGCGGCTACTCGGTCCTTGTTGGGTTTATCGGAGGATTGGTAGCGCAGGGCCTACTCGAACTCATCTATCTCTTCACTAACATTTTTTTCTATAACAGGCTGTCGTTTCAAATTACGAATCCGGCCTATAACCATCTAGGTCTTTGGGTCATTCTTATTCCCCCAATTGGTGGGCTGGTTGTTGGCATTATGGTCCACTACTGGGAGCCGACCCTGAAGGGGCACGGAATTCCAGAGGCCATGGAAGCAGTGTTGTTCGGTCACAGCCGGATGAGAGTTCGCGTGGCACTGCTGAAGCCCCTGGCTACTGCGTTTGCGATCGGCACAGGCGGCCCGTTCGGAGCTGAAGGCCCTATCATCCAGACTGGCGCTGCCTTTGGATCGCTCTTTGGCCAGGCAGTCGGTCTTACTCCTTACTACAGGCGGGTCCTACTTGCATCCGGAGCGGCGGCTGGGATGGCAGCTACTTTTACTGCGCCGCTCGCTGGAATTCTTGTAGCTATCGAACTTTTACTATTCGAGCTGCGGGCCCGGTCGTTCATTCCTGTGGCATTGGCCGCCGCGGTAGCTACGGGAGTTCGTATCCATTTTGTTGGGTGGGCTCCTCTTTTTCCTACTCCGGCGTTTCGGCTTACCAGTATGAATGAACTATGGCTGTTTGCTTTGATGGGCATTCTTATGGGTATGCTTGGCATCGCCATGATTCGCACGCTGGCCTGGCTGGAAGATTTTTTTGACAACCTTCCTATCAAGCGAGCGCTGATCTGGTCGCCAGCTATCGGCGCGCTGGTACTGGGAATTATCGGTTACTTCTATCCTCAGATCTTTGGCACTGGCTATGACACGATCCGCGACATGCTGAACGACCGGCTAGCGCCCAGCAAGCTGGTAGGGATCTCCGTGGCTAAGTTCGTTGCACTGGTTGTCTCTCTGGGATCAGGAACGACTGGCGGCGTCTTTGCTCCATCGTTGATCGTCGGTGGGGGCTTCGGCGCAGTCTTTGCGTTGGGATGCCGGCACATCTTTCCTCATCTCATCAGCGACCCCGCGTTCTACGCGCTGGTCGCCATGGCCGCATCGTTTGCCGGTATTGCACGGGCACCCTTTACCAGTATTGTGTTTCTCTTTGAGCTGAGTCACAACCCGAATTCCCTGCTGCCGCTCATCGTTTGCGTCATGGTGTCGGATGGATTCGTCCGTCTGTTCAGCAAAGATTCCATTATGACCGGCAAGCTCGTCAAGCGTGGATTAATTGTCCTGCAGGACTACTCTGTTCCAGTGCTCATGAGGGCGCGCATCGATCAGATTATGCGCAAGGAGTTTCATGTTATTCAGGCTGACGATGAACTCCGGACCGTGCTCGCGACGCTCACACCAGGGAGCCTCGGACTCATTCCGGTCGTGGAGAGCGACGGAGCTCTGGTAGGAATCGTCGAAGCGCACGATCTGCTGAAGGTTGAGCCACCGGATCACCACTTCAAGATGCGTGAACTAGCTCGACAGGACTATGTGCTTGCTTATCCAGAAGAGTCCGTCGACCAGGTGAACCGCGACATGTTGCTCAAGAACAACGAGAATATTGTTGTGGTTCAATCGCACGACTCGCGCAAGCCGATCGGAATCGCGCGAGCAAACGACATCTTGCAGCTCCGTCGCTGGCTCATGGAAGAGGAGACGAGAGAGTTGCGGACGGTATCCGCCGAGAAATAAACAAGGAGCCGATTCATCGTCGGGGTGTTTAGAAATACGGGGATACCCCGCGAGATATCCCCAAGAGGAGATCAGAACTGGTTCCAGAGTAGCTGATTGTAGACGTCGTGGTGGAACTGTACTTCGGACGCTTTGACGACAGAGCCAAGAAGTTTCGGGCAGCGATCCGCCGATGCTTGCTTCAGATCGGCGTAACGAGCTTTTACATCCTCGCCCAACAGTGTCGTTGTCCACGAGGCATTGCGGAAGAGTTCTAACGCTGAGTAGATGTTGTCGGGTAGATACCGTTCTGCCTGACGCAGGTTTTTGATCTTTGCCGTCTCGCCGTCGAGCCCACTCTTGAAGATCGAGTACAACACCAGATATGGATTTGCGTCCGGCCCAACAGAGCGAACTTCCACCCGCGCACTCTTCTCATTGCCAATCGGTATACGTACCATCGAGCCGCGATCGGTGGCAGAAGCCTTGATCTGATTGGGCGCTTCGAAGTGTGGATCCAGCCTACGGTACGAGTTGACGCTCGCATTCAACAGAAGACAGATGTCATTGCCGTGCGTCAAAATACGATCGACAAACTGCCATGCGAACTTCGAGATCTTCTCTTCGCCATTCGGATCCCAGAATAGGTTCTTCTTATTTTTTGTAATTGAGATGTTGGTGTGCATGCCGCTGCCATTTACACCCACCACGGGTTTGGGCAGAAAGCTCGCTGTCATTCCCATCTGGGTGGCAACCTGTCGGCAGATGAGTTTGTAGAGTTGGATCTGGTCGGCGGCGGTAACTACCTCGCCGTAACTATAGTTGATCTCGAACTGCGATGGGGCAACCTCTGGATGGTCCTTCTCGTTCTCGAAGCCCATTGCACGCTGCACCTCGGCTGTGGTGTCGATGAACGCGCGCAGCGGGTCGCCCGGCAAGGAGTGATAGTAGCCGCCCTTGTTCACATATTCGAAGGATCCCGTGTCGTGGAAGGTGCGCTCGGCGTCGACTCCCTCGAAGAGGAAGCCTTCGATTTCGTTGGCGGCGTTGAGCGTATAGCCATGTTCGGCGTGCAACTGATTGGCGAACTGCTTCAGGACGCCGCGAACGTCGGCACTGTAAGGCGCTCCCTGCTTGTCGATGACCTCACCGAATACCAGGACCTTGCCCGGCCCGAAGACATCCGCCGGTGCCCAATAGAAGGCGCTCCAGTCCAGGCCCAGGCGTAGGTCGCTCTCACGCTGAGCCGTAAATCCACGGATCGACGAGCCGTCGAAGGTCAGGTTGTCCCAGCTCTTCACCAGAAACTTCTTGTCATAGTCCAACATATGCAACCGGCCTTCAAGGTCGCTGAATAAGACTGTTACCGCCTTGATGCCAGGCGTGTCCGTCAAATATTTCAACCGCTGCTCCTGAAGTACATCTGCTGCAACACGGTTTTTGCGTTGAGCCTTGGCTTCAAGGTTCAGGTCTTCGAGCTCCTCATACGAGAGTTCCAGAAAATTGCGCAATGCACTCGACATAGAAGTAAAACTCCTTGGTTATAAATAGGTACTTACAAATACTGAGATAGTCTGAGCTATCTAACGTTTCGGGCCGAAGAAGGCGACAACGCCAACTTCGACTGTCGACTGAGCCTTGACAGTTCTCGACCCCTTTATGAAATAGGGTTCGTCTGAGCCGTCGCGACGATATTCCAGGCGTGCCAACAGTCCTTCCGGCATCTTGTATTCGCCCGTCATGGTGAATTCATTCAGGTTCTGCTTCAAGCCCGTTGAGAATGCAGACTCATCCTTGTAGTACTCATACCGTGGTGTAAAAGCCACTCGGCCAGTGGCCTGATAGTGCAGTGCAAGAGCGATGCCTTGCCAATGCGAAAGGTCCGTAGTCGTGTAGGTGGAGCTGCTAACCTCACTATTTGTGAGAGCAGCATTCCGATTTTGTCCGTAGTCATAGTTGATATACGCGTTGAGCTTTGCAGTTGGCGTCAGAAGCAGGTTGACGTCGAACAGGTTGCGGTAGCCCTTGTTGGTGTTGTTATTCTCTGGTCCGACGTAGTAGTTCGTGTACAGGGTGTACTTCGGTTTGGTGTAGACGCCAGTCAAGCCAATGGTCTTGCCGCTGTTGTTGTCGGTGAAGTTGTTCCACCCGTTGACGACCTGGACGCCGCCGGTGAAGCTCTTGGTGATCGGCATCGAGGTGCGCAGGCCAACGTGGTAATAAGGGATGGCGAGGGAGAAGAGGAAGGAGCGCGAATAGTTCCAATTGTCTTTCGACTCGATGACCTCCGCTCCTGCGGATGTGACAAATTCTCCGAAGTCCGCTTCGAATCCCTTGGCCTTCGCGGGTTTCCAACTGACAAAGGCCTGTTCCAAGTGCGCGAAGTGCGGTTCGCTGCTAAGGATCGTGTCAAAGGTTTTGCCGAAGCCGAGATCGACGCGAAAGCCAACCGGGTCTGGATCATGCGACAGGGTCAGCTTGGCCATATTCAGGCTGAAGGTATTGGAGTCGTAATCGAAGTTGCGCAGCTGATTGCCGTTGGAGCTGTTGGGCGGGTGATTGGCGTTGAAGTTATAGTAGCCATCGACCAGGCCGCTGAAGTCGATTCCTCCGACGCTCCAGACGGACGGTGCCGGCGCAGGGGTTGCAGGCGTTGTTGCGGGAGCGCTTGTTGCCGATGGAGCCGCAGGTGGAGACGGATCCTGGGCCTGTATAGACTGCGCCGTGATTACCGTGCCAAGTGCAATGGCAATCCGCAAAAATGTCGTGGTTTTATTCGAGTGTGGCATCGTTTCAAAGTTCCTTTCCTGGGTTGAGCTGGGTAGTAGAAAGGGCAAGAAGTGTCGCGCAGACATGGGATCTCCCAGGTCATCGAATGGTGATGCTGCTGTGTTTGTAAGTGTGGGTATAGCATGTCGATTTAGCCCGAACCTACACGATTCATTCGCAATCAATTCATTCGATAGTCCGCATCAATGAAAGTGATAGTGCGTGGATTTGTGAACGATCTGCTGCCCTCCCGTCGCTCTTTTCGATTCCATGCTCGTTGCCATAAAGAGTGCATATCAAAGCCGTAAAGAGTGCATAAAAGGCTGGAAGTTCGATCATGACAATAGCGCGCCTTGCGAGAATTGCATGTCCACTATTGCGAAACGAAATACTCCTTATCGAAATAAGTTTTGCGGCGAATGAATCCTTGCGGCTGCGGGGAAGGGCTGTGTAGGTTACAGCTACCGCAAGGGAACCTGGCACCGCAGGCACCTCCATTGGATCGGCACATGTGCTTTCCAGAGGTCCACGCCATACGTGTCTGCTCCGGATTCCACGCGCCGAACCGCTTCACCATCCTCGAACGAAGGAGCTCTCTGAATGCCGCCAACAGTGAACCAAGGAGTACAGCTACCCCTTTTGCGGAAGATCCGACGCCTCGGCAGCCGCCTGCAGGATGCACAGTGGCGTCGTTACGGCATGACGCTGCTTGCAGGAAAGGTGCTTGGCGTCGCCGCTGTGATGCTGATCGCCATGTTCGTCACGGAACTGTGTTTCACCACGGTCTTCGCGGCGGATGCTCCCGCAGTTAAAGCCGCTGACATTGTTAATCCCGTGAATACGATGTGGACGCTGGTTGCTGCCTTTCTCGTCTTTGGAATGCAGGTCGGCTTCACGATGCTTGAGGCGGGGTTCTGCCGGTCGCGTGAGACGGTGAATGTATTGATGGAGTGCGTTGTCGATACCTGTCTCTGCGGCCTTCTGTTTTATGCCATCGGCTTTGCGTTCATGTTCAGCCATGGCAATGGTTTTATTGGCTACCACTGGTTCTTTCTGAAGGACATTCCTGCAACGTATGAATCGACCGGAGTCGCCTTCCTGGCGTTCTGGATCTTTCAATTTGCGTTTGCCGACACCTGCTCGACGATTACATCGGGGGCGATGATCGGGCGCACCGGGTTCGTCGGCGATCTGCTGTACAGCCTTGCGGTGTCCGGCTTTATCTATCCGATCATTGGCCACTGGGCGTGGGGGCCGGATGGCTTCCTGGCTACGATGGGGGCGACGGGGTTCTTTCTGCCCTCGCTTGGGCAGAGCTTCCATGACTTCGCCGGCTCGACCGTGGTGCATACGATTGGCGGCATGGTCGCGCTGGCCGGGTCGATCGTTCTTGGGCCGCGGTTGGGGAGGAAGTTCAAGCGGGATGGAGGTGGGCCTATGCTTCCGCATGACCTCACGATCGCTGCTTCGGGCGGGTTGCTGCTCTGGTTTGGATGGTACGGGTTCAACCCGGGGAGCACGCTCTCGGCGATGGACTTTGAGGGCATTGGGCGCATCTCGGCGAATACGACGCTGGCGGCTTGCGCTGCAGGTCTTACCGCGATGTTTGCGGCGTATGTGATGAGCAAGAAGTGGGACATGAGCTTCACAGTCAATGGGTTCCTTGCCGGGCTCGTGGCGATTACCTGCCCCTGCTACTGGGTAAGTCCGACGGGGTCTATTCTTCTTGGCGGGGTGGCTGGGGTGCTGGTCGTCGCTGGGGTGGAGCTGCTGGAGTGGCTGCGTATTGACGATCCCATTGGCGCTGTGCCGGTGCATGGCATGTGCGGCATCTGGGGGACACTGTCGCTGGGGCTGTTCGCTGTGGGCAAGTACGGCGCGACAGGGCCGCTGGCTCCCGACAACAGCGCTCCGTTGAGGGGTTTGTTCTATGGCGGCGGGCTGACCTTGTTCAAGGCGCAGTTCATTGGCAGCGCGATCGTTACCTGCTCTACGTTCGCGGTGGCGATGCTGGTGATGTGGCTGGTCAACCTGACGGGTACGCTGCGCGTCTCGAAGGAGGGCGAGATGTATGGGCTCGACCTGCACGAGCACGGCATCTCTGCTTATCCGGAGTATGTGATTACAGCGCTTGGTTCGCCCGCCGGCGCGCCGACTTCGGGGAGGCATTGAGCACGATGGGGGAAGGGTTCCATTCTCGCCTTTCCCTCACTGCTCTCCTTCCTGTACGTTGATCCAGTTCAGTATTCAACCCGATGCATTCGATGCGAGGACATCATGACTAAAGTAGAGGCGATTGTTCGACCGAGCCGGTTTGACCAGATCAAAGAAGCGCTCTCGGAGCTTGGCATCCAGGGGATGACAGTAGGCGAAGTTCGCGGGCATGGGCGTCAGAAGGGCCACAGTGAGACCTACCGTGGCCGCGAGTATGAAGTCAGCCTGATCCCGAAGCTGCGGATCGAGATCGTCGTCGCGGATCATCGCGTCGAGGAGATCGTTGAGGCGATTATTACGAACGCTGCCACGGGGGAGATTGGCGATGGAAAGATCTTCCTCTATAAGGCGGAAGATGCGATTCGGATTCGGAACCGCCAGCGGGGTGAGATTGCGTTGTAGACTTCGCCAGGTACCCCCCTCCCCTACCTTAAGTCCTAAAGTCTTCCAACTAAACGGGATAGGTCCGGACTTGACGGTATACCCACGAACGAAGGAGAAGCCCCGGTT
>Ga0070658_10005493_pt1 | contig 10287 bp, 12 predicted proteins | sample KBSC13metaG_FD_64664 | JGI IMG/M metagenome (GOLD analysis project Ga0070658, IMG submission 64664) | Corn rhizosphere microbial communities from Kellogg Biological Station, Michigan, USA - KBS C1-3 metaG | ecosystem: Host-associated > Plants > Roots > Rhizosphere > Soil ... | reverse complement strand
CGCCGAGAGGCGGGGGTCGAGTGATCAAGCAGCTGTGGAGCAAGTGGCGTGCACGACGCATGTCGCTGGCCATGAGTCAGATCGGTGTCGGGCGGAAGGTGGCGGACGGCTTCGCCGGCGACGCCTTGGGCTTTCGTGCCGGCTCCAGTCACGCGTCGGCGAACGCCGAGCGTCGGCTGAACCACGCGACGAGCGCCACCGAGTGGCGAGGCGACTAGTCCCGGACTCAGCCGGGAGGCCCTGACGGGCGCCCGCGCTTCGGCAGTGGGCCCGCCGCAGACGGCATGCGGCCGGCGTCCTGCAGGGCACGCCGGAGCAACAGCTCGATCTGCGCGTTGACGCTGCGCACCTCGTCGGAGGCCCAGCGGGCAAGGGCGTCGTGCACTGCTGGGTCGATCCGCAGCAGCAGCTGCTTGCGGTCCTGGCCCATGGATCAGGTGTAAAGGCTGCCGGTGTTGACGATCGGCGTCGCTGGCTGCTCGCCGCACAGGACGACCATGAGGTTGCTGACCATGGCGGCCTTGCGCTCCTCGTCCAGCTCGACGATGTCGCGCTCGTTGAGCCTCGCGAGGGCAAGCTCGACCATGCCGACCGCGCCCTCGACGATGCGCGTGCGGGCGGCGACGACGGCGTTCGCCTGCTGCCGGCGGAGCATGGCCTGCGCGATCTCGGCGGAGTACGCGAGATGGCTGATGCGGACCTCGATGACCTCGACGCCCGCGATGCCGACACGCTGGGCGACCTCGAAGGCCAGCTCCTGCGCGACGACGTCGGTGGAGCCGCGCAGAGACGTGCCCTCCCCCGAGGCGTCGTCGTACGGATGCGTCGTCGCGACGTGCCGCAGCGCCGACTCTGACTGCACGGACACGAAGTCGCCGTAGTCCTCCACTGCGAAGCTCGCCTTCGCGGTGTCGGCCACCTGCCAGACGACGATCGCGGCGATCTCGACCGGGTTGCCGTCGGCGTCGTTCACCTTCAGGTGGTTCGTCTCGAAGTTGCGCACCCGAGCGCTGATGCGACGTCGGGTCGTCAGGGGCAGCACCCACGACATCCCGGTGCGCCGGACCGTGCCCACGTAGCGACCGAAGAACTGGACGACTCTCGTCTGCCCGGGTGGGATCACGACGAGAGACATCATCACGATGATCCCGAGCGCCACGGGGACGACGGCGACGGCTGCGACGCCATCGGCGTCGGAGGAGCCGAAGGCCACGGCGAGGACGGCGCACGCCGCGAGCGCCATCACCGCGACCCAACCGGGCAGCGACCAGGCAGGGCGCTCCTCGACTCCGACGCCGACCGTCGTGAGCTGACCTTGAGGAAGTGTCATCGGATCTCCTTCGTTAAAGTGATATCACTTTATTGAGATCCCGCCATAGCACAAGAGAAGGTCAGAGCTCGACGACGACCTTGCCCTTCACATGCCGGCCGGCCTGCAGCGCGACCGCCTCCCGGACCTGCTCCAGCGGGAAGGTCGCGGCGAGGGGCACCCGGACCCGACCGCTCGCGACGAGCTCTGCGATGGCCTCCAACGCACCGGGGGCGGAGTTGGCACCGTTGGCCGCCGTGATGCCGTCGACCTGCGCTGCGATCGTGACGATGCGCGCGTCGGGCACGCCGAGGTCCCGTGCGGCCTGGGCGGTGTCCGTGCCGTGCAGGTCGAAGGCAGCGGTGACTCCCTGAGGGGCAAGGGCGCGGACCCGGTCCGCCAGGCCCTCGCCGTAGGCGACCGGCTCGGCGCCGAGCTCCCTGAGGAAGTCGGCCGACGCGGCCGACCCGGTTCCGAGGACGCGGGCACCGGCGAGTCTCGCCAGCTGCACGCTGAACACGCCGACCCCGCCGGCGGCACCGCCGATGAGCACGGTGTCGTCAGGCCCGAGAGGGACCACGGCGAGGATGGCGGCCGCCGTACGCCCGGCGATCGTGAGGGTGGAGGCGGTGCGGTCGTCCACACCGTCAGGCGTGTGATGGACCTCGTCCGCCGCAACGTTCCCGCTGGTGTCGACCACGAGCAGCTCAGCCAGTGCCCGTGAGAGGGCACCGCCGAACACGCGGTCGCCCACAGCGAAGCCGGTCACCCCGTCACCGACCTGGTCGATGACGCCGGCATAGTCCGTGCCGAACCCGCACGGGAGAGTCAGCCCGAAGCGCGCTGCCGTCTCGGCGTCGGCGGTGATGATCCAGTCCATGGGGTTCAGTCCCGCGGCCGTCACCCGGACGCGCACCTGCCCCTGCCCCGCTTGAGGGGCCGGGAGGTCCTGGATCGTGAGCGCCTCCGGACCGCCGAACGCGTCGAGGCGGACGGCCCTGCTCGTCGAGAGGTCCTGCATGTCGTCTCCATCTCTGGGTGGCGGTCAGGTCGCGAGCGTCGTCACGTCCGTGTTCGCGCCGCACACCACGACGGCGACTCGCTCGTCGTCGGTGGGCTGGTAGGCACCGGTCGTCAGCGCGGCGTAGGCGGCAGCCGCGCCGTACTCGGCGGCGATCCTGTAGTCCGCCCACATGCGGCGACGGGCGTCGACGATGGCGTCGTCGTCGACGAGGACGCTGACGGGCTGAGTGCGCAGCGCCACGTCGTAGGCGACACCGCCGACGCGACGCGCGCCGAGGGAGTCTGCCGCGATGCCTGAGACGTCGACGTCGACGGGCTCGCCGGCCTCCAGGGCCGCACGCAAGGTCGGGATCGTCACGGGCTCGACGGCGACGACGCGCGCCCTCCCCTCGGCCGATGCCGCGATGCCCGCGAAGAGCCCGCCGCCGCCCACGGCCACCACGATCGTGTCGATGCTCGGGTCGTCGGCCAGCAGCTCCTCCGCGATCACTCCCGCTCCTGCGGCGACCTCCGGCTGGTCGTACGCATGGCAGAAGAGGGCGCCGGCCTCTTCGGCGTACGTGACGGAGGCGAGGTGCGCCTCGGCGTACTCGGAGCCGACGCGCCGCACCTCAGCGCCGTAGGCCCGGATGCGAGCCACCTTCACCTCAGGTGCGTGCTCGGGGACGAAGACGGTGGCGCGCACTCCGAGCACCTGAGCGACGTAGGCGTGCGCCAGACCGGCGTTGCCGCCCGAGGCGACCGTGATGCCGACCCTGGGTTCGAGCTCGCCTCGCTCACGCGCGGCCAGCTGCCGGTTCAGGGCGCCGCGGACCTTGAAGACGCCGGTGTGCTGGAGGTACTCGCACTTGAGGGTCACGTCCGTGCCTGTCGTACCGGGAAGTGACGGAGTCCGCCGCACGAGGCCGCGAGTGCGAGCCTCGGCAGCGAGCACGTCCTCCCTCGTCACCACGGGCTCCAACCTACGCGCGGAAAGGCCCTGGCCCACGTCGCGACGACGTGAGCCAGGGCCGGTTCTACGGTGCGCTACGGCAGGGTGATGTTCTTCGTGCCCGTGTAGCGGAAGCAGGTGCAGCTGTCGACCCAGGCGAAGGGCCGGACGGCACCCGGGATGGTGAGGTGCGTCGGGGTGAGGCCGCTGCCGAAGCTCAGGGCGCTCTTCCAGGTCGGCGCGATGGTGACGACGCCCTTGTAGATCGCGAGCGGCGTGAGGCCGACGCCGGCCGTGGCGCCCTCGGAGATGATGCGCAGACCGTCGCAGTAGGAGTAGGCGACCGCCTCGGCGAGGCGGCGACCGGTGAAGTCGAAGCCGGCCTTCGTGTAGATGCTCTTGCAGGTCGTCTCGGCCTGGCTCGTGTCACCCGGGTCGTTGGCGTCGTTGACGTCCAGCGAGGGCGACCAGCCGGCGCCCATGGAGCCGTGCAGCACGGCAGCGGGGATGTTGTAGGCGAGGACGGCCTCGGGGCCGTCGGCCGAGGAGAGGCCGTAGCGCGGGAAGTACCTCTGCGTCGCGGCCGTCACCATGAAGAGCGACTGCGCGCCGTCCGGGATGATGAGGTGTGTGACGCCGCTGCCGCTCATCTTGAGCACGGCCGCCGTGAAGTCCTTCGGGTCGTTGTCGTACACGAGCGGGTCGTAGCCGTAGGCCTTCAGGCTGCTGGCCACCAGGTTGCCGACGCGCACCGACTGCTCGGTGATGCCTGCAAGCACCCCGACCTTGACCGGCGCGGTGCCAGCTGAGTTCGTGGCGGTGTTCCAGCCGGTGAAGTAGTTCTGGCCGCGCAGCGTGGTGACCAGCGTCGGCGCGAAGGAGTTCCAGGTCGGGGAGACCATCTGGTAGTAGTACGGCGCATTCGCCTGACCGACCGAGCTGTCCTGCGGCGCGGTGTTGACGCTGAAGAGCGCGATCTTGTTCTTCACCAGGCAGGAGCGGAAGTTCGCCGTGTCGATGCCCCCGACGGGGCTGAGGACGGCGACGACCGGGTGGTCCTGCGCGTAGTACTGGCAGGTCGCCGCGGCCACGGTCTCGGGCGTCTGGACGACGTCGTTGCCCTTCACGTCGTGGAAGACGAGCTTGACCTTGCGGCCGAAGATGCCGCCGTTGGCGTTGATGGCGTCGACCATCGCCTTGGCCTCGCCCTCCTGGTCACCGCCGTCGATGCTCTTGAGGCCGAGCTGCTTCGCGACCGCGTTGACGTCGTTGGCCGTGACCACACCGACGTAGACGTAGCTCTTGTCCCACCCGCGACCGGTGTCGGGCACGGTCGGCTTGACGGTCTTGATGATCGTGCCCGTGACCGTCTTCGTGGTCGTCGTGGCGGCCTGGGTCGCCGTGGCCCCGACCGTGCTCGTCACCGTGTTGCCCGACGTCGTCGAGGGGCTGGACGCGACGGACCCCGCCGCGGCCGGCGCGGTCGCAGCGGTGGTCGGCGTGAGGACACCGGGGGCGACGGCGCCGCCGCCCTGCGTGGTGTCCCCGGTGGTCGGCGTCGCCGGCGAGGTCGTGAGGATGTCCGGCGAGAAGCCCGTCCCTGCGTTGGACTGCCCCTTCGACTGGACGGTGCTGCCGCATCCTGCGAGGGCGACGGCGCTGACAAGGAGCAGGGCGAAGCGCCCACTGCGTGAGATCGACATGGGGAAGAACGATCAGGCACGCAGCGGGGGTCGGCCTATGTAAATCTGCACCACATTCGCGGACCGCTGATGGCACCCGCGTACGTAACTAGTTCCTCTGGGCTACAAGGGTTCTTGAGCACCTGATCACGGCCGGCCGTCGGCGTAGCCGGATGCGCGGATGCCGCTCTGACCGAACGGACATCTGCCCTCTTAGTGGAGGTTCTCCTTGCGGGCGCACGCCGGCCAGGGCCGCCAGCCCTGCGAGCTGTGCAGCTTGACGACGGCGTTGTCCTGCGTCTTGCCGGCGTTCTGGTCCGGGCGGTTGGGATAACCCAGCGAGCGCCAGGTCGACTGGCTGAACTGGTACGCCCCGTAGTAGCCGTTGCCGGTGTTGGCCCGGTAGTTGCTGCTGGACTCGCAGCTTCGCAGGCGGGCCATCTGGTCCGACATGGAGTCGCCCGAGGCTGTGGCGGCGGTGGCCGGCACGACGAGCAGGGCGGCGGTCAGGCCCGCGAGCGGCAGCACACGGGTGGGCAGGGTCGAGCGCATGGCGAAGCTCTCCAGAAGCCGACGAGGTGAGCTGTCGGGTTCGGCAGGAGCTGCCGGGCCTGGGCCTTGACCCCTAGGACGCGTGGCGCGCGCCCGAGATGTGGTTCCCCCGCTCCCGCCGTGCGGTTCTGGCTACCGAGGACCGCCGGCGGGACTGAGCTGCGGCTCGGGAGTCGCTCGGCAGAGCGACCGCGTCCCACGTTACCCAAGGACCCCTAGGGTGCCCAGCATGCCGCGGCTCATCGTGTTGAACGGGTCCCCGGGCATCGGGAAGTCGACGCTCGCCCGGCGCTACGTGGAGGAGCACCCCCTCACCCTCTGCCTGGAGCGATAGGGTCCGTCGCGTGAGGGGGCGGTTGCTGCTGCCGTTCGTCATGGTCTCGTTCGCGGCGAACTCGCTCATCACTCGGCACGTCGTCGGCACGCACTTGCTCGACGCGGGACTGCTGACCAGCGTGCGGTTCCTCGCTGGGGCTCTTGCGCTGGCCGTGCTGGCGGTCAGCCTGCGGGAGCGGCCGGCCGTGACCGCGGGCAACTGGCGACCCGCGCTGTGGCTCGGGGTCTACGCCGTGTGCATCTCCTACGGCTACCAGCACATCGGCGCTGCCGCGGGGACCTTCGTCTTCTACGCCACCGTGCAGGCGACGCTGGCCGTCTACGACGTGGCACGTGGCAACCAGGTCCCCCGCACCCGGTTGCTCGGAGCCGTCGTCGCGCTGATCGGGTTGGCCGTCCTGGCCAGCTCGTCAGTGCAGACCGTGACGCCGCTCGGGGTCCTGCTGCTGGCGGCAACCGGCGCGGCCTGGGGTCTCTACACGGCTGCGGGCCGTGGCGTGCCCGACCCGCGCGTGGCCTCCACAGGCAACTTCCTCGCGCTCGCCCTTGTGCTGGTGGTCCCCACCGCGGTCCTGGCGAGCAGTCACGTCACCGTGACCGGCCGGGGCCTCGTGTGGGGCGCCGTCATGGGCGCGGGGACCACCGCCTTCGCCTACGTGGCCTGGTACGCCTGCCAGCGCACGCTGTCGGCCACCGCCGCCGGGACCGTGCAGCTGGTCATCCCGGTCCTCACCGCGGTCGGAGCCGTCCTCCTGCTCGGGGAGCCGCTCACGCTCGAGCTGGTCGTCGCCGGTGCCCTGGTCGCCGCCGGGATGTGGCTCAGCGGACGACGACCGGCAGCTGCTCGAACCCGCTGATGAAGGCGTTCGCCCTGCGGGGCAACGGATCTGGCGAGGCGAGGTCCAGCGAGGGGAAGCGGACGAGCAGCTGCTCGAGCAGGATGCGGGTCTCGAGCCGCGCCAGGTAGGCACCCATGCAGAAGTGCCGCCCGAGGCCGAAGGCGAGGTGCTCGTTGGGTGAGCGCTGCGGGTCGAAGACGTGCGGGTCGCGGAACGCGGCCGGGTCCCGGTTGGCCGACTCGTAGAGCAGGAGCGCCTGCTCCCCCTCAGGGATCGTCACGCCTCCGACCTCGGTGTCCTGGGTCAGCGTGCGGCACATGTTCTTGATCGGCGAGACCCAACGAAGCATCTCCTCGACCGCCGTCGGCACGAGCGACTTGTCGCTGGCCAGCAGCTCCCAGTGCCGGCGCTGACGGAGCAGCTGCTCGACTCCCCCACCGATGACGTGCCGGGTGGTCTCGTCACCGCCGATGAGGACGAGCAGCGTCTCGCTGATGACGTCGCCCTCGGACAGCCCAGCCGTCACCAGGACGCTGACGAGGTCGTCTGCCGGCTCAGCCCGCCGTCGTGCGACGAGCTCGGCGGCGTAGGCCCGGTAACCCGTGATCGCCGTGAAGGTGCGCTGCAGCGTCTCCTCGCTGCGGTCGCCCTGACCGGCGAGCATGTCCTCGCTCCAGTCGAGCAGCTGCCGGCGGTCCTGCGGCGGGATGCCGAGCAGGTCGGCGATGACGTAGAGCGGGATGAGCGCGGCCACCTCCGCGATGAAGTCCCCACCCGCGAAGCCTTCGAGCACCTGCGTCACGATCGCCTCGACCTGCGGCTCGAGGGCGGCGATGCGCCGGGGTGTGAAGCCCTTGCTGACGAGCGTCCGTCGCTCGAAGTGCTGGGGGTCGTCCATGTCGATCATGTGCGGCAGCGGTCCGGTCAGCGGTCTGGAGCCGCCCGCGCTGCTGAAGAGCTCAGGATGCCGGCTGGCGTAGGCCACCGCCTCGTACGACGCGAGTCCCCACAACCCGCAGGTGTCGTCGCGGAACACCGGCGACGCCGCCCGCAGGCTGTCGTAGACGGGATGCGGGTCGCCTGCGTAGAAGGTGCCGTCCAGCAGTCCCACGTCCACCTGCGCACGGTAAGGCATCTGAACGACGGCCTCCTTCCTCCCCGTCGGGCACGCACGAAACTGATCGGTCGCTGAGCCGCCGCTGCACGCCCCCTGACCGCCGCCACGAAGCCGGAACGTCTCGCACGCGGTGACTCGTCTGGCAGGACGTGACCGACCCGGTCGCCCGCACTTTCCCTGCAGAGCAAGGAGTCTCGATGAACACCCTCCGTCCCGCTGTCGTCATCGGTGCCGTCGCCCTCGCCGGTCTCGGTGTCGCCCCAGCCCTCGCGGCGACGGCTGCCAAGCCGACCAGCCTGACCCTCAAGGCGTCGCACACCTCCGTGGCTCCGAAGGCCAAGGACACGCTCACCGCCACGCTGCGGTCCGGCAGGACCGCTGTCGCGAACGAGAGCGTCAAGCTCGAGAAGCGCGCGGCCGGCGCGAAGTCCTGGACGCTCGTCTCGGCCAAGACGACGAACGCGAAGGGCCAGACGTCCTGGTCCGTCGTGCCCGGCACGAAGAAGGGCCAGAAGGAGCAGTACGAGCTCGTCTTCTCCGGCAACAAGTCCTACAAGGCCTCGCACAGCTCGATCATCACCGTCACCGTGAGCTGACTCCGGGCTGGCCTCCGCGGCTGTGTCTCCCCCTACCAGCCGCGGAGGTCGACGGGCCATGTCTCGAGCACCTCGTCACCGTCGACGAGGTGCATCTCGGCATGCAGCGCGACCGTCGGGTCGATGTGCGCGGGCACGACCCGGATGCGGTCGCCGACCGCGAAGGTGCCGCCGTCGGCGGAGAAGACCGTGTGCTCGTCGGCGCAGAACCAGACCGAGGCGCCTTCGATCGTCGGGTTGCCGTGGTCCATGCCCAGCGCCTTGAGCCCCAGGTCGGCCACGAACCAGCCCCCCTCGTTGGCGCTGATGATGGTGGCGAGGACGGTGAGTGCCTGCTGGAACGGCGCGTGCGCATGGGCGTACGTCGTGTCCATGAGGCAGTAGGAGCCGGCCTGGATCTCGTTAGCCCACGTGTTCACGTCATAGGTCCCGGTGCCGCCGGCCGACACCAGGTCTCCCCCGACGTCCGCGGATGCCTTGAGCAGCAGGGACATGCACTCCTCGACCTGCCGGCGCTTGTCCTCCGGGTCCTCCACGAGCATGACGTGGCCCTCGTAGCCCATGACGCCTCGCACGATGAGTCCCTTGGACCGGGCGTACTCGGCAAGGGCTCCTGCGCGATCAGGCTCGACGCCGCACCGGGGAAGCCCCACGTTGACGTCGATGACGACCTCCCGGACCCCGCCTGCCGCCGCAGCGTCGACGGTGATCCCGCTGTCGACGGCTACGGTGACCCGCGCGTCCTCGATGGCGCCGAGCCGACGGCAGTCGAGCACCTCGTTGGCGAGCAGCAGGTCGGTGCCGAGTCCGGCGGCCGCCATGCCCTCGACCTCACGGACGGTGGCGCAGGTGAAGCCGGTGTGGCCGAGGTCGTGCATCCGCCGGGCCAAGGCGGTCGTCTTGAACGCCTTGACGTGCGGGCGCAGCTTCGTGCCTGGGAGCGCCTCGGCCATCTTGGCCAGGTTGGCGTCGAGCAGGTCGCGCTCGACGACCAGGGCGGGTGTGGTCAGTTCGGCAAGCCTCATGAGAGCACCACCAGGGTCAGGATCGCGAGGAGCAGGACGTTGGCGAACGTGGCCGCGATGACGATGGCCATGAGCCGGTCGTCCGGGTCGTCCCAGGCGCGAAGCGCCGGCACGTCGTCGGACGCGGGGGTGCTGCAGACCGGACAGCGGTTGTGGGTCAGCGTGGGTGCGTAGGGGGCCGTGCACCGCACGCAGCTGATCCGCTCGATCGGCTTCGCAGTCCCGATCACAGTGCCCATCACAGTGCCCTTCCTAACGCGACCAGCCGGCGCCGGCGCTCGACGAACCCGTAGAGCGTCGCGGTGCCGAGCGACAGGATCTGCCAGCCCGCGAAGGCCAGCAGCGCGGTCTTGTCGGAGATCCTCCGGCCGCGTACCTCGAACGCCGCGGCCTGCGCGGGGCCGGCCACCTGTGGCTGCTGCTCAGCAGGCGGCGGCACCGTGCCCGGGACCGAGGGGGTGCCGGGGATCACGGTCGTGACCGTCGACGGCGGCTGCACGGGCGTGACAGGGCCGAGCGGCGGCACGACGAGCGGGATGGAGGGCACCGCGAGCGCGTCCAGCTCCGTGAGGGCCACCCCGCCCAGCGTGATGGTCAGGGTGTTGGCCGAGACCCCCGCGGGGAGGTCGGGCGAGCGCAGCACGATCTGCAGACCGCCCGTGTCTGCATCCGCCGACCGGTCGGTGTGCTTCGCGAGACCGCCGAGGGTGTGCACGGAGACGATGCCGGCGGAAGCGAGGGCCTTGTTCACGCTGTCGGTGGCCTGGCTCAGCGTCGTGCCGGGCACGAGCGGTGTCCCGGCAGCGACGACGCCGTCGTTGGTGATGCCGACCTGCTGCCCCGAGACGGTCGCGCCGGTCACCACCAGGGACTGCGT
>Ga0070658_10005490_pt1 | contig 10288 bp, 9 predicted proteins | sample KBSC13metaG_FD_64664 | JGI IMG/M metagenome (GOLD analysis project Ga0070658, IMG submission 64664) | Corn rhizosphere microbial communities from Kellogg Biological Station, Michigan, USA - KBS C1-3 metaG | ecosystem: Host-associated > Plants > Roots > Rhizosphere > Soil ... | reverse complement strand
CCGAGGAGATCGTGCGCGGCACCCGGGAGCAGGGGGGCCTGTTCACCCGCGAGGACCTCGCCAACTGGCGGGTGAAGATCGAGGAGCCGGTCAAGACGTCTTATAAAGGGATCGACGTCTACAAGCTCACCACCTGGACGCAGGGGCCCGCCATGCTCCAGGCGCTCAACCTCTTGGAGCCCATGGATCTCAAGGGAATGGGCTTCAACAGCGCCCGATATATCAACACGATCTATCAGGCCATGAACCTGGCCTTCGCCGACCGCGATTTCTACTACGGCGATCCCTACTTCCCGCCCGAGGAACCGCTCAAGGGTCTGCTTTCGAAAGAGTACGCGGCCGCTCGCCGGAAACTGATCAAGGACAAGAATGATCCCGCGATCAAGCCGGGTGATCCCTACTCCTTCGAAGGGAAGAAAAACCCTTACGCTAGCCTGCTCGAAAAGTGGGGAGCGTCCGCCGACAAGAAGAAGTGGACGCAGCCGCAGAACTCCCAGATGACCTTCGACGAGGCCTTCCGCGCCGGGACCACCTCGATCATCGCCGCCGACGAGGAGGGCTGGCTGGTCTCGGTGACGCCGAGCGGCGGCTGGGTGCCGGCCTTCATCGCGGGCCGCTCGGGGATCGGCCTTTCTCAGCGCATGCAGAGCTTCGTGTTGGACGAGGCGGAAGCGCCGTTCAACGTGCTGGTCCCCGGCAAGCGCCCGCGGGTGACGCTGACGCCCAGCCTGGCGATGAAGGACGGCAAGCCCTGGCTCGCCTTCGCCGTGCAGGGGGGCGACACCCAGGACCAGAACCTCCTCCAGTTCTTCCTCGACGTGGCCGAGTTCGGTATGACCGTGCAGGAAGCGGTCGAGGCCCCCAACGTCAACAGCTACCAGATGCACAGCTCCTTTGGCGATCACGCCTCGGAGCCCGGCCGGATCACCATCCACGCCAGCACCCCGCCTTATGTGCGCGATGAGCTGCGCAGGATGGGCTATAAAGTGGAAGTCGAGGAGCTCACCTCCGGACCGATCAACGCCATCCTCCTCGACCGCGAGCACGGCACGATCTGGGGCGGCTCCAGCGATTACGGGGAGGATTACGGGATCGGGTGGTGAGATGGCGAAGTGAGGGCGCCCGGCCGGCCGCAGGCGCCCATCCCTGTTCGTCCTGAGCGAGGATCTACTGGCAGGCGGTGTTCTGGAGCTTGCCGTCGCAGTTGCTGATGTTGTGATCGAAACCGGTGAAGTTCTGGAGCGTCGTGTTGACGTACTGACCCTGCTTGTTCTTGCACTGGGCGGAGAGCGTCCGGCCCACCACTTGGGCGTTCCTGCAGGTCAGGGCGAAGGAGCCGTTGGCTCCCGTGCAGGCCAGAGTGCCGTGCACGTTCGCGATGTCACCGACACAGCCCGAGGCGAAGTTGAGGCTCGTGGGAGCGCCGTACGAGCCCTGCCAGCTGCAGGTCGCGTTGAGAGTCGTGCCCGTCACCGAGATGTCCTTGCAGGTCAACTGATAGGAGCCGGCCGGCGGAGTCTGCGCGAGAGCCGGGAGGGCGATGGCGAGGGCAAAGATGGCGCACAGGGTAATCGATCGACACAGGTGATTCATACGGCCTCCTGAAAGAGAGCCTTCAGCTCAAAAGTGAACCGAGGGTATCGACTCCTTTCGCAAGGCTGGTGCCACGAAATCGAGCCCTTTTCGAGCGCCTGCATGCCAGTTCTTCGGCTTAGGATGTGTCGGACGTTGTCGGCCGACGCCGCCTCTGTGCCGGAACTATGTCGGAGGCTTTTTTCCAATCCTTGACCGGCCATGGCTCACGGGATCGCGTAGTGAAGATGGCATGGCTTGACCGGGCGGCGACGTCCCGCTATCTTGACCACTCACAGGGACGGCGCGGGAGTCCGCCCTTCCGGGGAGATCCCCAAGGAGCCGAAAATGAAGAAGCCGCCGAAGAAGATCGCCAAGCTGACGCTCTCGAAGGAGACGCTCGACCGTATCGACCTCGCCAAGGTGGCCGGTGGTTACGGGAACATCGCGAAGATCATTGAGACCGACACCCCCTCCGAGTGTTTCTGCTAGGAGCTCCCGTGAAAAAGCGCGCATGCCGCCTCACCCTGAGCCGCGAAACCCTCCTTCGTCTCGATGAGACGAAGCTCCGGAAGCTGAACGGGGGAGTCCTGATCGCCGCCGATTCACAGGCGGAATGCACCTCTCCCCGTTGCGAGCTGACCGCCTGGAACACCTGTGAAGGTGACCAGCTCGGCTAAAAGCCTGCCCACCAGAAGGCCAGGATCAGGGACAGAAGGGACATCAGGGACAACAGAGACATCAGAGACGTGAAACAAAGCTGAAAGAGGCGTTTCTTGTCCCTGGTGTCTCTGTTGTCCCTGATGTCCCTGACCTCGGCTTTTCGGCCCGCGCAGGCTCTCAAGGCCGAATCCACCACCATCCACTGATCGCAGCCAGTATTGAAAGCCCCGCCGCCGCCAGCATGATGCCGCGGAAGCCGTCCAGGAACGCGCCGTCCACGGCGGAGCGGGCCTGGGCCCGCGCCGCCTCGCCGATCCCCGCGGGGATCTCGATCGCGGCCAGCCTCTCCCGCTTCTCCACCATCTCCTGCTTCGCCGCGGGAGATAGATCAATCCCCGCGAGCCGCCGGTCCAGCCCCCGGCCGAAGAGGCCCAGCATGAGGACGCCCAGGGCGGCGATGGCGAGCAGGCCGGCGCTCCGCGAGACGGCGGTGTTGACGCCGGAGGCGATCCCCGAGTGGCGCTGCTCCACCGCTCCCAGCACCGCCGTGGTCAGCGGCGCCACGCTGATCGACATCCCCAGTCCCAGGACCACGATGGCGGGAAAGAAGTCCGTCCAGTAGCTCCCTCCCGATCCCAGGAAGGCGAACAGGGCGTAGCCCAGGGCGACCACGGCCGGCCCGACGGTCAGCGGGAGGCGCGGCCCGTGGCGGTCGGCCAGCCCACCGGCCCAGCGGGAAAGCAGGAACATCAGGATCACGAACGGGAGCAGTGCGGCGCCGGCGGCGGTGGCGCTGTAGCGGTGCACCTGGATCAGGTTGAAGGGAAGGAAGAACAGGGCCCCGCCCATTGCCGCGTAGAGCCAGAGGGTCAGCAGGTTGGCCCCGGCGAAAGTGCGCGAGCGGAAGAGCGAGAGGGGCATCATCGGGTCTTTCACCCTGGCTTCGACCGCCAGGAATCCCGCGAGCGCGGCGGCACCGGTCAGGAGAGAGCCCGGCACGAGCGGATTCGTCCAGCCCAGCCGGGAGGATTCGATCAATCCGAAGGTGATCCCTCCGAGACCCAGCGTGGCGAGAAGAGCGCCTACCAGGTCCGGCCTCCCGTTGTCCTGCTCGTCCCGGCTCTCCGGCACCGAGCGCAGGGAGATGACGACCACCGCCAGCGCGAGCGGCAGGTTCAGGAAGAAGACCCAGCGCCAGGAGGCCCGGTCGACCAGCCAGCCACCCAGGAGAGGGCCAACCGCCGCCGTGATGGCGCTGAAGGCGGACCAGGCGCCGACTGCCTTCCCCCGCCGGGACTCGTCGAAGAAGGACGAGAGGATCGCCAGGCTCCCTGGCACCAGCAGGGCGGCGGCGATCCCCTGCAGGGCGCGGGCGGCGATGAGCCGCGGGGTGTCCGCCGCCAAGCCGCACGCCGCCGAGGCCACGGCGAACCCGACGGTGCCGATGAGGAAGATCCGGCGCCTGCCGTAGCGGTCTCCCAGGGAGCCCCCCACCAGCAGCAAGGCCGAAAGGAAGAGGGCGTAGGCCTCGACCACCCACTGCACCTGGGCGACCGTGGCCCCGAGATCCTTCTGGAGAGCCGGCAGGGCCACGTTCACCGCCGTGCCGTCCAAGAAGGTCATGCCGGAGCCGAGGATGGTGGCCGCCAGCACCCAGTGGCCGGCGGACCCTGCGTCTCTGGCGGAGGTCGGCACGGCCGCATTCTATGACGGAGACTCAGCGATAACCCGCGGCCTGCAATTCGAACAGCTCGGCGTAGCGCCCGCCCTGGGCCAGCAGCTCCTCGTGGGTGCCCACTGCCTCGACCTGACCGTCGGCGAGAACCAGGATGCGGTCGGCCATGCGCACGCTGGAGAAGCGATGGGAGATCAGCACCGCGGTCTTCCCCTCGCTCAGCTCCTTGAAACGCTGGAAGACCTCGAACTCGGAGCGGGCGTCGAGCGCCGCGGTGGGCTCGTCGAGGATCAGGAGCTGGGCGTCCCGCATGTAGGCGCGGGCGATGGCGACCTTCTGCCACTCGCCGCCGGAGAGGTCCACGCCGGTGCGGAAGCGCTTGCCGATGATCTGGTCGTAGCCCGCCGGCAGCTTCTCGATCACCTCGTCGGCCAGGCTGCGCTCGGCGGCGTCGACGATGCGCGGCCGGTCGTCGCGCGCCTCGATGCGGCCCACGGCGATGTTCTCGGCGGCGGTGAGGTGATAGCGCACGAAATCCTGGAAGATCACGCCGATGTTGGCGCGCAGGGTCTCCAGGTCGTACTCGCGCAGGTCGTGGCCGTCGAGCAGGATGCGCCCCTCGTCCGGGTCGTAGAGCCGCGCCAGCAGCTTGACCAGGGTGGTCTTGCCGGCGCCGTTCTCGCCGACCAGGGCGAGCACCTCGCCGGCGCGCAGGGTGAAATCCAGGTGGCGCACCGCCCAGCGCTCGGCGCCCGGATAGCGGAAGCCGACGTCCTCGAAGACGAAGCCTTGGCGGATGGGCACCGGGAAGGGCCGCGGGACCTCGGGCGAGACGATCTCCGGCTCGATCTCGAAGAACGAGAACAGGTCGTCGAGATAAAGCGCCTGCCCCGCCACCTGCGAAAAACTGATCAACAGCCCCTCGAGCAGGGTGCGCAGGCGGCGGAAGGAGCCGGCCAGGAAGGTGAGGTCGCCGATGGTGAAGGCGCCGCTCAGGGTGCGCCAGGCGATGAAGGCGTAGGCCACGTAGTAGCCCACCGTGCCGATGGCGGTCAGCAGGCCGCCCCAGCCGGCGCGCCGGGTCGCGAGCCGGCGGTTGCCCTCGTAGAGTGCGGCGGCCAGCTCGCGGTAGCGTTGAATCAGGAAGGCGTTGAGGCCGAAGATCTTCACTTCCCTGGCGGTCTCGACGCTGGCCCCGGTCTGGCGCACGTAGTCGAGCTCGCGCCGCTCCGGCGTCCGCGCGTAGTCGAGCGAGTAGCTCTGGGCGTTGAAGTGCGCCTCGCCGAGGAAGGCGGGCACCAGCGCCAGGATCAGCAGGGCGATCAGCCACGGGGCATAGACCACCAGCCCGGCGGCGAAGCTGATGATGGTCACCGTGTCCTGCGCCTGGCCGAAGAGCTGGTTCATCAGCGCCATCCGGCCGGTGGTCTGCCGGCGGGCGCGGTCGAGCCGGTCCTGGAGCTCGCTGTCCTCGAAGTCCTCCAGGTCGAGGGTGGCCGCGTGCTCCATCAGGCGCACGCTGGTGACGTTGGAGAACTGCTCGGAGAGGAGGGCGTCGAGCAGGGAAACGATCCGGCCCAGCACGTCGGAGAGCACCGCCAGGGCGAACTCGCTCGCCAGCAGCCAGCCGAGATGGCTGAGCTGCCCCCCCGCCAGCCAGTCCCGGAAGTGGCCGGACGTGCCGTGGGTCTGCGCCAGCCGGACCACCTCGTCGATGATCAGCTTGCCGACGAAGAGGGTGACCACCGGCAGCAGGGCGCGGACCAGCCGCAGCGACAGGTCCCCCAGGGTGAGACTAGGACTGGTGCGCCAGACCAGCTTCAGGAACGGCGGCAGGTTGCGCAGCGCGCCGAAGCGCTCGCGCAGAGAGCGCGGCGCGGGGGGCTCGCCCCCCCGCGGGCCCATTCCGGCCGGGGTGGCGCGGCCTCCCATGCTGTATTGCTTCGGCATCGGGGTTTCCCCTGCATGCCCGGTGCCGGACCTGCCTCGAAAGCAGTTCATCGACCTCGCGCTGGACAACAAAAGGGTCAGGGAGATCCCCTCAGGGTTCAGCGCCTGCCCCGAGATCCGCGATCGGGCAACTCCTACCAGCCCGGCCACGGAGCCGAGGTGTCTCCCACTCGTCCCATTCTTCCTTGTCTATACTATTAAAAATTCGCCTTCGGGAGGCGTTATGAACGAATCTGCGTGGATCAAGCTCCAACCCCTGATGGACCTCGCGACTCCATGGGCGCTCCGGGTCGCAGCCACCCTGCGTATCCCCGACCTCATCGCGAACGGTGTCAACCGGCTCGAGGACCTCGCCGAGCGCTGCTCCGCAGATCCGGGGACGCTGGGACGTGTCCTGCGCTTCCTGGTAACCCGGGGAGTCTTCGAGGAGCCGGAACCCGGGAGCTTCACTACGACGGCGACCGGCCGGCTTCTCGAAGACGGGGCAGGCGTCCGCGGTTGGCTGGACCAGGACGGCTTCGGCGGGCGCATGGACCGTGCGTGGCCGGCCCTGCTGAACACGGTTCGTACGGGCAAACCCTGCTATGCCGAGGTCTTCGGCCTCCCCGTCTGGGAAGACCTCTCGGCCAACCCCGTGATCGCCGCTTCCTTCAACGATCTCATGGCCCAGCAGTCGGAGAGCTCCTGGCCAGAGCTCGCCAGCGGCTACGACTGGAGCGTCATCCGGGAGGTCGTCGACGTCGGAGGCGGCACTGGAACCCTCGTTGCCTTGCTCGCCCACGCCTACCCTCATCTGAGGGCCACGGTCCTAGACCTCCCCGCCGTCGCTCAGGAAGCAGCCGAACGCTTCGCGCGGGAGGGGCTCGCCGACCGTTGCCGGGTACAGGCAGGCAGCATGTTCGATCCGTTGCCGGAGGGAGCCGACGTCTACCTCCTGTCGAACGTGATCGGGGACTGGGACGACTCCAAGGCAGTCGAGATCCTGCGGCGATGCGCTGAGGCCGCCGGCCAGCGCGGTCGGATCCTGATCCTCGAACCCCTTCTCGAGGAGGATTCCAAAGCGAGCTCGGCCATGGATCTCATCATGCTCGTCGTCGCCGAGGGCAGTTCCCGGACCCTGGAGCAGTTCCGCGCACTCGCCGAGAGGGCGAGGCTGGAGCTCGTCGGATACAAGGCCACGCCCTCTGGCCTCTGCGTCATCGAGTGCGCGGCCCCGATTGACGCATAATTTATAGTTATTCTATAATTGCGATTCGATAGTGGCTGTCCCTGCTAGGAGGATGAGCCGGATGACGGAGCCAGACTCGGCCGTGCAGTTCCAACGGGATCCGCTGAAGTTCCTTGACCAGGCGTTTCCCGCGGCAGGCGGTGCCGTCTGGTTAGCGGACCGGCAGCTTCTGCTGGCTGAGCCGTTGGCCGCCCGGGCCGTCCTGGTCAACGGAGAGGGTCGCTACGAGGATCACTCCGATTTCTTCCACACCCGTAAAGGCACGTTCGGCTCCCGCTCGCTGCAGGAGGAGATCGGGCGCTCGTCTCGAATACTTCTGCGTACCCATCTCCATGCGCGTGCCCACGAACTGCCGGCGGCGGTGCGAAAAGCCCTGGCGCCGACCAGCGGATGGCCCGACGCCGGCAACTGGTTTGTCTATCGTCATTTCGTGGACGTGTTGGCCGTGCCGGACAGTCCGGTCCGTCTTCTCCGGACTCTGGACGAAATCGTGGAACGAGCGGTACTGGCAGGTGCCCGACAGCGCCAGTCCCGCCTGCGCCGGGCCCTGTTCCGGTTCCGCGCCCTGCGCGAGTTGAGACAGGCAATACGGCAACGGCGTGCGCACGGTTCACGCCCGCCAATGGACGTGCTCGACCTCCTGGCCGGCGCGGTGGGACCAGACGCGACGGTCCCGGAACTGGCCGAGGTCTTCCTGTCGTTCCTGTTCGCCGCCGCGGGCTCGGTCGGTTTCGTCCTCGGCTGGTCCCTTTACCTTCTGGGCATGCACCCGCATACCGACGCCGATCCGGCGTGGGTGGTGCGCGAGGCGCTGCGACTCTGGCCGGTGGCGTGGCTGCTGGGGCGCCGCCCGGCCCGGCCTCATGAGATCGCCGGCTTTGCGGTCACTCCCGAGGACGAAGTCGTGGTCTGCCCCTATGCGGTCCATCGCGACCCACAGTACTGGACCGATCCGGAGAGCTTCCGGCCCGAACGGTGGGCCTCGGCCCGCGACCCGCAAGCCTTCATCCCCTTCGGATGGGGTCCGCGCCGATGTGTCGCCGCCGCCCTATCCCTGCAACTGGTCGAGGATATTCTGCGGATCATTCGTGACGAGTACCGGATGAGCTTTACCCCTCATGAGACACAGCCGAGCATCGGCCCCGCGCTTGCTCCTCCACGGTTCACGCTGGGCCTCACTCCGCACCGGCTGTCAATCCAAGGGAAAGGAGGTGACTGACATGACGAAGATCGCGCGTGCCGTGAAGGCGGCCCTAGCCGTCCGCACCAAGGGAACCCGGCAGATCTGGCGTTGGGTCCTCTATCACCAGATCTGATCGGTTCGGCAGTGGGGGCGGGGCACTCTCCGCCCCCACCGCGTCGACAGGAGGATGCATGGCCGTATCACCCGGGGAGCCGGACGTCCTGAGCGATCTGCGCACCAGGAGCTACGCGGAAGGCAGCGTCTTCTGGCTCGACGAAGACGAGTTGGCCGTCTTCGATCCCACGATGGCTCAGCAGATCAATGCCCTCAACTTCGCCGACCTGGCCCTGCCCGACAAGCTTGGCGACCTGCTGCGCGGCCGTACTTCAAAACCTTTCTATTGGAAGCAGATGCGAGCCGTCTGGACCGCGCAGATGAGGCCGCTGTCGGATGCCGAAGGGCTCAGACGGCTCGCCGGACGCATGAGCACCCTGCTCGACGAACGTCTTGAACGCTCCCTCGACCTAGTCTGGGCGGCGCAGGAAGTGAGCGGCCGGGCGCTCATTCCCGTGGTAGTGGACGGCCTCAGCCCCTCCGCAATGGCGAGCGTCCTGCGGGACCAGACCCTAAAGATCGGTCACCTGCTGGTCATTGAAGCATCCCGGGAGACGGTATGGGAGAAGTTGCGCTCCGTCCTGATCCAGATCCGCGCCGGGCTGGTGGTGCGCCGCGAGATGCAAGGTCGAGCCGCCGGCCGCCGGTCCCGCAGGCTCGACTTGGCCGATCCAATCGTGGACCTGCTGCCGGAGCTCGGCATGGACCGCGCCGTGGACGCGGTTACCGGGGTCTTGACCGCCATCGCCGGCCCGCCGGGGGCCGCAGCGGCATGCCTGCTCTACGAGCTGACCCGACGACCCGACTGGGAGGAGCGCCTCATCAGCGAGCTCGCGCCAATCCCACCCGCCGAGATCTACGCGGGCCCCACCCGCGTCGCGCCGGTGACCCACCGCTTTGTCAAGGAGACCCTGCGCATGTGGAGCCCAACGCCGATCGTTAACCGGACGGTCCGCAGGGAGATCCGTCACGAACGGGCATGCCTCAAGGCCGGTCAGAGCTATCTCCTGAGCCCCGACATCCTTCACCATGATCCACACTGCTGGAAAAATCCCGATACCTTCGACCCAGATCGCTGGCTGCATGAGCCTGAAGCCGGCGCCTGCTATGCCCCTTTCGGATGGTCCCCGCGGGGGTGCATCGGCGCTGGCCTGGGTACTGCGCAGTTGATCCTGCTGTGTCACCTCCTGTGCACCCGTTATCGGGTCCGGCTCGCGGCGCCCGAGGCAGTGCGTATGGCGCTAGTCTCCGTACCCCTGCCCCGGAGTTTTCAAGGCACGATCACCCGGCGCTGACCGAGTGAGCCACGGTGCGGCACCGGGCCTCATCCCTCCAGCGCCCGCCCCAGATCCGCCACCAGGTCCTCCGGATCCTCGATCCCCACCGAAACCCGCACCAGGTCCGGCGGCGGCCCGAGCCTCCCCCGCAATTCTTGCGGGATGCTGGCGTGGGACATCCTGCAGGGGAGGCTGATCGAGGAGCCGACCGAGCCGAAGCTGACGGCGATCGAGAAGAGGCGGGTGGACTCCACGACCTTCCGGGAAAATTCCGAATTTCCTGTAGCAAAGCTCACCACCGGGCCCGGACCGCTCGCCTGCCGCTCGTGGATCTCCCGGGCTGCCGGCGGGAGGAGGCCGGGGAAGTAGACCTCCTCCACTTTGGGATGGGCCGCCAGGAAGTCCGCGATCCGCGTGGCGGTGGCGCACTGGCGCTCGATGCGCAGCGCCAGCGTCTTGATCCCCCGCAACAGCAGCCAACTGTCGAAGGGGGCGAGCCCCGTCCCCTCGGCGTTGAGGTGGAAGGCGAGCCGCTCGTGGAGGCCGGCGTCGTCCGTCACCACCGCGCCCGCGCAGACGTCGCCGTGGCCGCAGAGGGACTTGGTGGCGGAGTGGATCACCAGGTC
>Ga0070658_10005488_pt1 | contig 10288 bp, 9 predicted proteins | sample KBSC13metaG_FD_64664 | JGI IMG/M metagenome (GOLD analysis project Ga0070658, IMG submission 64664) | Corn rhizosphere microbial communities from Kellogg Biological Station, Michigan, USA - KBS C1-3 metaG | ecosystem: Host-associated > Plants > Roots > Rhizosphere > Soil ... | reverse complement strand
GCTGGGCGGGATGCTGGCGTTCGTCATGGAGCGCACGGACCTGCGCGGCCGGGGCTGGATCGAGCCGCTCCTCCTGGTGCCGAGCTTCGTCTCGCCGATGGTGCTGTCTTTCGGCTACGTGGTGGCCGCCGGTCCTGTCGGGTTCTACAGCGTCTGGGCGCGCGAGATCTTCGGCGGCGCGCCCTGGGGCATCTACACGGTGCTCGGCATGACGGTGATCGCCGGGCTCACCCACGTGCCGAACGTGTACGTGTACGCATCGTCGGCCTTGAAGAGCCTGGGCTCCGACGTCGAGGAGGCCGCGCGCGTGGCGGGCGCCTCGCCCTTCCGGGTGGCGCTCAACGTGAGCCTGCCGCTCATCCTGCCTTCCCTGCTCTTCGCCGGCGTGCTGGTGTTCTTCCTCGGTTTCGAGCTCTTCGGGCTGCCGCTGGTCCTGGGCGACCCCGAGGGCATCCTCGTGCTCTCGACGTACCTGTACAAGCTCACGAACAAGCTGGGTACGCCGTCCTATCACCTGATGGCGGCGGTGGCGGTCTGCATCGTGGGGATCACCTTCCCGCTCGTGCTGCTGCAGCGCGTGCTGCTCAAGGGATCGCGCAAGTACGCATCGATCAAGGGCAAGGCCGGGCGCTTGCGCGAGCTGCCGCTGGGCAAATGGAAGTGGCTCGCCTACGCCCTCATCTTCCTGTGGATCTTCCTCGCGGTGATCGTGCCGCTCACGGGCATCGCGCTGCGCTCGTTCGTCACCAACTGGGGCGAGGGCGTGAACCTCTCGGAGGTGGTCACGCTCGACAACTTCCGCCAGGTGTGGAGCGAGCCCACGCTGGTGCGCGCGATCTGGAACACCGTGCTGGTCGGCGTCGTGGGCGGCTTGCTCACGGTGCTCTGCTACACCGCGATCGGCTTCGCGACGCATCGCCGCAACGACGGATGGTCTCGCTTCGTCGATTACCTCGTGCTCGTGCCGCGCGCGATCCCGGGACTGCTGGTGGGCCTCGCGTTCCTCTGGCTCTTCCTCTTCGTGCCGCCGCTGACACCGCTGCGCTCGACGCTCTTCAGCGTGTGGCTCGCCTATTCGGTGGTGTGGCTCGCGTACGGCATGCGCCTCATCTCGTCATCGCTGCTGCAAGTCAGCCCCGAGCTCGAGGAAGCCGCGCGCAGTGCCGGAGCCTCGCGCGGGCGCGTCTCGGTCGACGTGACGCTGCCGCTCATCCGCTATGGCCTCCTCGGCTCGTGGCTCCTGGTCTTCATGATCTTCGAGCGCGAGTACTCGACCGCCGTGTACCTCCTCGCCCCGGGCACGGAGGTCATCGGCGCCCAGCTCGTCTCGCTCTGGCAGGGCGGTGCCATCGACATCGTGGCCGCCCTGTCCCTCATCAACGTCATCCTCGTGGCCGTCGGCCTGGGCATCGCGCTGCGCTTCGGCGTGCGCCTGCGCGATTGAGAAGGAACTGACCATGGCAGAGCTCACCGTCCAGGACCTCCACCTGCAATACGGCGACAACCCGATCCTCAAGGGCGTGTCGATGGAATTGAATCGTGGCGAGGTCGTCTCGCTGCTCGGACCTTCCGGCAGCGGCAAGACCACGCTGTTGCGCGCCGTCGCAGGGCTCGAGGTGCCGCACCAGGGCGTGATCAAGATCGGCGACCGCGTGGTATTCGATGGCGCCCGGGGCATCGAGCTTCCGGCCGAGAAGCGCAATCTCGGCCTCGTCTTCCAGTCGTACGCGCTGTGGCCGCATCGCACGGTGCACGACAACGTCGCCTACGGGCTCAAGCTGCGCAAGGTGAGTGGCGCCGAATCGAAGGAGCGGATCCAGAAGGTGCTCGACCAGCTCGGCCTCGGCCACCTGGCGCAGCGCTTCCCGCACCAGCTTTCGGGCGGCCAGCAGCAGCGCGTCGCGATCGCGCGCGCCCTGGTCTACAACCCGCCGGTGATATTGCTGGACGAGCCGCTCTCCAACCTCGACGCGAAGCTGCGCGAGGAAGCGCGCGCATTCCTGCGCGAGCTCATCGTGCGGCTCGGGCTCTCCGCCCTCGTGGTCACGCACGACCAGAGCGAAGCGATGGCGATGTCGGATCGGATCCTGCTCCTGAACAACGGCAAGATCGAGCAGCAGGGCTCGCCGCAGGAGATGTATGGCCGTCCGCAGTCACTCTTCACCGCCGAATTCATGGGCAGCAACAACCGGCTGCCGGGCAAGGTGGCGGAAGTTCGCGAGGGACGTGCGCGCATCGAGGGGGAGGGCTGGTCGCTCTGGGGCACGCCGCGCGGCGAAGCGGTCGCGGGCAAGGAAGCGAGCGGCGTGATCCGGCTCGAGCAGGTGCGCATCGCCTCCAACGGCGACGGCAACAAGGTGCGCGTGCCGCTCTCGACCTCGATGTATCTCGGCGACAAGTGGGAGTACCTCTTCCGGCTCGGCAACACGCCGGTGCGAGCCCACGGCGCGGACGAGCTCGCGCCTGGAGAGTACTGGCTCGAGTTCCCGCAGGACAAGCTTTGGGTTTTCTCCGCTCAACAACAATCCTCCTGAATGCTTCCGAGCTTTGAACGGTTTCACCGCTACGACGAGCTGACCGAGATCCTCCGCACCTTCGCGCGCGAGAAGCCGCAGCTCTTCTCGGTCGAGGGCGCGGGCAAGAGCCACGAAGGGCGCGACATCTGGATCGTCACGGCCACGAACCGCGCGACCGGCGCGCCGGAGCACAAGCCCGCGTTCTGGATCGACGGCAACATCCACGCGGCCGAGCTCACCGCATCGATGGCGTGCCTCTACTACCTGCAGGCGCTCGCCGCGGGTTACGGCAAGGATGCGGACATCACGCGCCTCCTCGACACGCGCACCGTGTACATCTGCCCGCGCATCAATCCCGACGGCGCCGAATGGGCGCTCGCGGACAAGCCGCGATTCATCCGCTCGTCCACGCGAGCCTATCCCTACGACGAGGACGCGATCGAGGGCCTGAACGTCGAGGACATCGACGCTGACGGACGCATCCTCACGATGCGCGTGCGCGACCCGAACGGCCCGTACAAGGCGCATCCGGAGGAGCCTCGCCTCATGGTCGCGCGCGACCCGGCGGAGTCCGGCGGCGAGTACTGGCGCGTGATTCCCGAGGGCACGCTCGTGAATTACGACGGCGTGCAGATCCGCGTGAACCGCGACAAGCAGGGCCTCGACCTCAACCGCAACTTTCCCTCGGGGTGGCGCCAGGAGTTCCAGCAGGTCGGCGCGGGGCCCTATCCGACGTCCGAGCCCGAGGTGCGCGCGATCGTGGACTTCATTGCCAAGCACCCGAACATCGGCGCGGGCGTGAGCTTCCACACGCACAGTGGCGTGATCCTGCGCCCGTTCTCGACCGAGCCCGACGAGAACATGCCCGCCGAGGACCTCTGGCTCTACAAGCTCTTCGGCAAGCGCTCGACCGAGCTCACGGGCTACCCGAACATCTCGATCTTCCACGACTTCAAGTACCACCCGAAGCAGGTCATCACCGGCGGCTTCGACTGGATCTACGAGCACCTCGGGCAGTTCTTCTGGACCGTGGAGCTCTGGGCGCCGGCACGCGAGGCCGGCGTCACGGGGTATCACTACATCGACTGGTACCGCGAGCACCCGCCCGAGGACGATCTCAAGCTCCTGCGCTGGCAGGAGCGCGAGATGGAGGGGCAGGGCTACATCGACTGGTATCCGTTCGACCACCCGCAGCTCGGGCGGGTCGAGCTGGGCGGCTGGAACAAGCTCGCCATGTTCCGCAACCCGCCGCCGCGGCTGCGGGAGCGCGAGGTCGCGCGTTTTCCGGGATGGCTCACGTGGCAGGCGCTTACCCTGCCGCGGCTCGAGCCCCATTCCACCGAGGTCACGCGCCTGGGCGAGGACACGTGGCGCGTGCGCGCGGCCGTGCAGAACACCGGGTACCTGCCGTCGTACGTGACCAAGCGCGCGCTCGAGCGCAAGGTCACGCGCGGCGTCGTGTTCGAGATCGAGCTTCCCGCCGGCGCGAGCCTGGTTTCCGGTCGCTCGCGCGTCGAGGGCGCGCAGCTCGAGGGACGCGCGAACAAGGTCTCGCTCCAGGCTTTCCTGCCCAACCCGGAGATCACCGGCGACCGGACGACGTGCGAATGGACCGTGAAGGCGCCCCAGGGCGCCCGGGTCACCGTCGTCGCGCGGCACGAGCGCGCCGGACGCGTGGAAATGGCGATCCCGCTCGCCTGAGCGGCGGGCTGCCGCGGCGCGCCGATGGTGCTACGCTGGATTTCTCCCTCCAGCACGGATGCCCCATGCAATCCGTCCGTCCGCCCGCCGTGGCGGGCCTCTTCTATCCCGCGGAGCGCGAGCTGCTGGCCGCATCGGTCGAGCGCTACCTCCAGGGCGTCGAGCTCTCCCGGGAATCGCGCACGCCGGCAGTGATCGCGCCTCACGCGGGCTACGTTTATTCCGGCGCAATCGCCGCATACGCCTATGCGGCGCTCGCCCCCTGGCGCGGGGTCGCGCGGCGTGTCGTGGTCGCCGGTCCCGCGCATCGCGTCCATGTGACCGGCATCGCCGTGCCGTCGGTCCAGGCGTTCGCCACGCCGCTCGGCAGGATTGCGCTCGATGCAGCCGCGCTGGAGCGCCTGCGCGAGCTGCGGTGGGTCGAGACGAGCGACGCGGTGCATGCGCAGGAGCACTGCATCGAAGTGCAGCTTCCATTTCTCCAGGCCCTGCTCGGGGAGTTCGAGCTGGTGCCGATGGTGGTAGGCGACGCATCGCCCGCGCAGATGGCGGCCGCGCTCGAAGCCGTGTGGGAAGAGCCGCACACGCTGGTCGTCGTGAGCTCCGACCTTTCGCACTACCTGCCGTGGAGTGCCGCGCGGGCTCGCGATGCCGGGACCGCCGCGACGATCCTGCGGCTGGAGGCCACCCTCGACCCCCACGACGCGTGCGGTGCGGCGCCGATCAACGGACTGCTGCGCGTGGCACGACAGCGCGGGTTGTCGGCGCGCGTGCTCGACCTGCGCAATTCGGGCGATACCGCGGGCGATCGCGAGCGCGTGGTGGGGTATGGCGCCTTCGAGTTCGTGCACGAGGCGGCGCGTGGCTGACGATCGCGGCCGCGTGCTGCTCGCGATCGCGCGCGAGGCGATCGTGCACGAGGACCAGGGGCTGGATGCGCCGGCCTGGGACGCGCCCTGGTTGCGCGCACGGGCCGCCACGTTCGTGACCCTCACGCTCGATGGCGACCTTCGGGGCTGCATGGGATCGCTCGAGCCGCGCCGCGCGCTGGGCGAGGACGTGATGCACAACGCGCGGGCCGCCTCGCGCGATTCGCGTTTCCCGCCGCTGCCACGCCACCGCGTGCCCCACCTGGGCGTCGAGGTGTCGCTGCTGTCCCCACGCGAGCCGCTGCCCGTCACGAGCGAGGACGAGGCGATCTCGATGTTGTGCCCGGGTGTCGACGGCGTGGTGCTCGAGTACGGACCGCTTTGCGCGACGTTCCTGCCGCAGGTGTGGGAGCACCTGCCCGAGCCGCTCGCATTCCTGACCGAGCTGCGGCGCAAGGCCAACCTGCCGGGCCGTTTCTGGCACGCCGAGCTTCGCGTCTCGCGCTACCGCGTGGAAAAGTTCAAGTGAGCATCGAGATCGCACCCGACGAGCGCTACCCGGGCCGCTGGTGGCATCGGCTCGACGACGGACGGATCCAGTGCGACCTCTGCCCGCGCGAATGCAGGCTGCACGAGGGCCAGCGCGGCGCATGCTTCGTGCGCGGGCGCCACGGCGACGGGATCGTTCTCACCACTTATGGGCGATCGTCGGGCTTCTGCCTCGATCCGATCGAGAAGAAGCCGCTGAACCACTTCGTGCCGGGCACGTCGGTGCTTTCCTTCGGCACCGCGGGTTGCAACCTGGCCTGCCGCTTTTGCCAGAATGCGTCGATCTCGAAGGTTCGCGAGATGGATGTGCTCATGGACCGCGCGAGTCCCGAGGCGATCGCGCGGGCCGCCGTCGAGGCCGGCGCGCGCAGCGTGGCATTCACGTACAACGATCCGGTCATTTTCGCGGAGTACGCGATGGACGCCGCGGATGCATGTCGCGCCCACGGGGTGCTCACCGTCGCCGTGACCGCGGGATACATCTCGCCGGAGCCGCGGCGCGAGTTCTACGCGAAGATGGACGCGGCGAACGTGGACCTCAAGGGGTTCACGGAGAGCTTCTACGCCAGGCTCACCAGCTCGCGCCTCGCGCCCGTGCTCGATACGCTTGCGTACCTGCGGCACGACACGGGCATCTGGTTCGAGATCACCACGCTGCTCATCCCCGGGGCCAACGATTCCGATGCCGAGCTGCGCGACGAGTGCCGCTGGATCGCTCGCGAGCTGGGCCTGGACGTGCCGGTGCACTTCACGGCCTTCCACCCCGACTACAAGATGACGGATATCGCGGCGACTCCATCGGCCACGCTCGCCCGCGCTCGCCGCATCGCGCACGACGAGGGATTGCAGCACGTCTATACCGGCAACGTGCACGATCGCGAAGGCGGCACGACCTGCTGCACGCATTGCGGCGAGGCGCTGATCGTTCGCGACTGGTATCGCATCGAGGATTACGCGCTGACGGCCGGGGGGAGGTGTCCCGTGTGCAGCACTTCCCTCGCGGGCCGGTTCGAGCGCTTCGACCTACGCAGCCAGTTCGGCCGCCGCCGGATCCCGGTCGCTATCGCGAGGTGAAACCGGGGTACGTCCCCGGCTTCAGCGTGACCATTCCGGGTGCTGCTCGTGCAGCTCGCGATGCTGCTCGATGAGCACCTGGTAGAAGGAGAGCCGCGCGGGACGGATCTCGCCGCGCTGCGCGGCCGCGATCACGGTGCAGCCGGGCTCGCCCAGGTGCGCGCAGTCGTTGAACTTGCAGTGGCCGAGGAAGGGCCGGAACTCCGGCATCGCCTCGCCGATCTGGTCCTCGGTGAGGTGGAACAGGCCGAACGACTGGAAGCCGGGCGTGTCGATGATCGCCGTGTCCTTGTCCAGGCGGTAGAAGCGCGAGAAGGTCGTGGTGTGCGTGCCGGAGTCGAGCGACGCGGTGAGCTCGCCCACGCGGGCGACGTCCGAGAGCACGAGCGCGTTGACGGTGCGCGACTTTCCCATGCCGCTCTGGCCCACGAGCAGCGTGACCTTGTGCTCGAGGTGCGGCACCAGCGGCTGCGTGCCGTCGAACTTGGCCGACATGCTGATCACCGTGTACCCGATCTTCTCGTAGGGCGCGAGCAGCTTGAGCGTCTCGGCGTGCTCCGGAAGGTCCGACTTGTTGAGCGCGATGATCGCGGGGATGCGCGCCGCCTCGCACGCCACGAGCGAGAGGTTGAGGAACGCCTCGCTGTACGGAGGCTTGGGTGCCAGGAGGATCACGACCTGGTCCACGTTCGCCGCGAGCATCTTCTCGCGCCACTGGTCCGAGCGGAAGAGCAGGTTGCGGCGCGTGCCCACGCGCTCGATCGAGCCCTGGCCGCCGCCGGTGAGGCGCGCCTCGACGAAGTCCCCGCACGTCGCGTCCTGGCGCTTGCCCTTGCGCGTGCACACCACCTGGCGGCGGTCGGCGAGCTCGACCAGGAACTCGCGCCCGAAATCGGCGACCACGCGGCCCTCGACGACGACTTGTTGTTCTCGTTCGCGCCGTGTCGTCATCGCATGCGGGGTTGCTGCCTCACAGGTCGAAGAGCGCGTCGAGCTTGGCCGCGCAGATGAAATCGTTCTCCGAGAGCCCCTTGATGGCGTGCGTGTGGTAGGCCACGCGGCACTCGTTGTAGCCCACGCGCATCTCGGGGTGATGGTCCTCGCGGTGCGAGATCCATGCCGCCGCGTTCACGAAGGCCATCGTCTCGAAGTAGTTCCTGAAGCGATATGTCTTCACGATCTCGCCCGCTTCGAGTGCCCAGCCCTGCAGGCCCTTCAGCATGGGGCCGACCTGCTGCGGCGTGAGCGGGGCGACGCCGCCCTCGCACGGGACGCACTTCTTCCTCGCGAGATCCGTCATGTCGATTGCGTCACAAAGATCCGGTTGCCCGCTTGAGGTGATCGATGCGCAGGGCCGCCGGGGGATGCGAATCATACACCAGCGAATGCAGCGGATCCGGCGTCAGGGTCGCCGCGTTGTCGCGGTAGAGCTTGGCGAGCGCGCTCACGAGATCGGAGGCTCGCGCGTGGCTCGCCGCGAACGCGTCCGCCTCGAATTCCTGGCGCCGCGCCATGAGGCTCGCGAGCGGCTGGAAGGGGAAGACGAAGACCGGCACGACCAGCGCGAAGCCTGCGAGCGCGGCGCCGATGCGCGGGGTCTCGAGATGCATGGCCTCGTAGAACGCGGGCTGCTGGTAGAGCCAGCCCAGCACGGCGAGCAGCAGCATGGCGAGCGCGAAGCGCATCGCGAGGAGCCGCGGGATGTGACCGCGCGCGAAGTGGCCCAGCTCGTGCGCGAGCACGGCCTCGATCTCGGAGGCGTCGAGGCGCTCCATCAGCGTGTCGAAGAAGACGATGCGCTTGTCGCGGCCGAAGCCCGTGAAGTACGCGTTGCCGTGGCTCGAGCGCTTCGAGCCGTCCATCACGAAGAGGCCCTCGGCGTGGAAGCCGCAGCGCGCGACCAGCGCCTCGATGCGGCTCCTCAGCTCGCCCTCCTCGAGCGGCGTGAAGCGGTTGAAGAGCGGCGCGATCCAGCGCGGGAAGATCGTGACGAGCAGCAGCGTGAATGCGATCCACGCGAGCCCGGTGTAGACCCACCAGAGGTTCCCGGTCTCCTTCACGAACCAGAAGACGAGCAGCAGCAGCGGCGTGCCGAGCACGGCGGCGAGGACGGCGCCGCGCACGAGGTCGGTGATGAAGAGCACCGGCGTCATGCGGTTGAAGCCGAAACGCGATTCGACGCCGAAGGTGCGCCACGCGTCGAAGGGCAGCGACGCCAACGCGCTCACGAGCACCACGCCGGAGACGGTGGCGAGGTCGCGCAGGTATCCGGTCCCCAGGTGGCGCGCGCTCCACGCGTCGATGGCCGCGACGCCGCCGCCGAGCGTCAGGGCGAGCAGCACGCCGCCGTCCACGACCCAGGTCTCGATGATGCCCACGCGCTGCTTGGAAAGGGTGTAATCGGCGGCGCGATGGTGCGCGTCGAGCGGGATCAGGCCCGCGAAGTCGGCGGGGACCTGGCCGCGATGGCGCGCCACGTGGCGCGACTGCCGCGACGCGAGGAACGTGCGCCACGCGAGGGCCGCCACCACGAACGCGGCGAATACGACGGAGAAGCCGGAGGCGTTCACGGCGTCTGGTGGATCGCGCAAGGGCGTGACACAATCCAGCGCGCCGCGGCATGCGCAGCCGCGGAGTGAACGTTCTGCGCGATCCCGGATCGAGCTTTTATATGGCCTCCGACAAGACCCCTTTGGTTTGGATAGACATGGAGATGTCGGGCCTCGTTCCCGACCGTGACCGCATCCTCGAGGTTGCAATGGTGGTGACCGACGCCGAGCTCAACACCATCGCCGAGGCGCCCGTGTACGTGCTGCACCAGCCCGACGAGGTGCTCGAGGCCATGGACTCCTGGAACAGGTCCACCCATGGCAAATCGGGGCTCATCGAGAAGGTCAAGGCTTCCGACCTCACGGAAGCCGAGGTCGAGCGCCGCCTGGTCGACTTCCTGAAGCCCCTCGTGGGCGAGCGCCTGGCGCCCCTCGCCGGCAACACGGTGCACCAGGACCGGCGCTTCATGGCGCGCTACATGCCCGCCTTCGAGCAGTACCTGCATTACCGCATCGTCGACGTCTCGACGCTCAAGGAGCTCGCCAAGCGGTGGGCGCCCGAGGTCGTACAGGGATTCGCCAAGGAAGGAAAGCACGAGGCCCTCGCCGACGTGTACGAGTCGATCGAGGAGCTCAAGCACTACCGCCGGCACTTCCTGCGCGAGCCCCCCGCGGCCACCTAGGCGGCCCACTCGCGCGAGCGCTCCACCGCGCGCTTCCACTGCGCGAGGCGCGAGCGCGCCGCGTCGCGCGAGAGCGTGGGCTCGAACACCCGGTCGCGCGACCAGAGCGCCGCGATCTCGGCCTCGTCCTTCCAGAAGCCGACCGCCAGCCCTGCGAGGAACGCCGCGCCGAGCGCGGTCGTTTCCGTCACGCGCGGGCGCACGACCGGCACGCCCAGCAAATCGGCCTGGATCTGCATGAGCAGGTTGCTTGCGGTGGCGCCTCCGTCGACGCGCAGCTCCGTGAGGGCGATGCCCGAATCGTCCGCCATGGCATCGATCAGCTCCGCGCTCTGGAAGGCGATGGA
>Ga0070658_10005486_pt1 | contig 10289 bp, 8 predicted proteins | sample KBSC13metaG_FD_64664 | JGI IMG/M metagenome (GOLD analysis project Ga0070658, IMG submission 64664) | Corn rhizosphere microbial communities from Kellogg Biological Station, Michigan, USA - KBS C1-3 metaG | ecosystem: Host-associated > Plants > Roots > Rhizosphere > Soil ... | reverse complement strand
AGTCCAGGCCGAAGGGCTCGATCTCCACGCCCGCCGCCCGGTCGCGCTGGCGCGTCTGAGCGACCACCACTCGCAGCAGGATGCTGAGCAGCAAGGTGGGCAGCACCCCGAACAACACGTGCACCGACACGGATACGGGACCGGGCGAGAACGCGTCGCGGATGGTGGCGGCGAGCTCCACGCAGAACAACACCACGGTGACAAAGCCGCTGAGGTAGGAGATCAGGGTGCAGGTGTAGCGCAGCATCGGCACCTTGATCCGGCGCCGCCGGGCGAAGCGCAGCGCCAGCAACCCGGCGCCCGGGCCACTCGCCGCCCACGCCGCGGGATACAGCCAGAGCGCCTGCCGCCCGGGCGCCAGGATGCTGATCGGTACGGCACTGATCAGGCCGAGCGGCATGATGAGCAGGTACCACAGGCGCAGCCAGAGCAGGATCCGCCGGGCGACTCGCGGGTCGGCCGCCGGTTGCTCCGGAGCCGGTGCCGGCGCGGCCGGGCGGTGAGCCGTCCGTCTCGATGTGGCGAGCTGTCGCGCGGCCGTTGCCGCGAGGTCCAGGAGCGCTCCGCCGAGTGACTGGGCCTGTTGGCGTTTGACCCGCTCCGCCTCCTGCCGCGCCAGCTCGGCGAGGAGCCTGCGCTCCTCCGCCCGGTCCTTCAGGATGCCGGCGTAGACGACCGCCAGGCCCGTGAGCGCGACGAGTATCGACAGCCCGAGGATGACCAGGAGAACGCTGGTGGGCGCGCCGCCGGCGCCGGCGATGACGAGCCCCGCGAACATCGCCAGGGAGCCGTAGACGATGCGGCCGCCAGTGGTCAGCCAGCGCGAGGACTGGGGGCGGTCCACCCCGTCACTCTGGCACCCACGAACGTCCGCGGCAAGCGGCACCGCGAGAGCACGAGCCTCGGGGACAAGACGATCCGTCTCTGGGCGGACTTCCAGCCACCTCCTCATGTCCATAGTGGACGCGATAGGCTCGGCGCATGGAGAAAGTGCTGGGCCTGGGTGGCTTCTTCTTCCGGGCCAGGGACCCGATGGGTCTCGCCCAGTGGTACCAGAACAATCTCGGTCTTTCCGTCTACCCGGCCACCGAGGAGCCGTGGCAGCAGGAGGCCGGCCCCACGGTGTTCGCCCCCTTCGAGGCCGATACCGACTACTTCGGCCGCCCCGACCAGCAGTCGATGGTCAACTTCCGGGTCCGCGACCTCGATGCGATGCTCGCTCAGCTCAGGGAAGCCGGCGCGGCGGTCGACGACAGCGTGATGGAGGAGTCCTACGGCCGCTTCGGCTGGGTCACCGATCCCGAGGGCAACCGCATCGAGCTCTGGCAGCCGCTCCCGTAGCGCGGATTGACCGTCATTCTCTGCGGGTGATCGAGCCGGGGGTGAGCAGGACGAGCAGGCCGTCCGGGTCGCGGACGGCGGCGATGGTGATCGGTCCGCCCTGGGTCTGCTGGGTGACCCGCCGGGGAGAGCCGCCCAGGCCGAGGCTGGCGAGCCGGTCGAGCGTGGCCTCGACGTCCGCGAAGAACGACAGCATGAGGAACCCGGAGCGCAGCGGCGAGGATGGCGGCCCCTCCTGGACGTCACCCTCGTAGACGTTGAGTTCCAGTACGCCGGAGTGGTCGTCGGGGAGGTCCGGATCGCCGAGGAAGACCGCGCGCAGGCTGCGGCCGGGTGCGTCGAAGAGCGCGGGCCAGTCTCCCTCGACCTGCCGGTCCGCCAGCAGGTCGAGGCCGAGCCCGTCCCGGTAGAAGCGCAGGCTGGCCTCCAGGTCGCGGACCACTACGACGGAGTGGTGAATGGCTCCGGCTGAGTTGGTTGGGATCATGCGTTGATCCTCGCGCGCGTCGAGGGAACCGTCAGGCCGATTGGAGTGCCGCGGCCGGTGCGAGCCGGGCGGCGCGGATCGCCGGGTACGGGCCCCGCCCTGCCCGCGGCCCGTGGCGCTCCGGTCACCTCGTCGTCGGCCAACCACACCACCTCGATCGGTCCTCTCGGCCATCCTCCGCCGGCCAGCGCCCTCCGAGCCCGCTCGAAGCACTACGGGCGGTGCGCGGGTAACGGAGGCTCAGGAGGCGGTGCAGCCGATCGTGGTCGGTGGTGTGCCGCCGTCGCCGTTGGCGAGGAACCCGAACGTCGCGGTCGCGCCCGGTGCGAGGGCGCCGTTCCAGCTCGCGTTCGTGACGGTCACCTGGTTGCCGGACTGGGTGTAGCTGGCGTTCCACAGTTGGGTGACCGCCTGGCCACCGGGGAGCGTCAGGTGCACGGTCCAACTGCCCACAGTGGACGATCCACTGTTCGTCACCGTCACCCCGCCCTGGAAGCCGCCCGACCATGAGCCGGCCAGTTGGTAGCTGGCGGTGCACCCGCTAGGGCCGGGCGTCGTGGGCGGGGCTGTCGTGGGCGGCCTCGTGCTGGGTGGCGTCGTGGTGGGTGGCGTCGTGGTGGGCGGCGTCGTGGTCGGCGTCGAACCGCTTTCGAAGGCGCCGAGGTCCGGTGCCTGTCCGTTGAAGGGCAGCCCGACGTTCGTGCCCTTGTCGATGAGAGTGCTGTTCGCCGCGAGGTGCAGGTACGGGAGTGCGGGCAGGTTGCCGTCGGCCTGTCGGGGTGCGTCCCAGCCGGAGGTGGACACGCTCTGGAACTGCGCGTCGGAGAGGGAGACCGACAGGTTCCACGAGTTGTTGGAGACGTTGGTACCGCTCATGTTCGAGGTCAGCGTGCCGCCGTACGCGAGGTTGTTGCGCAGGTTCCCGATGCCGATGGCCGCGCCGGTGGAGTCGACTCCGAGCATGTTGAAGTCGGGGTGGTTGTTGTAGCCGGTGTTGTCGAAGACGTCGTCGGCCACGGTGTGGTGGTTGGCGTAGAAGCCCGACGCCCTGTTGTTGAACGCGACCGAGAGGCGGACGGTGTGCTTCACGCCGTTGCTCACGTAACCGCCGCCGTACCCGCCGGCCTTGAAGCCGTTGCCGTTGCCGGACGCCGTGTTCGTACCCGGGATGTACCCGTTGTGCCAGGCCCAGGAGCTCTCGATCGTCACCGACGAGAAGGCGTTGATGAGGTCGAAGCCGTCGTCGGAGTTGTTCCAGGCCCGGTCGCCGCGGAACACGTTGCCGGGGTGGTTGGCCGAGATGTGGGCGCCGAAGCCGTCGGCGCTCTCGCCGGCGCCGTTGGAGGTCAGCGGGTCGTAGTTGTCGTGCGAGTCGCTGTTGAGCACGAGGTTGCCGCCGCCGTCCTGGATGAACAGGCCCGGTCCCATGTTGTTGTGCGCGTTGATGAGTTCGAAGGTGTTGTTGCTCCCGGTGACCCAGATGCCCCAGGACTCGTGGTTGAGGTTGTTGTTCTGCCGCACACCGGTGACCTCGAGGCCCTTGAGGTGGATCCAGCCGCCGGTGACGTCGAAGCCCTTGATCCGGCAGTCGTCGGTCATCCGGGAGAAGTCGAAGACCGGCTTCTCACCGGGGTAGGCCCAGTACCGGATCGGGCTGCCTGAGGTGCCGCTCTTGTTCAGGGTGATGGCGTCCACGCTCGCCGTCTGGCTCGCGCACGCCTTGTTGGCGTTGGTGAAGCTGTAGGTGCCACCCCGGAGGTAGACGGTGTCGCCCGCCCCGGCGACGGACTGGGCATGAGCGATCGATGCCCACGGCGCGGACTGCGTTCCGGCCGCGCCGTCGCTGCCGTTCGGGGCGACGTAGTAGACGTTGCCCGCCGCACGGCTGACGCCCGCGAAGCCGGCGACGACCGCGACGGGGCCGACCAACACCGTGGTGGCGGCGAGCCACAGCCGCCGGCGCGAGGGGAGGGACATGATGGTTCCTTTCCGGTACCGGGTAGGGATCGATGTCTGTGAACGCTCCCAGTCTCGGACGGGTGCCTGCCAGTGTTTCGGCCGAGCGGGCGCCTGTCAATCGAGGGGCGTCGAGCCCGTGCGCCTTCACCGCGGACGGCTGCAACACTGACTGCGTCACTGAGCTGGCTCAGCGGGTGATCGAGCACTGCCGATTGACACGTGTGTACCTGACCGCGACACTATCGACGTGTTCGGGCCGTGAGCGCTCCCAGTCGGACGGTCCGCGTTGGGTCCACGCGAGGTGGAAGCCGCGGAAACTTACAACTGTCGGCTGGGCGGAAACGAAAGGGAGTCCCGATGACCGCACCATCCGTTCCTGACCCCCGGCGGATCAGCCGGAGGACCGTACTGAAGGCGTCCGCCGCGACCGCCGGCACCATCGCCACCGCCGCGGCATGGGCCAGGTACGGCGCACGGGCCGATGCCGCCAGCTTCGTCTACGGCGCCGACGTGAGCTGGGCGCCGCAGATGGAGGCCGCCGGCTACACCTGGAAGAACTCCGCCGGGCAGACCCAGGATCTGCTCACCATCCTCAAGGGGTACGGCATCAGCGCGATCCGGTTGCGCACGTTCGTCAACCCGTCCAGCAGCCCGACCGACGGGCACTGCGGCATCAACGAGGTGGCCGCGTTCGCCAAGCGGGTCAAGGCCGCCGGCATGTCGATCCTGCTGGACTACATGTTCGGCGACACGTGGAACTCCGTCGGCGTACAGAACCCGCCGGCCGCGTGGAAGAGCTTGACCTACAGCCAGCTGCTCTCGACGATGAACGGCTACGTGAACCAGACGATGAACGTCATGAAGAGCAACGACGTGTTGCCCACGTGGGTGCAGATCGGCAACGAAATCAACAGCGGTATCTGTCACCCGGTGGGTAGCGTGTCCAACCCGGCCCAGATGACCGGGTTGCTCAACGCCGCGTACAACCAGGTGAAGGCCGTCTCCCCGAGCAGCGTCGTGTGTATCCACCTCGCCCAGCCGCAGAAGTTCGACTCGATGACGACCTTCTTCAGCGGGTACGCCGGCAACGGCGGCAAGTGGGACATGTCCGTGTTCTCCTCCTACGGCAGCGCGAGCGTGGCCTCCGGCATCGTCGCCAACATGCAGACGATCTCGGCGCAGTACGGCAAGCCGTTCATGCAGACCGAGTTCGGCGGGCCGGTGAGCAACGTGGGGTCGACCGAGGCGTCGTTCGTCGCCTACATCAACGCGCTCAAGAGCACGGGCGGGCAGGGCATCTTCTACTGGGAGCCGGAGTGCATGTCTCCGTTCACCAGCTACGCCATGGGTGCCTGGGACTCCTCAAGCCGGCAACCCACCGCCATCATGAACGGCTTTCCCGGCGGTGGCGGCGGCGGTACGACATATGTGCGCCTGCGCAACGCGAGGACCGGACTGGTCGTCGACGGCATGGGTGCCACCGCCAACGGTGCCAACGCCGGACAGTCGGCCGACAGCGGCAGTACCAACCAGCAATGGGTCGTCGAGAGCGACGGCTCGTTCGCACGCATCAGGAACCGCGCCACCGGCCTGTACCTCGACGGCATGGGAGCCACCGCCAACGGCGCGGCGGCGGGGCAGTGGAGCGACACCAACAGCAACAACCAGCAGTGGACCCAGGTGGCCGCCGGCGGCAACGTGCGGTTCAAGAACCGTGCCACCGGCCTGTTCCTCGACGGCCTCGGGGCCACCTCCAACGGCTCCACGCTCGGCCAGTGGGCCGACAGCGGCAGCACCAACCAGCAGTGGACGACCGTCGCGGCAAGCTGACCGCCCTTGCCCGTGGGCGCGCAGGTGATCATGGGTGTGGATGGACCGGTGGATAACAGGTGGACAACGCGGCTTGTCCTGGGGTTAACGTCGCCCGGTCTGTGGATGACCGCGGATCTCGCAAAGTATCTTGGAAATAGGTCCTTCCAGCCTCTTGCGGCCGTGCTTCCGCGGCGGTAGAAATCTCGCACGCCACCAGAAACGGTGACCCGGCCGAGAGGGAAACCTCAGAGTCAGCGAGCAACGGGCCCGAGGGTTCGCGAGAGCGGGCACTTGGAAGACGAAGCGCGCTACAGGGTCCACCAACTGGCGGACCGCCCCCGGGAGGCGCCTTCTGGGGAGGTGGGCACCGAGTCGACCGGAGCTCGCCGGGTCCCGCTGGGCGATGGTGACGGGTTCGGCGGAGTCACGGCCGAGTTTTCGGACGTGAGGCCGTTGAACCTGGAGGCCCCTTCCATCTCATACATGGAAGGGGCCTCTACCCTCTGCGCCCAATGGTGCCATACGCTCTCGGGTCCATCATCCGCGACACGCCGTCGTTACCGCGTACCCCCGCGGTCGCGACGCAGCACCGTGAGCGTGGCAGCGTCGACGGGTTCGACGGCGGTGAACCGGAGGTCCGCGGGCGCGCCCGCGGCGAACAGCCGGGCTCCCTCATCCGCGCTCCCAGGTGGAACTGGCACAGCGAACTCATCGCTTCCGGGCGCGGAAATTCCGGCCGCCGTCCCGCGTACGATCTTCCGGGTGGATGGGGCGTCGACGATCCGGGACCGCGACGAGCGGCATGAGGCCTTCCGCGGTGACCTGCTGGCGCACTGCTACCGCATGCTCGGCTCCGTCGACGAGGCCGAGGACATGGTCCAGGAGACGCTGTTGCGGGCATGGCGGGCGGCCGACCGGTACGACCCGCAGCGGGCGTCGGTACGAACCTGGCTGCACCGCATCGCGACCAACGTCTGTCTCAGCGCGCTGGAGGGGCGGGCCCGGCGGGCGCTGCCGAGCGGGCTGGGCCAGCCCGGCGACGACCCCCAGGTGCCGTTGGTGCCCAGCCTCGATGTCCCGTGGTTGCAGCCCTTCCCGGACTCCCGGCTCGGTAACCCCGCGGACGTCGCCGAGCAGCGCGCCGGACTGCGGCTCGCTCTGGTCGCGGCGCTGCAGTTGCTGCCCGCGCGACAGCGCGCGGCGCTGGTGCTGCGCGAGGTGCTCCAGCTATCGGCCGATGAGGTGGCGCGGGCCCTGGACAGCAGCGTGGCCTCGGTGAACAGCAGCCTGCAGCGGGCCAGGGCCACGCTGCGGGCCGCCGGGCCGGTACTCGACGAACTGCGCGAGCCCGCCGATCCCGACGAGCGTGCCGTGGTCGACCGCTATCTGGCGGCGTTCGAGGCGGCCGATGTGTCCGGCCTGACCCGGCTGGTGGCCGACGACGTGGTACTGGAGATGCCGCCCGTCGCGCTCTGGCTCCTCGGCCGGACACACTACGGTCAGTTCATGGAACGGGTCTTCGCCATGCGGGGTACGAGCTGGCGCCTGCTTCCCTTGCAGGCCAACGGAAGTCCCGCGTTGGCGGCCTATGTGCCGGACCCGGCCACTCCAGGATTCCGGGCGCACTCGCTCCAGGTGCTCGCCGTGAAGGGCGGCCTGATCCGGCGCTGCGTGACGTTCGCCGACCCGGCCGTGTTCGGCCTGTTCGGGCTCGCGCCGACCCTGTGAACCTTGTTCGACCTGAGCGCTGGGAGGCCGTCAATGAAGGACCCCACAACGGAAGGGTACGAAGTCAGTACCGCCGAGATTGACGGCATGGTGCGCAACCTCTGCGGGTACGCGCTGGGTGAACCGCAGCCGCTGCACCGGTACCTCGACCTCACCCATCAACAGGTCCTGTTCGAAGGCATGGCCGAGGCCCTGCGCTCCGAACGCGGCAAGGCGCTCGCGGCCCTGCTCATCGCGGGCGCGACGGCCGAGCAGATCGTCGAGCGGACGAACCTGACGAAGGCACTGGACGTGACGAAGCTCGTCAGGGCAGCGGGGGAGGCCGAACACGTCAAGCAGGCGTTGAGCGCCGCCGCCAACGCCAAGCGGAAAGCGGTCGCCGAGGCCAAGAAGCAGGCTGCCGCGACGAAGGCCATGAAGCCGGGGGTAAAGCGCACGGCTCTCGCGGAGATTCCGCCCGGTACGCGGCGTGTCCTCACCGCCGACGAGCTCAAGGCGCTGACGCGGGCGCCGGCCCGGCCGAAGAAGAAGCGGGCGTCCGCCGGCGCTGACTAGCCTCGCCTTGCGGGCGCGAGCACGATGTCGAAGTGGACGCTCGACCAGCCCTGCCCGGCGAGATCGCGGCCGTCCGGCGTCGGCGTTCCGGCCGGGTGTGACACGAACTGTTTGATGAGCGACTCCTTCACCCCGAAGACGGCGTCGTTGGCGAGGAGCTCGTCACCGCGGACGAAGATGTGGGTGACCAGGGTGCGCAGTCGCGGGGCGCTGACCATGAAGTGCAGGTGCGAGGCGCGCATGGGGGAGCGGCCCGCCGCCGCGAGCAACTGCCCGACGGGGCCGTCGTGCGGTATCGGGTACGGCGTCGGCGTGAGCGCCCAGAACCGGTAGGCGCCGTTCTCGTCGGTGGTCAGGTGACCTCGCGCGGCGAGCCGTCCGTCGGCGTACTGCACGTCGTAGTAGCCGTCCCGGTCGGCCTCCCAGACCTCGACGAGGGCGCCGGGTACCGGGTTGCCATCCGTACCGGTGACGGTGCCCTCGACCCAGCAGGGTTCTCCGGTCGCGCCGCCGGCGATGTCGCCGCCCTGCGGGATCTCCGGGGAACCCGGCACGAAGAACGGTCCGAACACGGTGGCTTCGGTGGCGTTCGCGTACGCCTCGTTGTTGATCGCGATCGTCTGCATGGAGGCGCCGAGCACATCGGACAGCAGGATGAACTCCTGCCGTTTGTCATCGGTGATGTGACCGGTCGCGGTGAGGAAGGCGATCGCCGCGTTCCACTCGGCTTCGGTCAGCCGCACCTCGCGCAGGAACGCGTGCAGATGGCGGGTCAGCGTCTGCATCAGGTACTTCAACCGGGGATCGTCGGCTCTGTCGAACGAGGCCACGACCTGGTCGAGGACATCCTGCTCGCGCTGCTGCTGTTCGGGGTGCTGGGTCATCGCGTCTGTTCCCTGGTCACGGTGTTCCTGGTGCGCCGGCCCGTTCGGCCTCGGGGTCGTAGCCGTAGATCCAGCCATTGTTCACCAGGTGGTCGGCGGCGGCGAACGCCGAGCCACGCTGCCGTTGCTGTGGGCCGGCCGGGAGGTGATTGATCAGCGCGCGCGGCCCGCTCGCAGGCGGTGCAGCCCAGTCCGGCGCGGCGCAGAAAGGCGGCGGCTGCCAGTCCACCGGTACCGCCGCCCGGCGGTGTGTCGGTTCGGCAGGGATCTACCGCGACAAATGTCGCGTGCGCCTACCGACCGATGTTCTTCGCATCGATGAGTATCTCCGTCGGACTGTTCCCGGCCGGCCGTGCGGCGTAGCCTCACCCCATGACCATCACGAGGCAGTACTGGGCAGAGGCTCTGGGTACTTTTCTGCTGGTCTTTTTCGGTGTCGGTTCGGCGGTGGCCGGCCTGCGGGGCAGCGGGGTCATCGTCGTCGCGCTCACCTTCGGCCTTGTGTTGACTGTGCTGGTGTACGCGATCGGGCCCATCTCCGGGTGCCACGTCAACCCCGCCGTCACCCTGGGCGTGTTGCTTGCCGGCCGACTCCCCGTCGCCGACGCCGTCGGGTACTGGGTCGCACAGGTGGTGGGTGCGGTCGTGGCCTCGTTCGGGCTCTGGGGGCTGACCAAGTGGGGCGGCGTCGCGGACCAGACCGGCTCGCTGGGCACCAACGGGTACGGCGCGCACATCAACGCGGGAGGAGCCATCGTCCTGGAGACGGTGCTCACCTTCCTGCTGGTGCTGGTCGTCCTCCTCGTGACCAGCCGGTCGGATCAGTCCCGGATCGCCGGGGTCGCGATCGGCCTCGCGCTCGCGGTAACCAACTTCGTCGGGATACCGCTGGACGGCGCGGGTGTGAACCCCGCCCGGTCGCTCGGCCCGGCGCTGTTCGGCGGTACCCATGGCCTGTCGCAGGTGTGGGTGTTCCTGATCTTCCCACTCGTCGGTGGCCTACTGGCCGCGCTGGTGGCGCCGTTGGTGGAGTCGCACCTGACACCCCTGGGCATGCCGGGTCAAAGGTCTGAGACCGGCCGCTCGGCACCCGCGGCCGCGGCCTCGGATCCGGCGGCTCGCTGACCTCGGCCGCCCGGCATACGCGGCAGGGCCACTCGATGGGTTGGTACGCGATGACCCGCGGCTGCCGCCCCGCCAGCAGCCAGCCGCCGAGCGTCGCGACGACCGGCAGGCCGACGAGGATGAGCGCGACGTCCAGTACCGGCGGATGCGCCATCCGTTCGCTGAGTTGGCTGCGGAACAGCGCGACTGTGGCCAGGTAGGCGACGGCGGTACCGAGTACCGCCGCGATCAGCCCGAGGGAGCCGGCGGTCGCCGCGGTGATCGTGCGGCGGGTACGGCCGGGGGCTCCCGTCGCGGTCGGCGTCCGCAGATCACGGGCCGCCTCGGCGCGGATGAGTCCGACGGTCATCGCCAGTACCGCGAGCGCGAGCAGGATGCCGCCGCCCGTGGCGTAGTTG
>Ga0070658_10005481_pt1 | contig 10293 bp, 9 predicted proteins | sample KBSC13metaG_FD_64664 | JGI IMG/M metagenome (GOLD analysis project Ga0070658, IMG submission 64664) | Corn rhizosphere microbial communities from Kellogg Biological Station, Michigan, USA - KBS C1-3 metaG | ecosystem: Host-associated > Plants > Roots > Rhizosphere > Soil ... | reverse complement strand
AACGAGGTGGTTCTGGAAGTGCGGGGGCAGGAGGAGTACCTGAAGGAACGGGGATGCTGCCTGCTTTGCTCTTACCGGGAGATGGAGATTCGGCTTGGCGAGCGGGTGATTGCGACCAATGAGAGCTTTGTTGCGGTGGTCCCTTATTGGGCGGTATGGCCGTTCGAAGTAATGATTTTGCCGTTGCGGCATATTGCCGATCTGGAGGCGATGACCGATGCGGAACGGGATGATTTCGCGGCGATGCTTCAGACGGTGACCTCAACTTACGATGAGGTCTTTGACACACCGTTTCCTTATTCGATGGGACTGCATCCCCGGCCTTCGGATGGCAAGGACCGTCCCGAGTGGCACTTTCATGTTCACTTTTATCCCCCGCTGCTGCGGTCGGCGACGATCCGGAAATTTATGGTGGGTTATGAGTTGCTGGGGTCTCCGCAGCGGGACATTACGGCGGAGAGCGCGGCGGAGGTGCTGCGGCAGGCTGGCTTACGGCGGGTATCCCCCTCGACCGTCTGATGAACTGTAGCGGAGCTTTGGAGCATCAGCAGATGCGGACCACCTCTATATTGAGCAGTGAGCCGAGCTTTTCAAGCTTGTTGGCGATATAGCCTACGCCGACTGCGCAGTGATGAGCGGGTGCCTGTTCGTTCCAGCGGTGGATGAAGTTGCGGGCGCCGATAGAAAAACGATAGCGACTGTTGGTATTGCCGATCTGGAGTATGGGGCCGGCCTCTACCTGCCCCTCCGCGACAAGGAGTTTGAATCCCCGATCCTTGTCTTCTGCCACGGAGAGGAGCGTGACCGGGCCAGGTTTAATGCTCATCTCGACGGAGAGACCGCGGCCGATTTTTCCGTGATAGACGGTGAGAGGGCGGACCTTTGTCTTGCCCTCGCCGATGCCTGCGTGACCGGGCCCGTCGTGGCCCATAAGGACAATGTCGTCTGTGAAATCGACGGCGTAGTACTCGGTAAAAGAGCCGCCGATACCGAAGGAGTCGAGAATCTTCATGGCGAGGACATTTTTGATCTCGTACTCTCCGGCAACGGGAACGCCCCGGCTGGTGAGCAGGGAAGCGCCGAGGATGATCGAGGTGACGGTGTCTTCGTTCATCTCGCAGCCGGAGCCTTTATAGAAGTATGCGAGCGCACCCAGGTTGTGGCTGTGAACGAAGTGGTCGAGCGCGGCAGAGGTGCGGGCGGCGCGTTCGAGTTCCGCGGAAGAGCAGTCAGGCTGAATATCAAAGGCAGCGGAGAAGCCGGATAGCTGGTGCTGGACTTCGGCTTCCGGAATATCGAGCCTGATACGGCTTAGTTCGTCGATTTCAACGATTTCTAAATGTGTGCCGAAGATTGAGGCGACGGCGGTGAGGTCGGTGGCGATGTCGAGCATGCCGTTGTAGTAATGGCCCATCAGGCCGATGCGTGTGTGGCCGAGTGTGTGAACAACCTGCGCGGCATCCATCCAGGCGTGGATCTCGCGCCAGCATTCGGGATCGTCGTCGAGAACGCCGGTGACTTGATGAAATGAGATGCCGGAGCGGGCGAAGACATTGGCTATCTCAGGCACGGGACAGGCGGAGCAGTAGGCGAGCCACTCACCGGTCATCGCGGTGCGATCGGGAAGGCTATTGAAGCGCGTGTAATCGAGGGCAGCAGTGGGCTGTAGGTTAAGGACCAGCACCGGGACTTTGGCCCTGCGAACGATTGGAAGCACAGTCGATGAGAGCGCATAGGTCGTCACATAGATCACCAGCATGTCAACGTCCTGCCGCCGGGCCTCATGGCTGACGGCGAGGGCTCGCTCTGGGGAGTCAACCAGGCCGAAGTTGACGATGTCCCGAGAGGGAGCATGGAGCCGCTGCTCGACGGTATGGAGATAGCCCTTCAGGCGCTCTTCGAGGCCCGGAAACTGCTCCCAGTAAGCTGCCAGTCCGATTCCGAACAGCCCGACGCGCAGGTTTGAAAAATTATCCATTCACTCATTCTCTATCGACATGGCTGATTACGTGGATCTATTCCAGTTGAGCACAATTTCAGGAGTCAACTGGGGCCTTACCGCAGATTGAAGAGGTGTAATCCTTTTGCCTGATTTGAGATCTTTGGCGATCTGCCTCAAGGTGAAATTGGTGGGCATAGTGCCACACTCGTCGTAAAATAACGCCATGTCGTCTCGTCGTGGGTTCTGGTTTCAATTCGTTCTCGTTCTATGCGTTGCACTCATCGCCTCCAGTCAGGCTTTTGGCCAGTACCGTGGCCGGAAGTATAAAGCTCCTCCACCGACCTCGCGGATTCAGGTCCAGGTGTTCAAGAAACTGACGGGCAAGCCTATTCCCAATGCGGCCGTCATCTTCAACCCATCGAAGGATGGTAAGGATGAAGGCAACCTCGAGGTTAAGACCGATCCCGAGGGCAAGGCCGTTATCGACGTTATCCCGACCGGCAGTATGGTCCGGGTACAGGTTATCGCGAATGGCTTTGCTACCTTCGCGGAAGACTACCTGGTAGACCAACCCACCAAGGACATCGAGATCGTTATGCTGCCGCCCCGGGCGCAGGTCTCCGCATACGAAGACAATACCGGTGAACCTGCGGAACGGAAGCCAGGCGTGCAGGAACCTATCCGGCCCAAACCGAAAACCCCGCAGAATACTCCAGCAACCGGCGCTGTACCGCAGCCATAGGCTCTCGTGAATAACAACATGGACAAGCCTCTGGCGGGAAAGACCGTACTGATAACAGGTGCCGCCAAACGCATCGGTCGGGCCATTGCGCTTCTGCTTGCTGAAAGCGGAGCCAACGTTGCCATCACTTACCTGGGCTCGCAGACAGAGGCCGAGGCTACGGTTCAGGCAATCGCGAACAATGATGTGGATGCGTTCGCCGTTCGCTGCGATCTGCGCGATCCGGAGAGCATCGAGCAGACCGTGGCTGCCGTAGTCGAAGAGTTCGGCCAGATTGACGTGCTGATCAACAACGCTGGCCTGTTCGAGTCAGAAGCGCTTGAGAATATCTCGGTCGAACAGTGGGACACGATGTTTGCGACCAACACCCGCGCGCCGTTTCTGATGGCCAAAGCCGCCCATCCGCATCTCCGAAAAGCCAGAGGGCGCATTATCAATATCGGATCGCTGGGCGGACTGCATCCGTGGGCGACGCATGCCCACTACTGCACCTCGAAGGCTGCCCTGCACATGCTCTCGAAGACGATGGCGAAGGCGTGGGCTCCGGAGATCAGCGTCAACTGCATCGCACCGGGCATGATCGTGCAGGGCGAAGTGGAAGAGGCGTATGAGCATTTCGCCCGGAAGACGCCGATGCAGCGTAACGGGAGAGCGGAAGATGTCGCTGCCGCGGCCAAATTCTTCGCCACCGCACCCCATTTCATCACTGGCCAACTGCTTGCGGTGGATGGCGGCCTGGGACTCTAAATTACGTTCGGGTCAGTCGGGGAGGACAGTCGCAACTCTCAGCCAAATCGCTCGACGAATCTCTGCCACCAGTTTTTCTCTTTGAACTCGGCGTAGAGGTTTAGCGGTTCAAGCTGTGGCGGCATGGGGTATCCCATAAATGCTGCAAGCGGGTTTGAGTTGCACAGCAGATGGGCGTACTCCGGCCCATACTTCTTCGCGACGGCTTCAAAAGCTCCATGCATCTGCGGCGGCCGCGAGGTGGTATTGTGGGCGTCGGTGGCGAGAAAGTGTACCCATCGGTTCGCAAGAAGCTCGTGGGCCATCTTCTCCGCCCGTTTTCCCATGCGACCCATCACGGATCCGGCGGTCACCTGGACGAGCACGCCTCCCCGGAGCCAATCCAGAAGACGCGATTGATCTGTCTGCAAGGTCCGGTTGCGCTCCGGATGGGTCAGGATGGGGGTCAGGCCCTCGATCTGCATCTGATAAAAGATCTCAGTCAGGCCGGTCGGCAGCCCGTAATCGGGAATCTCCACCAGAAGATAGCCCAGCCCATTGATGCTGTATCGAGCAGGGTCAGCCTGGGCCCGCTCGATATTTTCGTATGACATGTGAAAGTCGCATCCGCGTCCCAGCTTCAGCGCAATCTGTTCCTTATCGAGGAGACGCTGCAACTCCGCAATCTTCGCGGTGACGACCTCTGGGTCGTAGTCATACTGTCCATTCGCATGGGGCGAGCAGACGACGTGAGTGATTCCATCCTCGGCCGCCATTCTTGCCATTGCGAGGGAGGTTTCAAGGCTTGATGCCCCGTCATCGAGGTCCCAGAGAAGGTGATGGTGAATGTCAATCATCGCTCGTATCCTGAGTCTGAATTTGTTAAATATAGGACGGGCCTTCAGCCCTCAGGTAATTGCGTCGGAACACACCTGAGAAGTTGCCACAGGCAGGTATAGAGCAGGCCTTCGGCCCGTTGCAACGGCGACAGAGTTCAGATTCACTAACACTGGATCAACACTGGGGCGAATGGACATTTATTGGGCAGATGCCAGTGACTGCGCCATGGACTGGAAGATCAGCAACCCATCTGCTGAGCCCAGGAGAGTCTCGCTCGATCGGTCGGGATGGGGCATCATGCCAAGGACGTTCCGGCCTTCGTTTAAGACACCGGCAATATTCTCCAGTGAGCCGTTCGGATTGGCTGCGACGGTGATCCCTCCATCAGCGGTGGCATAGCGGAACGCGATGCGGTCCTGTTGCTTCAGCTCCGCCAGGGTGTTCGCGTCACAGAAATAGTTGCCTTCCATGTGGCCGATGGGCATCTGGAGCACCTGGCCTTTGGAGAGCCCGTGCGTGAAGGGGGAGTCCATTGTCTCAGTACGGAGATACGTCTGCTTGCAGATGTAATTCTGGCTGGCATTGCGCATCAACGCGCCGGGCAGAAGGCCGGCCTCGCAGAGAATCTGGAAGCCGTTGCAGATGCCGAGAACGAGGCCGCCACTCTTTGCGAAGCGGCTTACGGCCTGCATGACAGGGGCGAAACGGGCGATGGCTCCGGTGCGGAGATAGTCGCCGTAGGCAAATCCGCCGGGGACTAGGATGGCGTCGCAACCCTGAAGATCTTCAGAGGCATGCCACAGATAAGTAACGGGCTGCTGGGCAATTGCATCGACCACATGGTGGGTGTCGTGGTCGCAGTTGGACCCGGGGAAGACCAGAACGCCAAACTTCATACGTTAAGGATAGCAGTTAGATCCAGCCTGCGTCGATGATGTAGTTCTGGCTGGTGATGGCTGAGCTGTCTTCTGCGGCGAGGAAGAGGAGCAGGCGCGAGACCTCCTCCGGCATGATGTGGCGCTTGATAAATTGGACCCTGAAGAGTTCCTGTTCGTAGTCGGGAGACATATAGAGCCGCTGCTGTTTTTCCGTGAGGACGGCTCCGGGAAGGACGCAGTTGACGCGGATATTGGCCGGGCCGAGATCGTGGGCCATCGAGCGGGTCATGCCAATAATGGCCGCCTTGGCGGTGACGTAAACCGAGAGGCTCGCCGTCGGGATCATCCAGGCGATCGAGCCCATGTTGATGATCGATCCGCCGCCGGCGGCTTTCATGGCGGGAGCCACGGCCTGCGCGGCGAAGAACTGGTGGCGGAGATTGGCAGCCATTCCCTCGTCCCAGAAGGCCGGGGTTACGTCTTCGAAGCGGTGACGATTGTCGTTGGCAGCGTTGTTGATGAGGACGCGCGGTGCGCCGAGCTTCTCTGCAATAGCCGCTATTGCTGACTGCAGGTTGGCGATGTCGGTCAGGTCGCAGTGGTGGAAGACTGGCGGATGCTGGCATCGCTGGGTGAGGTCGTCTACCAGAGCGAGCGCGGGCGCGTCGGCGACATCGAGGAAGGCCACCTGAGCGCCCTGAAGGGCGAACTGCTCGACTGTGGCGGCCCCAATGCCGGAGGCTCCGCCGGTGACGAGGACGACCTGATTTGCGAGGCTGGGGTAGGAAGCGTAGATCGGCGGTGTGGTCATAGTTTTTCAGGTCAGTGGAGCAGGGGTGGAAGCTTATCGGAGGCACCGAGGAGGAAGATGGCTCCGATGATGAAGCTATAGGCCGCGGTGAGTGAGGTGACGATGGTCTGGACGCGCGGGCGATTCGTCGCCGAGGCGAAGATGCCGGAGGCGGAGGCGGTCATCAGGGTATTCATGAGCAGCAGGCCGACGATGAAACTGAGCAGGCCGATGAAGCCTCGGCTGGTGCCTCCGAGGTTTGCTGCAAGAAGGAAGAGGAGGAGCTGCGAGGGGGTTTCGGCGCCGAGACCGTGGATGATGCCGACGACGAAGACGGAGCTCTGGTCGTATTGGAAAGCGAAGCGTTCAGGTTGCGGTAGGGAGGGGTCGCGAAGGCGGCGAAGCTGCCAGCCGGTGTAGCGGGCTCCCGAGATGAGGAGCGCGATGCGGCTGCGGGGGATGAGGTGATGGTGCCCGCTGCCGGGTTTCCGGCGGAGAAACGTGAACAGAACATAGACGGCGAGGACGATGAGCGTGGCTCCGACGAGCCGCTCGCTGATAGCGTCCAGATGACGAGGCAGGGAGAGGTGCAGAAAAATCACCGCGGAGCCGAGGATCGCGACAGTGAGGGCGTGTCCGAGTGCGTAGAGCAAGCCCAGCTTCATGCCTTCGCGCCAGTTGCGCTGGACGCTGGTGATATCGGAGATGGCGGCCAGATGGTCGTAGTCGAAGCCGTGGCGCAGGCCAAGGAGGAGACAGGAGACGAGTGCAAGCTCGAGCGTAGGCGACATGCTCGTTCCAAGGTACGGTGCGGCGCGATGCGTTGCAAGGGTGGTGTGAGCGACACAGCGGAGAATGCTCGTTAACAATAGAATGACTTTGTATTCGTGAACGGAGGATGGATGGATTTGCAGGAGGCGATGTGGGAGGCGGCAGCTCCAAAGCCAAAGGTGGCCCGCCCGATTGTACTGGTGGGCGCTGGCGGAATCGCGCATGACGCGCACCTTCCGGCTTACAGGAAGGCTGAATTTCCTGTCGTCGCAATCGTGGACAGAGACCGCGACAAGGCGGAGGCGCTGGCGCAGAAGTTCGGCATACCTTTTGTGGCGGGAACCATTGCCGAGGGGGTTGCTTATGCTCCGAAGGATGCAGTGTTCGATTGTGCGGTTCCCGCTCCGTCACAGACGACCGTGCTGCCTCAGCTGCCGGATGGAGCGGCGGTGCTGCTGCAAAAGCCGATGGGGGAGACGCTGGCGGAGGCTACGGAGATTCTGAAGATCTGCCGGAATAAGGGGTTGACGGCGGCGGTTAACTTTCAGTTGCGCTGGGCCCCGAATATGCTTGCCGCGCGCGCGCTGTATGGGACGGGTGCGCTGGGCGATCTGCACGATATGGAAGTTTCAGTAAGCTGCCACATGCCGTGGGAGCTTTGGAGCTTTCTGAATACGGCGCCGCGGCTGGAGATCCTTTACCACTCGATCCATTATGTTGATCTGGTGAGAAGCTGGTTCGGCAACCCGGTGGGCATTTATGCAAAGACAGTGAAGAGTCCGCGAACGGCGCAACTTGCGGCAACCAAGAGCGTGATTACGTTTGACTATGGAGATGACAAGCGCGTCTTCATTGCTGCCAACCATAGCCATGATTTCGACCCGAAGATGCAGCGGAGTTTTGTGCAGTGGGAGGGCATGGAGGGCGCGATGCGTGCGCGGATGGGGGTCAATCTGAACTATCCCATGGGGCTGCCGGATAACTTGGAGTACATCGTTCGCGGAGATGGGGGATGGAAGGATGCGCCGGTGAGCGGCAACTGGTTTCCCGACGCGTTTATCGGATCGATGGGTTCGCTTCAGGCGTTCGTACAGGGAGAGGCGGCGACGTTACCTACGAGCGTGGAGGATGCGATTGACACGATGCGAACAGTGGAGGCGGCTTATCTATCGAGCCAGCGTGGCGGCGTGGCGCTACCGGACATCGATATTTAGTTAGAAGAGCCCCATCTTCGGCTTGAGAGGCGGTAGATGGGGCTCCGATTCCAGGCGGCTTAGCGGCCCATCCAGCCGCCATCTACTGTAACAACAGTGCCGGTAACGTAGTCACTGGCGCTGGAGCTGAGGAAGAGGGCGGCCCCGGCGAGATCCTGCGGTTGTCCCCAGCGGGCGGCAGGAATGCGTTCTAAAATTTGGCGATTGCGGGTCTCGTCGGCCTGCAAGGCTTCGGTGTTGGTGGTGGCGAAGTAGCCCGGAGCAATCGCATTCACCTGAATGCCTTTGGGTGCCCATTCGTTGGCGAGCGCCTTGGTGAGCTGCGCCACTCCACCTTTGCTTGCGGCGTATGCAGGGACGCGAATGCCGCCCTGGAAGCTGAGCAAGGAAGCGATGTTGACGATTTTTCCGACATTCTTGCCGGGTGCGCTGCGGGAGATCATATCGCGCGCGGCAAGCTGAGAGAGCTGGAAGACGCTGGTGAGGTTGACCTGAAGAACCTGCTGCCAGTCTTCAAGCAGTGTGTCTTCAGCGGCGTTGCGGTGGATCGTACCGGCGTTATTGATGAGAATGTCGACGCGGCCTAGCTTCTGTTTTACCTGGTGGAAGAGACTCTCGGCTCCCTTGGTGTTGGACAGATCGGCTTGAAAAGCTTCGGCATGCCCTGCTGCGGCTTTGATAGCGGCGGCTGTGTCGTCGGCGGGGCGACGGTTGCCGTGAACGGCCACGGCGGCTCCCGCCTGCGAGAGAGCGGTCGCGATGGCCGCGCCGAGGCCGCTGGCGGCTCCGGTGATGAGGGCTACTTTATTGTCGAGGCGAAAGAGGTCGAGCGCATTAATTGAATGATTTGACATCGTTAGGCCAATGTACCGTCCTCTCCACAGGCAGAGCAAGCAGAGGCTCTACTGGTCCTGTGTCAATTTTTCAGTTGCCTTGGACATTCTGGCAGTGCGGTCGAGTTTATCCCAGTTAAATGGCTTGCCGTCGATGGCACGCTTGATGGTTTTGAACAGCACAACTGAAAAGACCTGTCTGTACGTAAAGCGCTGAATCCAGATATGGAAGAGAAGCCATCCGTCGCCTTTGCTGGCGGGGTGCGTGCGCTCGAGCGAAAATGCGATCGCCGAGGTTACAAAGTCGATCATCAGGAATGTGAGAAAGAAGATAATCAGTTTTTCGAGGCTGGCGGCCGATGTCGTTTCGGGGTGGAAATGTTTGTCGATAAAGTAATTCACCACTCCAGCGAGGAACATCAGGTCAATCAACGGCGAGACGAGCGGAAGCAGTATCTGAAAGACAAGAGTATTGGGTAACGCGAACAGGCCGAGCGCCTTATGTTTTGTGAAGGCGGCACGGTGTTTCCAGAGGGCCTGAAGAATGCCGAAGGACCAGCGGAAACGCTGGCGCATCAAGCCGTCGGCAGTCACAGGAGCCTCGGTGAAGGCCAGTGCAGCATCTTCGTAGATCACCGAGTATCCTTGCTCGAGGACGTTCATGGTCAGGTCGGCGTCTTCGGCCACAGTATTCGAGTGATAACCGCCTCCGGCCTTCACGACTGAGGTTCGCCACGCGCCGATCGCTCCAGGCACCACAACGACAACGTCGAAAAGATCGAGAGCACGGCGCTCAAAGTTCTGGCTGGTGATGTATTCGAGCGCCTGCCAGCGGGTCCACAGATTCACCCGATTGCCCACCTTCGCATTCCCCGCAACCGCGCCGATCTTCGGGTTCGCGAACAGCGGGACAAGTTTAGCGATGGCGTCATGTGCAATGACGGTATCGGCATCGATGCCGACGTAAATTTCTTCATCGAAGTGCTGAAGCGCGAAGTTCAGAGCTTCGGCCTTGCCCGCATTGGGCTTGGTCAGCACCGTGAGACGTCCCGAGGCGATATCGGCAGCATAGGCGTTGCGTGCGACATCGTAGGTTTTGTCCGTCGATCCGTCGTCGATGACAATGATGCGGAGATTCTTATAGGACGACATCATGACGGAGCGGATCGTGCGTGCGATCACCTTCTCTTCGTTGTACGCCGGGATCAGGACTGCAACTTTTGGCTGGTATCCCGGCGTTGCGTAGTTTTTCCTCTTGCGCAGACGGTCGATGACGGCGCAGATGCCCAAGATGATAAGTCGCGCGCTCATCAGGATGTCGCCGACGAAGAATACGCCAACTACAAAATTGTTAAAGAATCCCACAAAGAAGAAGGTGATGGAGTCCGCGCGAGCGAGCCAGCGTTGATGCGGAGTAAGCGGAGGCATCACTTCGGGGCGCGTCTTTCCAATCAACTCGGAGACAGGAACAATCTCGTAACCATGCGCTCGAAGTGCCTCGATCAGTACCGGGAGAGCCGCTACTGTTGCCGAGCGGTCTCCGCCGCCGTCATGCAT